>FLOH01001222.1_pt1 | contig 41211 bp, 31 predicted proteins | sample 756751 | NCBI WGS metagenome assembly FLOH01 (sample SAMEA4026879, study PRJEB14308) | marine metagenome | biome: coastal water; material: water | depth 74 m
CATATTCAGGTGTAGCAGTACCTTCCATAATTCCTTTAATTTCGCGGAACTGACGACGAACTTCTTCAACCATTGCACCTGCAGCGCGACCAACAGCTTTCATGGTCATTGCACTAAATACAAATGCCATCATCGAACCAAGGAAAAGACCACCTAAAAAAAGTGGGTTGAATATAGTAATATCATAAGCTGCAGCCAATTCTTTTACCGAAGCCGTTGAAATTTTAATTGCCTGCATGCCATCTTGAACAGCAGGAGCAATATCGTTATAAAAAATATAGTCTCCTTTGGTTACAAAACCCTCGCCTGCTTTTGCAATTTTACCAAACCACAACCTTATCTCTTCCATGTAAGCCGAAATAAGTGCCATTGCGGTTAAAGCAGCAGAACCAATTGCAAAACCTTTACCGGTTGCTGCAGTTGTGTTTCCAAGTCCATCTAATGCATCGGTCCGTTCACGAACTTCTTTAGGAAGACCGGCCATTTCAGCATTACCACCAGCGTTATCAGCAATAGGCCCAAATGCATCAGTAGCTAAAGTAATACCCAATGTAGAAAGCATTCCTACAGCGGCAAATCCAATTCCGTACACTCCCATGGCAAAATGAGTTGAACCACCGGCAGCCCAAAATGAGCCCATAATTCCAAGAACAATGGTTACAACCGGAATCCATGTTGAATACATACCAACGGCCAAACCATCGATAATAGTTGTAGCAGGTCCTTGTTGAGCTTGCGCTGCAATACCTTTTGTTGGTTTATATTCATCAGAAGTAAAATATTCGGTAGCCTGACCAATTATTACACCTGCAGCCAAACCAATAATTACTGCCCAGAATACACCCCAGGTTACCCAACCAAAATAGGCCATTCCTGCCATTGCAATAAGTATTAATACTGAACTTCCTCCCGTACCAATTAGTAATGCATTTAATAAGTTTTTCTGCGTAGCCGATTCTTTTGCGCGAACCATAAAAATACCAACAATAGAAAGAATAATACCGATAGCTGCAACAATCATTGGAGCGGTAACCGCTTTTATTGGATCAATTCCAGTATCAGATAATACTATTGCAGGAAGAGCTGCACCTAAAGCAGCAGTTGCTAAAATAGAACCTGCATAACTTTCGTAAAGGTCGGCGCCCATACCGGCAACGTCACCTACGTTATCACCTACGTTATCCGCAATAGTTGCAGGATTCCGTGGGTCATCCTCAGGAATTCCAGCTTCAACTTTACCAACAAGGTCGGCACCAACATCGGCTGCTTTTGTATAAATACCACCACCTACACGAGCGAAAAGTGCTTGAGTAGAAGCACCCATTCCGAAAGTAAGCATGGTAACTGTAATTTCAATTAATTTTACTCTTTGGCCTGCTTCGGTAATAACACCGTTTGCAACATAATCAGCACTTCCGTGAACGAATTCAAGTCCTAAAAAATGTGCACCACTAGCCATATGTGCAGGAGTGAAAATTACTTCACTTAACAACCAATACCAGGCTGCAATATCTAACAATGCAAATCCCACTACGATTAAACCCATTACAGCACCACTTCGGAAAGCGATTTGCAAACCTTTGTTTAACGACTTAGACGCTCCATGTGCAGTACGTGCAGAAGCAAATGTTGCAGTTTTCATTCCTAAGAACCCACAAAGGCCCGAGAAGAAACCACCAGTTAAAAACGCAATCGGCACAAATGGGTTTTGAACACCAAAATAAGCCATAATTGTAAGTAGGATAAATAGTATAACAAATACGATTCCTACAACTTTGTACTGTCTTTTCAGATAAGCCATTGCACCTTCGCGAACGTATTGTGCAATTTCTTTCATCCTGTCAGTACCTTCCGAATTCTTCATCATAGATTTGAAGAAAAACCAGGCAAATACCAATGCCAGAATCGAGGCAAATGGAACTAATAAGAAAATATTACTCATAAGATGATAATTTTTATGTAACTAAATGTTACGGTTTAGATTTATGAATCTATTGTATTAAAATTTGGTTTTGAATCTCTATTTCATAAAAAAACTTTCAGGAGTACAAAGTTAATTTATATAATGAATTGCCATATTTTTGCTTGGCTATTTGACAACAGGTTGAAAATAAATTAACACACGAACTTACAGTTAAACTGAAATTGAATAGAAATTGTAGCAAATGTTAAGGGTTAAATGAGAAAATGCATAAATACGTAAAGGAGAGAAGCCTGTAATCAACAAATTTTGTACCAAGAGGAAACGGTTTTCTTCCCACAAACAACTCTTTCTTTTATCGTAGATAGATATCACCTTTTCTTTTAAGATGGCATTCTCTGTTTAACAATGAATTAAAGCCTTTCGTTCGCGGCCATTCATTAAAACAGAGAGTGGTTTATTAAATTCAACATGTTTAATAAACTCGGTTTCGTTTACAACTCTTTGTTCTTTTAAAGTTTCCATTTTTAATTTTGAAGTTCTGGAATTATGAGGCACAGAAAAATAGCCCACGTTCATCGACGTTACGTTATGAAAAAAGTGTGAACCCAGTGAACCATCTAACGGAAAACCAGGCAATCCCATTTCAATAATAATACGAGCTTTTGAAATGTGTGCCCACAAAACAGGAATTCCTGTGTACGGGTCACGCGATCCCCAACGTCCCGGACCAATTAATATATATTCTTTGCCTTCCGCTTCCAGCTGCTTATTCATCTGGCTAATTTCCTGCGCCATCTGTTTGGTTTTCATTTTATCGAATTTATCAGGGTCAACATAAATTACATCCCTAATATCTTCGATTTTACCATTTCCCATTCCATGCTCGGCATACATAAAAATTCGATCGTCTTCTACCATTTCCAAATCTACTTCAACCTGCTCTTCAATGCGGATTAAAGGTTTTATCTGCAACAAATAGAATGTAGGCAAGCCATTTTCTTCCTTTTCCAAATCTATTGCATACTCAATTTCAACCGGCGATCCCATGGCTTCTTTAAATAATTTTAAAAGAATTTGAAGCGTTTCTGCCAGCGGCAAATAATTGTATTTTAAAATATTTGCAAAGTCGATAACACGAGGTCCTTTTTGTTGAATTCCTGGAATCAGATCATCATTTTCGATGCTGTAAGTTGAAGCTAAATGTTCCAAGGTCCCATCCTCTTCGGCATCTTTTATTCTGAATTTCTTAATAGCAGCATCTTCTCCATTACTTACCAAATCGAATTCAGACTGAGTAAGATCTAAGGCATAAAACTGTTTTTGCGAATCACGAATTTGATCTTTCAACGAAGTCGGATTTATTTGCGGATAATTTGGACAAAACCGAAATGAATTCTCACCACCAACAACATACATTCCCAAACCAACTGCAGCCACAGAAAATCCATCTTCAGGTTCCATATACGAAATGGGATAGTAATTATACGATTGCGCAACCCCCGAAACACTCGGATAATATTTATCGCTATAATTATGCCCTATAACTTCCTGGATAACTACAGCCATTTTCTCCTCTTCAATTTTATAATTTACCGCATCGAAATAGGCTTGTGCTGAATCTGTAAAAATACTGGCATAAACCAATTTAATTGCCGTTTCCAACTGCTGGTAGCGAACCTCAATATTTATATGATTATTAGGAATTAAATAGGTGGCATAAACACCGGAGAAAGGTTGTAGCAACGAATCTTCAAACAACCCGGATGAACGAACTGCCAAAGGTTTATTCATTTCTTCTAAATACTCCATCAATCGGTTTTTCATTTTATCATCAAACTCCGATTCCAAAAAATGCCGACGAATAGTGTCATAATTGTTTGATGAATAAATATCGTCGTACAGATTATTTATTTCAACAAATTTATCGAATTCGTAAGCACCCAAAACCGCAGTTGCCGGAATGCGAATATTTAACTTGGGAATAAGTTTGTGGAAGTTAATGTTCTCAATAAAATTACAGATAAATGCAATCCCGCGCCCTTTTCCTCCCAAAGAACCCTTTGCAAGCCTCATCACAAAACTATTAGAATTAACATAAGTCGGATCGAAATTTACAATCGTACCTTTTCTCTTTTCAGACTCTACCTTTCTAAAAACTTTAAGACAAAATTTCCTCAAATCTTCCGGCGACTTAAAGTCCTCTGTCTTTATTGGGCGTAATCGCTCCGCCATATTAATTTCGCCACGTGCCATTAACCAGGTAGAAAAGGAATTCCGTTTGCCGTGATAATCCAAAGCCTCTGCAGGAATTTCCTGAAACATTTTCTGAAATTTCTGCAAATTTTCCGCCTCGCCCAAAGGTTTTCCATCTTGCCCTTTAAATACAAAATTTCCAAAACCCAAACGCCGATACAAAAAGTTTAGAATATCCATCGACAAACTCTCCGAATTTTTATTAATAAAATCGGCATTTACACTTTTTGCACGTTCGGCATTCGAAATATCGTGCGATTGTAACAGCAATGGAATTTGATATTTAAAAGTACTCTCGGCATATTTTAACAATTCAATTCCAGCATCTTCATCATCAACTCCATTCTTTTCGAACTTCACATCGGAAATTACACAAAGTATATATTTTTTATAGCTGTTTATAATCTGCACCGCTTCTTCGTAAGTGCTCACCAAAAGCACTTTTGGGCGAGCTCGCATCCTTAAAATTTTATGCAATTCGTCTTTCGCATCCTCTTTAACCAGCATTTGGGTTTGTGTCATTACCGTTGTAAACAACATGGGCAAATACCGCGAATAATACTGAATACTGTCTTCTACCAAAAGAATAACCCGGACGTTCCCGTTTTGTGTGTCGCGAGCTACGTTCTTTTTATCCTCGATGTGTTTAATCATTGCCAGGAACACATTGGAATTTCCGTTCCACACAAAAATCCTGTCTATAAAATCGTGTTTACTTCCTTCCACTTGAAAATAACGCAAATCGGCATTGTTATTTACCAATAACAAAAGTGAAACATTGGGACGCATTTTGCGAATTTCACGAGCAGTTTCAACCGGCGTATCTTTATCTACCCCAGCCATTACAATAATTATATCAAAATCTTTGTGTTTCAGAGTAAACAGTGCATCTTCCATAGAATTTACACTGGTAAAACGAGGAGCCGTATATAAATTTAACTGAAGGTATTCACCAAATATTTTATCACTGAATTGTCCTTCGCGAACAATGGAATAAGAATCGTACAAAGTTGCAACCAGCAGTACTTCTTTTACTTTTGTTGGCATCAATTCCTGAAAAATATCGCGGTCAGTTTTTTTCTTTTTATAAATGTTTGCAAGCGAAATATTTTCGATATCCATATTCTCAAATTTAAATGGATGAAGTTAGGGAAAAATCAATAAACACAAGCTCTATTCAACATCAAAAAATTTATCGTTTATCAGGATTCGTAATACTCTTTTAAAATTATTGCCGACGTATTGTACTATGAAAAGTTGCTTATTTCGGATTACTCTCCCGTCCAGGATACAACTATTAATCCAAATAGACATAAATGAGAATATTGGAAGGGGAGATTCTTGAAAAATGTATATTGCAAAAAGGATATTAGTCTTAATAATATTGATCATAAGTTAACAAACAAATATAATATTTACATAAAGGAAGAATATCAAAACGCTATTAATTATTTTTAATTCCCCCTATTAACAAAAACCCCCTTTTCTCCTTTTTTATATTCACGCGGATTTACACCAAATTCTTTTTAAAACATTTAGTAAAATATTTAACATCGTTAAATCCACACAAATATGCTACTTCTGCAACACCATAATTATTCTCTTTTATTTGTTTTCCTAAGATCTGCAGCTTGCTTTTCGAATAATTTCAACAGGAGAAAGTTCTGTTAATTTTTTAATATTACTTATATTACGGTCGTAATCTAAATTCAACCTAAATCATGAAAAAAATCCGGATTTTTCAATGTGCTTTTATTGTTAGGTCATTGGGTTTTATGGTTGCCTGTAATTCCAGTAACAAAAAATCAACATCAACAAAATCATCAGAAGTTATTAAACCAAACAAATTGATTGCATTTCCCGGAGCCGAGGGAGCCGGTAAATTTACAACAGGCGGTCGCGGAGGAGATGTTTATCGCGTAACAAATCTTAATGATTCAGGGGAGGGATCTTTTAGAGATGCAATTGAGTCGATAAATGGCCCGCGAACAATTGTTTTTGATGTTGCCGGAACAATCCGACTTAAAAGTAATCTGGAAATCAGAGAAATATCTAATCTTACCATTGCCGGGCAAACTGCACCGGGTAAAGGAATAACCATTGCAGACTACCCAATAAAAATTCATAACTCAAAACATATTGTAATGCGTTATTTGAGGATTCGACTGGGCGACGAAAACAAACCTCCCAATTCTGGTTTCGATTGTATTGAGGTAAATTATAACGAAGATATAATTCTAGACCACCTGTCGCTGAGTTGGGGAATTGATGGAAATGGAGATTTTCGCGGACTTAAAAATGTAACCCTGCAATGGATAATTTTTAGCGAAGCACTAAACAATAGCATCCACGAAAAAGGAGTGCATGGAATGTGCACTTCTTTTAGGCAACCAAAAGGTCAGGCAACAATTCATCATAACATTTATGCAAGCAGCAGAAACCGGCACCCTTCAATTGGTGGAGGTGCTGATGTAACTGAGTTCTGCAACAACATTGACTACAACTGGCATACCTCCAATAATATTGATGGAGAACGAATAAATGTTTTGGGAAATTATTACAAAGCTGGTCCCTCGATGGCTGAAGGTGTTTTTCCCATACAATTCAAATCGGACATGGATGCACCCGTTTCCAAAGGTTTTATCTCAGGAAATTATTTCGATGGCCTGCCACAAAAATATAATGAAGACAATTTTACTGCCATGAATTATAAGGCGTGGGGAGGTCCTGATTCAAAATACCAATCGACAACCCGTCAGGTGTTTGAAGCTTCAAAACCTTTTAATGCCGGGAAATATAAATTCACAAATATTGAATCAGCAAAAGAAGCTTACGAATCATGTCTTAAATACAGCGGATGTTCATTAAATAGAGATTTGGTTGATGAGCGGTTCATAAAAACAATTATTGATAACACTGGTAAAATGATCGATTCGCAAAGCGAAGTTGGAGGTTGGGATTTCTACGAAGAAATACAAAGGTCGGCTGATTGGGATACCGATAATGATGGAATGCCAAATGATTGGGAAAAGGAAAATAAATTTGATCCTACAAATCCCGACGATCGTAATGGAGATGCAAATAAAAACGGCTTTACAAATCTGGAAGAATATATTAACAGTTTAGTTCGATAGTAAATTATTATCAATGATGAAAAAAATAATATCAGGAATTTTAATTGCATTTGCAATTTTTAGCGCAAATGTAATTCATGCACAAGAGAATTGGATCAATCTTTTTAATGGTGAAAATCTAGATGGATGGGAAGTTTTAAAAGGGGAGGCCGAATATAAAGTTGATGGAAATCAAATTATAGGAATTTCAAAATCTGGATCGCCCAGCACGTATTTGTGCACAGAAAAAAGATACACCGATTTTATAATCGAAGTTGACGTAAAAATTGACATGGGATTAAATTCCGGAATTCAGTTCAGAAGTAATTCTATTACCGATTATAAAGATGGTGATGTTCATAGCTATCAGGCCGAAATAGATGTGTCGGAACGCAAATGGAGTGGAGGTATTTTCGATCAATCAAGAAGAGGCTGGGTTTATCCTGTTACAATGAATAAACCAGGGCAGGAAGCATTTAAAAACGGAATGTGGAATAAATACCGGATTGAAGCGATTGGTAATACAATCCGCACTTGGGTAAACGGAATTCAGGTTACCAATTTGGTTGATGACATGACTGCTGAAGGATTTATAGCACTTCAGGTTCATTCAATAGGTAATAAAAAGGAATTGGATGGTTTGCAAGTTCGTTGGAAAGATGCACGAATTTTAACAGACAATTTGGAAGAAAACAGATGGGCAGTGTCAGATCACGCCACAGAATTTAGTTTTCTTAAAAATGAATTAACCGACAATGAACAGAGAAAAGGGTTTCGTTTGTTGTGGGATGGAAAAACTACCAAGGGTTGGAGAGGTCATAAATCAGAAAAGTTTCCTGAGTTTGGCTGGGAAATTAATGATGGAGAACTTTCGGTAATTGAGTCGGGTGGTGCTGAATCGAGAAACGGAGGAGATATTGTAACAATTGATAAGTTCAGTAGTTTCGAACTTGAACTTGATTTTAAAATTACTGAGGGAGCCAACAGTGGTATAAAGTATTTCGTAAATACAGGTTTAAAACAAGGACCGGGCTCCGCAATTGATTGTGAATTCCAGATTCTCGACGACAAGAAACACCCCGATGCAAAAAATGGAATCAATAGCAATCGCACAGCAGGCTCTCTTTACGATTTAATTACAGCTGCAAGTTATTCTGAACCTAATAAAAAGAAACGTTCGGCAGATCCGGAAGTTTGGAATAAAGCACGAATTATTGTAAAAGGTGGCCAGGTAGAACATTACCTAAATAACATTAAAGTTGTAGAGTATAACCGTCATTCGCAAATGTTTAAAGCCTTGGTAGCTTACAGTAAATATGCAAAATACCCTGATTTTGGCCAGGCAGTAGATGGGCATATTTTATTGCAGGATCATGGTAATGCTGTTTCGTACAGAAGTGTGAAAATAAGGGAATTTTAAGCTTTTGTATTAATCATGCGAATCAAGAGTTGAAAATAGAGTAAAAAAAGTTCATTAAATAGTTGATAATCAGTAGATTAAATTTGTTTAAGTCCTTGAAAATCAGTATCTTGGAGTCAGTTACGAATTGACAATTAGATATGATTTCCAAGGATAAAGACGACAAGTTAATAAGAATTTACTTTTATATCTGTGATAAATTTGAAGAACTTCAATTTTATTGCGAAAGGTTTAGTAACAATAATAAACCGGAATTTACAGACCAAGAGATTATGACAGTATACCTTTATACCATGCACCATGAAGGGCATATGAAAGCAAAGCATATCCACCGTTTTGCTTCAGAATACCTAAAGTCTTGGTTTCCCAAGCTCGGGAGCTATCAAGCCTTCAACAATAGGCTAAATAAGTTAGGTGGTGCTTTTACTAGGCTGGTTGAAATCCTTTTGGTAGATTTTCAGCCAGAAGATTGCTGCCTTGACCAAAGTTTATTGGATTCAATGCCCATTATAACCTGTTCAGGAAAGCGTTCAGGCAAGATTGCAACTGAAATAACAGATAAAGGGTTCTGTTCAACAAAAGGGATATATTACTATGGTCTTAAGCTGCACCTACTGGGGTTTCGGCGTATTGGTAAATTACCTCATCCTGAGCAGATATTGTTTACCCCAGCCTCTGTCAATGATGTTACTGTATTTAAAGAAGCATGGTCTGGAATTGAGAATAGGACCTTTTGGGGCGATAAAATATACTTTATAAACGAGCTTAATGAACACATGTTAAAACATCAAAATTCAGAAATGCTCACGCCAGTGAAAGCGGTAAAAGGAATGCCTGAAGTAATCAAGCAAAGAATCAAAGCAGCTAATGATTTATTCTCAACGGCTGTTTCACGGGTTAGACAGCCTGTCGAATCAATATTCAATTGGTTGATTGAAAAGGCCGATATTCAAAAGGCCAGTAAAGTTAGATCTACTAAAGGTTTAATGGTTCACGCATTTGGGCGATTGGCTGCTGCTTTTATAACATTAGCAATTTAACACTTGATTCGCATTAATCTATATTTTCCTGTTTTTCCTTTGTATTTAAAATATTAAATTGAAAACCTAAATTAACTTTAAAACTAGGCAAATGAATTATCTAAAAAGGATTTCTTTCCTCCTTATTATAGGAAGTGTTTTATTCGCTTGTACAAGCAAATCAGGCAGTCAACAAAATAGCGAAGAAGCAACTGCTAAAAAGCCTAACATCATTTTTATTCTTGTTGATGATTTAGGATATGGCGACATCGGATGTTTTGGACAGGAGAAAATCCAAACGCCTGCTATCGACCAATTGGCAGAAGAGGGTATGCGTTTTACCCAGTCTTACGCCGGAAATGCAGTTTGTGCACCTTGCCGCTCAACGCTCATGCAGGGATTACACCCTGGCCATGCACGAGTAAGAAGTAATGCCTATAAAAATTATCGCGAAGCACTTCAGGAAGGTGATTACACTGTTGCAATGATGTTGAAAGAAGCCGGGTATAAAACAGGGTTGTTTGGCAAATGAGGATTGGCGCTGCACAATCAATACGGTATTCCCAACAAAATGGGTTTCGATGAGTTTTTTGGGTATCTAAATCAACGACATGCTCACAATCAATATCCTGAATTTTTATATCAAAACAAAGAAAGGGTGTATTTTCCTGAAAATGGAACACATCATATTTATGAAAACTACAGGGGAGAACAGACTTACGATGAGAATGGTATTTGTCAACCTTTGGGGATTGAAGATCCGTTGAAAGCAAAATATGCTTTTGATGTGTATTGCGAAAAATCACTTGAGTTTGTAAGAGAAAACAAAGACAATCCATTCTTTTTATATCTGGCTTACACTCCTCCACACGGAGCTTATGTTGTTCCGGAGTTAGGTATTTATAATAGCAAAGACTGGTCTTTGTCGCATAAAGTTTATGCTGCAATGATTACCCGAGTTGATTCTGAAATTGGCAAATTAATGCAACTTTTAAAAGAATTAAATATCGATGAAAATACATTGGTAATTTTTGCTTCCGACAATGGAAATACCGATGGCAATGCCAAAGAAGGTGAAATTCCTACAAAGGTCTTTTTTAATGACGAATCTCCAAGAGCAGGTCAAAAAGGCGATATCCTTGATGGAGCTTTTCATGTGCCGGCAATTGCCCGGTGGCCAAAACATATTCAGCCAGCGCAAGAGAGCGACCATATTTGGGCTATGTGGGATTTTTTGCCAACAGCAGCAGAAATTATTGGAGTAGAAGCACCTTCCAGTACAGATGGAATCTCTATTCTTCCAACTTTATTAGGTCAAACCGAAAAACAACAAATACACGAATTTCTATATTGGGAATACCATGCAGAACAAGCCGTTCGGATGGGTAATTGGTATGGCTATAAAAATAAAAAAGGAAAACTGGAGATATATGATTTAGAGAAAAATCCAGAACAGGATAAAGACCTTTCTGCTGAATTTCCGGGCATAGCCAAAAAGATTGATGAGATCATGAAAACGGAGCACACACCAAGCGATGCTTTTCCCGGCCCGAGAGAGTCTGATGAAGAATTTAAACAAAGAATGATTAAACAAGGAGTTCCGGAGAGACCTAAAAATGACGGTGACTTTTAATTTATCATCCTAAAAAAAGAAAAAAAATGAAACTGCTAAATATTAAAAGTACAAGCATCTGTATCCTGGCTTTATTATTTGTTACAGCGTGTAACGAAAAACCAAAAACGAATTCGACATCTAATGATATTTACACAGGAATTGAGTTTGAAATGCCAAAAGTAATTGAACCGATTTTTCCTGACTATTCGGTTTCTATTACCGATTTTGGTGCTGTTGGAGATGGACAAACATTAAATTCCGAGGCTATTTCAAAAGCCATTAAAACGGTTGCTGAAAATGGGGGTGGCCGCGTTGTTATTCCTCGTGGAATTTGGTTGACTGGCCCGGTTATGCTAAAAAGCAACATCAACATTTACACTGAAGAAGGTGCCCTTGTAATTTTTAGTACCAACAAAGATTTGTACCCATTGATAGAATCTAATTTTGAAGGTAAGAAAGGTGTGCGTTGTCAGTCACCCATTTCAGGAAAAGGATTAACTAATATTGCATTTACCGGCGAAGGAATTTTTGACGGTTCGGGAGATGCCTGGCGTTTTGTAAAGCGTTTTAAAATGACCGATGCCCAATGGAAAAGATTAGTAAAATCGGGTGGAGTAACCAACGAAAAAGGCGACTTATGGTATCCTTCAGAAGGTTATAAGAAAGGCTACGAAAGAAATGAAGCGAAGGACGAACTGAATTATAAGACACTGGAAGATTATAAGGAAATCAAAGATTTTTTTCGCCCGGTAATGGTTAGCCTGGTGAATTGTAAAAATGTATTGCTCGACGGTCCTGTTTTTCAAAACTCTCCTGCCTGGTGTATCCATCCTTTAATGTGCGAAAATTTAACGGTTCGAAATATCGATGTTCGAAATCCGTGGTATTCTCAGAATGGCGATGGTCTTGATATTGAATCGTGCAAAAACAGTGTGGTATATAATTGCACATTCGACGTGGGCGACGATGCAATTTGCATCAAATCAGGAAAAGATAAGAGTGGCCGCGATCGTGGGTTACCCACAGAAAATATAATTGTAAAAAATTGTGTGGTTTATCACGGGCATGGCGGTGTTACCGTTGGAAGCGAAATGTCCGGTGGTGTAAAAAACATGCATGTTTCCGGTTGTACTTTTATAGGAACTGATGTTGGCCTCCGTTTTAAAAGTCAACGCGGACGTGGAGGAGTTGTTGAGAAAATTTACATTTCCAATATCGACATGGTCAATATTCCAACTAACGCCATCTCATTCAATTTGTATTATGGCGGCAAGTCTGTATCTGAAATGTTGGCAGAAAAAGAAGGAGGTAAAAAGGATATATCAATTCCTGAAGTGACCGAAGAAACGCCACAATTTAAAGATATCAGCATTAAAAATGTTACTTGTAAAGGAGCTTATCAAGCAATTTATTTGCAAGGACTACCGGAAATGAACCTCGGAAATGTATCGTTGGAAAATCTAACAATGGAAGCTGAAAATGGATTGCTGTGTATGGATGCAAAAGGTGTGACCATTAAAAATCTGAATTTGAAAACAACCAAATATCCAGCACTTACTTTTTACAATTCAAAAAATGTTTCTGTTTCAGGGTTGACTTTATGCGATGCTGAAGAACCATTAATTTCGGTATATGGTGATAAAACAGAACAGGTCAAAATTGAATTGCTTTCTCAAAATAACCCAGAGAGGATTTTAAAATTGGGAGAGAAAGTTGATAAAAAAACTGTTCAGATAATTGGAGGTAATTAAAAAGTATAATTGAAAATGATTTTTTTTGAATATAGAACTTTACGCATTAAAAAAGGTAATAGAACAGGTTTACATTACTTTCTAATTACATTGATATTTTTTACTTCATCATTCAAATTATATGGAGAAAATCCCAAGCCCAATGGGGAAATAGACTATCCTGATAAAGGGCAAAGGCTCAAAAGAAATCAGACTTGTAAACAGCAAACTCAATAGGAATAAAGTTGTGTACGAAGACTGTCAGAATGAGGTATCGTTCTTAATTAGTGAATCTGTAAATAATGAGAAATAGAAATATATCGAGAAAACCAATGAGAAAATTAATCCTGCTAATTAGCCTGCTAGCCCAACTATACTGCATAGTCTCCATCCAGGCACAAAACAAACAAGAACTCTCTCCTCTTGCAACAGAGGCTGAAAACAGTCTCAAAAAAGGCATATCTTTTATGCAATCGCTGGCCATTGAAGGTGGCTATGTTTATCATTATACTTTGGATGGGAAAGAAAAATGGGGCGAGGGGAAAACAGATGATCGTACAATCGAAGTGCAGCCTCCCGGTACTCCCGCTATTGGAATGAGCTTTTTAAGGGCTTATCGAATTACTAAAAATAAAGACTTTCTTAAAGCAGCAGAGGAAGCTGCCAATGCACTTATTCTGGGGCAAAACGAGCTGGGCGGCTGGGAGCACAAAATCTATTTCGATCGTCCCTATGCAAAAACGGTTAGTTTTGATGACGACCAGACCCAGAGTGCCATTAGTTTTTTGATGGCGTTGGATCAGGAAATCGATCTTCCTGCTTTAACCAAAGCAGTAGAAAAAGCACTTGATATGATGCAGAAATCCCAACTGGACAATGGTGGTTGGCCGCACAAATATCCGTGGCAGGGGAATTACCACGATTATGCTACTTTCAACGATCAAGGAATTAATGATTGCATCAGGGTGATGATTGAGGCTGATACATATTATGAAAATGATGATATTTCAAAAAGCCTGCAAAAAGTGGGGCGTTTTCTGATGATTTCGCAATTGCCTCCTCCACAACCCGGATGGGCGCAGCAATACAACGAATATCTTCAACCTGCCTGGGCCCGAACATTTGAGCCTCCTTCGGTTTGTCCGTCTGCCAGCGTTAATAATATCAATAGTCTTATTGATCTGTATGAACATGCAGGTCATGGTAGTTACCTGGAACCTATTCCTGATGCAATCAGATGGTTAAAAGCCTCCCAGTTACCCAACGGAAAATGGGGACGATTTCTCGAAATAGGCACGAATAAACCACTATATTACGATCGGGATCGTATTCGTGTTGAATCAGTAGATGAACTTTCTTTAGAAAGACGCACGGGTTATGGTTATAAAACTGATATAAAAGCTGCTTTGGATGCAGCTGAATTGCGCTATCAGCAGGCAATGGGACAAGTTGCCCAAACACCAAAACCAGATCCTGGAATTACGATAAAAAAATGGGCTGCAAATGTTCAGTATATCCTAAAAGATCAAGATGAATTAGGGCGATGGATCGTTCATGAGGATAAATTTCGAACGGAAGTACAAGGTCGAAGATGGAACGGAGAATACAGATTAGAAGACAGGATATCCAGCGCTCTTTTTAATAAAAATGTGGAAGTACTTTGTGAGTTTTTAGAGTTGTATAAGGATTTGTAAATGAAATTTATGATTATGAGAAGAGAAATATTATTCTATTCAGTCTTAATTATTTCAATATTTATTCTTGCTTGTAATGCAAAAGATAAGAATCCGGGCGTTTTATTTCCCGAAATCTCTGAACCGGTAGCCTTAACTTCCGGTCCAAATCAACACTTGTTTGCCAGTTATTATGGTATAAATTCATGGAGTGCTGATCAACGTTATGTAACTGTTCTTCAAACACCAATCAAGTACCGGCTTCCAACAGAAAATGACCCGGCGGTTCTTGGCATGGTTGATTTGCAAACAAATGAATTTATCCCGCTAGCCGAAACTCGGGCATGGAATTTCCAACAAGGTTGTATGGCACACTGGTTGGGAACCCATCCCAATTCACAAATTATTTATAACGATTTTGTTGATGGAAAATTTGTTTCTATAATTATGGATGTGTACACCAAAAAGAAGATTAAAATAATCCCTTACCCGGTTGCCGCAGTTTCACCAAATGGAAAAGAAGCGATTAGTATAAATTTCTCGCGACTTCGCACTACACGTACATCGTATGGAGATGGTGGAGATGGTCAGGATGCCAAACTTAATGTGCAATCTCCGAAAGACGAAGGATTATTCCTTATCAATCTTGAAACTGGCCAAGCCAAACTTCTTGTATCAATTTACGACGTAAAAAATCAGGTGCCTGAAGTACAGGAAGGTGGGATTGGGTACTTCAATCATGTGTTGTTTAGCCGTGATGGAGGACGTATTTTTTGGTTGTCACGCGCTATTCCAAATAGAAATACAACATCGTTTACCATTGATCGGGATGGAAAAAATCTACAACGTTGTTTTCCCGATGGCTGGGGCGGTTCACATTTTGACTGGCTTTCGGAGGACGAACTCATGATTACAGGAACATATTTGGCAAAGGAAAATGCCCATATACTTTTTACCATCGGAAAGCAAAACTACAGGCGACTTGGCAATGGTATTCTGGATTACGATGGGCACGGCACCTTTTCGCCTGATGGAAAATGGATGGTGACTGACACTTATCCAAGTGGAAAAACCGGTCAAACTGACCACCTGATTCCGGGCTAAAGTGACCATCAAAACCGGAGCAAAGTGACCACCACATTCCGGACTAAAGTGACCACCCCTCTCCGGGGTAAATTGACCACCTGAAACGAAGAGACTTTTTCATGTTTTTGAATGGCTAAATTCATGCACCAATAAATGTATGAATTATGGCAAATAAATTAATAAACATGAGTAAAGTAAGAAAAGTAATCCAACTGCATTTTCAGGGGAAAAGCAAGTTGTTTATCAGCAAGTATTTGTCGCTGTCGCGCAATACGGTAAAAAAGTATATTGCATTCTATCAAATGCTTAACCTTTCACCTGACCAGGTAAAACAAAAAAGTGATGTTGAGCTGGAAGAACTGTTTGTCAACAACAAAGAACCTCAGCTATCACCCAAGAAGAAAAACCTGTATGCGTTCTTTCCCCGAATGGAGCGAGAACTAAAGAAAGTAGGGATAACCAGACTTTCGATGTGGCAAGAATATATCACAAAACATCCTGATGGTTTTAAAAGCTCGCAGTTTTGCGAGTATTATAAACGGTGGGGCAAAAAGGTTAACCCGGTTATGCACATGACCCACAAAGCTGGAGATAAGATGTTTATCGACTATGCCGGCAAAACATTGGAAGTGGTTAACCAGGAAACCGGAGAAGTTCAGGAAGTACAGTTTTTTGTGGCCATACTTGGAGCAAGCCAATATACTTACGCCGAAGTTTCAGCAAGTCAGAGAAAGGAAGATTTTATAGCATCAATAGAAAACGCTTTGCATTACTGTCAGGGAGTTCCGGCAGCAATTGTACCCGACAACCTTCGCTCGGCAGTAACCAAAAGCAGCCGTTACGAGCCAACTATAAATGAAACCCTTCTGGATTTTGCCGAACATTACGAAACCACAGTGCTCCCGGCAAGGGCTTACAAACCCCGTGACAAATCACTGGCAGAAGGAGCAGTTAAAATACTTTATCAAAGGATTTATCCTGTTATCAAAAAGGAAGAGTTTTTTAGCATTAAAAGCATGAATAAGCGGATATGGGAACTTCTGGAAGAACACAATAACCGAAAGCTTACCGGGCGCCCATACTCACGTTTACAGTTGTTTAAAGAAGATGAGCAGGAAAAGCTCTCTGCCTTGCCCGTTACACGTTTCGAGGTAAAACAACAATCTTTTGCAACGGTAATGATGAACGGGCATGTTTTATTAAGCAAAGACAAACATTATTACAGTGTTCCGTTTCAGCACATCCGCAAAAAGGTAAAGTTGTTATTTACAAGCAGTACTGTTGAGGTATACCATAAATACAATCGAATTGCACTTCACCGTAGAAACCTGAAACCTTATCATTATACCACAGAAAAAGAACACCTGGCAAGTACGCATCAATTTGTAAGCGAATGGACACCACAACGTTTTATCGACTGGGCAGCCTCCATCGATGTAAATGTTGAAGAACTGGTTTGCAGGATATTGGAACAAAAGCAACACCCCGAACAGGCTTACAAAAGCTGCATGGGGGTGCTTTCTTTTCAGAAAAAGGTAGGAAAGGAAAGGCTTTCAAATGCCTGTAAACGAGCATTGGAATATAATATCTCCAATTACAGGATAATACAAAAAATCCTTGAGAATGGTTTAGATTCAATTGTTGAAGAAGAAAAATCAGAAGAACACACACTCCCGGAACATCAGAATATAAGGGGAAACAATTATTACAATTAAAACATACACAGAATGAACGAAACAACACTATCAAAAATGAAGCAGATAAAGCTCTATGGGATGCATGGGGCTTTTCGTACCGCAATTGAAACAGGCAAAACAGACGATTACACTTTAGACCAGTTTGTGTCGATGTTAATCGATGCCGAATGGGACGACCGCCAGAACCGGAAGATTGAAAGGGGCATTAAAAATGCACGGTTCCATTACAAAGCATCGCTTGAAAACATTGTTTACGACCAGATGCGCAATATCGACCGTAACAGCATCCTTCGGCTGGCAGAATGTGATTATATCGAAACATGTGAAAACATACTAATAACAGGAAGTACCGGTGTTGGCAAGAGTTATTTGGCAACGGCACTGGGATACCAGGCTTGCATTGAAGGACACAGGGTAATGTATTTTAATGCCAATAAATTGTTTGCGAAACTAAAAATGGCAAAAGCTGACGGTTCGTATTTAAAAGAACTGGCAAAAATAGAGAGGCAACACCTGGTTATTATCGACGACTTTGGCTTGCAAGCACTCGATAATCCAAACCGGCTTGCTTTGCTCGAAATTATTGAAGACAGGCAAAATAAAGGTTCACTGATAGTTACATCGCAATTACCAGTTACAGGCTGGTATTCTGTTATCGGAGAAAAAACCATCGCAGATGCCATACTCGACCGTTTGATTCACGGGTCGCACCGAATTGAACTAAGGGGCGAATCGATGAGAAGAAAAAGAAGCACAAAAGAGTAAATATTTTTAGTTAAATTTGATTCAAAATAACACAGAAAATGTTCTTTTCGTTTTGGGAAAATCAGGGGTGGTCAATTTACTCCGGCACAGGTGGTCAATTTAAATCGTAGAAGGGTGGTCAATTTGACCGGTTTTTCCAACAAGAATTCTTTTTATGAAAATTCACTAAAGAAAGGATTATTCACTTTTTATAGAGGGGAAAAATGTAGAATTGTGTCTAATTTAACATAAAAAATGAAATTTAGGCATAGTAATCCTGCCGGTTTACTTGAATTCCAATTATGCTGCCAGCTTGTTTACCTGCTGTTTTTTTGATGCAATGCGCTGTTGTTTAAGAATTTCTGCTCCAATTTTTTTTAGATTATATGCACAAACTCCCAATGCTATATATCGGGTATAATTTTTTAAACTCCTATCCGGGCATCTGTCCAATCCTCTGTGTTCGAGTTCATTGATGTTTGATTCGATGGTGCTGTGCTTATTTTTCAATTTTTTGAAAGACCTGCTGTGTTCTTCTTCATTCTCCTGTTTGTTCCTTTTTCCTAATTTGGGCATTATTACCTGGGGCACTTCCATTTGTAGCAACTCCTTATTTTCTTTCCGCCAGTAACCTTTATCAAAACTCCATGATTGGATTTTAAATATTGCCAATAACCGGTCGGCCAACTGAATTACAATATCCCTGTCTTGCTCATCGTCCATTATCTGGTAGTCGACAATTAAATTAAACTGGTCAGTGGTAATTGATAATTTTTTACCTAACTCTACATTTGGTCTTGCTTTGCCCTTTTTTACCCATTCGGTATAGGTTTCAAAAATTGAAAACATTTTTTCTTCATGGGGTATCTTTTCTCCTTTTATTATTCGCCTGTCAACCAAATCAATATGCTTCTGTAACAATTGCATAAAATATTCCAACGAAATGACCAGGCTTAAATCGCGCTCGTCAGTGATTGGAAAAGAAGGTAAACCTCCCTCTACTTTAGAATAAAATGCACGTGATTTGGAAATATATTTGGAAGCTGCAGCTTTCACCCTTTGCTCTTTCCCTTTGCCACCCGAAGCTGAGGCTTTGCCAAGTTCGCGCATCAAGCCTTTGAGTTCAGCCCTCCAGTTTTTAATCTTTCTCCATCCTTTTATGTTACCGTAGTTCTCCAGGAATTTATAAACCATATCCATGCATTTTCTGGCACAGTCCCACAACAGGTTGTAATCGGTTGGAAAATGAACATTGCTTTCAACAACAAAACTATCGGTTTTTAAGCGCAATGCTCCCGTTCCTTTTTTTTTAAATACCTCTGCATGTCCAAATTCCACTACAATGGTATTAATTTCTTTCACCATTTCATCGCTTAGTAAGGTCACATTATCGTAGATATTTTGATAACTAAATTCAACACGCTTAAATCCATATTCGGTCTCAACTCCCATTAACCATCTTATCGATAGGTGATTGTTGGATAAGTCATGTATCCATTCATAGCTGGTGTTTAAACACAGGCGGACCTGGCTCAAAACAAAAATGCACCATAAGTCCATCCCTTTTCTACCTGTCCGTTTTTTATTTTTTGTTAAGTGGCGTTCCAACACACCGAATATTTTTTGATTATACTCCCTATTGCAATAGATAGCTTTCATGGCTGCAATCAGTTCCTCCAGTTTTCCTGACCTTTTAAAGTTTGTTGGTGTCTCCTCGATTAACCTGCGACCTATTGAAAATTGTTGTTCGAACCTGCTTCTCATATCTGAATCTTTTAGAGATAAATAAATGAAATATGCGAATCTAAAATCATTAATACATTGAATGTCTGGTTTTTAACTATACTACGCAAACAAATAGGCATAAAGATTCAACAAAGTTTTTAACAGTAAGTTGTTGTTGATCAGAGGATAATACGTTTCCGGAGAGAAACTAATTAAACATTTAGTTGTTTCCCATAATGTTATGGTTTAACTTTAATCAAATAAATCCAAAACAACTAATTTTTTATCACCAGAGAATTATGAATTCTAATAATTTTATTAGCAAAAAAACAGCTGGAAACTGTTCCATTTTACTTCTACTTATCTTTTATTTTTCTGGAAACATTGAAGCTCAATCGGTAATTTACAAAAAGGATAGAACCCAAATAAAAGTTGAAAGATTGGATGAAAAGGGAAAAATTCGGTCGTATAAATTATTAAACGAAACGGATACGATTAAACGCTTTATCAGCCGAAATGCAATGGACAGCATACGATACGAAGATGGACGTGTGGAACATTTTTTTTCACACATTATTTTGCCAGAAACCAAAGAGGAGACCCAAAAGACAAAAAAGAATTTTATTGGGCTAAATATTTGGCCATTGTTTACACCAGGCTTAGATTTTTTTTATGAACGATTTATTTTAAAAGACAATTTAGGTTTTAAAAATCACATTTATATAAATACCAACTCTGGATTTCATCCATATGAAGGTATTTACAGAAGAGCGAATTATTTCCTCAGCACAGGATTTAACTACTATTTCCTTCAGTCAGACATGTTCAGGTTTGGAACAGGTTTATCCTTTCTTACAGGACAATTTGATTATGAAAACTGGGAGTATTATAATAATTATGAATATGACAGAGATTATCAGGAGAAAAACTGGCACAGTGGTTTATCTGTAAATGTTTCTTACTCGTATATCTGGCAAAAACAAATTTATACTTCTATTGAATTTGATCTACCCCTTTGGCAAAAAGAGCCAAACAATATTCTAATATTCAAAACTGAAATAGCTTTTAATTTCTAAAATAAATGAGATGCAAAATCCTTTTTTAAAAAAACCAAAATTGGTGAATCCTGACATTCCAGTAGCAAAACTTATTCATTGGTCTCCTTTTACGAAATTGATTTCGTGGGTACTAATATTATGCCTCTTAAATCTCGTAGGTGGATGTATGAATTATTTTAAAGTGCAGAAAACTACCGGGTCTATAACAGAAAACGTTACTAATTTTCAGAATCAAGACAAAACAATAATAATCCATTTGGAAGACCAGGCATGGACCCTTAATACTCCCGAGCTGGTGGAGAACGAATTAATTGGAGTTACAAGACACGAATACCTTTCAACTTTAAAGAATCCGTTAAAAACAAAAGGAGCAAATCGGTACAGAACTAAAAAAGACTTCAATGAGAGACATGTACTTAATGAAGTTCACATTTATGTCTCGGAATTAAAAAGACTTTCAGAATCAAATGTTTCAATTCCTTTAACAGCCATTCAGAAAATTGAGATTTATGAAAAAGACCAGGCTGCCACAATCGGTTCCTGGACATTAGGAATAATAGGTGGTTATACACTGGCAGCCAGCATTTTTATGGTTATAGTACTTTTAATCAAATCCTCCTGTCCGTTTATCTACACATTCAATGGCGAAAATTATCAGTTAGCCGGGGAAATATATAGTGGAAGTATCCAGCCTCAACTTGAAAGGCATGACTTTTTAAAACTTCCTGTTTATAATTCAAAAACCAATAACTATCAATTAAAAATCTCCAACGAGGTAAAAGAGGTACAGCATACTAACTTAATGGAATTGTGGGTATTCGACCATAACGAAAATGAAGATATTTTGGTGGATAAATATGGAAAACATTATGTTGTTACGGACTTAATTACTCCTGCAAGTGCTAAAAATATTAACGGAATAGAGGTTATTGAACTCATTGAAAACAAAGACAGCCTTTTTTATACAAGTACTGAGATCACTAGCGAACTACCACTAACAGATGGACTTATACTTGAATCTCCTAATCCAAAAACTACAGATGTTGCTAAACTTACGATCAAAGCAAAAAATTCGTTTGTACTCGATTATATGCTTGGGCAATTTCAAAATCAATTTGGCGATTTATATCCCAAATGGACAAAACAGCAACGCAAAGCTCCTACCCAACAGCTACAGAATTGGTCGCTGAATCAGAATATTCCTCTCTCTCTTAAAGTTGAAAGAAATGGGAAATGGGAAACAGTTGATTACTTTAACATAGCAGGTCCAATTGCTATGAAGGAAGATATTCTGGCAATTCCTTTGGATGGATCAGAATCAGATCCTTTAAAAGTAAAATTGGAATTTGGCAACTTTTTTTGGGAAATTGATTATGTGGGAATCGATTATTCACCGGATACGGAAATTAGCTACAAGGTAATACCTGTTAAAAATGCGATTAGCCAGGAAGGTAAGGATGTCAGTAAAAAATTAAAACAGGATGATCGCAAATATTATATCCAGCCCAATGTTGGAGATAATGCTTTGGTAGATTTTGAACTTCCTTCATTATCTGCAGAAAAAAGAACAATTTTCCTTCACAGTAAAGGCTGGTATCAAATCTTGCGCGATCCCACCGGAACTCCAGACAGGGAATATCTTGAAGCTTTTAGACAACCAGGACGGTTCAACCAGTTTGTTAATGAATATATTCAAAGTTATACTAATAAATAATGGGGTTTTCGGAAATTATGGGTGGATTTGAAATTGAAAAACAGGTTTAATGAATAGCAAAAAAAACGCAATAGCGAAAATCGTTTATGGGAAGAAAGCCTGGATTGTTCGCAAACGACTGGTTTTGTTCTTATTTTGGCAAATTTTTAAATCGAACCGAAATCCATGGACAACTCTTCGTGAAACAAAGCGTATCCGAAAACTAAGAAATTCAGTTCATGGAAAATCAAATATTTTAAAATTTGTAAAATCAGATCATCAATATTATTGGGCGGCTGATTATTCCGGGTTGCCATCGAACAACCTGAAACTTATGATTCGCTCTGAATTTCAAAGAAACCATAAAGACAAAAGAGATACCGTTGCGTTGCCAATTCCACAACAAACTATTATTTGGGGGATTACAAATCGCTGCCCTTTAAAGTGCAAACATTGTTACGATTGGGATAATATAGACGATAAAGACCACCTCGATCTGGAACAGCTAAAACAAATTCTATCGACGATTGAACAGCACGGAATCAGACATGTTCAACTCAGTGGAGGTGAGCCACTTTCCCGATTTAACGATTTGATTTCTATTTTAAAGGAAGCTTCTCAACGTATCGATTTTTGGCTACTAACATCGGGATTCGGATTAACAGTAGAAAAAGCCATTGCTCTAAAAAATGCTGGGTTGAAGGGAGTAAATATTAGTCTGGATCACTGGGATGAATCTGCTCACAACGATTTTAGAAATAATGCAAAAAGTTTTGAATGGGTTGTAAAAGCGGTTGAAAATTGTCGGAACGCTGGAATAATGGTGAGTTTATCGTTATGCGCCACACGCGAATTTACAACCGAAGAAAATCTGAAATCTTATCTGGAATTAGCAAAAAAATTGGGTGCACATTTTGTTCGAATTTTGGAACCTCGTCAGGTGGGACACTTTTTAAATAAAAATGTAAAACTAGATAACAATCAGGTTGAAATGCTTTCCAAATTTACTATTCGAATGAATACTCAACTCAATTACAAAGATTTTCCTTTAGTAGTATTTTTTGGTTATCACCAACGAAAATTGGGTTGCATGGGTGCCGGAAACCGTTACCTATATATTGATTCAAACGGAGATTTTCATGCCTGCCCTTTTTGTCAGGGAAGCGTCGGAAATGCACTTTACAAATCATTTAATGATGTAATAATTCAACTCAGGAAAAATAAATGTCATGCATTTAAATTGTATTGATTACCCACGAAACAAGGCATCTGCAATTAAAAAGAACATCATAAAAAGGTAGAGAAAATTAAGCTTAAAAAAAGCCGGACGCACTTTTAATTCCTTTTTAACAAGTACAGAAATTGTTAATGAACTTAGCAGATAAAAAGTATAAAAAAGCAACACAAACATTAAAATTTTATTGCTGAAAACAAAAAAGATTACTAACAGTGCCGATGCGACAGTTGTTAATACCCAGGTATATGTAATTCGTTTGATTTGTCCTTCACTAAAAATCTGATTTAAACTTGGTAGGTTTGCCAGTTTGTACTGGTCGCCAAACATCATTAACAGCAACCAGAAATGCGGAATTTGTCCGATAAAAAAGAAGCTGGCAACTAATAATATTACTTCCGACGTTAAACTACCTCCAGCTCCAGCCCAACCAATCATTGGTGGCAAGGCACCAACCATTGAACCAGGAATAACGGCAAAAGCAGATATTTTTTTTAACGGAGTATAAACCGCATTGTACGAAAAAAGTGTTGCCCAGCTAAGGATTAATGCCATAATTGGGTTGGATAGAAAAAGTATAATAGAGCCGCTTATTGCAAAACTTACTGCAACTCCAAAAGCTGCGTTTGCACTAATTTTACCTGATGGAATGGGCCGGTTTTTAGTGCGTGGCATTTTTGCATCAATTTCGCGTTCCTGCCAATGATTTAGTGTACTGGCACTGCACGACATTAAAAATACGCCTAAAGTCAACAACCAACCCTGCCTGTCTAATGCACCGGTAAACATTATATAACCGGTAAATGCAGATAAAGCAATGGGCAAAGAAATGCGTACTTTGCCCAACTCAAATATAATTTTCAATAAAGATTTCAAACCTAAAAATTCTATTAATACTAATTCCCAACTTATACTCAAACCAAATACCTTTTCGGCTTTTATACTTGTTCTTTTTATCCACACCTTCATTAAAAAACTTTGTAGTAACCTGTTACAACGCAGTTTTTTGCTTTGTTGTGAATAAAAATTACTACGCCTAAATTCCCGAAAAGCTATCTGAATTGAGTATATTCACGAGGTGAACAAAAAATAAACCTGTGCCCTACCTACTGTATACTGTGACTAATAACCGAGACTTCTTTACTATTTCACCGTTTTAAGGTATTCAATAATATTTACAATATCGTCTTCCGAAAGTTGCCCTTGGTAGGGAAGCATCAACCCTTTTTTATAGCCTTCAACAATATCTGCATTCGGATCGTAAATTGAAGTTCTAATGTAATCTTCATCCACAATTACATGACGTGTCTCTCTTCCTGAAACTACTGTTTGCTCCTCTCCCCAAATACCTTTATAACTTGGACCAACTAGCTTTGAACCATCGATGGTATGACATGCAAAACAACCGATATTTTGCATAATTCGTTTTCCGGTAACTGCAGGTGAATCGATATTTACAACTGCTACTTTAGTAGTATCTACCAGCCAATTTGTAAAATCCTTTTCCTCCATTACTTTAACACCTGCATTCATATAAGAATGTTGCAGCCCGCAATACTCGGCACAAAACATATCGTAAATTCCAACTCTTTGAGGTTCAAACCACATAAAATTATTTTTCATGTTGGGAACCATATCTTGCTTAACACGAAATGCAGGAATATATAAACTGTGCAACACGTCCATTGCAACTAAGTTTAGTTTTACCGGCTTATCTTTTGGTAAATAAAGTGTATCCGTTCTTTTTCCGTTTTCATATTCAAAACTAAAATTCCACATTCGCCCGTAAACAGTAATTTCCATGCTGTCTTTCGGTGCTTTTTGCATGGGTGCCCAACCTGCCCAACCATAGTAAAACATAACTATTGTAAGCAGAAATGGAACAACGGTCCAAACAATTTCAAGTGTTACACTTCCGTGAATTTGTGTTGCGACCGGATTTCGTTTGCGGTTGTATTTATAAATGAAATAAATCATTATAAATGTTAATCCAATCAGGAAAACGAAACAGATTCCTAAAATTACGATGAACGCGGTATCTACACCTTGAACAAAATTGGATGCTTTTGAGACTTCTTGACTAAACATATCTATGCTCTATCTATATAAATAATCTAAAAATGTAATAACTAACACTACAACAAATATGGAAAACACAAAGGCTACCATTATTTTAATGTATTTCTTGTCGTATTTAAGGTGCATGAAATAGGTTAAAACCAAAAACGATTTTATGCAAGCAAAAATAATAGCACCTGCTACAGTGTATGCACCTAATTCAATTCTTGTAATTCCAATAGAAGCAAATGTTAACGCCAGCAGTGCCAACAAAATTATTATATAGACTCTATATGGAACAATATGGTGTTTCTCTTCAGACATAATATTGGTTTAATTAGGTTATTAAATAAAATAACGGGAATAAGAAAATCCAGATAAGATCGACCAAATGCCAATACAATCCGGCATTTTCGAGAAGAGACGCTCGATTCTCGTTCACTCTACCATTTTGAACTCGCAATGCAGCTACAACAATAAATATGAGACCAATTATTATATGTAATGCATGAAGCCCGGTCATAACAAAATAGAGACCAAAAAACAAAATCTCTCCCTGTCCAAAATCGTTTAGCAAATGTTCCGATCCCGGCCAAATACCATGTTCAAATTTTAAACTCCACTCAAAATACTTGTTCACCAAAAATACAACTCCAATAACACAAGTAATTACCAAAAGCCCTAATGTTGCGCCTTTCTTTTTCAGTTGCAAGGTTGTGGTAGACATGGCAATGGTCATACTACTAATTAATAGTAGTACGGTATTTAAGGCACCAATATTGGTATTCAATTCGGATGCGGCCAAATGAAAGGCTTCAGGGTTTATGTAACGATAAACTGAGTAGATTATAAACAATCCGCCAAAAAGCAGAAGCTCCGTAAAAATAAACAACCACATCCCAATTTTCGACGCTTCTGCATCGTAATGAACATGCTCAGTATGTTCTGTTTGTTCCATAATCAAAGTTTGGATTATTTATAATTGTATGGTCCGTCATTCTCTCCGAGAACTGGGATTTCATCAAAATTTTCGAGTGGAGGAGTCGATGATACCGTCCATTCCATTGTCTTACTGTGCCAGGGATTCATTTCTGCCGGTTCTCCTTTTCGTGCTGAACGAATAAGATTCGCAACAATAATTATTAATCCGGTTACCATAATCCACGATCCAATTGTGCTAAGAATATTCCCACTGTGGAATTCATCCAAATAATCGTAGTAACGTCTTGGCATTCCCATCATTCCAAGATAAAACATGGGGGTGTACAAAGTAAGAAATCCAATAAAAAATACCAGCCAACCTGTGTTTGCCCAACCAGAGTCGTACATACGACCAAAGATTTTTGGGAACCAATAATGAATAGCTGCAAAAAAGGCGAAGCCTGTTCCTCCAAATACTATATAATGAAAGTGTGCGACCACAAAAGCAGTATCGTGTACATAAATATCGGCTGCCAATGCACCCAAAACCAATCCGCTTAAACCACCTATCAGAAATACAAATATAAATGATGCTGCCCAATACAATGGTGTTTGTACATTTATTGAACCTTTATACATGGTTGAAACCCAGTTGAATACTTTTATGGCACTTGGGATTGCTACAATAAATGTAAGCATGGAAAAATAATATTGTGCTGTTCCACTCATTCCGGCAGTAAACATGTGGTGACCCCAAACTAAATAGCCAACAAATGCAATGGCCATTGTTGAAGCAATTAGTGCCTTGTAACCAAAAATTTGTTTTTGCGAGAATGTTGGAATAATTTCAGAGATGGCTCCCATTGCCGGAAGAATCATAATATACACAGCTGGGTGCGAATAAATCCAAAATAAATGCTGGTATAAAATGGGATCTCCAGGAAGTTTTGTCCATTTCATTCCGGGGCAACGCAACCTGTGAATGGTTACCAAAAAGTTTAACCCGGTAAGTATGGATGAGAACCCTAACACAAATGCACCAAAAACAGCGGGTAGTAAGTTTGATCCCGACCTAAAACTATAAGGAGCATAAAAGGTCCAACCGGTATCTGGAGCGCCACTGCCAAACAAAATTGCTGACAATACTAAAATTACACCCAAAACGTACAACCACCACGAAAGTAGATTTAGCTTCGGAAATGATACATCTTTGGCACCAATCATAAGTGGTAACAAAATGTTTCCAAAAACAGCCGGCAAGCCTGGCACCACAACCATAAAAATCATGATTACCCCGTGTACCGTAAATGTGGAGTTGTAGGTTTGTGCTTCCATTATTGTTTTCCCCGGTGCCAACAATTCCAATTTCATAGCTAGCCCAAGCAAAACGCCAACCGTAAACATAGTGGCAATTGAATACAAATAAAGTAGCCCGATTCGTTTGTGATCGGTTGAAAAAATCCACCCAAGCAAACCTTTGTATTTACCCTCGTACGTCGGGTAGTTTGCTTCGTTTTCAGCTTTTGATTTATGCATAAAAGTTCAGTTTAAATTATCTTTTTTTTGGGTTTTAGAACTAAAACCAACAATAAGATGCCGGCCAAAAACAAAATAATTGTGCCGGTTATTTTGGTAATATTCATAACGTAAGTTTGCCCTACCGGGTCGTAGGAAAAACAGTAGCGTAACACTTTATTTAAGGTTGCTCCCGATTGCCCTTTCGAAGCTTCAATAATTGCCATTTTCCATTCGAATGGTAAAAAATACAGCCCATTTAAGTAGCGGGTAATTTTGCCATCGGGGCTAATTACTGTTAACGAAGCAGCATGTAAAAAGTCGGTGCCTGTTCTTTTATATTTAAAACCGATGGCATTTGTTGCACGAATTATACTTGCACTGTCGCTGGTAAAAAATAGCCACCCTTTTTTAGCCTCTTCTACTTTGTTCGACATTAAATTCAGGTAATTTGTTTTTTTGCGAATTCCCAAATCTATTGTTTCACTGGGGTCGAAACTAATGGTTAAAACCTGATAATCTTCACCAGGAATCAAATCCGATTTATCCATAACATTGGCTACTGCTTCCATTAACGGGCTACAAATTCCAGGGCAACGGTAATAGACAAAATTTAAAACCGTAGGCTTATCAATTACATCGGCCAACAATACTTGCTCACCTTTCTCATTTATTAAAGAAATATTCTCTGGTAAATACTCATCCAGGTGCTCTACAACTCCAATTTCAACATCGTTATTTTTAGCTACCGGATTAATAACTGTTTGCCCCGCTGCAATAATTGAAACTAAAATTAATAGAAAAAACAAGCTGAATTGGTTGATTTTCTTACGACAATTTATCATTTGATTTTTCATCTATATTCGGTTTAGCTTTTTTGGTATACAATACAACTCGCCAATATATTCATTCTTTTATATGCCATTAAATTTAGTGACTTGTTTCGTTTAGAACAAATTTATCGAAAAGGCTTAAAGTTTTTATTTACACAAACCACAAACGGGGATTAATGTTTAAGGAAAATGTAATTTTTGGAGATTTTTTTTTGATTGAAAAAATCAGCCTGCTTTTCATCCAATTAGCCTGCAATAGTATTGACCTGCTTTTTCAATTCAAAAACATTTGACTGTGTTTGTTTTTAACCAAAGGAGAGTGAATATTTCCTGATTGAAATAATACCGATTCTTTTAATAGTTGGTCATCTAAATTCCTATAGATTCTTTCAATACAACAGTGCGTTCAATCCCTTCGGGGCTGATACTATTATGTATTGTATTTTCCACCGGCTGCACCGGTGGTTATTCTCGTTTTGTCCTTTCAGGACAATTTCCAGATTGTATGAAGTTATCTTCCGTGTAATTTTCTATTGCCTCAAAAATTTTCTTTCAGAAAATATTCCAACGGGATTAAATGTGAATAACCGTGTGTGCAACGCACGGAAAAAGGAAGCAGAGCGAAGCACAGCTCCGAAGGGATTAAACAACACAGAAATTATTATGATTCAAGCTTAAATGCAAACTTAATGTAAATAACGCCGATTCTAAATAAGGCACACAAACATGCTATACAACATGTAACCTATATCCATTTCATCTTCGAATTTTAAACTACCTGTTTTTAGAAAAACCTGTTAAAAACAATTTTTAATAAAATATGTTCAATGAAGGTTATTATTTTTTATTGCATTAATAGTATGTTGGAAGAAATCAATTGTTTAAGATTGAAATTAAATCCAACACATGCTCGAATATGCATAAACAGCTCATTTTAAATAATTAAAGACTTGATTGTCTTTAATTTAAATCACTATTTTTTCTATTTGATACTTCCTTTATAATGTCTAAATTCGTCCTCGGAAGTTTATAAAATCAAACTGAGACTCTGAAATACAGTCGTTTAAAATAAGTCTGTTTATGAAAAATAATTCACGAAGGAATTTCATGAAAACCCTTGGAGTATCGCTAGGCGCAGCCGGGGTTGTTGGCGGCTCAACTATATTAAGTTCCTGCAACCGTGTGGAAACTGCGTCGGGAGACAAAATCCAATTATTAACATCTAGTGGAGAGCTGGTTGAGGTTGACAAGTCGATGTTAAAACCTGCAGACATGCCCTCTTTATCCGAAAATCAAAAACGAGGAAGAGAAGGTATTCCAGGAAAAAGTTGGGTAATGGTTATCGACCTTTCGAAATGTCGGAACGCTCGTAAATGTATGAGTGCTTGCCAAAATCACCATCAATTGCGGCCCGAGCAACATCACATTAATGTATTGCAAATGCAAGATGCCGAGCACACCGCTCCGTATTACATGCCAAAACCTTGTCAACATTGCGACAATCCGCCATGTACAAAAGTTTGTCCGGTAAATGCAACCTTCAAACGCGAAGATGGAATTGTATTAATTGACAACGAACGTTGTATTGGTTGTCGGTTTTGTATTGCTGCTTGTCCGTACTCAGCACGGGTTTTCAACTGGTTCGAACCGCGCGATGCTGAGAAGTATGAGGGCGTAACCTATAATATGGAGACGAATGTTCCGCAGAAAAAAGGAACTATTTCGAAATGTTTGTTTAGTGCCGACCGTTTAAGGGATGGAAAATTACCATCGTGTGTTTCGGCTTGCCCAAACGGAGTTTACTGGTTTGGCGACCGTAATGAAGATGCTGTTACCAACGGAACTACAAAAGAGACCGTAAGTTTTAGCAAGCTTGTAAAAGACAACTCGGCTTACACTTTAATGGAAGAACTGGGAACAAAACCGCGCGTTTATTATTTGCCACCAAAAGACAGAGCTTTCCCATTCGAAGGAGAAATTGATGACCATCACGCATAACTGACATAAAAATAAACAAATGAAGAGAATTGAATCTGCCGAGGAATCGAGAAAGTTATTGGATAAAATAACATTCGATTTAACACGGTCAATTGTAAAAAAAGATGAACTGACCCGATTTTGGTTTTTCATTTTAATAATGTTTGTGGGAGTTGGATTGTGGGGCTGGGTTATTCAAATTGACAAGGGATTGGGTGTTACCGGAATGCGCGATTACGTTTCGTGGGGAATGTACATCGCCAACTTTGTATTTTTTGTTGCCATCAGCTTAATTGGGTTTTTACTGAGTTCGGCAATGCACTTGCTTAAAATTGAATGGGTTAAACCTGTTTCGCGGGTTGCCGAGCAAGTTGCCATTGCAGGGGTGGCTCTGGCAGGATTAATCATTGTTATGGACATGGGACGCCCCGACCGGTTTCTCAATGTTTTCTTACACGGAAGATTTGCTTCGCCAATTATCTGGGATGTAACTGTGGTAACTACTTACCTTACCATTTCAGTATTATTATTCTATATTCCTTTAATTCCCGACTTGGCTTTACTTCGCGACCGTTTGGGCAATGAAGTTCCAAAATGGAAAATGAAAATCTACACCGTTTTAGCATTGGGATGGAAAGGAAATGCAAAACAGTATAAAACAGTTTATCATGCCATGCGCGTGTTAATGTTGCTTATTATTCCGGTAGGATTATCAATTCACACGGTTACTTCGTGGTTGTTTGCAGCTACCCTGCGTTCGGGTTGGGACACTACTATTTTGGGACCTTATTTTGTAGCGGGTGCATTTGTTGCAGGATCAGCAGCCGTAATTATGTTGATGTACGCCTACCGTATTAGATATGGATTAAAAGATTATTTTGAAGATGTTCATTTTGACCAAATGGGAAAACTTCTGGTTTTTGTTTGTTTGGTTTATCTCTATTTTAATATTAATGAATTTTTGGTTCCTGGTTATAAAATGAAATCGGCAGAAGGTATTCACCTTAAAAATTTATTTGCCGGTAGTTTCTCTGCCATGTTTTGGATTGTTCAGGTAGTTGGATTACTACTACCCATAGTTTTACTGTTATCAAAATATTTCAGAAAGCCACTGCCCATTACAATTATTTCGTTTTTTGTATTGGTTTCAGCTTGGTTTAAACGGTATTTAATTGTTGTTCCAACCATGGAACATCCGTTTTTACCCGTGCAAAATGTACCTGCAAATTTTCATACTTACGAACCAACCAGCATTGAAATAATGATTACGTTATTCTCTTTTTTTGCAGCGCTAACTATCATTTCAATTTTGGCCAAACTTTTTCCGGTAATAACCATTTGGGAATATGCAGAAGAGAAGGGAATCGATAAAAAATATCTTTCAGAAAAACCCAGAAACTAATTTGCCATGAATAAAAAAATAAACTTAATAATAGCAGCAATACTATTTTTATCGGCACATCAAGGTTTTGGGCAAGAGTGGATTGTTCCGTCTGATAAAGCAAGTATTTCCAATCCTTCGGAATACAATTTAGAAAATGTAAAAAAGGGAAAAAGCCTTTATATGTTGAATTGTAAATCGTGCCACGGCGATGCAGGAAAAAACAATGCACTTCCGTTAGTTCCGATTCCCCCGGATGTTGCTTCAGAAAAAATGCATTTGAATACTGAGGGGGAATTGTATTACAAAATAACCGCAGGAAAAGGTGGAATGCCGCAGTTCGAAAGCACACTTTCGGAAGACGACCGTTGGAGATTGGTTAATTACATAATGAATTACAAACCAAACGGAGAACCTGTTTTAGTGGAAGCACCACCGATAAAAGCGAAACTAATGGCTTCGGTAAATGAAGCTGAAAGGAAGGTGGAAATTTTTGCTGAATACGATGAAAATGGCACGTTTGCAAAACTCAAAGATGCCCCGGTAATAATTAGTGCAAAAAAATATTTTGGGGATCTTGTAATTGGGAATGTGCTAACCGATGAAAGTGGCAGGGCAGAATTTTCAATCCCTGAAACCATTATTGGCGACGAAGAAGGTTACGTAAGTATTGTAATTGCCCTGGATGAAAATTACGAAGTTGACCCGCTAATTCTGGAGAAAGCGAAAGTTGGAAAACTCAAAGAAATTCCAAAACTTATAAAGGGGGGCGAAATACTTTGGTCGACTAACGAAAATATTCAACCCTGGTTGTTGCTTTCGTATTTGGGTGCAGCAGGGGCAGCCTGGTTAGCCATTGGATATGTAATTTTCCTGATTATTAGAATCAAAAAATATAGTAAGCTTTAATTTTTCAACATCAAATGAATATTTTTTATCTGTTGATAGGAGTGAGTTTGTTTGCTGCCCTCATTTTTTTGGGAGCATTTATTTGGGCTGTCCGTACCGGGCAATTCGACGACAACGAAACACCTTCGATACGGATGTTATTCGACGATGAACCACCAACAAAAAACAATACAAATACAACAGACGAAATTACAAAATAACTATCCTTCTTATGGAAAATCAAAAATTCTATTACGACAACAAAATTGTAAAACTATTTACACTGGCAACCATAATTTGGGGAGTTGTGGGTATTTTAGTTGGGGTTGTGATTGCACTTCAGCTGGCATTCCCATTTTTTAATTTTGGGTTGGAATACACCACTTTCGGAAGAGTTCGCCCCGTTCACACTAACGCAATAATTTTTGCATTTGTGGGCAATGCAATTTTTGCCGGAGTTTATTATTCCATACAAAAACTTCTGAAAGCCAGAATGTTTAGCGACTTGTTGAGCAAAATAAATTTTTGGGGATGGCAGACCATTATTGTACTTGCCGCACTTTCTTTGGTCTTAGGTTTTACTACCGGTAAAGAATATGCAGAACTGGAATGGCCAATAGATATTTTAATCACATTAATTTGGGTTACGTTCGGTTGGAATATGATTGGTACAATTATTAAACGACGCGTTCAACATATTTATGCCGCTATTTGGTGGTATCTGGCAACATTTTTAGGTGTGGCCATTTTGCATGTTGTAAATTCGTTTGAGCTTCCTATTTCGTTGTTTAAAAGTTATTCTGTTTATGCAGGTGCACAAGATGCTGTGGTACAGTGGTGGTACGGACACAACGCCGTGGCATTTTTCCTTACCACACCATTTTTAGGATTGATGTACTACTTTCTTCCTAAAGCAGCAAACCGTCCCATCTATTCTTATAAACTTTCAATTATTCATTTCTGGTCACTTATCTTTTTATACATGTGGTCTGGGCCACACCATTTATTGTATCAGGCTTTGCCAGATTGGGCTCAAGCGCTGGGTGTTACTTTCTCTATAATGTTAATTGCCCCATCGTGGGGAGGAATGATAAACGGACTGTTTACCTTGCGTGGCGCCTGGGATAAAGTGCGCGACAGTGCCAGTCTGAAATTTATGGTAGTTGCTGTAACGGCTTACGGAATGGCAACTTTCGAAGGACCAATGATGGCATTAAAAACGGTAAACCAATTAACGCATTTTACCGACTGGACAATTGCACACACACACATCGCCGGAATGGGATGGAACGGTGGACTTACATTTGGTATGTTATACTGGATGATTCCAAAACTATTTCGCACGAAATTATTTTCAGAAAAACTGGCTAATTTACATTTCTGGCTGGCAACCCTTGCCATTCTAATTTATGCCGTCCCATTATATTGGTCGGCAGTAACACAATGGCTAATGTGGCAGGAATATACTCCTGAAGGTTTCCTTGCTTATCCAAATTTTCTGGAAACCTTAACACAAATACTACCAATGTACAGCATTCGGATTATTGGCGGGCTGCTATATTTGGTTGGATTTTTAATTATGACTTACAACTTGATTAAAACTATGGCCATTGGTTCGTTTGTTAACAATGAAGCTGCCGAAGCCCCGGCGTTGTTTTTACAAGGTGGCCGCAATCCTTTAACAGAAACAGTTCATCGTTGGTTGGAAAGAAGAGCGGTTCGTTTTTCAATTTTGGCCTTTTTTGCCTTGGTAATTGGAGGTGCGGTTGAAATAATTCCTATGCTATTTATTGAGTCGAATGTTCCTACAATTGAATCGGTTAAACCATACACACCGTTGGAATTGGAAGGCCGTGATATCTATATTTCGGAAGGCTGTTACAATTGTCACTCGCAAATGATTCGTCCGTTCCGTTGGGAAACCGACCGTTATGGAGAGTATTCTAAAATTGGAGAATTTGTTTACGACCATCCATTCCAGTGGGGTTCGCGAAGAACAGGCCCCGATTTGGCAAGAGCAGGTGCAGTTGGTGGATCAATGTACAAAAATGCGGCTTGGCACTACAACCATTTTATGGATCCTCAGAAAATGAATGAACAGTCGATAATGCCCAACTATGCTTGGTTTGCAACAAAAGATATCGATTTAGAAATGACTCCGGCAAAAATACGTGCCATGCAAACTTTGGGCGTTCCATACGCCGAAGGTTACGACGAAATTGCAGTGGATGAATTAAAAAAACAAGCGGCAATTATTGTTGCTGATTTAAAAACTTCGGGCATTGAAATTAAACCAACTACTGAAATGGTTGCGATGATTGCCTACATGCATAAATTGGGAAAAGACATTATGAATCCTGAATTGGCAATTCCTGTTCCGGTAGCAGGTCACGCAGCTCCACCAATAATTTTAGATGTGAAATTACTAACAGAAAAAGCTGATTTAGATGCAGGAAAAGAAACCTTTGCAAAAAATTGCGTGATTTGTCACGGCAAAGAAGGAAAAGGAATTGCCACCTTCCCAAACTTAACCGACGATGAATGGTTAAATGGAAATTCACCGGCAGAAGTAGTTCGTTCAATTTCGGAAGGAAATATTGCAAAAGCAATGGTTCCTTATAAAAATCAGCTTTCTGAAAAACAGATTTTGCAACTGGCTAGTTATATATTAATTACACTTCAAGAGAAATAAAAACAGATGAAGATTGTAAGCAATTTATTAGAGAATATTGAAGGAATTCAGATCTACTATATTATTGGGCTGCTAATTTTCTTTTCGCTGTTTGTGGTCATTGTTATTCGTACAATGAGAAGACCAAACAAAGAAATGGAGGAGATTAAAAATTCAATTTTGAAAGATAACAACTCTGAAAAAACAGTTAAATCGGAACTTTAAAATTAACGGAATGACAACAGAAGATAAAAAAAGTAACCAGCTCGAAGAGAATATAATGGATCATGATTATGATGGAATTAGAGAGCTTGACAATCCACCTCCACGTTGGATAATGGCGCTATTTTATATCACAATTGGGATTTCAATTATTTATGGTGCTTACTATTTCTGGTTAGATATTGGCGACAACCAGGATGCTGAATATGCTCGAAAATCAGTAAAACATGACCAAAAATATCAGGTTGCCAATCTTTCGTCAGACGAATTGGTATTGCTTACCGATGCAGCAGATTTAGCTGAGGGTAAAACCATTTATAAAGAGATGAACTGCTTTGCTTGTCATGGTTTAAATGGCGAAGGAAATGCCGTTGGACCAAACTTAACCGATAATTATTCGTTAAACGGCTGTGATTTCCAAAGTGTTTTTAACTTGATAAAAAACGGAAACCCTGCAAAAGGGATGACTGCATTTAAAGCACAAATTAGCGACGACAAAATTCAGAAGGTGGCAAGTTATGTGAAGTCTATTGTTGGCTCTAATCCAGCGAATGCAAAAGCTGCGCAAGGAAACAAATGTGAGTAATACGGTCTGAGAATCTTCTTGAATACCAATCGATATAGTTTGTTATGTTGAGTGTAGTCGAAACATCAGATATTTAAATAGAGAGATTCTTCGACTTCGCTCAGAATGACGCTAAATTGAAATTTTAATTTCCTTATTTCTCAATCTAATCCAATGCAAGATGCAGAACTAACATTCAGAGACCGCCCCATAAATATGAATGAGCGAGGTGGGCGAAAGTGGGTTTATGCCAAAAAACCTTCGGGGAAATGGTACACCCGCCGAACTATTTTTAGTTGGTTTATTCTGTTGTTTTTTGTTGGCGCACCTTTTTTACGTTTCAACGGTAATCCTTTTATTTTATTGGATATTGCCAGTCGGAAATTTATAATTTTTGGAGCAATTTTTTGGGCGCAAGACACTTTTATTCTTGCACTTTTAATGCTTTCGTTTGTACTATTCGTAGTTCTGTTTACCGTTACATTTGGTCGTATTTGGTGTGGTTGGGCATGCCCGCAAACCATTTTTATGGAAATGGTATTTCGTAAAATTGAATACTTAATTGAAGGCGATTATAAAAAGCGGCACAAACTCGACAACGGACCGTGGACAACCGAAAAAATAATAAAAAAAACAGTCAAACATTTTCTATTTATACTGATTTCGCTAACCATAACCAACGTGTTTTTAATGTGGTTTATAGGCAACGAAAAATGGATGCAGTTTGCTTCTGAACCAATTCCTGAACATCTTTCAGGTTTTCTGATTGTGCTACTTGTTTCAGGTTTTTTCTATTTTGTTTACTCTTATTTTCGCGAACAAATTTGTACAATGGTTTGTCCGTATGGACGAATGCAGGGTGTTTTGCTCGACTCAAAATCGGTGGTAGTTACCTACGATTACAAACGCGGCGAACCTCGCGGAGCAAAAACCAACGGAGATTGTATCGACTGCCACCATTGCATTACCGTTTGTCCAACAGGAATCGACATTAAAAACGGATCGCAATTGGAATGTATAAATTGTACCGCTTGCATCGACCAGTGCAATAAGATAATGCACGTTGCCGGAAAACCTCCGGGTTTAATACGATACGCTTCGGAGATGGATATTAAAGAAGGTCGTTCTACAATTTGGAATGCAAGAAACAAAGCATATTCTACGGTTCTTTTAATTATATTCTCCTTTTTTGTTTACACGCTATTTTCGCGCCCCGACATTGAAACAACCATTTTAAGAACACCGGGATTGCTGTTTCAGAAGAATGAAAACGATATTATTTCGAATGTGTACAACATTAAAATTGTAAACAAAACACACAATGAAATGCCCTTGGAAATAAAATTGATTTCGCATAACGGTGAAATAAAAATGGCAGGCAATTCCATGATTATAAAAGACCAAGGTAGGTTTGAATCTACTTTCCTTCTATTTATCGCGAAAGAAAAATTAAGTGGAGATAAAACAGACGTTGAGTTTGGAATTTACAGCGATAATGAATTAATTGAAACCTATAAAACTACATTTGTAGGGCCATAAATTAGATAGATAAAAACAGTTCGACTACGCTCACTGTGAAGTCAGGCTGAACGAAGTCGAAGCCTTTTGGATGTAGGGAAAGACAGTCTATAAGTTTTAAAATGTTAAAATTTGAAATCATGAAGTTAAATTGGGGGACAGGAATTTTCATTTTTTTAATACTGTTTGTAACGTCAGCAGTAGCATTTGTAATTTTTACTATGCAGCACGACGTAAATTTGGTTCATAAAGATTATTACGAAAAAGGAGTTGACTATTCGGAGCAAATGAATGTGGAAGCGCGCTCAGCAGTGTTTAAAAATGCTTTTAAAATATCAAACAAGGATGATTTGTTAGTTGTAAATATTGATGAATTGTTAGCTGCTAAAATAGATTCGGGTAGAGTACTTCTGTATCGCCCATCGGATAGTAAACAGGACATTTCGTTTCCTGTTGAAAGCAAAACAAATAACATTACATTCTCAAAAGAGGACTTAATTCACGGAAGGTATATTCTTAAATTCTTTTGGTATTCCGAGGGTTTAAAATATGAAGTAGACAGACCAGTAAACATTCAATAAAATTTAGAAATGACCATTTTATTATCAGCATTAGTTTTGGGTTTAATGGGAAGTTTTCATTGTGCAGGAATGTGCGGCCCCATTGCCATTGCATTGCCGCTGCATGGGAATACAATTTCGCAGAAAATATTTGGGGGCACTTTATACAACCTTGGCAGAACAATTACCTACGGAATAATGGGAGCCATTTTTGGTTTGCTCGGGCAAGGAGTTGAAATGCTTGGATTTCAGCAAAAAATTTCTGTGTTAATGGGTGCACTAATGATAATCTCAGTATTGTTTCCCGTGCTTTTTAAAAACAAAAATAATTTGGGAAAAAGTTGGTCGCGTTTTGTTGGACATTTTAAAAAAGCAATGGGAAAAATGTTCTCTATCCGTTCGTTTTCGAGCCTCTTTTTTATTGGATTATTAAATGGTTTATTACCCTGCGGACTGGTGTACATGGCAATTGCCGGAGCAGTTGGAACCGGGAATGTTACACAAGGTTCGTTATACATGATTCTGTTTGGGTTGGGAACAATCCCAATGATGCTTACCATTTCGTTGGCAGGAGATATTATGAGTCAGGCAATTCGTAAAAAGATAAATAAACTAATTCCCGTATTAGTTGTAGTGATTGGTTTATTGTTTATTCTGCGAGGATTAAGTTTGGGTATACCTTTTTTAAGCCCACCAAAACAAAAAATTGAGCAGAAATTTGAAAAAAGCCTGAAGCAAAATTCTGCGGAATTAGTACTGGAATCCAAAGGTGATTGTTGTTCTACAAAATGAGTCAGGTAAAAAACAATAATTGTGTGCACTGCGGTGCCGATTGCGGAAAACATCCCGATGTTTGGAACGACCTGAATTTTTGTTGCAGTGGCTGCCAAACGGTTTATCAATTATTAAACGAAAACAAACTTTACAACTATTACAATCTGGACGAATCGCCGGGAATTAAAGTTGAAACTTCGGAGTTTGGAAATAAATATGCTTTTCTGGAAAATGAAGAGGTCAAGGAAAAACTCATCTCTTTTTCTGAAGGAGAAATTTCAAAAGTCAAATTTTTTATTCCCGTAATTCATTGTGCTTCGTGCATTTGGTTGCTGGAAAATTTACATTCATTAAATAAAGGCATAAAATATTCGTTTGTAAATTTCACAAAAAAAGAGGTAGATGTTACTTTCGATACATCTATAATTAGTTTACGCCAGTTGGTAGAACTGCTTTCTTCCATTCATTATATTCCCGACCTTTCGCAAAGTTTGTCCGATAAAAAAGAAGATAACCAATCGTACAAAAAGCTACTATACAAAATTGGTATTGCCGGGTTTGTTTTTGTAAATGTGATGACTTACAGTTTGCCTGCCTATTTTAATGGCGAACCGTTGAACGACAAATTACAATCGGTATTTAGTATTTTAAGCTACATTTTGGTTATTCCGGTTGTATTATACAGTGGCAACGATTATTACATTTCAGCATTTAAAAACCTTGCAAAAAAGAATATTAGTATCGATTTGCCAATCGCTTTGGGAATAATTGTGCTTTTTCTGGTTACCACTTACGAAATATTTTTTATTGGCGGATCTGGTTATTGCGATAGTCTTTCCGGGTTAATATTTTTCCTTTTGGTTGGAAAATGGTACCAGGGAAAAACCTACGAAGCACTCTCTTTCGAACGCAATTACAAGTCTTATTTTCCCATTGCGGTTACCAAAATAAATAAACAAATTGAAGAGATCATTTTATTGGAAAAGATTGTAGTTGACGATGAATTGATAATTCGGAACAAAGAGTTGATTCCTGCAGATTCGATATTAATTGAAGGAGAGGGCCAAATAGATTATAGTTTTGTTACCGGAGAATCGAACCCGGTTGTGAAAAAAACTGACGATTTTATTTACGCCGGTGGCAGACAAATGGGCGGTATTATAAAAATCAGAGTGAAAAAAGAAGTCAATCAAAGTCACCTCACAAAACTATGGAATCAGGATAAAACTTACGAAAAACCAACTGATTCTTTAAAGTCGCTTTCAGATAAAATAAGTAAATATTTTACGCTTATTATTATTGCAATTGCAGGTTCAGGTTTTGTGTTTTGGATATGCAAGCGTA
>FLOH01001223.1_pt1 | contig 41200 bp, 37 predicted proteins | sample 756751 | NCBI WGS metagenome assembly FLOH01 (sample SAMEA4026879, study PRJEB14308) | marine metagenome | biome: coastal water; material: water | depth 74 m
ATTAGTGCATATGGGCTATCGTAAAGGCGACATCGAGATAATCGAAGCCGCGATTGTTAGTTCCTTAGCTGGAAAGTAGCGTATGTCCATTATTCGTGTTCTCGGCCTGTTAAGCCTCTGCGCCTGTCTTCTTTCCTCGTGCACCGAGGTTCGAGCCTGGGAACGCGGTTATCTGGCCAGAGATGAAATGGCCTGGGAAGCTGACCCGCTGGAAAGCGCACTCAATGACCACATCTTCTTCAGCAAAGAGGCTTCATCAGGCGGAAACAGTGCGGCAGGCGGAGGTTGCGGCTGCAACTAGCCGATGGAGCCAAGCTTGTGAAAATCAGCACCTCGCGTAGTCTTATAGCACTTTCCACCACGGCCATGGCGCTTCCCGGCATAGCCAGCGCGGATGCCCCACCGACTCAACATACTGTCTCCTATAAAATATCCAATTACAAAGAAGACGATCTCTCGCGACGAGAAGCCCCTTTTGGCGATTTGGACCGCTATGATATTGATGTTCACCAATTTCAATTAGTCTCCCCTGTGGGCCGCAATATGTCGCTGCAGGTCGACGCCAATTACGAATCCCTCAGTGGCGCCTCCCCCTGGTTTACCAGCACCGGGCTAGAGGGCCAGCCAGTGGTTAATCTAAGCGGGGCCAGCGGCATTCGCGATCGCCGCTCGGAGATCAGTGTAGGAAGCAGATACTACTTGTCCAACGGCAGCCTGGGCGGCAATCTGGGGTATTCCGAGGAAGACGACTATCGCGCCATTTATTTTGGCCTGAACGGTGAGCGAAGTTTCAACAATGATTTAAGTACAGTTTCGCTCGGTTTCAGTTATTCATCTGACGACATTTTCCCCACCGACGCGCAGGTATTTAACCGCGTTAAAAAAGAAGACAAACAGAGCTCATCCATTTTTCTGTCCTTTAGTCAGGTGATCAATCCGCTTTCCAGCTTCCAAAGTGCCGTAAGCATAACCGAGCAATCCGGATTTTTGAGTGACCCTTATAAATTAAGAGACATCCGCCCCGAGGATAAAACACAATTTGCCTGGAGTAATTCCTATCGTCACTTTTTTATTGCTGCAGATGCCGCATGGCATCTTAACTACCGTTACTATCATGATGACTTTGGCATTAGCTCCCATACGACGGATATGTCCTGGCATCAAAACTTTGCTGATTCATTTCAGGTAATTCCTTCTCTTCGCTATTACAGCCAGTCGGCCGCTGACTTTTTTACCAATGTAGATAATTTTCTCAATCCCGTAAGCGAATACCAATCGAGCGATTATCGCTTGTCCGCGTTTGGCGCCCTCAGTGGCGGTATAAGTTTTGTTGCCGATCTGGGGGAATGGACAGCAACATTGACGACGGAGCGTTACATGGCCAATGAAAAATATTCAGCTTACAAGGTTACGCAAGCGAGCACTGCATTAGTCAAATATTACAGAGTGTCATTGGGCTTCGCATATTCTTTTTAGAATAAATTCTTCCGATCACAGCCGCTAAATCAAAGCAGTAAATTATGAATCCATCACTTAAGCGCTTTTCAATCAAAGCCATGGGTAGCTATTGTGAAATTCAAATCTATGATGAATCTCGTATCAATGCCAAGCGTATCAGCCAACGACTGGCTAGAGAAATAGCGCGCCTGGAGAAGAAATATTCCCGCTTTCGCAATGACAGTTTTGTTACCGAGATTAACTTGTCTGCCGGACAAAAACTCGGCATAAAAATCGACACCGAAACAAAATCTTTATTTGATCATGCCTTAACTTGTTTCGAACAAAGCAATGGCTTGTTTGATATTACTGCCGGGGTACTGAACACTATCTGGGACTTTAGTAAGCCCAAGGTTCCGACCCAGGCAGATATAGATCGGATACTTCCTCTTATTGGATTCAGCAAATTAAGCTGGGGAAAATTCCGCCTCTATATGCCCGCAAATATGCAGATAGATTTCGGCGGTATCGTCAAGGAATACGCCGCCGATTCGGCCGCAAAGCTGGCTAGAGATCTGGGAGTTGAGCATGGCCTGGTAAATCTTGGCGGTGATTTTGCTGTGATAGGCCCGCAACCGGACAATCAGCCCTGGACAATCGGAGTGGTCAATCCGAAGGCCGATAAATCCTTAATGGCAAAAATCGATTTATTCGATGGAGGCCTTGCTTCCAGCGGGGACTACGAGCGCTGTTTTTTATACAACGGAAAACGTTACAGCCACATTTTGAATCCCAAAACAGGTTGGCCATGCAGTGGATTGCGCGCGGTTAGTGTGGCGGCAAATCTCTGCACGGTAGCAGGATCAATTGCCACTATCGCCATGTTACGCGAAGAGAGTGAAGGCATAAGCTGGCTGGAAGATTCATCCCTGCCTCATGTCTACATGGATAGCGAAGAAAAAATTAACGGCGTGGGTTTGAAGACTTAAATCAATCGCAGTGGTGCTTCATCCAGTGCAGCCATCTGTTCGCGCAATTCCAGAATATGCTCCGCCCAGTATCGTTCCGTATTGAACCAGGGAAAACTCAAGGGAAAGGCTGGATCTTCCCAGCGTTTAGCTAACCAGGCACTGTAGTTCATCAGGCGCATTGTGCGCAGGGATTCCACCAACTCCAATTCTGAAGCCCTGAAATCATGAAATTCATTATAGCCTTCCGCCAACTCCAGAAGTTGCGCCTGTCTCTGATTGCGATCCCCGGATAGCATCATCCATAGATCCTGCATGGCAGGTCCCATCATGATGTCATCGAAATCCACAAAGTGAGGGATGTCATCTTTCCACAGCACATTGCCAGTATGACAATCTCCATGTAGGCGCAAGCGGGTTATTGGGCCATGGGCTTCGAAGCGCTGCTGCATTTTGTCGATTAAATCTTGTGACAAAGTCTCATAGGCTTGAAGCAAAGTCGGTGGCAAGAAATTATTCTCCAACAAAAACTGTCGACTTGAAATCGCAAACCGGTCCAGGGTTAAAGCAACTCTGTGAGAAAAATTACTCAGCGCACCAACGGCATGAATTCTTCCTACGAATCTGCCCATGACTAATAGATTGTCCAGATTATCCAACTCTGGCGGTCTTCCACGAAATTGCTCAAAAACAGAAAATTGAAAGCCGTTGAATTCCAGTAAAGTACCCTTGCCAGGAAAATTCAGCGGCGGCACGACGGGGATTTCCAGATCCGCAAGTTCCTGTGTAAAACTGTGCTCTTCAAGAATTTGTTCAGTGCTCCAGCGATCGGGGCGATAGAACTTCACAATTATGTTTGGCTTGTCCTCCAAACCTATTTGATAGACCCGGTTTTCATAACTGTTGAGCGCGAATATTCGAGCGTCAGTGACATAGCCCAGACTCTCTACCGCCGTTAATACAACGTCGGGAGTAAGCTCGGAATAGGGGTGGGTAGAGGAAACCATCTACAGACAACTAATTGATGTGGGGTTTGGCAATGTTGCGCGGGAAGCCTGAATCAGGAATCCTTTCTGTCAGCCTTGCCGCCTACGATCGAGACGGGAAAAGGCGAAACATTGTCGCCACTGGAAATTTTGCTTACGCCACTCTTCTCCACTTCATCGATGCGGATAATGGCCTGTATAGGAATAAAGCTTCGCTTTACACCGCTAAACTCGGATTTCAGCTTTTCTTCACCAGGATCGACCACTACTTTACTGCGCTCATCGAACACATAATCCTCTATTTCAATAAATCCATAGAGATCACTCTGGTACACCTGCTTTACGAAGAGCTCATAAACCTTGCCCTTGTTGAGGAAGGTTACTTTGTATATTTCAGAAGTATTTGCCATTAAAATCAGTCTCTTAATGCTTGTTTAGTGCTCTTGCTACGCTTGCTTTGCTTGCTTATTACGGTCCTGGCTTGCCTGCTATCGTCGTTAGTCTGTCTAATATCAGGCTATTTCAGACTATTTCAAGTCATTATGCGTCAATTCCCGCTTAAGTACCGCTGATTTTTGCTGTTATAATTCGGCCCCTTTTGCAAACACCCAGCCCTGCGGACTATTAAGTGAAATCTGAACATAGCAATAACGAGAAAACCGCCGATCAGACGGTAATCACTCTAACTTCAGACAGCAAAAAGGTCTACATCAAGACCCATGGCTGCCAGATGAATGAATACGATTCGGCACGCATGCTCGATTTGCTGAAGGAATCGCAGAATGTCGTCTTGGTCGACACCCCCGAGCAAGCAGACTTATTGCTACTCAACACCTGCTCTATTCGTGAAAAAGCGCAGGAGAAGGTGTTCCACCAGCTTGGTCGATGGCGAAATTTGAAACAACTCAATCCTGATGTGAAGATTGCCGTCGGTGGCTGTGTAGCTAGCCAGGAAGGCGATGCTATTGCTAGGCGAGCGCCTTATGTGGATGTAATTTTTGGACCACAGACATTACACAAACTTCCGCAGATGTTGAATGAGGCAGTTTCTGGCAAGCCAGTAGTTGATATCAGCTTCCCGGAAATCGAGAAATTTGATCACCTGCCGCAACCGGTAGCCGATTCCTGTCAGGCTTTTCTCACTGTCATGGAAGGATGCAGCAAGTACTGCAGTTTTTGTGTGGTGCCCTATACCCGGGGGGAAGAAGTCAGCCGCCCTGTCGACGATGTCCTGGCGGAAGCGGTTCATCTTGCCGCGCAAGGCGTCCGAGAAATTAATTTATTGGGGCAAAACGTCAATGCCTATCGCGGCATGAGTCACGAGGGAGATGTGGTCGATCTGGCGCTACTGATCAACTATATGGCGAGTATAGACGGCATCGATCGAGTCCGCTTTACCACTTCTCATCCGATTGAATTTTCTGACAATCTGGTGAAGGTTTATGCACAGGTACCCGAACTGGTTGATCACCTGCACCTGCCGGTGCAAAGTGGCTCTGACCGTATTCTGGCGGCCATGAAGCGAGGCCATACTGCACTCGAATACAAATCGATTATTAGAAAGATTCGTGCCATCCGGCCCAATATCAGTCTCTCTTCCGATTTCATCGTCGGCTTTCCCGGCGAGAGCAATAAAGATTTTGAAGATACGATGAAGCTGATTATTGAAATTGGATTCGACACCTCGTTCAGCTTTATCTACAGCCCAAGACCGGGAACCCCGGCCGCTGAACTCGCCGATGAGACGCCCGAAATCGAGAAGAAACATCGATTAGCCACGCTGCAATCCCAGATTGTAAAACAGGCGAATGCGATTAGTGAGTCAATGGTCGGTACTGAACAACATATATTGGTGACTGGAAAGTCAAAGAAGCATGCGGGGGACCTGCAGGGGAGAACCGAAAATAATAGAGTGGTCAATTTCCACTGCGATGAACAAGCATTAATAGGGCAGTTTGTTACCGTAATCATTACCGACGCCCTGCCCAATTCCCTGTTAGGCACTCTGTGACAGTTGAGATCGTGAATTAGCTTGCTATACTAGCCCAGAATCCAGATACACCAATGCGAGGTTTCGTTTTTACTGCATGACAACCCATACGCTAAGCCTGTCCCTTGTACCTGATAATGCTCAACGCCTTGCCAATCTCTGCGGGCGTCTGAATGAACACATCCGGCAAATAGAAAACTTTCTGCCATTGAAAATTCAGCAGCGGGGCAATCTCTTCCAATTGTCCGGCACTGAGACCGCGATCTCTGATGGCCGCTATATTCTTGAATCTCTGTATCATTCCACTGCACAGGGCGACGTATTGACTCCAAAAATTATTCACCTGCTGTTGCAAGAAGGGATGCCCTCTCAAGCAAAGCCGGATGCCGGCATTGAAGAAACGCTTCTCATCAAGACCCCCAAAATATCGGTAAAACCTCGCGGCAGCTACCAGCGCGAGTATGTAAAAAGCATTCAACGGCATGATATTAATTTTGCTATCGGACCCGCCGGTACGGGAAAAACCTATCTCGCTGTTGCCTGCGCCGTCGAGGCCCTGGCGAAAGAACAGGTGAGCCGGCTACTGCTGGTACGGCCCGCGGTCGAAGCAGGCGAGAAACTTGGCTTTTTACCTGGGGATCTGGCGCAGAAAATTGACCCCTACCTGCGTCCTCTGTATGACGCTCTGTATGAGATGCTGGGATTCGAAAAGGTTGAGCGGCTGATTGAAAAAAATATCATTGAAGTGGCTCCGTTGGCGTATATGCGTGGGCGCACTCTGAATAACTCCTTCATTATTCTCGATGAAAGCCAGAATACAACCTGTTCCCAGATGAAAATGTTCCTCACTCGAATAGGATTTGGTTCTACCGCCGTCATTACCGGTGATGTAACTCAAATCGATTTACCCAAGGGAACCCGATCGGGACTGGTGCACGTAACCCAGGTATTGGACGGAATCGAAGAGATCGGTTTCACCTATTTCAATGCAAAAGATGTTGTGCGCCATCGACTGGTGCAAAAAATCGTCGAGGCCTACGATGAATTCGACAGGAACTCGGTAGCTACACTCGGCGCGCAAGAAACCTCGCAGATCTATGAACGCGATAGTTGATATCAGCAATGACTGCAATACTCACTGGGTGCCTGAACTCTCTCTCTGCGAGGAGTGGCTGGAAGCCGGGCTGAAGGTGATGAATCAGAGCCAAAAATGCAACATCAGCCTGAGATTCGTGGAGAATGCAGCCGCGGCCGAGCTTAATAAGCAATATCGTGGCAGGCAATCGGCGACCAATGTTCTATCATTCCCTGCCGAATTCCCGGCCTCATTCAGCCAGCATCTGGACTTCTTGCCCCTGGGTGACATTGTCATTTGCCCTGAAATTGTAAAGCAGGAAGCAAAACAACAAAATAAGGAACTCCAGTCCCACTGGGCTCACCTGCTGATACACGGTCTGCTGCACCTGGCCGGCTTTGATCATGACACTGATGAAGGCGCTAACAGCATGGAAGCCCTGGAAATAAACGCACTTAAAAGACTTGGATTCCCTAACCCTTATTTGATAGTGTGAGCAGACCAATTTGGCAACCAAGAGAGGAAAAAACGCAGAGCATGACCGACGACCAATCTAGCATCGATCCAAGACCCCGATCCTGGATCGATAAAATTGCTCAGGTTTTTTCAGACGAACCTACAGACACTAAAAGCCTGCTAGAGCTTCTGCGCAATGCGCAACAAGATCAGGTTCTCGACGCGGATGCCTTAAGCATCATCGAAGGCGCCCTGCAAGTTTCCAGCATGCAAGTGCGGGACATAATGATTCCACGCTCCCAGGTTGTCACCGTCTCATCGAAATTGTCCGCCAACGAAATCGTAGAGCTCATTACCCAGGCATCTCACTCAAGATTCCCGGTTATCGGTGAGAATGTCGACAATGTAATGGGAATATTACTGGCAAAAGATTTGTTGCCACTCGTTCTCAACAAGAGCACAGACAAATTTGATATTAAGGATGTTGTTCGACCCGCCACTTTCGTGCCGGAAAGCAAACATCTTAACGTTCTGTTACGCGAGTTTCGCGAGACGCGACAGCATATGGCTATCGTTATCGATGAATACGGCAGCGTCTGCGGCGCCGTAACCATTGAAGATGTTCTGGAGCAAATCGTTGGTGAGATTGAAGACGAACATGATGTCGACGACGATAGCTACATCAAGAAATTCGATGAAGAAAATCATATCGTTAAAGCCTTAACCCCGGTCGATGAATTCAATGAATACTTCAAAACCGATTTCAGCGAACAGGAGTTCACAACGATTGGCGGCCTGGTATTACAGCAATTAGGCCACATTCCGGAAAGAGGTGAAACTGTCAATATAGGACCCTTTCTGATCACCATTCTGAATGCTGACAGCCGTCAAATTAAGCTGATAAAAGTGACCTCGACCCTGGCCAGCAACCGTAAGAAGCTATAGCACTGACTCAAGCTTGCCGCCACCCCTGCTCTTGAAGCGCGATCTCAAAAGCAGGCGGTTATCAGCAAACCCTCTAAACTCACTGTTGAATAACATTCAGGATGTAATTGGCAGCGTCAGTCGCACAAGTGGAGTTACTGCTATCCCTGCATGAGGATGGACTAGTTTCAGGCATCGTCAGATCTATCTTGGAACGCAAACCTGCAAAGGCATTGAAGCTGCTAATTCGCAGATTTGGACCTATCCCCCCTCCTCCTGAAGTGCCATGACAGCTTGCACATCGCGCTGCGAATTCAATCTCTCCGAAGGCTATACTTTGTTGCAGTGCCACGGCCGCAGGGTCCGGAGTTGGCACGACATTACTAACGCTTAGCACGTCTGGGTTGGCAAACGTAATGGGACTGTCATTTACCAGCGCCAGATTGAACTCATAAAGTTCATTGCCTACGGGCAGTTTGGGAATATACAGAATATTGCCCGGCCTAAATTCAGCCGGAGTGTCTCCCCGGGTAATTCCGCTCGCGTACACATAGTATCCATCCCGAAGCACAAATTGCAGACTGTCCAGATTCACATCCAGTGAAAGATTGACCAATCCGATGCCTGGTACATCCAATACCGGAAGTTGCAGGATGGAATTAGCCGCATCAAAAACAGCGCTTAGTGACAAACTGACCGTCGCCGACAAGCCTGCGAAGTTTGTTGGATCCGGTAATTGGGGAGCGAGATTGCTATCCATTGACTGCACGCCATTCTTTGCTAACTGCGCCGCACCATAGTTCAGAGTGGCTGTCCCATTAGCGAAGTTCAGCGACCCACCCTCGGTAAACAGAAATCCGTTGGCTATTTCGAAATCGGCGGACAGCCCGGTGGATTGAACGAATGACGGAGTGGCTATCAGCAGTTTCGAGTTCAGGGTTTCGCCTGCCAAATTTGCACCGAATACAAGACTATTCTGTTGTGATCCAGATGCGTCGGAAGCCACTAGCGTCAGACCGGAAAGGTCAAGTTGATTGCTGGCAGCGGTCTTTAACTCTATATACTGTACGCTTCCCTCGGCATTGCTAAACAGCTCGCTGATTTGCCACTGATCGAAATCAGCGAATGCCGGACTCATGCTAGCGGCGGCAGTGACTATGATCGATCCAGCTACTCTTGTTGATAAACAACGTTGTCTACAATGCATGAAAAATCCCCCTCAAGATTTAATTTCCACGCACAAGCAAGTTCATTGAGTCTATGCTTAGGGACCGCCAAATCCAAGTAAAGATTTCAGGCAGATTTTTAAACTGGCCACTACCTGTGAGGGCGGGTCTGGGTTATGCTTGCAGGTTGTGCGACACCTTAAATAAATTGAGTTAATTCACGTAGTTAGAGGCAGTTAGCTAGAGACATAATGATCAGCATCGAGAAGCAATATCAACCCCAGGCCGTTGAGGCCGCCGCGCAATCTTATTGGACAGAAAATGACAGCTTTCGGGTAACGGAAGACAGATCCAGAGAAAAATACTATTGCCTGTCTATGTTCCCTTATCCCAGTGGTCATCTACACATGGGCCATGTTAGAAATTATTCAATCGGTGACACCATGGCGCGCTTCCAGCGCATGCTGGGAAAAAATGTCCTGCAACCTATGGGTTGGGATGCATTCGGTCTCCCCGCTGAAAATGCCGCAATACAAAACAAGGTGGCCCCGGCGAAATGGACCTACGGAAATATCAATTACATGCGGGAGCAATTGCAGAGATTAGGCTATGCCTATGATTGGAGTCGTGAAATTGCCACTTGCCATCCCGACTACTATCGCTGGGAACAATGGTTCTTTACCCGCCTGTTTGAGAAAGGGTTGGTTTACAAGAAGGAAGCCGAAGTAAATTGGGACCCCGTCGATCAGACCGTACTGGCCAATGAACAAGTGATCGACGGTCGCGGATGGCGATCCGGCGCCTTGGTTGAACGGAGAAAAATACCCCAGTGGTTTATCAAGATCACCGATTTTGCGCAAGAGTTATTGGATGACCTGGAAAAACTGGATGGCTGGCCAGAGAAGGTTCGCACCATGCAATCCAACTGGATTGGTCGATCCGAAGGGGTGGAACTGGATTTCGAGGTAGCGAACGAAAACGATGCCTCGCTGCAGACTCTGTCTGTCTATACCACTCGACCCGATACCCTGTTGGGTGTGACTTACCTCGCCCTGGCCGCCCAGCGCCCGCTCGCCCTCAAGGCAGCGGAATCAAATCCCGCATTGGTCAAATTTATTGAGCAGCAGAACAATATCAAGGTCGCCGAAGCCGAGATGGCGACTATGGAAAAAGCAGGTATCGACACCGGTCTTAAGGCCCTGCATCCAATCACCCAGCAACAACTGCCTATCTACCTGGCTAATTTCGTATTAATGAGCTATGGCTCTGGCGCGGTTATGGCAGTGCCTGCCCACGATCAGCGGGACTGGGAATTTGCCAAAAAATACGGCCTCGCTATTGCGCAAGTTATAAAGCCGGAATCCGAAGATGAAATTTGCGATCTCGAGCAACAGGCTTTCGTCAGCAAGGGTATCCTTATCAACTCCGGTGAATTTGATGGGCTGAATTTTAACCAAGCCTTCGAAGCCATCGCAAAATATCTGGGTGAACGCGGCAAAGGCAGCAAGAAAATCAATTTCCGCTTGCGTGATTGGGGTGTTTCCAGACAACGCTACTGGGGCTCACCCATACCAATTATCAATTGCGAGGCCTGTGGTGCCGTACCGGTTCCCGACGCGGATTTGCCGGTGCGTTTGCCAGAAGATATCGACCTCGATGAAAGTGGTTCTCCGCTGGGCAAGCTGGCCGAGTTCTATAAGGTTAATTGCCCCAAATGCGGCGCGGCGGCTACACGGGAAACCGATACCTTCGATACCTTCATGGAGTCCAGCTGGTATTACGCTCGCTATGCCTGCCGCGATCAGACTAATGCCATGCTCGATGAAAGAGCGGACTACTGGCTGCCGGTCGATCAATACATCGGCGGCATCGAACATGCGATCTTGCACTTGCTGTATGCCCGCTTCTTCCACAAATTAATGCGCAATGAAGGCCTGGTAAATTCTGACGAACCCTTTACCCATCTACTGACTCAGGGGATGGTACTGAAAGACGGCAGCAAGATGTCGAAATCGAAAGGCAACACGGTAGATCCGTTGCCGCTGATCGAAAAATACGGAGCCGATACGGGACGCATGTTCACCATGTTTGCTTCGCCTCCCGATCAATCTCTGGAGTGGTCTGACAGCGGAGTAGAAGGAAGTTTTCGCTTTCTAAAACGGCTCTGGAAGATTGTTAGCAGTCATGAGCCCCTGGCATTAGGTGATTTTTCTGGCTTAAGTTTAAGCGCAGAACAGACTCAATTGAGACGCAAGACGCATCAGACTATACAAAAAGTCAGCGATGACTATGCCAGGCGGCATACATTCAATACCGCTATCGCTGCCACCATGGAGCTGCTGAATGCCGTCTCCCGTTTCGCTGATTCAGAGCCGGGTGAAACCGACAAACTAATCATTCAGGAGGCTTTGGAAGCCTCGATATTAATGCTGGCGCCAATAGTTCCGCACTTCTCCCATGTACTCTGGCAATATCTGGGTCATGCTGAAGCCGTCATCGATGCCCCGTGGCCACAGGTAGATGAATCGGCTTTAAAGGAAAGCACGGCACTCATCGTTCTACAGGTTAATGGCAAGGTCAGAGCCAAGATTGAAGTCGCAAAAGACATCGACAAGGCCACATTAGAGAGCCTGGCGCAGGAACATGAGTCGATCAAAAAATTCACGGAAAATGGCACTGTGCGCAAGATCATTATTGTCCCCGGCCGTCTGGTTAATATTGTAGTAAGCTAAGCACTCAGCACAGGATCATCCATGAGCGTAACAAGAATTTTTCGACACCTTTGCATCGTTGGCCTTGTATCGTTTCTCTGCGCATGCGGATACAGTCTGCGTGGAAGCGATGTGTTGTCCTCGAAATTCGATTCTGTTTTGCTCAACAGCCAACAGCCAAACAGCGAGTTTTCGCGCCTGCTTCGCCGCCGTTTGGAAATAGCCGAAGTCACACTGGTGCCGGCCATTTCCGGCTCTCTGAATGAACAACAGACGGTATTGGAGATTACCAGTGAACAACTCATCTCTCGCCCGGTCAGCGTGAATCCCAGAGCCAGAGCGGCTCAATATGAATTGCGGCTTTCGGTGAACATTGGCCTGACTATATCCGGCGAGCAGATAATCGCGCCAGAGACATTATTCGTAGAACGTAGCTATTTCGAAGATATTGAAAATATAAATGGCAATCAACAAGAGATAGAAATTATAGCGGCTGAAATGCGCCGGGACCTGGTTGATCAATTGCTACGACGACTGGCCGCCGTCTAACCCAGGAAGCAACAGTGATAATCAAAGCCGAACAGCTCACCCGCACCCTGGCCAACAATAATTTACCGCTGTACTGGCTCGCCGGTGATGAACCGCTTCTCATGCAGGAGTCTGCCGACCTTATTCGCGCCTTCTATCGAGATAATGGATTCACTGAACGGGAAGTTTTCACTGTTGATAAGAGCTTCGACTGGAGTAACTTCTCACAGGCAACCGGCAACCTTTCTCTGTTTGCCGAACGAAAAATAATCGAACTAAGACTCTCCAGTGCAAAGCTGGATGATCCAGGCAAGAAGGCAATTCAACATTACCTCGACGATTTGAACCCGGATTATTTGATTTTAATCAGCAGCCCGAAGCTCGAAGCCGCCACCTTGAAGACAAAATGGTTTAGCCAAATTGAGAGCACAGGCGCGCTGATTCAGATATGGCCAGTGAATCGAGAAAATCTTGGCAGCTGGCTGGATCAAAGATTACGCCGTGACGGAATCCATGCAGAAGCCGAGGCGGTTAGATTACTGGCGGATAAAGTTGAGGGTAACTTGTTGGCTGCTATGCAAGAAATTGAAAAATTAAAACTTCTCGCCGGTGATCAACAAGGCTCAAGCATTCAACTGGACGCGAAAACGGTTATGCAGGTAGTGGCAGACAGTTCCCGCTACAATGTTTATCAATTGGTCGATGCCGCGCTGCTGGGAGACACTGTGAGATCGCAAAAAATGCTCGCTGGATTACGCAATGAAGGAGTCTATCCTTTAGTGATACTCGGCGCCCTCACTCGAGAATTTCGAAGTCTATTACCTATGCTGGAGAAGAAACAGCAGGGGCAGGGAGTCAATGCCATCATCCAATCCGCCAGGGTCTGGTTTAATCGCAAACAGGCCGTTGCCAGTGTACTGGCAAGAATCAACAGCGAATCAATATGGCAATTACTCGACCACGCCCGACTGATCGATCAATCTATCAAGGGCATGTCGAGCGCCAATCCCTGGGATGAGCTTAGCCTGATGCTGTTAAGATTGAGCGGCAGCCCTGCGGCGCAACGAAGACAATCCAGCTGAGCAAACCCTTGCTACATCCTGTCAGCTTAAGACTTCTTGCTGCTTAGACCTCTTGCTGGTTAAGACCTTTTGCTAGTTAAGATCTTTTGCTAATTAAGACCTCTGCGCTCTAATAAAGGCGCGATGTCTGCGTCCCGCCCTCTGAAATTTCTGAACAGGCTCATTGCATCGACGCTACCTCCTCTGGATAGCAGGGTGCGTCTGAAATGATCGCCATTCTCTCTCCGTAATCCGCCGTTCTCCTTGAACCACTCAACCGTATCGGCATCCAGTACCTCGCTCCAGATATAGGAATAATAGCCGGCTGAATAGCCTCCCATAATATGGGAAAAATAGGTGCTTCTGTAACGAGGCGGCACCGTATCCAGGTCTATTCCTGCGCGGCGCAGAGCATTCTCTTCGAATGCCACAATCTCATCGGCGCTCGGCACCTGCTCCGGTGTTAATTGATGAAGCGCCTGATCCAGTATAGAAGCCGCCAAATATTCTGTGGTACCAAAGCCCTGATTAAATTTCTGCGTGGATAAGACCTTGTCCAGTAATTCTCTCGGCATCGGCTCCCCCGTTTCATAGTGCCGTGCATAATTCTCCAGAACTTCGGGCCAGGTTGCCCACATCTCATTTACCTGGGAAGGATATTCGACAAAATCTCGAGGCACCCGGGTACCGGCGAAATAAGGATACTCAACATTCGAAAACAAGCCGTGCAAGGCGTGGCCAAATTCATGAAACAGGGTGTTTACTTCATCCAGGGTGAGCAGCGCGGGTTCACCCGCTTGAGGCTTGGTAACATTCCAATGATTAGCGACTATTGGCTGCGTATTCATCAAATTACTCTGCGAGACATAGGCGTTCATCCATGCCCCACCCCTCTTTGTTGCACGCGCGTAAGGGTCGGCCATGAAAATTCCCAGCGTGGTTCCCACCGCATCAAACACCTCGAATACTCGCACATCCTCCTGATAAACCGGCAGATCGCTGCGTTCCTGGAAAGTGATTCCATACAGTTTTTCGGCGGCAAAGAACACGCCTTTTTTAAGTACATTGTCGATTTCAAAATACGGCTGCAATTGACTCTCATCGAAGTCATAGCGCGCCGCTCTGAGTTTTTCGCTATAAAACTGCCAGTCCCAGGCGGCCAATTCAAAATCCTGCCCCTCATCGATAATCGTTTGCTGCAAGTCATTGGCCTCTCGAAGGGCATTCGCCACCGCCGCCGGGGCCAATTCAGAGAGTCGCTGATTTACCGCCGCTACCGTTGCCGCCGTTGCGTCTTCCAGCACATAATCCGCATGATTGGCATAACCCAGCAACTGGGCCCTCTCTGCGCGTAAACGCAGTACATTGGAGAGTATCTCTCGGTTGTCAAAATCACCCCCTCGACTGCCACGTGACAGGGATGTGGTATGTATGCGCTCCCGCAGACGCCTGTTTTGCAAATTCGCCAGGCTGGGCTGACCACTGGTATTCAGCAAGGGGATCACAAACTTGCCGGGCAATTCACGGGAGTTCGCCTCCTCGGCGGCCGCCACAATCATTCCCTCACTGAGGCCGCTTAGTTCTTCCCGGGTATCCACCACAATCGCTAAGGCGTTGACTTCGCTGAGCACGTTCTGGCTGTACTGGGTCTGTAACACGGCAGTCTGTGCATTGATTTCTTTCATCCGCTGTTGCTGCTCAGAATTCAGTGCCGCACCGGCACGTACAAAATCAATGTAATACTGTTCCAGCAGCCGCAGGGACTCGGCATCCAGTTCCAGGGCGGCACGCTGATCGAATAGTGTTTTAATACGCGCGAACAGAGTCCGGTTGAGCACCAGTTTGTCATCGTGGGCCGCCAGCTCGGGGGCCAACTGCTGCTCCAGTGCTCTGATAGCATCATTCGTGTGCGCGCTTGACAGGCTATAAAATATCGCTGAAACACGATTTAACAGTTGCCCGCTCAACTCGAGCGCCAGTATCGTGTTCTCAAACGTCGGCTCGGCCGACTGCTCGGTGATAGCACTAACCTCTGCGATTTGTTCTGCCATGCCCCGCTCGAAGGCAGGCAGATAATGGGCATTCTCAATACGATCAAATTCGGGGTAATGCAAATACAAGGGGCTTTCCTCAAAAAAAGGATTTTCCGCCTCTACTCGCGGCTCAATTGACGCAACGACAGCATCCCTACCGACCTGAAGCGTGGAATTTTCTACTGTCGCCGGTTCGCTACAGCCAGTTAACAGCATAGCGCCAACAAGGCACCCCGCAAGCCCCGGTCCAATTGATTGATATTTCATCGCGTTTCACCCTGGTTTAAACATCCAAACAGGCACGAAATTTCCCATGCCTTGGAATATTAGTCAACAATGGCCGATATCTGCCCGGTGCAACCCCTAGTTCGCAGGCAATAACACCGTCGGGGTGACATATAATGCGTACGCATTTTGTGATTAAGGCGCCATGCAGGTGAACTTGAGTAATTATTTAACAGCTTTATTGGTTCTGAGAATACACGCACGGCGAAATCTGAATTCTGCGGTATTTGCGCTATTCATCTCACTGTTACTCTATGGTAGTGCTGTGTCAGCCGCAGAATTGCATATCTCGGAAAAACAGTTACCGATTAATTTGGGCCAATATCTGGATTACTATGAAGATAGCACTCGCCAACTAAGTATCGATGACATACTGGCGGGCGCGGCGCACTGGCAGAGATCCAGTCAATCGATCCCCACACTTGGCATGTCCAATTCAGCGCATTGGTTCTCCATCAACCTAAGCGGGGAGCCGTTGCTCGGTGAAGATCTTGTATTAAGCCTGAACACCCCGGATCTGGACAAAATCGAATTCTATTTTATTCAAAACAATGCAATTGTCAGCCAGGCTTTGGCCGGGGATAGTATCCCCTTCTCGCAACAAAAATTTCCTTATCGCATTCCGGTTATACCCTTCGAGTTAGCGGATAAGGGCGGGCAGACAAGAATATTTTTCCGGGTAACGTCTTCTAGCGGCGTTGAAATACCGTTAAGACTGAGCACAATTTCCCTGCTAACCGCAGAACAACAATCACCCTTAGTTTTTAGTGGCGCGCTGATTGTTCTTTTTCTGGCCTTCTTTTGCATTAGCCTGATTCTCTATATCTATACCCGAGAAGCACAATTCCAGGGAATAACCCTTTTCTTCGCGGGGGCACTCGCTTTTCTTATGTGCCAGACAGGGCTGGGGAGGATTTTGTTCTGGGGAGAGAGTGTTGAGACCAATAATCGTCTGTCGCTTATCGCTGGTGCTGGAATAATCGCTAGCCTGTGCATGATCGGCCGCTCCTTACGCTTCCACCATCAGTACCAGGATATGGCTAACAGAGTATTGCGATTTCTGACCTATAGCATGCTACCGGTGGCTCTATTCTTTCTGCTTATTCCCTTTCAGCAGCTCACCGCCCATATGGTCGTACCGTTATTGCTGCTCGCCCTGCTGGTCCTGATCGGCGTGTTGTTTATGGCGACTATTACGGCGATTCAGGGTTCGAAAGCGGCAATGTACCTGGTCTCATCATGGGTACTCATTATTCTATCCTATACCACCCTGTTAGCTTACAAGTTTAGACTGGTGGAAAGAGAAGCTTCACTTCAGAACACAGGAGAAGTAATAGCCATACTGGCCGGCATCTTTCTTCTGCTGTCGGTAGCCGAATTTATTCGTTCGCAGAGAGACGAGCTTAATGACGTTCGACACCAGACCAAAGCGAAGGGCGATTTTCTGAAAAATGTATCCCAAGAATTCCTCGCCCCGGTACACTCGATCCTGTCTAACTCGAAACGCTTGCTGGCCGCTCAAGCCGCAAATCTGGATACGACGGCGATACAACACATAGGTTCAGTCATACGGCAAAGTGACCATCTAAACAATCTGATAAACAATGTGCTGGAGATGGCAGAACTGGAATCGGACAGCTTTGAACTTGAGCTAGAATTGATTGAAATGTCCCATTTCCTCAATGAAATACAGACCTTGATGTCACCGTCAGCCTCGAATAAAGGCCTGCAACTCAACACGCAATTTTCTGCTTCGAATCTACTGGTACTCTCCGATAAGTCCCGCCTGCAACACATACTGGTTATACTTATCACCAATGCGATTACCTACACCGAAAAAGGTAGCATCTTATTAAGCTATAAAGCGGTTTATTTCCAGCGACGGCTGGGAATTGAAATCAGCATTCAGGATACGGGGCGCGGTATGAGCCAAGCGTTTCAACAACAATTATTTCAGGAATTTGCCCGCGAAGAAGACCAATCGGAGAAACAAGCGCCAGGTACTGGTCTGGGCTTGAGCATCGTGAAACGCATGATCGAAAAATTAGGCGGGGAAATCACCTTCGAATCACAAAAAAATACTGGCAGCGAGTTTTTTATCCGTCTCCCGCTACGGACTGTTAACCGCTAGTCAGTGGATTTTTTGCCTGCGTCCTTTTCAAGCTGATAAATACTGTCACTAAAATCATCGATTTTTGATTCAAAGGTTTTCAGCGCATCTGCCAGACCCTGATTGTAGTAATAATTACCTACCTGTTCGGCAAAGAAATCCAATAAAAATTCGGCATCGAAACTTCCAATTTCCTGTTGCAGCTCATCACTGAAATAGCGCTGCAGTTTCCCGACGATTTCTTTTTTAGTCGAGTCTTCGAGTTTGATTGATGACAAATTCAGGCTCCCAGCTGCCGCGCCAGATCGAGAAAATCATTCGCCGTATAATCGAACTCACCGTCTGGATTGGTATTAACCGGTCGCCCAGGCCCCCGCTCTAATGGTCTGATGACATACGCTGTTCTCAGTCCTGCGGCGGCGGCGGATCTCAAATCGCCCGGATGCGCCGCCACCATCATGACCTGTTCGGGAGCCAGGCTAAGCAGGTCTGCCGCCTTTAGATAGGCTTCAGGATCAGGCTTGTAATGTCCTGATAATTCCGCAGACAAAATTGCATCCCAGGGCATTCCGGCATTCTTGGCCATATTCGTCAGCAGAGAGACATTACCGTTGGAAAGCGTGGTAATAATGAATTTCGTTTTTAATTTATTCAACCCGGCTACTGTATCGGGCCAGGGAGACAGGCGGTGCCAGGCATGATTAAAATCATCCAGCTCAGCCTCGGTGAGGCCTTCCAGTTTATACTCCACAACCAGTTCATCCAGAATCATTCGATGCAGGTCATCAATTTTGGTCCAGGGCAATTCGCCGGTGCGCACTTTATTCATGGCGGGACCATAGCCTGAGCGCCAACGGTCGGCAAACTCGGCCCAATCAACAGCGAAGGATTTCCTGGCGGACAGCAGCTGACCCTCTCTGATAATTGAAGAACGCCAGTCCACAACGGTTCCGAAAACATCGAAAGTAAGCGCTTTTATATTCGAAGCAATACTGGATTCGGCGGCACTGGAAAAAGAAGGGAGTAGACCCAGACCGAATCCTACGGGAAGAACGGAAACGCCGGTTAAGAATCTTCTTCTGCTTCTGCTAATTCCTGAGGCCGGTGACGGAGGTAAAACGGACAGTTTTATAGACATAGCTTGATTCTCCTGGGAAACCTCGAATCGAAATGCCTGTAGCGGCTTTTCTGTGCTTGATTCTGACTAGCATACCCCATGCATCACAAACACGGCTATACACAAAGGCAATTGCTAACAGCTTCCAGCAGCGCTTGCTAAAGACTACTGAAAGTAGACTACCAGAATCGCGACAGGGCAAATAAACTTCACATAGAATGGCCAGATCTTCCAAAATAGGCCAGCTTCCGCCTGCGGACAGCCCTGTTTAATTTCTTCGAGAATATCATTCCGTCGCCAAATCCAGGCCACAAAGATACAAATAAAAAGACTCAGTAGCGGCTGACTGCGCTCGGTAGTAAAGTTGACTACAAGATCAAACAGGGGATCAAAATTAAACACGATGAGGAGTGAGATCAAAGTGATTATCGAACCGATTGCCAGCGCGGCTGTCCGCCGCCCTGCCCCATGATTCTCGACACTATAGGCGACCGGAACTTCCAGCATGGAAATAGATGAGGTTAATGAGGCTATTGTCATTAATACAAAAAATGCGGCGGCCACCAGAATGCCAACAGCGCCCATATTATTAAATAATGCCGGCAGTACCGAAACAATCAAGCCCGGACCGGCTATCAGCCCACCGGATGCATCGAAAATCTCAACCCCGTTGGCCAGAGCCACATACATCGCTGGCAAGATTAATAATCCTGCCAACACCGCAATACCAACATCCAACAGTGCTACCAGACTGCCAACAACCGGCAGGTTTTCATCCTTGCTGATGTAAGAACCATACACCAGCATCGTACCCACACCCAGTGACAGTGAGAAGAATGCCTGGCCCATCGCATCCACGAGTAATTTAGGATCGGTGATACGAGAAAAGTCGGGTATTAAATAAGCCCGCAAACCGTCCATGGCCCCCGGCAGGGTAAACACATAAAGTATCAACAAAAGCAGAATCAGTATCAGCGAAGGCATGAGTCTTGAAGACCATTTTTCGATGCCGTCCTTAACTCCGGCACTAATGATAAATATAGTGAGCAGCATGAAAACAATCACGAAAATAGAATTGCGCATAGCCGTGTCTTGCACCAGCCACTGAGCCAGACCTTCCATGCCCAATAAACGTGCAATAGGGTCAAAGAAGAAGGCGATCATCCAGCCGCTGACGATGGCGTAGAAGCTCAAGATAAAGCTGACGGTGAGGATGCCCATTAGCCCGATGAATACCGCGAGCAAGCGGCTAGGCCTGCCTGGAGCAATGGCCTTGAGTGCGGCTACCGCATTTGAGCGAGCATGCCTGCCGATGATTAGCTCGGCCATCAAGGCCGGGTAGGCTAGCGCGAAGGTCAAGACTAGATAGGCGATCAAGAACGCCGCCCCACCATTGGAAGCCGTATTCGTAGGAAAACCCCAGATATTGCCGAGACCTACCGCCGAGCCCGAGGCGGCCATTAAGAATCCAAACCGGGAGGTAAACTCCCCTCTGGGCGCAGCCATTACGGATCGGTTTCCTGGCTCTTCTTATTGATCATAAGATTCCAGCGTGAATTGAGACAGACTTGCATCTGAGAGCACGAACACCACGTTCGATACCACGCTCAAGGAGCCATTTAAATTTACTTCCAGACTGGGAATGCGCAAGCGCGTATCGGCTGTTGAATAAGTGGCAATCCCGTCGAAACTATCTCTACGGGGAATAATGCTCTCCAGATTAGCCTGGATAATCACTTCGGTCGCCGAATCAACGGTATTAAAATTCAGGCTAACAAGTTCGGCTCCTGCATCCACATCAACCGAAGTAATCCACAAACCTGAGGCGCTTTCATACAGGTGAGGAGCGGAGCTGAATCGCTCTACCACCTCGACATTGATATAGACAAACTCTGCGGGACTGGTATAGACATCGGTGATATAAGGGGCATTTGAAGCCTTCCCCCCTAAATTGACAAAAGGCAGATTATCGATGGCATCGAGTATTGTCATGCCATCTCCAAGCACGTTGCCGAAGACGGTAAATCCTCCATTATTGGAGTCCAGATTGGCACTATTGTCAGCGAGATTGACAAACCACTGGCTCGTTGCGCTATTAGGGTCCCCGTCAATCTTCGCCATCGCCACCGTGCCACGCGTATTGGATAGGCTAAACTCATTAGTCACAGGTGGATCTTCGGGCACATCAATAGGGCCCACGAATGGTTGAAACCGGTAGCCGCCCCCTTGAACCACGAAGAAATCCACCGCCCGGTGGATATAGGTGCCATTGTAATCATTACGACCGACATAATTGAGAAAATTGGCGACCGTAGCCGGGGCAATATCATCCACCAATTCGATGGAATAGTCCCCGATACTGGTACTTACCCTGACAACAGTGCCCGCCAGGGCAGTATTGGCAAAAGCAACTGAAAGGCAAAGTAGCAAAGTGGAAATTGAATAGCGGATGCTGTTCCCTGAATTGCGTCGGGATACTACGGTCATGAAAACTCCTGGAAATGCGCGGTTCTTGTACTCAACCCTTATGTGACCGAAGGAGCATAGGTTAAGTTCCACCAAGATTCAACTCTCAATAGATGCGCTCCCTGATGAATGATTGCGCGGCCTGAGGCCATCCTGAAGCCACAGCAATGGAGAATTTATCCCCCAATCTCGAGCCCGTACATTTTAGGCTATCCATGCCTTAACCACAGGAATTAGCTGGAGCTTTGCAGCTCAAATATGACATAATGTTCGGCTTTTCAATCAGCCCATGTTGCCGTTTGAGTCTATGGGTTTTTATCTTATCGTTCTGTATCAAAAATAAGGTCTATTGTTGTCAAGCACTAATCATCAGATTCCCTTTCCCGAATTCGGCACCAGCACTACGAACTCCAGCGAAAAAAATGCAGACCGGACTTCTTCCGAGCGAGGCTTCATAGGAATAGGCGTTGACTACGGCACCAGTAATAGCGCTGCCGCCGTATTTGACGGTCACAATATTCACTTGATTCAGCTGGAAAAGCATTCCATGGTAATGCCATCTGCCACCTATATCGATCGTGACTTCAAAATAAAGACTGGTCAGAGTGCTATTAACCAGTACATCGAGAGTAACACCGGCAGAACCATTGAATTAAGTGCCGAAGTGCTTGGCGAGGTCAGAACCTCAACCGGTCAAATTGGAGATCGCGGTCTTCCAGAGGAAGCCAGCACGCAAAAGGTTTACGGCCAATCCTTTGTCGATGGAGGACAACAAGGCAGACTATTTCGCGGTATTAAAAGATTGTTAGGAAGTACCAAGTCGCAACGGCTAATGGTATTCGATCGGCCCTTCAGGCTAGTCGCATTAATTACACCGCTGTTATTACGTATTAAAAACAGCATCGACGCTTATCTCGCTGAACGACTTCCAGAATCAGCTTCCAGCACCCATGTCTGTATAGGTCATCCAGTAAATTTTGAGGGCAGCGATGGGAATCGCAACAAGACCGCCCTGAGCATGTTATCAGAGGCCTATGGCTATGCTGAATTTAGCCAACAGAGTTACTTCCCTGAACCGATCGCCGCCGCTCTCAGCTATTTACATGCAAACCCGATAGTCTCGGACCAAATTTTACTCGCCGTAGATTTTGGCGGTGGCACTCTGGATCTTTGCGTGATTCGACGCCAACAACAGGAATTCACCGTGGTTGCGACACACGGAATAGGTCTGGGCGGCGATCATATCGATCAGGTTCTATTCCGCGAATTATTATTTCCGCTGCTGGGTAAAGGAGAGCGTTGGAAACGAGCCGGAGAGGATCGGGAAATCGAAACCGCATTCCCCTTTGAAGATTACCAGGAATATCTGTTGAATTGGGCCGTAAGCTATATGCTCAATCAAAACAAATACACGACTCCATTGATGCAAAGAATCAGTCTGGGCGACGAAGCGGCCGTTAAATTTCAGCGACTCTATGATTTGATTAAAAACAATTACAGCTATTTGGTATTCCAGTGCATTAAGGAGTTAAAAGCGGAACTGTCTGAACATGAACAGGCCGTCCTCGACATCCCGGAACTGGATATCGAATTCGCCGTCAGTCGCGAACATTTTGAGCAACTGATCAGTGATGTCTTGAGTAAATTTCAGCAATCGATATCGGACCTTTTAAGCAAGGCGAATTTGAATGCCGGAGAAATCCAGTTAGTAATACGCACCGGCGGCTCTTCCCTCATCCCCGCCGTGAAGCAAATCCTGGAGGCGCAATTCCCTGGAAAAGTCATCGAGCACGATCCGTTTACCAGCGTCGCAGCGGGCCTTGCCATCGCCGATTATAAGAAGCTCGGGTCGAGTCTGGAAGACTCCTGATTGAAACAGGTGCTTAGCCGATTACAGCGCTGTTACTAGCACGGTTGACCACTCTTTAACATCCGCGAAGCTTGCAATATATCAATCTGCTACACTAGCCAATGATATCTCTTAGGGCCGCTGCTTTATGGACTTGATACTCTACGCTATTCCGTTTTTTTTTCTGGCGATGCTGCTTGAATTCGTCTATGGATTAATCACTAAAAAAAATACCTACCGCATCAATGACAGCATAAACAGTCTTTCGATGGGAAGTCTAAGCCGCCTGCAAAGCCTGGTTATTCTTGGTCTCTCCGCCTCGGTGTTCGAACTGATTAACCGGGAATTTCAACTCACACAGCTTGCAGATGATGAGACCTGGGTCTGGCTTGGGTGTTTTGTCCTGTATGACCTCGCGTATTATTGGAAACACCGACTCGGTCATGAAGTCGCGATTTTCTGGGGCTCTCATGTCGCTCACCATCAGAGTGAGGATTTCAATCTGGGCACCGCCCTGCGCCAGACCAGTATCGATTTCTATGGCTTCCTGTTCTATCTGCCTTTTTTTGTTCTCGGCTTTCCTGCAGAAATCCTTTTCACTGTCGTCAGCTTGAACCTGATCTATCAATTCTGGGTTCATACCGAACACGTTCCCAAACTTGGCGCTTTGGAATGGGTTTTTGTGACTCCCTCGAACCACCGGGTTCATCATGCACGCAACAAGATCTATGTGGATAAGAACTACGGTGGCGTATTCATTATTTGGGATAGATTATTTGGCAGCTTTCAGCAAGAACTGGATGAGGAAAGAGTGGTCTTTGGCCTGCGCAAACCCCTGAATAGCTGGAACCCGGTGTGGGCAAATGTCCATGTGTACTGGCGACTCATCGAGGATTTTTTAAAAGCGCCTGGAGTGGCCAATAAATTTAAGATCTGCTTCAAACCTCCCGGCTGGCAGCCTGCAGGGATGAAGAGTTCTTGTCAATTAGGACCAGCGGAAGTCGACTTGTCCCGTCGGTTTGATCCGGCCATTTCAAATTTTAGTCGGTACTATACCTTCGTGCAATTTATACTGACGATTGTTCTTAGTCTGTATATTTTGCTTAACGCCACTTCGATTGGCTATTCCATCACTGCCCTAACCGTGGCTTACCTGACTTATTCATTTTATGTACAGGGAGTCTGGCTGGAAGCAAAGTCCACCGCACTGGGACTGGAAATATTCAGATTGACTGTACTGATGATTAGTCTCGTATTGCTTGATTTCAACGCCACACTGAGCGGCCTCTTATTGGTCTGCGCGGGGATATCCTTGATTGCCGTACTGACTGTAGCCAGAAACAGAGTAAGCGGTCTTCCGACAAGCCAGTGATGATGATCGAATAGACGATCGACTGAATCTCCGCAGCTTCTGCTAGATTCGAGTGAGGGGAAATTCCAATACTAATTCCCCGCTTTCCGGATCGCGCAATTCGAACTGCGCCTGGTAGGCTCTTCCCAGCGCCTCGGTGAAACTCGCCCCATCATCCAGATTGCTAATCACAAAAACCACTTTACCCGTAACACTCTTATTAGGAGGCAAAACAATTGGATTAAATTCATAGCCGTCGGTCTCGCTTAGCATGCCTTGAACCGATGCTTCCAAACTTAGACTGGAACCCGGAATCAGTGCCCGTACCGCTCTGAACAAGGCCGTTTCGCCATTGCTGTCAATCATCCGCAGAAATACATTCACCTGACGGGTGAACAACTCATGATTGCTAATGGTGATGGTTGGGGTGTATATCGGATTACCAAAGCCCACTTCTATGATGCCATTGCTTGAGCTGTCGGTGATTAACTGGCTTTGAAGTTGTTCGGCCGACATTCCTTCACCTGCCCGAGTGGGAAGGAAGTACAAATAGTAGATCAGCAGCAAAATAAATACCGGCAGACAAACCGCTACTGCATAGGTGCCAGGTTTACCTGTAAAGAATGGATTGAATGGATAGACTGCGATCAGAAATGCGATGAGAGCAAGGCTTGTGATGAGGGCCCTGACAATTAATGGCTCACTACCCAGCCGCGCAGAAAACAGCGAGATAATCGCCGCTACCGCAATCGCTACAGATAAGGCAAAAAAGGAAACAATAATTTTTGCTAAAGGGATATTCATCATCAATCAATCAATCAAGTAACCAGTTGCAAGGTAATCAAGTTAACTGTTCTGAATTTGCTCACCATGTGCTTGCTTGTCGGCATGATAGGAAGATCTAACCAATGGGCCACTGGCGATGTGCGCAAAGCCAAGCGCCTCTCCGTACTCTCTTAGCGCATTAAACTCATCCGGATGGACGAAGCGCTCAACCCTGAGATGATCCTTACTGGGCTGCAGGTACTGCCCCAGAGTAACCATATCTATATTGTGCTCATACAGGTCATTAAGCACCTGCTTGACTTCCTCTATGCTCTCGCCCAGGCCAAGCATCAAACCGGATTTTGTAATTACATCTGGCCGACAAGCCTTGTAGGCCTTCAACAGATCCAGAGACCACTGATAATCTGCCCCCGGTCTTGCTTGCTTATACAGCCGTGGAATCGTTTCCAGATTGTGATTAAAAACATCCGGCGGGGTGTGCTTGAGAATATCCAGGGCGATCTGCATACGCCCTCTAAAATCCGGCACCAGGACTTCCACCTGGGTGGTGGGATTCAGGCGCCGGGTCTCGCTAATGCAATGGGCAAAATGTTGTGCTCCACTATCTTTCAAGTCGTCTCGGTCGACCGATGTGATGACCACATACTTTAATCCCATTTCACGAATTGCGCTTGCCAGCTCCGTCGGTTCGTTTTCATTCAGGGGCTTTGGCTTGCCATGAGCCACATCACAGAAAGGGCAGCGACGCGTGCAGATTTCGCCCATGATCATGAAAGTGGCTGTTCCGTTGCTGAAACATTCGCCTAGATTGGGACAGGATGCCTCTTCACACACCGATGCCAGTTTGTGCTGCCTGAGCGTTTGCTTGATATGATTGATTTTGGCGGACGTCGGAATTTTTATCCGAATCCAGTCTGGCTTACTCAAGATTTCAGTAGTGGGAATAACTTTGACCGGAATGCGTCGAACCTTATCGGCTCCACGTAATTTTTCACCTTCTACTAATACATTTCGTCGTTTACGATCTGTCATCTGACTCATCAACCTGCGCAGCCATACTAGTGTTCCAAATATCCCAGTTTCAGGAGTAATTTATTGCTCAATATCTTGCTAACTTTTTGCATTAACATTTCTGAATTGCTTGTGTAATCAGCAATCTGAGTGACCGCCAAATTCTCAAAACCACAAGGATTAATGCGAGAGAACGGCTCCAAATCCATACTGACATTGAGACTCAGGCCATGATAGCTCCAGCCCTTTTTAATGCGCAAACCCAGGGCGGCTATTTTAGCATCATTCACATACACTCCGGGAGCCTTCGGCTTCGTGGATGCGGCAATTCCAAGCGCTTCAAGCGTCTCCAATAGAGCCATTTCAATGAGGTCTACCAGATCTCGAACACCCAGTTTACGCCGCTTTACGTTTAACAGCAGATAAACCACCAGCTGACCGGGGCCATGGTAGGTTACCTGACCCCCGCGATCGATTTGAACGACAGGAATTTCCCCCGCATTTAAAATATGCTCGGCCTTACTCGCCTGCCCCTGGGTGAAAACCGGTTTATGACTAAGTAACCATATTTCATCAGCCCGCTGGCCATCGGCATGAGCAATCAGATAGCCCATGGACTTCCAGATTGGCACGTAGTCCTGCAAGCCAAGCCGACGTACTAGCAGCCTGGCAGGCTTGTCTCGCGTGTCAGGGTTTGCTTGTGCGTCAAAGCATTGATAGTCCCTCAACAGCACAATTAGAGTACCATCTTGACGTTTTGGATAGTCTTTAGATCGGTAAAAATGTCACGTAGCTGATCTTCGCCGGTGGCGGTAATAATAAGCCGTACCGAGAGATAGTTCTGTTGTTTGCTGGGGCGAAGCTGGATCAGATCGGCGGCAATTTCGCCCGCGTATTTTTCAACTGTCGCTATTACTTCTTGCTGAAATCCCACACCGGCTATGCCAATAATTTTGATTGGATAGAGACAGGGAAATTCGATCTTCGGCGCATCCAAAGGGGCCGCTTCGCCTTCCCCCGGAACACCCTCATCTGAAGTATTATCACTCGACATAGTATTCCGGGCTAGCCCGAAAACAGGTTGCCAAAAAACAAGGTGATCCAATCAATAAAACGCTTCAATATGCCGCCTTGCTCAACGGCCTGCATAGTAACCACGTCGCCCTGATAGAGAATATTATTATCCAGAACGACTTTTACTACACCCATAATTTGGCCATTGTCCAGAGGCGCCCGAATTGTTTCATCCACATCTACCGTTGCAGTCATCGCTTCTGCCTGGCCCCGAGGAATAGTAATATACACCTCATCCTCGATTCCCAGGTCAACAAAATTTTGCGCGCCTGACCAGACAGGCACATTGGTCAACACCTGATTAGAGTCATACAATTTGTGCGTTTCAAAGTAGCGAAAACCATAGGTTAATAATTTCTGGGTTTCGACGGCTCTAGCCTCTTCACTGGCGGTACCCATGACAACAGAAATCAAGCGCATCCCGTCTCTTTCGGAAGAAGCTACCAGGCAATACCCTGCCGCGTCTGTCCAGCCAGTTTTCATGCCATCAACATTGCGATCGCGAAACAATAAACTGTTACGATTGGTTTGGCGGATATCGTTGTAAGTGAATTCCCGTTCTGAGTAAATGGGATAAAATTCCGTATGCCGATTGATGGTCGCGCGCGCCAATAGCGATAGATCACGCGCCGACATGGTGTTGTAGTATAGCTCTGTATCCAGGCCACTGGCATTCATGAAGAAACTCTGGGTCATACCCAATACTTCGGCATACTGATTCATCATGTCTGCAAATGCTTCTTCGGTACCGGCGATATGCTCGGCCATCGCCACACTGGCATCATTGCCGGACTGGATAATTATCCCTCGAAGCAGGTCTTCAACTTCGACCTGAGTATCGACACCGACGAAGGTTTTAGAACCTTCCATGCGCCAGGCTTTCTCACTGATATGTACCTTGTCACGCAGAGAAAGGTTACCGCTGAGGATTTCTTCAACGACGATATAGGCGGTCATGATCTTGGTAAGGCTGGCCGGTGGCAGTGCTTCGTCGGCATTTTCTTCAATCAGTATCTGGCCAGTTTTGGCATCAAGAAGAATATAACTGCTAGCGGCTATTTCAGGCGGTCTCGGCACAATCGCCGGTGCGGCAATGGAAAAATTGATTGAAACAATTACCGCAAGCAGGAGAGGTAATTTGATCATTCCACTTACAATTTTTGAATAATTATGCGTGCTCTCTGCTGACATAAAGAAATCCGTCTAGAATTAATGGTTGTTCGTTAAAATGAGAAGTGACGAATCGAATAGAGATTAGAATCGTAGATACCGGCGCCAGCTAATGACTAATCAGTATCGGTCACAGTGTACGGACTTCCCAGGTTAGCGGCAACTACACTTCGAGTTATGTGCCGAATTTCACCTGGGTCGGAAATCGGACCCACTCTGACTCGATGTATCAATCGATTATCCGCTGTATTTACCGACAAAATAACCACCGGTACATTCGTCATTTTTTCCACTCGATTCGAAACCTCGCGTGCCGCACTCAATTCAAGGAATGCACCCACTTGCAAATACTTGTTACCGCCGGCGAGACTCACACTTAGGCTGTCGCTGTTAAGCGGGGCTGCCTGACTAATAAGTCTGTCCTGCCGAGCAGCGGAAACAGTCACCGCATCCAGTTGAACCCTCGCGGTGCCTCGATCTGCATAGCCCAATTTCATCGCCGCGGCATAAGACAAATCAATAATGCGATCGCCGTGAAATGGACCGCGATCATTTACCCGCACAATAATACTTCGATTATTGTCCAGGTTTGTTACCCGTAGAAAGCTTGGAATAGGCAGTGACTTGTGAGCGGCAGACGCCAGATACATATCAAAAACTTCACCGTTGGATGTCTTGTGGCCATGAAATTTTTCGCCATACCAGGAAGCGACTCCCCTCTCACTGTATCCCTCTTCAGTAGCAAACACACGGTAACTCTTGCCTAACACGGTATAGGGACTTTTATTTCCAGCCATCGTGCGATTAAGAGGCTCAGGGATTACCTCCGGAATGGTAGAAATATTAAGCGTTCGCGTAGGCGCTCTGTCCTGATGAATGCTATATCGACTATTGCCTGCGCTTGATGGTGCAGGTGCATTGCTACATGCCGCCAGTAAGGCCAAGCCTAAACTCGAAATCAGACTTTTAATAATCATTTGGTTCATTTCTCACCACGCGCAAAAGCAATTCGAGCAATCCAGACTCACTCCGTGCTTGAGTCTGGAGCGCCACTAAAAGTTGGAGTCCCCTGAACAATAGCGTCCAATTTGAGAATTATTTTAACGCTCTCGAGTTCTGACGCGGGAAACTGAGCCAATTAATTTCGAATTCGAATCCTACTGATTCAAGACATCTTAACTAACTTGTTAATTATCAAAAGGTTAAGTTATTTTAGTTTGCCCATGAGTCTGTATGGACATTAATAAACCGAAACCAATAAAAAGCGTTACCACCGAGGTTCCTCCGCGGCTCATCAAGGGCAGAGGCAAGCCAATTACCGGCAATAATCCGGAGACCATCGCCATATTGACGAAAACATAGAAGAAAAAAGTCAGGGTAATACTTCCTGCCAGCAATCGACTGAACATGTCATTTGCCGACATTGCGATATAGCCACCCCTGACCAGAACGAATAAATACAAAGCAATTAGAAAAAGTATCCCTAACAAACCGAATTCTTCGCCGAGTACCGCCAGGATAAAATCGGTATTACTTTCCGGAATGAAATCCAGATGCGATTGGGCTCCCTCTGTCCAGCCTTTTCCATAAATTCCACCGGAGCCAATCGCGATCTGCGACTGGATGATATTGTAGCCAGCACCGGTAGGATCCCGGTAAGGATCTAAGAAAGTAAGAATGCGATTCTTTTGATGATCCTGGGCAAGAAAAATATACCAGGCAGGAGAGGCAAAAAGTAAGGCGATGAAACCGGCAATGACTATGCGCCAACGTATCCCTGCCAGCAACACCACAAACAGGCCAGACATGATGACCATTATTGCCGTGCCCGTGTCGTTTTGAATTATGATCAATGCCGCAGGCAGCAAAATCATAATGGCTGACCAGAATAGATGTTTAAATCGCGGAGGCAGAGGACGACCCGCCAAATACCAGGCCATTAGCATCGGCACGATAAATTTCATCAGTTCCGAGGGTTGAAAACTTGGCAGACCTGGTAAATCCAGCCAACTTTTAGCGCCATTGGCTTCGACCCCGATAAATAGCACCAAACACAATACAGCTAATCCCGCCGCATACATCGTGGCTGCCCAACGGCGGAAAAAAAATACATTGAACTGTGCCACCGCAAACATGACAACCAGTCCAACCACCATGGTCAGCGCCTGCCTCTGCACCACGGCGGTATCACCACCGCTGGCACTGAACAAAACGAAGAGGCCGAAACAACAGATGATTGAAATACCAACCAGCAAAGGCGGATCGATGTGAATAACTCGCCAAATGGATTTCAAATTTTCAGTAGGAGAACCCAGCCCACCAGACTGGCGTATGAAGTCCTGATTATTCATCGATCTGGGATACCAGGGTACTGTCTTCTGCCCCTTCCAGTGCAGCAAAGTCTATCTGTAGAATATCCAGTAAATAGGCATCGATAATCTGCTTGGCGATTGGTCCAGCAACGCTGCTGCCGTGTTCGCCATTTTCAACGAAAACCGCGACCGCTATTTGTGGCTCGATGTGTGGATTTTCTGCCGGCGCAAATGAAATGAATAAGCCGTGGTCTTTATTCAAATCAGAAAGAACAATATCTGTATTCTGTAATATCTCCTGACTAATTCCGACGACTTGAGCTGAGCCGGACTTACCTGCCATCTTGTATGGCATGTCACGATCCACCTGGGCAATTGCCTCATACGCGGTACCATAATCCCTGAACTGTTCATCGTTGAATGGTCGATGTACAACCATAGTCATCGACTCTTCCATATAACGCCAATAGTCGGGGTCATTCAATACAATATCGGGGACAGGGTTTTCGATGATGGGCTGAAACGGCTCTCCCTCCACTTCCTTCAACATTCTGGGCTGCACCGCCTTACCCTCGTTCGCGATAATAGCCACTGCGGTGGCAAGCTGCAGTGGCGTCGCCCACATAAAACCCTGCCCTATTGATGAATTAATCGTGTCCCCCGGATACCAGGGCTCGCCTCGGCTGGCTCTTTTCCAGTCCCGTGAAGGAAGCACACCTGTTCTTGCATAAGCTATATCCAGCGCGAAATTTTGTCCAAAGCCAAACAGCGACATAAACTCATGCATGGTATCGATACCCATGCGATTACCCAGATCGTAAAAAAAGGTATCGCAGGACTGAAAGATGGCTTTCTGCAGGTCTGTATGTCCGTGTCCACCACGGGCTGCCGTACGCAAGGTATAGTCACCCCATCGATAGCTGACTCCCGGTAGCCGGAAATAGCCAGGATCTTCAATGGTGAAATCGTAATCTACTAATCCTGTTTGCAAGCCACCTAATCCCAGAAAGGGTTTTACGGTCGAGCCTGGGGGGTAGGGATTTGTCGTTCTATCAAATAGTGGTGTATTTATTTCATCAGTCACCAACACGCTATAGTCTTTACTGCTAATACCGGTAACGAAAAGATTAGGATCGAATCCCGGCTTACTTACCATCGCCAAAATACCACCGGTCGATGGCTCTATCGCAACGATTGCCCCGCGAAAATCGCCCAGAGCTCTCTCCGCCGCAATCTGTAACTGGCTATCTAAATGCAAGGTTATATTTTTGCCGGCAATTGGATCCGTGCGATTAAGTGTCCGCATAACCTGGCCACGGTTATTCTTCTCGGCTATTTCATAGCCCACATTTCCATGCAGCAGGTCTTCGTAAGTTCTCTCAATTCCGGTCTTTCCAATGTGGTTAGTGCCCCCGTAATTTTCGCGTTCAGCCTCGCTAAGTGAGTCCAGTTCCTCACGATTTATTTCGGAGACATAACCAACAGAATGGGCCGTTAACTCGGCAAGGGGATAATGTCGAACAAATTCTGGTTCGATAATGATGCCTGACAATTTATGGCTATTAACGGCAATTCTTGATCTTTCTTCCTCGGTTAATACATAGCGCAATGGCACCGAAGAGAACGGCACTCGGTTACGCCGCAACCGAGTGTCAAATTGCTCGATATCTTCATCAGTTAAGCTGATAAGCGTGCTGAGAAATTTCAGGGTTGTATCCATATCTTCAACTTGTTCTCGCACCACGTTCAAGTTAAAGATTGGCTGATTGTCAGCCAGCAGCTCACCATTGCGATCAAAAATCAATCCCCGTGCCGGAGACACATATTGTGAATGCAGGCGATTGCCATCAGAGCGAGCAGAGAAATAGTCGAATTGGGAAATCTGCAAATTAACCAGCTTGAAGATCAACGCGGAGAAAAGCAGGATTACCAAGACGCCTGCCACCGCGAGACGGCGGCTAAATAACCGCTGTTCTGCCTCATGATCTTTAAGTTGCCATTTCCCAGCCATACTATTCCAACATCCTTAAGTGCCAGTAGGGTAATCGGCAAGCGGAAAGTACGCTGAAGCCGATTCTCCACAGAGTTTGGACAATTTTCCGGTTAAATAGTTTAATCGGGTTTTTCTGTTAATCCTGTGACCCAGGTTTAATCCTCATTGAAGCACATTCGCAGGGTCTGAATCGACATTTTAGCGGCAAAGCCGGCGAATTTAGGGCGCCCGCGCCCAGACACGCCGGGGCGATTTAACTTCGATGGTAGGGATGGCCCTTCAAAATACTGGATGCCCGGTAAAGCTGCTCCGTTAACAGGATTCTTACCAGGGGATGCGGTAGCGTCAGCGCCGACAGAGACCAACTCTGTGCCGCCCGCTGCAGACATTCCCTGCTGAGCCCATCGGGGCCCCCGACCAATAAACTGAGGTTTTGTCCAACTTGTCGAAAATCACTAATTCTTTGCGCCAGGGTTTCTGTATCGAAAGGCTTGCCCGCCACATCCAAAGCCACCAGATAATCATCTTCAGGTACCGCGGCCAGCAATGCATCGCCTTCTTTTTTAATACACTGTTCAATGTTTGCGGTTTTACTGCGATGGGCCAGCGCTACTTCCACAATCGAGAAGCCCAAATCAACCACAATTCTCTTCTCGTATTCGGCAACTCCCTGCTGCACCCAGGCTGGCATCTTGGTACCCACGCAAAACAAGCTCACTTTCACGAATCAGGATTTCCCGCCTCGGCTTCCTTCTCTGACAGGGTCTTAAAATTCCATAGCTCCTCAAGATTGTACAGCTCCCGCATGGGTGCCGCCATGAGGTGTACCACGACATCACCCAGGTCTACCAACACCCATTCGGACTGCAGTCTTCCTTCCATCCCGACCACAGGCTCACCGGCATCCTTAACGGCCTTGTTCACCGCATCGCCGAGGGCTTTAACATGGGTGCTTGAAGTGCCCGTTGCTATTACCATGTAATCCGTTATTGAGGTTAATTTCTCTACATTGATACAACGAATTGACTGACCCTTCATATCCTCCAGGGCTGTAACCACCAATTTTGATAATCTTTTACTGTTCAATCGACACCTTCTTTTAATTTAATCCAAGCTGAGATCATCTCAAACCATAGAGATGGTTTTGTTTTATGTAGCTAAAAACCTGCGCGTTCAATTGCCCCGCAACATCTGCACTTGCTGCCAGCTTCGCCCTTAGGGAAGTCGAAGAAATGTCGAGTTTGAAATCTTCTGCGTAAATAATTTTTCCACTTTCAGCGCTAAACATCTGCTGAGCGGTCTGCACCAATCTTTGTTCAATAGCGAGTAGTTCTCCCGTGCTCTGGGAAATCGCCGAACCCGGCCTCGCCAGCACCAGAAAATGACACAAGTCCAGTAGCTCGGCCCAGCGATGCCACTGGGGCAAGCTATTAAACGAATCAACGCCGAGCACGAATACCACTGAATCTGCCAGTGGCTTAAGCGCTATGAGGGTGTCGATGGTATAGGACACGCCAGCGCGATTTATTTCTATTGGATCAACTTCAATTTGCTCCTCATCAGCTACCGCCAGGTTGAGCATTGCCAGGCGATGATTCGCACCGGTGTTAGCAGACGGTTTGTGCTTGGGGTTAGGAATATGACAGGGGATCATCTTTAAGCGATTTATGGCTAACTTGCGCAAGGCATAATGAGCCGCTTCGATATGCCCGTTATGAACCGGGTCAAACATCCCTCCTAACACCGCTAATCGTGAACTCATACTCGGATGTGACCGTCTCCCAGAACGATGAATTTCTGTGAAGTTAAGCCTTCCAGCCCTACCGGTCCACGTGCATGTAATTTATCCGTTGAAATGCCAATTTCCGCACCTAAACCGTATTCGAAGCCATCAGCGAATCGGGTCGATGTATTCACCATAACCGAGCTCGAGTCTACTTCCCGCAGAAAGCGCTGAGCCGCGTGAAGGTCTTCGGTCATAATGGACTCGGTATGCTGTGAGCTGTATTGGTTGATGTGCGCTATCGCTTCATCCAGGCCGGCAACAATTTTAATCGATAATATCGGTGCCAGGTATTCCGTTTCCCAATCTGCCTCGGTAGCCGGAATAACCGCATCGGAGAAACTTCTGGTTTTCTCGCAACCCCTGAGTTCAACGCCGCAATCGAGAAGTTTCTGCAACAAGCCAGGCAACACTTTGTCGGCAATCGCTTCGGCAACCAGCAGGGATTCGAGCGTGCAGCAGGTACCGTAGCGCTGAGTCTTGGCGTTTACGGCGACCGCAATTGACTTATCCACGTCGGCCTTATCATCAATATACAGATGGCAATTGCCGTCGAGATGTTTAATCACCGGCACTTTGGCGTCTGCGCTAATTCTTTCAATCAGCCCCTTGCCGCCACGAGGAATGATCACATCGACATATTCAGACATGGTAATAAGCTTGCCGACCGCGTCGCGATCCGGTCTATCCAGAACCTGTACTACATGTTTGTTCAAGCCGGCCTTTTCCAGACCCTCGGTAACACAGGCGGCAATCGCCTGATTCGAGTGAATCGCTTCCGAGCCTCCCCTGAGGATAGTCGCATTGCCTGACTTAAGGCACAGACTGGCCGCTTCACAGGTTACGTTGGGGCGGGACTCATAAATAATACCGATGACGCCTAGCGGAACTCGCATCTTGCCAACCTGAATACCACTGGGTCGGTATTTCAAGTCAGATATTGCACCCACCGGATCATCCAGCGCGGCAACCTGCCGCAGACCTTCGATCATGCCGTCGATTCGATCCTGGCTCAGTTCCAGGCGATCGATTAGCGCTGGCTGCAGATTCTTCGCCTTAGCCGCTTGCAGATCCTCTAGATTGGCAGCCAGCAGCACTTCCCGGGCAGCATCGATGGCATCGGCAATAGCCAGCAAAGCGCCGTTTTTCTGCGCCGTTGTTGCCCGGGCAATCTCATGAGAGGCCGCCCTCGCCTGACGCCCCAAGTCGAGCATATAAGTTTCGATATCTATCATTTTTCCGTCACTGCCTACACCGCTTTGGCCAAATCTAAATCTTCAATTGCAGGAATCAACCCACTTGCTGAGCTGCGAGCCCTAAACACCTGCTCGCCAAAAAACGATTCCATGGGAGAAAAAGGTCGATTATAACCCAAATCGGCTGGAAACGAGGCATTCCCCAGACAGCAGTAGAAGCAGCGGTTATCCTGCAGGGGCGAGTCATAGACACAGAGCGGCTCTAGCCTTTATGCTGCAAGCTGAATCACAGGCGATTATGTATGCAACCATCACGGCATTCGGGCACTGAACCCTCTGTTTTGCCAACAACACCTTCAGTATTACAGGCCCTGATTCCCGTATTCGTGTTGATCTGCCTGCTTTCCTTTTCAGTTTACCTGTTTGGCGAAGATGCCAGTTCTGGCGCTAATCAGATTGCCCTCTGTGTCGGCGCCATCGTCGCCTCGATAATTGGCTGGAGAAACGGACAAACCTGGCAGCAAATCGAGGAAAATATAATCTCGGGCGTCACTGTTGCACTGAAACCGATTTTCATCTTGTTTAGTGTAGGCCTGTTAATCGGTAGCTGGATTCTGTCCGGTACCGTGCCAACAATGATTTACTATAGTCTGAAAATTCTCGACCCGGCGATTTTCTACGCGGCAAGCTGTCTTATTTGCGGCCTTATCGCGTTGAGCATAGGTAGTTCCTGGACTGTTGCCGGCACGGTGGGGATCGCCTTGATTGGAGCCGCCGCCGGCCTGGGGCTGTCATTGGAAATTACTGCCGGCGCAATAATTTCCGGCGCCTATTTTGGCGACAAGATGTCACCGCTGTCAGAAACTACTAATCTTGCGCCAGCGGTCGCGGGCACCGACTTATTTTCTCATATTGGTCATATGGTATGGACCACACTGCCAAGCATATTTATTGCACTCTTGCTGTATGCCTTGATTGGTTTGAACATAGATACCAATAGCCGCGCGAGTGATCTCGCGATAACCATGCAGCTAATCGATGACAATTTCACCATCAATCCTCTCATGTTATTACCTGTTGTCGCCTTGTTAGTGATGGCTCAAAAGAAGCTTCCTCCGATTCCAAGTATTCTTACCGGCGCCCTCATCGGCGCCGTTCTTGCGTTGCTATTTCAACGGCCAGCCGTACTGAATCTGGCGGGAGACACACCCAATGTGGCATTAGGGCTATTCAAAGGCATATGGCAAACTTTGTTTGACGGCTATGTTCTACAGAGCGGGAATGTAACTCTGGATGATTTAATGACCCGTGGTGGCATGAGCTCAATGCTGAACACCGTCTGGTTAATTTTATGCGCCATGGTATTCGGCGCCGTAATGGATCATACCGGCTTGCTGCAATGCCTGGTGAACTATGCCTTGTCTTTCGTGCATAGTACCGGAAGCCTTATCGCAACCACTGTCCTTACCTGCATAGGCGCAAACATCATTACTTCTGACCAATATATATCAATAGTTTTACCAGGAAGAATGTACAAACTGGAATATCAAAACCGAAAACTGGATGCGAAAAATCTCTCTCGCACGCTTGAAGACGCCGGTACGTTGACTTCACCGCTTATACCATGGAACACCTGTGGGGCGTATATGAGTGGCACGCTGGGCGTAGCCACCTTTGCCTATCTTCCCTACTGCTTCTTTAATTTGATCTGCCCGATTGTTGCGGTTATTTACGGATTCCTGAATTTCAAAATTGCACCCCTCTTAGCCGAACAGGCTAACTACACAACAAGTCAATTGTCAAAATAGCTTGCTCAACTCACCGGCATCCGGCCCACTGCACGCTCCTTCCAATTAGCAAAAAACCATCGAAACTAAGCCGCATTTTGTAAACTCAGTTCTTCAGAGCCTGCATTAACTGTACTAAATAGTTAGCCGAATTCTCCTGCAAACTCCCTTCAGTTGTTGCCGCTACCAGCTGCTCCAGCTCGCTATAACGGCTCTGATCATGACTCATGACAAGCGGCTTGTGTCGGACATGAAATTCCAGCAATCCAGCCACATTAAAAGCCCGCTCATTTAACTGATGCCAGCGCCGCATAACAATCACTCGCTGAATAAAATTATCTCTCAATATTGCATCCCCCAGGCGCCCTTCTTCTTCCACGGGAAGCCAGGGAAAGTTTTCCATCATCTTCGCCGCATACACACCAACTCCTTCCGGGATTGACATGGTGTCGACGCAAATTTTTACTCCCTGCATACCACAACTTGGCGAATCGCTTTTCAGAATATAAGCACAGAGTTTCTCATGCCAATGTTGTTGTGCGTCAGCACATTGAGTCAGCGCCTCGGTATAGTCTTGGCCCGAATCGTCAACGGAGATACAGTGAATTTTGCCGCTGTCCTTGCGTATCAGGCGGATAGGTCTTCGAGGCACTCCCAAGCCGATATCGAGTTCCGGGCAAAACGTGCGAAATTCAAAATAGTTGCTCAAAGTTTCCGCTACGTAGGAATTGGCCTTGTGCCCGCCATCATAGCGAACCCGCTCTCCCAGCAAACAACTACTAATACCAACTGGAATTTTTCCGATGCCTCGCTCTGCCACCTCAGCATGCAATTGTTCTTCAAGTTTTTTCATAGCCTTCTTCAAGCTTTCATTAGCCACTTTCGTATTTCATCTAACTCGAAATTCCGCTTGATGATTTGCTCTTTTTCCGCCTTGCCCAACTGCTTGATCTTGTACTCCAGTTTTAGTGCATCCGATCTATTGCCGGCGCTAATCTGATAGGCCAACGTCAGGGGCTGCTTGCCGCGTAATGCTTTTGCTCCCTTATTTTTATTATCATTGTTTTCATGCTCACGCAATCGACGCGGCACATCGGTAGTAATTCCTGTGTACAAGCTGCCGTCGCCACATCGAATCATGTACAGGTTCCAGCTTTGAATCTCTGCATTATTTACCTCTGTACTCACCTCTGTATGCACCTCTGTCATTTACAGCCTGTACTCGCTCAAGGTCGCTTTCACTTCAATTGCCAGAAATCATCAACGACAGTCAGCACATCGTCTCGCTCCAGCTTGATCAAATGAGCGAGTAAGGTTTTTTTCGCCCAGGGAATAAGATGCGCCGCGACATCGTCATAAACTATCGATACCAGTTGCTCCAGATTACAGCGGCCAAGCGTGACTAGCCCCGCAATCACCTTCTGCTCTCGCTTTAGACGATGGGCTATTAGCCCTGCAATCTCGACTTCAGGCTCGTGCATAATATCACCGTGTCCAGGAGCCAGCGCTCGCAGTCCAAGCCCCTGCAAGCGTTGCAATGAATTCAAGTAGGCTCCCATATCTCCATCCGGCGGCAGTATTACCGATGTCGTGCCTTGCAGCACATGATCTCCGGTGAACAGCATTCGCTCTTCGATAAGTAGGTAGCAAATATGATTCGAGACATGACCAGGGGTGTGCAGTAGTTGCACGCTATATTCATCGCAGTCGATAATTTCTCCGTCCTGCCATTGCCGCTCGGGGGCAAAGGTCTGGTCATGACCAGCCACCGGCGGAGCCGGCAGACCCACCAATTTGGCCCCGGTTAGCTGCTGCAGTTTAAGCGCCGCAGGGGAATGATCCGGGTGGGTATGGGTAATGAGGATATATTCCAGGCAGGCATCGCCAATGGCCTGCATAAAGCTCTCGAGCTGAATATCATCTCGCGGCCCTGGATCAAGCAAACACAGCCTATCGCGACCAATCAAGTAACTATTGGTTCCGGGGCCCGTCATTGGGCCCGGGTTGCGACCCAGGATTCGCTTGACCGGCACTGAAGTATCGCCTACCGGGGTCGCTAACCCCGCTTCAAATTCACTCATATGCTGAATTCCGCTGGCAAAGGACAATCATAACCCGTAGCCCTGTCAGACCAAACCGCCAGAGCCAGGGAAAGCACAATAGATAGCCCTAAAAATTGGAATTGCAGCTGGAATTCCAACTCAATTCGCGACATAATTGCCGGCTTTAATTTTCCCGCTTTTCCGCAGTAAATGCCGGTTCGGTCTGCCGTACCACCACAGATGAAACCATAGATGATTCCACTCTGTTAGCGAAAACCACGGATATTCGCGTCTGGCTATAGTTGCAAAGAAATAACGGTTACGAAAAACTAACACTTGTATCAACTACTCTCAGGAACTCACATGCATAAAATTCAAACCTTCGATCAAATCTCGGAACGAGGCCTGGAGAGATTCCCTAAGCCGCAGTACCAAATCGGAGCCGAAGTGGCGGATGCTGATGCCATACTACTGCGCAGCCACAAACTGGACGCCGGCGTTATTAATCAGAGTCTGAAAGCCGTGGCGCGAGCGGGGGCTGGCACCAATAATGTACCCGTTGGAGCCTGCACCGAACAGGGTGTTGTGGTATTTAATACCCCGGGCGCGAATGCCAACGCGGTAAAAGAGCTGGTATTATGTGGAATGTTATTGGCCTCCCGAGGCATTATCCCAGGCATTAACTTCGCCAGCACGCAGACCGAAATTTCTGATTTTGCCGAGCTGTCAAAATTAATGGAAACGGAGAAGAAAAAATTCAAGGGCAGTGAAATAGCCGGCAAAACGTTGGGAGTCATTGGTCTTGGCGCAATAGGCTCGATGGTTGCGGAAATGGCAATTAGTCTTGGCATGAAAGTACTGGGATATGACCCCGCCCTGTCAGTGGAAGCGGCATGGCGCCTTCCCAGCCAGGTTGAGCGTAAAGAGAATATTACGTCCCTGGTAGCCAGTGCCGATTTTATCTCACTGCATTTGCCGGTTCTCGATTCGACTCGCGGTCTGATCAATAAAGAATTGTTTGCGGCAATGGGAGAAGGGACCTGTTTACTCAACTTTGCCCGCGATGAAATTGTAGATTCACAGGCCTTATTAGCCGCCCTGGAATCCGGCAAGCTGAAAAAATATGTCAGCGATTTCCCCCGCCCCGAGCACATGGGTCGAGACGATGTGATTTCCATGCCTCACATCGGCGCCAGCACCGATGAAGCAGAAGAGAATTGCGCCATTATGGCGGCCGACCAATTAATGGATTTTCTTGCTAACGGAAATATTAAAAATTCCGTTAACTTTCCCAATCTGTTTTTAGATCGCTCCAGCAATAGCAGCGAAGGTACTCGCCTGGCGATTTGTAATAAGAATGTTCCGAAAATGCTTGGTCAAATCCTTTCGGTACTGGCGGACCAAAATATCAATGTAATCGATATGCTCAACAAGAGTAGAGGAGATATTGCGTACACCCTGATCGATCTGGAAGCGACCCCATCCGGGGATGCACTGTCCGCTATTGCGGGCATCGAAAATGTCATCAAAGTC
>FLOH01001224.1_pt1 | contig 41170 bp, 35 predicted proteins | sample 756751 | NCBI WGS metagenome assembly FLOH01 (sample SAMEA4026879, study PRJEB14308) | marine metagenome | biome: coastal water; material: water | depth 74 m
GGCCCAAATATTTTGTGGCAACAAAAAATCCGGTCGCCACCCCGGCCAAGGCCGCATATCTGAGGTAACCAGTTTCCAGCGCCCGGAATACAGCAAAAGCACCAATCATGACAAACAGCGCATTTCGTATCTCTACCTGGCCTGATCCGGCCCCGTAAACGACTGCAGGCGTGGTCATAAAAACGGTTAATAAGGCTAATGACCACGGCCGCGACAGGTGGCGGCGAGACAGTACATACATCATCCCACCCGCAGCCCAGCCACTTACGAAGACCCACAACGTCAACGCCTTTTCCCCGCCCAACGCCAACACTGGCAAGTACGTCATTTGCGCCAACAACGGCACCGCCCCATCAATAGCGCGCGGCTCGAAGATAATGCGCCCGGCGGCAATGAATTTTTTCGGCAGGTTAAAATGATAGGCCAGTGTATCGCCATCACCGGGTGGTGACAGAGCCTCACTCAGATCAAAAATTGCGGCTACGCCAATAAGCGCCAGCAACATGAATTCGAGACGATTGAACCCGGCACCAATATCTTGCAGACGGCCCCGCAACAATGACAGTCCGAGCACTCCTAACGCCAGCAGCCCGCCTAGGTGCAACGTCGACAATAATCCCGACACTCCAAGCGTGAACACCAACCAACCGATAACGCCCAAGCCAATGGCAAATGACAGAATAATTGCTTCGCCACCTTCCAGATCGTCGAGGATTCTTAATGTCGCCAACACGTATGCACCGAAACCAACGGCGGCCAGCACCTGCAAAAAAGCTACGGCAAGGCCCGTCATGTCAGCCCCAACATGTTCATAATCGGTCTCAGGTATGATCGGAACTGATCGGTGTAAAACAGAAAAACTCCGACCACCCAAACCCACGAAAGAAAGGCCAAAAGCGACGGCGAAACGGTGGCTTGAAGAAGCGTCGCTGGAATATTGACCAAGGCGGCGATACATGTCCACAGAGCGGCTATATAATGTTGGCGTCCCACGTGAGCCGAAAAGGCCTCGTAATGAATAGCCAGCAGTCGATAGATCAAATCGTTAAGAGATGCCGCGTGGCGCACCGCGACCTTTAGGGTACTATGCATGCGGCGTGTCGTGACGCTGGTGATGCCGGTGTCGCTAACATAATACCGTGCCAACGGTTCGGCAAAGACCGTGAACTTGGCCGTCGGGTCTTTAAAAATTTTCAGCCACAGGTCAAAATCCTGTGCCGTCAACAAGGTTTCATCAAAACCACCAACATCAAGCAGCGCCTGCCGCCTGGCAATGACAGTCGAGGTGCCAATAAAGCCTTGCCGGTAGAGTCCCGACAACGGAGTCGTGGCAGCTTCGAAGCGCCGGGCGCATTCTACCCGATGTTCCGCCCCGTCCGGTTCAATACGAACAAAGTCGTGAGCGACAAGGTCGCCCCCCATTTCTACCAGCACCGCCATTGAACATTCGATTTTATTTTCAAGCCATTCGTCATCGGCGTCGAGGAAAGCAATCCACACGCCGGATGCCTCATCAAGCCCCCGGTTTCGTGCTGCCCCAGCACCAAGATTTTCCTGTTCGATAACGAAAAACGCAATGGCGCCCATTTTTTTTGACATCACCCGCGCCGCATCAGCAGTGCCATCCGTGGAGCCATCATCGATGACAATAACTTCTTTCGGCTTCACCGTCTGACAAGCCACGGAAGCCAGTGCACGACTGATGGTTTTTCCCGCCAAATAGGCCGGAATAACGACACTGACATCGATTGTCTCCTTGCTATCCGACATCGGCAAAATCCTCCAGGCTCCCGCTTGGCGCCCCCTCACCGGCGCGACCCTCAACATGGATAGAAACGCTCAATTCCAACATCAACAATTGATAAATTCGAAAAGCATGACGGCCCGGATCACTTAGCAATCGCTCAATGCCGTTCTTTGTCCACCAACCACGCTCAAGCGCCCTGCTGCTACTTAAGATACGCCCGGCCACTGCCCCAAGTCCCGCCACCATCCACGCTGACACTGGCGAGGCAAAACCGCGTTTTGGGGCATTGAGCACACTTTCGGGCAGATACGGCCGGGCCATGGTTCGCGCCAGCCCCTTTTGAATACCCCCCGGCGTGCGAATTTCCGGTGGCACTGCCAACGCCGCCTCAACAAGGCGATGATCCAAAAATGGCACCCGACCCTCCACACCGACGGCCATGGACGCGCGGTCGAGCAGCCCCAGCAAGTTGCCTTCAAGATATGTATTGATATCGGCAGCCAACATTTTCGATTGCCTAGGTCCCTGAAAAGCGTCGGCGAAGGCCGATTGCGCGGCTGCCGGAATAGGGCGCTGCCAGCCAATCAAATCAAGCATGGGAGTGGCAAATTGGGTCGTATGGCCATTCAAATAAGCGCCGGGATCACGGTTAAATTTTTCGGCGCGAGCCAACTTCCACGCCGTCATAGGCGGAACCATATTCTCGATCATGCGGCGCATGAAACCGGGCAACATCAAGTAGCCGCTCTCTACCGGTTTTTGAAAATAGCGCATGTAGCCGGCAAACAACTCGTCGCCGCCGGTACCGTTCAGGGCGACTTTCAAATTCTGCCCCAGCGCCTGTTCTATCAGGAAATTCGGCAACAAGGCCGGATCAGCAAGCGGCGCATCGGCATGCCACGCCAGCTTCAACAAATGATCACCAACCGATGAAGACGGCAAGTCGAGGGTGGTGTGTTTGGTTGCGTAACGCCGGGCGACTTCTTCGGCGAGCGGACTTTCATCAAAGGCCGCTCCTTCAAAGCGCACAGTGAAAGTGTTGACCGGGTGTACGGAATGTTCGGCGGCTAACGCCACCATCAAACCGGAATCGATACCACCGGATAACAACGCGCCTACCGGCACGTCGCTGCGCAGTTGCAAGCGTACGCTGTCGCTCAATAAATCGGTCAAGTAACCAGCAATGTCATCGGGGTTTGTCGGTAGGTCGTTTGCGGCCTGTGGCCGCCAATAGCGTTCCACCGTAAACGTGCCGTCAGCGTCGGTGGTTAATCGGTGTCCAGGGGGCAGTTGATGAATGCCCTTATATAAAGTTGCTGGTGACGGCACGTATCCCTGCACCAGATATGCCCCGACGGCGTCTTCATCAACCGCCGCAGAAACCAGCCCGGAAGCGAACAACGCCTTGATTTCAGAAGCATACAGAATACCGCCGCCAGACACCTCGGCCCAGTAAAGCGGCTTGATGCCAAGCCGGTCGCGGACCAGAGTCAGTCGGTGGGGCCCGCCTTCATAAAGCGCCAAGCCGTACATGCCGTTCAGATCGTCAACGAAGGCGTCGCCTTTCGCCGCGTGTAGAGCCAGCACCGCTTCCATATCGCCGCGTGTCTGGCGGGGGTAGTCAGCGTGAGCTTCGCAAATTTCCAGATAGTTGTAAATTTCACCATTGCCGGTCAGCACCCGGCCTCGCCCCCCATCGATGATCGGCTGGTCGCCGGTTTCAAGATCGATGATAGCGAGGCGCCGGAACCCGGCCTGATAGCGCCGGTCCTCGCTGACATAACGGCCTTCGCCATCAGGGCCTCTGTGGACGAGGGCCAACATCATGGCGTTCATGTCGGCTTGTAAAGGGGCAGCACCCTTGGGCAAAAACAGTCCGGCGATGCCGCACATTTAGATGACCTCCATGCTAATACAGCCTACAAACGGCAGCGCCATCATCCTACTAAAGGTTATTGCACAGGCAGATTCGCCTTGGCCATAGGCCCGCCAACGGGTCGCCGGCTTGATCGCAATATCGCCATTTGTGCAGCTAAGCTGATACTTTTGGTTCTTGCCATGCAACATAACACCGTTTGCCGTCGGTTTCACGTCCAGCGGCGTGATTAGGGTTCGGATGACCATGTGTATGCCTTTAGCATCAATACTATCGGTAATGTCGACGCGATTGTTGGAAAATTTCCAGTCCCGTTGATGATTTTTCCAATCAAGGTGCACCCCGGTTTTCGTCGCTTTAAGAAGCGGCGGTGACCCAGCGACAGCCCGACGGAATGTCTCGTCGTAATATGGCTTGTTGGACGGGAATGGATTGACCCCATCAAGCATCAGGCTGTTATGCATGGTAGACGAACGGTAAAGTGCAGCATCGCCACTATCCCCGTATGCCCCGCGACCCGGATCGACAATCACCGCCTCATCTTCATAGTGCAGCTCAAAGCTGCCCGTGTCCTGGTGGCCATGGCCGGGCATATGCGAAAAACCGCCGGGAGCAGCATGCCACAGGCCGGACCATTTTCCTCTATCCATCCTTAACCATCCGTCCCCAGCCAATGGCGTGCCGTCAGGGACCTTCTCCAATTCAAGTCGTGCTAGCAGTCTATCCGGTGAAATATCAGGCGAGATATCGCCAATCAGCGGCAATCCACCCGGCAACATCAAGGACGCCGCCGCCCGTCGCGCATTGCAGGCAATCGTGCCAAGAGGCTCGTGATAGCGAGCCGCCTTTTCATAAAGACTAGTCAGCAGCAGATGATAATGGCTGGAGCCTTCACGCAGCATTCCCGAAGAGGTGAAAAGACGATCCGCCTCCTCAACAAGGATACGCGCTCCCATGGCGGCTGTCTTTTCCATGTGGAGAACGTGGCCGAGCACCAACAGGGCACTACCGTTGTTGGCAAGATGATTGGATGTATGATGATCGCCGAAGTATTCCAACCGTTCGGCAATTGCCGGGCCGTGGGCGGCGAGGAGCGTGACCGTATCGGCAAGCGGGCCCGGTAGACCGTAATGGCTGGCGAAATCGATCAGGGTTACTGCCCGTTCGCCCGCTGTATAGGGATGCCAGGACCAATTACAATCCGGCGTCGCAAATCGCGCCCGCCACGCCTTCCACAACACATTGACCCATGCCGGACCGAACCCACCTTCGAGAGCCCCAATCCACGAGAACCGGTGCAACGACAACAGCGCCTCAATGTCATCAAAGGTGCGCTCAAATAGCGCCGCCTCTTCCCCCGGGTGAACTGTGACCTTTTTTCCCGCTAGGACAAGTTCGATTGGACTCGAGGGAAGGGTATCCGCCATTTCGGCAAAATTGGTGGTCGGGATTTCAGCTGCCAACGGCAACATCCCGAACAAGTATGGTGGCCGGTGCGCGGAGAAACTAGGCTCACCCGGCCAGCGGCCAAAGACACGCCCAATCATCCAGCGGCGCAATACCGGATCGGCCATTACTTGACTAATTTTTCTGTTCAGCGCTGAAATCATTAGCGGAATAACACCGGACACGTATATAAATGGGCGCCATGCAAGATGCTAACAAACAGGACGTCCAGAGATTCTGGGGCGCACTTTACGATTCTCTTTATGAAGATGTCGATAAGGGCCTGACGCGCGAGCAATTGTTCAAGGGCCTCAATGACCTTGAAGACATGTTTGCCCTTCGCGAGCACATGGCCGTCGCCGACATGCCGCTTGGCAAGCTTGCCGGTAAAAAAATTCTTGAAATTGGCCCCGGTGCTGGTGGCCACTCGGCCCTGTTCGCCAAACACGGTGCGATTATGGCCAGTGGCGACATCACCTTTGATCGGGCGCGTGCGACCCAGGCCAAATTCGACCTGATGGGCGATGCGGCGGCAGGCTGCCAGGCACTGCAGTCGGACGGTGAGAACCTGCCGTTTGCCGACAACACCTTCGACATTGTTTATTCCAATGGCGTCCTGCACCACACCCCGGATACCCAGGAAGCCATTAACGAGGTCAAGCGCGTGCTCAAACCCGGTGGCCAGGCCGTTATTATGCTTTATTGCAAAAGTTCGTGGCATTACTGGATCAACATGGTTCTGGCCGTCGGCATCCTGCAGGGCAAACTGTTTAGCGGTCGTAACTGGCTCGGTCGCGCCACCGAATGGGGTGGTAAAAAAGAACAGGCCATCGAAAACCCGATTACGCGGTGCTACACCGGCGGCGGAATTCGAAGCCTGTTCAAGAATTTTGATGATGTCTCCATGCGCAAGCGTGAATTCTATTTTTATCTTATTCCAAAACTGGGGCGTCTTTACCGGCGCTGGCAAATCAAGCGCTACGGCGTCCATCCTGGCGGAATTTTGGTTTACGGAGAGCCGTGGCCGATGCAGGCACCGCTGGAAATATGGTTGGGCCGTTATATCGGCTGGGCTTGGTTCATTACCGCGAAAAAATCCTGATCAAGCACCATCATTAAAACGATCCCTTCTCCAGATAAACCAACCGATGGCGGGTTTGGTTGTGGTTTTTGTGCCAAAACGGTGGTCTGGGCCCGTATTCAAGATGGTCCCAAGGACAAATTTCATCGACCAGCAGGTCGTCACCCTTCCGCCATGGGAAATCATCGAATCTTAACTCCTCTCCACCGTAGAGCTTCTTGTAAACCCGGTTACAACAATAAAAAGCCGTCTTTGGGGCCGGTCCCACGCGCAGGAACCTGAAATAGTCGGCAACCACTGAGACCGGCATTTCCTGCATCGAATGAATATTGACAGCGAGTGCCACCATAACATTTGCCAGAAGATGAGCATCGTCAGCCATCAAGCCAATAATATTGGCATCCGGTCCAGAAATTGCGATGGCCATTTCTTCCGGGTTGCGTGGCAATACGAGTAATTTATCAGCTGCGGCTTCGCGAGCAAACAAAAGATCGGCCAACAGGGGTGTTTTCAAATTTACGACAATAACCGGCTTTTCAGGGAAGGCGCGACGCAATAACGACGTCATGACGCCGTAACCATCGCCAATAACAACATTCACCCCATCCATGTCAGCGGGTGATACATGGTCGCGGATCAGCGCCAGGGCCAAACTTTGGCGGACCATATCGCCTGTAAACTGACGTCCCTGATCACGGGCAACGGCGCGGCCTTTTTTATGACAATCGGGGAAATACCTGTAACTATTGCCAAATCCACGAAACGGTGCTTGCAACAACCAGTGGGCAAGTGTGTGAAACTTTCCGGTTTTACGCGACACATTTCCCTGCGGCGTGTAGCCCTGCATGGACCCATCGGCCTTCAGGTCAATATTGCCAAGTTCGCGATCCCAATATGACGAGCGGCTCTTTTCGGGTTGATCCGATTGCTCGACCAGAAAGTTAAGGACATCCTGATCCTTCAACATTTCTTAGTATTTACCCCAAAGAGGATCATCTTCGAGGGCGGCCTCAACCAATTTCACATCTTCAGCGCTGTCGACAGAAAAGTAAGGCCGATAGGGAACCGGTGCAATTCGTTGTTTTAGACCATTGTCGCAAATACGGTTCGAATCGCACGCTTCACGAATTTCCAACGGAGACTCAGGTGTCTGGGTAAACCATTTCAGAAACTTCACGCGAAATCCGAAAATGCCACCGACCCGCATAGCACCGAGCTCTGACGAAAAGTTTTTGGTATATGGTATCGGTGCGCGCGATGTGTACATCACGTCCCCATTACAATCACTGACAATCTTGACAATATCCGGGTTCCGATAAAAGGCCTCATCGACGATCGGAACTGCCAGCATAGTGCTATTTATGCTCGCGTCCATTTCCAGCGGTTTAACGACTGCTTCAATCACGTCTTCAGCGATCATGGGTTCGTCACCTTGCAAACAAACAACTATATCGTCATCGACCAGATCGATTCCGCACTTGCTGGCGGCTTCGGCGACCCGGTCCAGTGCTCGGGTGTGAGTATCTGCCGTCATGATAACAGGATAATTCTTGCTATCTGCAAAAGTACGAATCTCTTCGTCACAGGTAGCAAGAAACAAGCCATCCCAACGATCAAACATATTGGCACGCTCAAAACAATGTTCCAGCATTGGTCGCCCGGCGATTGGGTGCATGGGCTTGCCGGGGAACCGGCTAGCTGCCATGCGGGCAGGGACTATTCCAATTATTTTCAAGATGTTTTTTCCATTTAAATAAACAAATTAAGACTGTAATTATATGTGCTTAGCCAGTACCAAACAAGAGGCTGTCGAGCCTGCATGAACTTTTGTTGACAGTTGCCTGACAAAAAGGAATATTCTGTCCGCCATGAACAGGTTGAGCCCTTCCACGTCCCGGATACCCGTTATAATCGGCCTCCTTTGGTGTGTCGCTGTGCTGACTGCCTATTATTTTTTTAACGCCCCTTATTATGTCCAAAAAATCGGCACTTTCGGTCGTTTCTTCACCGATTCTCTGGACCTGTAGATGCTCGAACTGTTCTTAGTCGCCGCATTTTCTCTTATTGTCAGCGGTCTCGGTTGGTCACTGGTCATGCGACTAGATGGACGGGGCAAGCTTTCGAACGGCGAACGCATCGGACTGTCATTTCTCGTTGGCTGTCTGGTCGTTTACCTGGGCGTTGCCTTTATCGGGCCGTGGCAGCTGGACAGTATCAGCATGAGCGCATTAGCTACGGCACTGCTGGCGATGTCGATTCCCGGCCTCAGATCCATACCCTGGTACGGCTTCGCCAATAGTATCGGTGCTGAATTGACCACCTGGCGAAGCGACAAGTGGAGCGGCTTGTTATGGATTATCGCAGCAATAATCGGGTTGAGCGCCATTATCCAGGGACTGGCCCCACCCAACGATTACGACAGCCTGTTATATCATTTGGCACTGCCGCGTTTCGATGTCGATCTTGGCTACATGGATGTTCCATGGGACCGCAGCATCTTGCAGATTCTGATGCCAGCCTTTGGTGGCAATCTGACACGGTTTGTCCTGCCCTTTTCGGGGGACGGCACAGCCCAAGCAATTCACGGCCTTTTTGGCTTGGTTGCGGCACTCGGTACAGCCCTGCTGGTACGGCATTTTGACTACGGCAAGGCAACCGCCCTGTTGGCGGCAATTATGTTTCTTTCAATTCGCGCCGTCGTTTGGGAAATGGCGACTGCCGAAACCGATGTCCTGCTTGCCGCTTCGACAATTTTTTCCTTGCTGGTCTATCTGAAATGGCGTGAAACCCCGAGTGCCGGACACGGTATTCTTTTCGGCCTGTTGATCGGCATTTCCATTCTTGTCAAACTGCAAGGCTTCGTCATAGCTGCGGCAATTGCACCGCTGATTATATATGACCTGTTTCAGAACAGGAGAAACACACTACAGGCACTGATTGGTCCGCTTGTTGCGTTCATAGTGATCACCCCGCATTTGCTCAAAACCTATTATCTTACCGGCAATCCGCTGTTTCCCATGTTCAATCTTGTTTTCAACCCCGGGACGCGAGATCTCATGACCGGGTTCAACAGCATTTATGGCACTGGCAATGGCGTGTTCGACTTGCTGATTAGTCCATGGGTCGTTTCGATTATGCCGATGCATTACTTCGACGGCATGGTGCTGGGAGCCCCGTATTTATTGGCACTGTGTCCACTGGCATTGTTAACGCCAAACAAGCGACGCTTGTTGCCAGTCCTTTCTGTCGTCACAGTATATTACGTCTTTTGGTTTTACACCCTTTCCCAGCAGGTTCGTTTTCTCATTCATGTGGGGCCGGTCTTCGCCGCCCTTGCTGCTGTCGGTGCCGCACAATTATGGCAAGAGACCCTAAGCTCTGTGGTTTTAAAAAGGTTCTTTCTCGCCGTTGTCCTTGTTCTTAGCCTCAATCAAGCTGCATTCGTCGGAATTTATGCTGCTATCAGATTGCCGGCAGCCGTCGGCCTTATGAATGCGGAAGAATTTCATGAACGAACACCAACCATGACCGGCGCCCACTACAAAACTTGCAGCTTCATCGCCAATAACCTGAAGGCGGGTGAGCGCTATTTTTCAGAAGCGATCGGCTTCGTTTCCTATTACTGCCCACAAGCCGCCGCCGTACGAAATTATTTCCCGGACGAAGCAAAATGGTGGCTTAAACGTGATGCCCCGCCTGAAATGTCGCGCCAGGATTTCATTAAAAATGCCGAAAAGATGAATATCCGTTTTTTCATGACATCGGAAAATTTTGAAAGCCGCCGTAATATTTCAGGCAAGTCAGTCATCGTAAATCGAGCCGCCAGCCGGGTTTCAGCATACTTACAGCCAGCCTACAAAAGCCTTGAGCCGCTAATTAAAGGGAAATTTACTGCAGTTTATGATGGCCCAGAGGTCATCAAGGCCTTAAAGGAACTCGCCGATTAGGGTGTTGCCTTCAAACCCCAGCGATTTTTCCAATCCTCATCGGCGCAATAAACCCGGTAAACCAGTTCCACTGTTTTGTAGGCCTCTTGCGACGTGCCGCAGATAACCGGCGCCCCCTCAAGAATAGCCGCTGCAAATTCTGCGACCTCATCTTTCCAGGACGGATCATTGTCATATTTTATTGTTTCTTCACGTGGATTGCCGCGATCGTCCCCTTCCGACCAAGCGATGGTAATTGTTTCTTCGCCATAACTTTTCGTTCCTGACAAAATTCCACTGAGAATAATCGTGCCTTTCGCTAACGTAATCTCCAGATGGAAACGGTGCCGCCACTGGGTTCCTGAAGAATGTAGCATGGCGACGATGCCCTCATCCGTTCGCATCAGGGCATAGGCATTATCCTCGACATCATGTTTCCAGAAATCGTTGGAAACAAAACTATGAATATCTGTAAATTCGCCAGCGAACAGGCGAATCAGGTCTACCATGTGTATGCCCTGATCGAGCAGAATGCCGCCCCCTGACATTTTGCGTTCAACCCGCCAATCAGAATCATGGCCGAACGTTACCAGCTTGGATTTGCCATAGACACCGCGCAAGTTGATAACCTTGCCAAATTCACCGGACTGGACAATCTCGAGCGCCTTTCGGACGGAATCATGATAGCGATGATTAAAGCCGTATTTAAGAACCTGGCCGGTATGCTGTTTCTCGCATTCGATAACGCGAGCAATATCTGCAAGATCCCGGCCCGGCGGCTTTTCGCAGAATATATGCAGCCCTTTCTCGAGACCGGCAATGGTGACCTCGGCAGCCATGTTGTTGCTGATACAAACAAACAGCACATCCAGCTCTTCGTCCAGCAGTTCCTCATAGGTTTTATGATAGTTAACGCCGTCATCAAAACTGCCGTTACCGTCGAAGGACTGGTCGCAGACCGCGACCACCGTCATGTCGTCGCGCCCGTTCATTACACCGTGGCGGCGTTTGCCGACGACGCCGTACCCAGCAATGCCGACCCGTAAAGGATTACTCATGCGTCACCTCCTTCTGGGGGCGGTGTGCGGTACAGGTTTGAAACATCTTCATTGGTCCGGCCGAGGCGCGTCGATTGCACATCACCGCCCACGTCGACCCAGCCACCGGCCTCGTCAGAGCGATAAAATGCGTGCAGCAGTCTGAGTGTCCCCAGGCAGTCGTCGCGATCGACCGGATAAGGGGCGCGGCCTGCAAAGTGACTAACGATGTCTGAGTACATATCGGCATGACCATAGCCGTAAACCGCGCCGTGACCCTTTATGCCCACGAAATCGACGCTGTTGGCGGCGCAGGCGTCCGGATCTGGCGTGAACATCTGTAATTCATTGACGGCGACGCCACCAATCTGGGCCAGGCCTTGGGAACCGACAATGGACAGTGATGCTTCAAAATCTTCGGGTCGGGCCGCCGTCGTCGCTTCGAGCACGCCGACGCCGCCGTTGCCATACTTCATGGTGGCGACCACCGTGTCCTCGACCTCGATATCGGCGCCTAGGGTGCGCATGGTCGCGTTGATACTATCCACCGGGCCGCCCAGATAGCGCAGCAAATCCACATGGTGGATGCTCTGGTTGGTCAGCGCGCCGCCGTCGTGGGAAAAGGTGCCGCGCCACGGCGCCATATCGTAATAACGTTGTGGCCGACACCACCGCATACGCACGGCGACGATACGAATATCGCCCAGTTCTCCGTCGTCCAGGGCCTTGCGCACCCGACACACCGCCTTGTTGTAGCGGTTCTGGAACACCGGAAACAGCTGGACGCCTTTTTTATCGGCCAGTGCATAAGCCGCCACCGCATCATCAGGCCGCATGAAGGTCGGCTTCTCGACGATGACATGCTTGGCATAGCGTTCCATAATTTCGCTGGCGTGCTCAAAATGCATACCAGACGGCGTGATCACGGAAACAATATCGATATCGGCGTGGGCGGCCATCATATGATGATAATTGTCGTAGTGAGGAACGCCGTACTCGTCTGAGTATGCTTGCGCCTTGTCCGCATCCAAATCACAAACGGCGACCAATGTGACACCGTCGATCTTGGCAATTGACAGACAATGATGACCGGCGACGCGTCCACACCCGATCAGGGCGACGTTGAGGTTTCGACTCATGAAAGTTCCGTTCGGTTCAGTATTTATCGTTGCTGTAGTTTTCAAAACGCTTGACTCGCGCCTTCTGCACAACCCGGCGGATCGGTATTTGCAATTGCTCGGGCAGCATGTGGAATGCCTTGCGTGCGGCATTTTTGGCATGGAAGCGGGCCGGGTTGTTATCGGTGTCACGGTGCTGCTTCAGCATGGAGCGCAACTGTTCCAGATAGGTGGCCGCGTCTTCGAAGCCGTGCGCCCGCACCTTGGGCAGGGCGCAATCCAGGCTGTCGAACATATCCGTGAATTGCTGATCGGTGAAGGTTAGGAATTCTTTCTGGAAGTCCGCCGTCTGATAGGGATTGGCAACCAGCAGCACCAACGGCTCGGCGTCATAGGAAAGCGCCAGATCGACAAAAGTTTCTATCTCGTGGCTGTTGACCGAATTCAACGTCATGCTGAGGGTGAAGATAAAATTCTTGCGCTCCTTCAGCTCTTTCAGTTTTCCCAGGTTTTCAATAACCGTCTGCCAGTCGGCATTACGCCCACGCACCCGAAGCTTGTCGAAAGTCTCAGCGCTAGCGGCATCAAGCGATGCCGCCATGACGTTGATGGGCAGGCGATTCAGCATTTCATAGATGCGTTCGGTCAACAGGGTGGCGTTGGTGATGAAATAGAAACGGGTTTCCAGATTGGCATTATGATTGCCCAGGAATTCCAGCACCGGCTTGAAGTAGAACGGCTCGCCACCGAACGGCATGACGATCTGGGCGCGTCCGGCGAACTCCGGCAGCTCGGCCATAAAGCCATCGGGCAGTTTGATCCGCATTTTTGCGTCTTCACGCTGGTAACAGTGGTAGCAGTCCAGGTTGCAGGCATAGGAATAGGTGAAGCGCAGCCAGCGCGGGACTGAATCAAGTTCGATCTTGCTTGCGGCGAATTCTTTTTCGTTAATCTCGGCATTGATGCGCTGCTCGCCGTCTTCGCTTAATTCCGTGAACCAGTCCAGATTCTCGTATTTCTTGCCGCCCTTCAAAACCGGACAGGTATGCGGGCACATGGCATGGGCGCCATCCTTTATCATTCGTTCACGATTTTTTTGGAATGCCTCGCCGTTCCAGATATCGGCAATAACGGCATCGTTGACATTGCCCAGTACCGTGCCGTTGTTACAACACATGGTGACGTCGCCGTTCGGGTTGTTAACCTCGAAGTGTGACCATGGATGCTTGCAGATAAATTTTTCCATAATGTGTTTCTTTCTACTGTATGGCGGCATGAATGACATCGATGACGCGCCCGAACTTCTCAACTGTCGTCGTCGTGAATCGCAGAAAATTTTCCAGGGGCGGCACCGGAAACACCCGGTAAGACGCCACATCCTTCAATGCAGCCTCAACCGCTGGGCGCTTGTCGCCGAAGTCCACGTGAACGAAATTGCACGGCGTCTCGATGGCATGAAAGCCGAACGCGTTCATCTCGGCGGCAAAAAATGCGCGTCCTAGCTTAAGACGCGCCAAGGATGCATTGACCTCTGCCTCATGGTCAAGCATGCGCATCGCCAGCGCCATGGAAACGCCGTCGGCCTCTACCATGGTGCGCACCTTGTTCAAGATTCCCGTGATTTCCGGCTGCGCCACCGAGTAGCCAAGGCGAATACCGGCCAGGCCCCAGGCCTTTGAAAATGTCCGGGCGACGATCAGGTGACCGTATTCGGAAACCCACGGCAGCGCGGTTTGGTCCAGAAATGGATAATAGGCTTCATCGACCATCATCAGCGCGCCGACGTCACCGGCGGCTTCAATGGTGGCCCGCAAGTCTTCGGGTGAAAACGCAAAGCCGGTCGGGTTGTCAGGGTTGGGCAGGCCGACCAGTTTGGGCTTAACGTCGGCGATGGCCTTGATTAATTCCGATGCGTCCAGATGGGGGCGACCCGCTTGCAAGCGATAGGGAACGCCGGTCACATCGGCGCCGAACATCTGCGAATAGACGCCATACATCTGATAGGTCGGCCGGGTCAGCACGACCCTATCGCCTGGCTCGATATAAGCATCGAACACCGCCTTGATGGCACCATCCGAACCCCGGGTCAGCATCAGGTGGTCGGCGGGCAATCCTAAGTGGGCCGCCAGTTTTCGGTACAACGGCCCCGGCGTCGGGTAGGCGTAAAGAGCGTGGCGCGGAATGTCGGCCAGCAGCTTTTCGACCAACCCGTTGAGTTCCGGATCGATGCATTCGCCCCGCCCCAGCCACAGGGTGTCCGGGTCACGCAGATCATCGTCATACTGGGTCGGCCGCCACAGGTCCGGGGACGCAACTTCGGCTTTGGCTGATGGGGCTGTATATTTTAATTTGGTCATATTTCACTGCCTGACAGATGGTGACGCCACACGTCCAGATCTACCGTAATGAATAGATCGTCCCAGTTGATATGTGGCGGCGTCGGTGTTGCATCAAGGGCGGCACTGAAACCTTCGGCAGAAACGGCTTTAGCCGTGCAGCCCGTGGGCAGGGTGTCGATGCCGAGCCGGTCGGACGGCAGCAGCCGGAATGTCGGGGTGCCACTGAGCAGGCCTTCCAGTCCCGACAGGCCGGTGCCGAAAAACACCGCCGATATACCGGGGCTTTCCGGAATGGTTTTATCGGTACGCTTTATATCAGCGGTTTCGCTAATGGCGAACGGGTACATGGGGTGTTCCTTGACGACAAATGTGCGCGTGCCATTTCGGGCCTGATTGACAGCATCCATCATTTCCGTCGAAATTTTCGGGTTCGATGACAGGGCCACGAACACAGGGCCTTTAGCATCGTAATAGTCGCCATCGAATTTTTCGATGCGGTAGGAACCACCGACGACCAACCGCGCCTCGGGTATGCCCCAGGCCAGCAACTCGTCTCGATAGGCTGGGCCGTTGCAGATAATAACCGACGGAATACTGTCAAGGCCGTCCCGGTTCGAGGCCGGACTCATGTTCAACTGATGGCGGCCGACGTCGGTGTCCTGACTGCCAACGGTGCGGATTCCAAATTCCTTGGCACGGCGCACGAATTCCTGTTCCCACGGATGGTTTTCCCACGACCAGGCCACGCTTTTCGGATGCACGGTGCTAAGCCAGCGTTGCTGGCAATGGTTCTGCCAGCGAGTCATGGCCAGCGACCCGGTGGCGTTTTCAAGGGCGGCGGCGCGGCGCACCAGCCAGTCGCCGGAGGCCGGGCGCCAATTGGTGAACGGCAACGTCAATGCAAAAAGTGGATTGCCCCAGGCATGCAGGCTCATGGTGCGGCCGTCGGCGGCCAGTTCGGCACTGCGCCTTGCTGAACAATCCGTATGAACGACACGGGCTAGGTCCGGCATCTCCCGCATCAGGGTGCCGAAGTAGGCATCAAAACCGTCGGCGGTGCTGCGCGGGTGCCCATAGACCAACAGTGTTCCGGCACCAATAGCCGCGTTGCGGCGCTGGCCACGGGTGGTGATGGCGGCGGCAAACATGTTCAAGGCTACCTTAATGCGCGACGCCCACCCGCGAACCCACAACGTTACTTCTTTTGCCCCAAGCCCCGGTGCGATCCCGGCGCTGACGCCATCGATGGTGGCCAGATGACGGAACAACCACGGATCATCGCAGACCACGAGAGTTGTCGGATCAGCTTTCGCAGCGTCTTCTACCAGCCGCGCCCAGGCCAAACACTGGCCGAAATCGGAGACGAAGGGCGCGCAGGTCGGCGTGTGGGCCAGATCGCCGCCCGGCGTTATCGACAGCTGGCGGCCGATGCGCCACCAGTCTTCGCTGCTAGACTCGAAGGCCGCTTCCAGATCGGGTCCTAAATTGTCGCGCCCGTTTGCTGCATCCAGCGCAGGTGTGCTGCCGGTGACGGCAAACCATTGTGCATAGTCGCCGACAGATGGCAGGGCAGTCGATGTGTGCAGCATGACACTCATTTACTGTCGGCGGCCGAGCCTTTTTGCCAGCCCCTTGGCTAATTCCGGCGACAGGCGATCGAGAATCCCGGCGAAGATCAGATAATAGAAAAACTTCATCGTCTCGGTTACGGCGGTACGCATCTGTCGGGCAATAGCGACCAGGCTGTGCCGGGCGTAGTCATTGCCGAGACGACGACGGATGGCAGCAAGATCAGGCGTCGCTACGCTGGTGCTGGTAGCAGTGGCGGGGCGGGCCAGGCAGATGATGTTCTGCTTATCGTTGTGAGCCGTGAATTCGGCAACCACCGGATAACCGCTGGTGCGGATGTCGATCACCTCGAAGCCGCCGATGTTAAGCAATCGGGTCAGGCTTTCTTTCGTATAGGTGAAAAAATGCACCGGCTCACAGAGCGCGATACCGTAAAGATTGGGGACTTCTATATATAAAGTGCCGCCCGCCGAAAGAATGTCGTCCCGCAGGTGCTGCAGGAAACGTACCGGTTCGCGCAGGTGTTCCAGGGAATGGATCATAGTGGCAAATTTGGCCTTTTCGTCGAAAGCGTCGGTGTAGATGTCCTGGGTAACTTTCGATTCCCGTAAACCCAGAGTGTCGCGGGCGAAAGCGATGCCGCTTTCGCTGTAGTCATAGGCCAGGCACCTGCACCCCCACAGTTCGCGCACCCCGTGCAGGAACAGGCCCTGATAGGCGCCAAAATCTATGACCAGATCGCCCGCGCCCGGTATCAGGCCCGGTAACCTGTCGGAATTGCCGACAATTAAATCGTGAAAATTACGAACCCGGGCCAGGCTGCGGCCGCCGACGGTCAGGTCGATGGGCGCGTCAACGACCTTGCCGCCGATCTCGACCGCGTCACGGCTGACTCTATAGGCTGCGTTGTAATGGGCGGTTAGTGCTTCATCGGTTGGCTCTGGTTGGCCGGAGACCACGCCGCAGCCAGGGCAGATAAAGTTTTTATATTCATGAAAGTTCGGCGCATAGGACGTACCCGGAAACAGGAACGCCTCGATACCCAGTGGCTCTAACCCGTCATGGCTGCAAATTCGGCAGATCATAAGTAACATTTCTTCAATACACGCACGCTTTCGGCCAGATCAGCCATAGGGTTTTCTTCGCTCAGCATACGCTGCTCGATTGACACATATCCGTCGTAACCGATGCCCTTAAGATATTTACCAAGGGCCGCGTGATCAATTGCGCCACTGCTGCCCAACACTGCCAACCCCGGTTCGTTGGCATGAACGTGAACCAGATAGGGAGCCGTCGTCGCTACGGTCTCGGCGTTCAGTTCATGGTTTTCGACCAGCGCTTTGGCATCCAGTTGCACGCGTAACATCGGGCTGTCGAGGGCCCTTACCAGACGGATCGAATCAGCAACGGAATTGATAAAATCGCTGTCCTTGGGGCCTAACGGCTCAAAGCTGTAACAGGTTCCATGACCGGCGATACGCGCCAGCAGTTCGCCAAAAAATTCTTCGGCCTCGGCGTAGGCATCTTCCAGCGCCATCTCGCCGCGCTGACGTCCTCCGCCGTAAATAAGCGTTCGCCCGCCAAGGTCGCGGCAAACGGCGGACAGGTGGGCCATGAAGTCGAGGGTGCTGGCGCGGGTATCGGGACCGCGGAACAGGCCGAGTTCCGGATGGTCGAAAAACAGTGAGTGCAGGCCGACCGCCTTCAGTCCGGCGGCTTCTATCTGTTTTCGGTATTGGGCGACATCAGAAGCCGCGAGGCCAGCCCAAGTGTCTTTCCAGATGCGGCTCGGCGCGACTTCCAAACCGTGCAGGCCTATGTCAGCAAGGAGGGCCAGTTCGCGGGTGTGGCCGAACGCTGGCAATGCGATGTTGGAGGCGGCAAACTTCATACTTCATTACCGGCGGCGTCAAAATCCCCAAGCGCTGCCAATCGCCGGAAATCGTCACTGGCGGCGCACAGCTCCTCATAGGTGCCGATAGCCTTGATGCGCCCAGCTTTCATGAACACCAATCGGTCACAATTTCTGACCGTGCTCAGGCGGTGGGCGATGATCAGGATGGTCTTGTCACCGGACAGGTTTTCAATGGCGGCAGTAATTTCCCGCTCGGTTTCATTATCAAGTGCCGAAGTTGCTTCGTCGAAAACCAGCACATCCGGGTTCCTGTACAGGGAGCGGGCAATGGCCACCCTTTGACGCTGGCCACCGGAAACGCGGGTGCCGAATTCGCCGACTTCCGTGTCCAGGCCGTTGGCTAAACCTGCGACAACGTCGTCGAGCCCGACGTGGCTGATAACGTCCGCAAGCCGCAACTCATCTATTTTGTCGTCTTCGATGCCGAAGGCGATGTTGCGGCGCAGGGTATCGTCCAGCAGATAAATTGATTGCGGCACATAGCCGAGATGTTTCTGCCAGGATTCAAGCGCGGTGAAGGCGTCCACACCGTCAATCAGCAGATCCCCAGATTTAGGTTTCAGCAAGCCGATCACAATATCAATCAGCGTCGTCTTGCCGGCCCCCGATGGGCCGACGAAACCAATGGATTCGCCCTTGCGGATCGTCAGGTCGATGCCATCAAGCACTTGGCCCTGGTTATCACCATAGGAATATCGGACATCGCTTAGCCTGATGTCTTTTTCAAACGGCAGGGTCGGAACATCGTTGTTGGTGCTGGCCCAGTCGGCGTCGGCACGTCCTTCGATCATGTCGCTGTGCAGACCGTCCACATAGGCTACGCGCTGGCGGATGCCCGCGGCGTTTGTCAGGATTCGGGTCAGTGACGGCAATAACCGAATCGCGGCCATGCCGTACAATCCCAGAATCCCCATAATTTCGCCGGTTGGGCGGCCTTCTTTACCGAGAAACAGGACAATCGCCAGAAACCCGATGACGATGATCGTCTCGAAGGTTTGGCGTGGTATGTGAATGGCGGTTTCTGAAGGCACAATAGCCTTTGCTCTTTCCATTGCCTGATGGTTGACCTGGCTGCCCAAGTATCCATAGGCGTGCATAAGTTTAGTATCGCGTATATTTGATAAAGACTGACTTATCCATTTGATCAGCCGGCCATCCGTGGTTCGGACTCGCGCGCCCCAACGATGGAAAACAGGTCCCATCGCCAAATAGAAAGCGGCCGCCAGGATAATCAGGAAAGCCGCCACTGCTAAGGTCAAGGTCGGAGAAATCATGACCAGCAGAATAAAGGCCCCCAGCATGATCAGGCTGTCCAAAGTGATTAGCAATATCTGGCGGAAGACTTCGAACGATTGCGAAGATCCATTAAGCAGATCACGAAGAACTTCTGCACTGTTACGGTTCAGGTGAAACGCCATCGGCCGAGATAGATACAGCACGAACATTTCCGATATGAACTCGGCATTTTTCGACAGGATTGTCCAGTTTATGAGGTAAACCAGACAGACATAAAGAATATTTTTAGTGATGAAAAAGATAACAAAAATGGTCAAGACCCAGAAGACGCGGTCTTCGGGCGCCATCTCGGGAAGATACTCAAGGAGCTTCTTCACCGCATTATCGCCGCCCGCATCCGGCAGTAGCACCTGTATAACGGGCAGCACCAAGGCGATCCCCGCCATTTCGGATACGGCAATGAACAACATCGGGAAGAACAAAAGGACCATCCGGACCTTTGCGCCACTGTCGATCATTTCCAAAAGTTTTGTGAGAGTTCTCAGCATTTAGATTTTTGCTACACTATCTTTATAAATGGACGAAATAGGAAATTATCTTCTCAGCTTTTTAAGAAAGAGAAAAATTGTCCCATTCTTACGTAGAACATTCTTAACCAACTCAATGAATGAGAAAAGAATACCAAGTTTTATGTGAGGGTCAGATGAAAATAATACGTAGGAGAGGCGCCGCCATTCAATGCCTTTTTTGGAAACACAGTCTGTCCAATTATATGGGGGGCAGTCTTCAAGGACTTCGCCCACCGATGGACTAACAGGCGCGGCCGTGCGCTGAACCAGCAATTCTGCAATCCAAGGCTGTCCTCCATTGCGGATCAGAGGGCCAAGACAGGCCAGAAATGGTTCGTTTATAAGTACCTTCCAATGCGAATCAAACGGGTAATCCTTGATTCTGTTTTCTTCCCCGGTGGTTGTTTTTCTGTATCTGTTAACGCAATAGAAATAACCACCCGGTCGAATGACCCTGTGAATATTTAAAAAGTATTCACTTACAATACCCAGAGACATTTCCATCATTGAACGCGTATTAATAACAATATCCGCCCAACCATTCGGGATGTTTGCGAATTCAAACCCAGGTAGGATAAGGAAAGGAGACTCATCAAAGTTAAAAGCGGTCGAGTTTTCATAAAAATCGGAGCTAGTAAAAATTTCTTCTTTATTAAAAAAATTAAGAAGGTACCACGTTTGAATTGCATTGGTTTCCGGCAGGTCCAGAGAAATTATATTGGATTTTGGAAATACCAACTTTAGCTTTCTTAAAAAATTTCCATGACCAGCCCCAATATCAATTATATTTATCGGGCGATCTTCAAGAGGCTTAATCGCTTTTTTTAGATGCCACGCATTAATTGTGAGCATAAGATCATGGTCGTTTACTAAAAGGCCATCAAGGTCACATGTGAATGGATTTCCAACCGTTGCATCTTGTAACTCGTAGAAAAAATCTAGGAAGTTATTTTCCTTGATGTACCCGTACCGGGCATAACATCTTTGATCGAATTCCGAGTCTTTTTCGATCACGCCGCCCATTCCTTGAGCGAGGCCATTACTTAGCATATTAGGCCAGCGCTCATGGTCGTCTATGACTGATAGAAAATCTGCTTCAAAAACATCCCAGTGTCGGCTCTTATGCCTGGATGCATAATTTGCATTTGATAGCTCAAATGATTTTCGAATTTTAGAAAACGTAATGTTTTTTCGCATTCTTACTTTGCCTAATGTGGGTAGCCCAACTACCTATTCTTTACCAAATAATTAGTTTGGATGCTTTTAGTTCTGGCGCGATTTCGGGTCCAGAAACGTGATTAGTTGGCGGATTGCTTCTAACATTGTTCTTTATCATATTTTCGTACAGCCGTATTTTTCCGGTGTACCAAAATTTCTACATATGTTTGCGGGCCAAAACCCACATATGTGACGATAATTTATTTGTGGTGATAAATTTCTGGAACTGGCTCAGGGTATTTTCATCGGCTTGATCAAACATGTGTCGTAAAAAAGGGTCGGTCAACGATTTCGGGTCTTTGGCATATGTATTTTTCACAATATCTACATCAAGAACGCCTGGCGTTTCGAACGCCACCTCTTCCAGCCCTGCACGGCTTATGAGAGCCGATACGCCCCTTCGGCTGAGGAAACTAAGATGATGCGGAGGACTGACTGAATTTGAGTGTTCGCCGAGAGCTTGGATGTCAAAACCAGTGCCACAAAGGCCCGTAAATAAAATCATTCCACCCGGGCGAGCAAGTGCAGCCAGACTTTCCAGAAATTCCTTAGGCGAAATCACGTGCTCGACGACCTCAAACGATATGACCAGCGTGGCCGAGCCTGCGATAGCACTGTTCTCAGCAGCATCGATTGCGAAACCTTCAAAGGTTTCTATGGCTTTGGCTCGACAGGACTCGGCTAACTCAGGGGTCGGCTCGACGGCAATTAAATCGCTAGCGATGCTCGCCTTGCGTAATTCTTCGAGCATGATGCCGCTGCCAGCGCCAACATCAATGATTATTCCCGGTTCCGGAAAGTAGTTTTCTAGCAAATGCTTGATCTTGCGAGCCCTTGGCTGAAAGATTTTTTGCCGTCGTGCCTCGGCGACAGCAGGAAAAAATGTATTAGCCCAGTACCGCTGCGAGACACTATCACGGTAGAATTCAGAAAGCTGTGCTTCCGATGGACAAGGGTTTGCATACAAACTTTTGCACTTCGTGCAACGCATTATTTCAAAGCCATTCTTGACGAAGGCCTGTTCTGCAGCGTCGGTTCCACAGCCCGGACAGCCGCGATGTACGAAGGAACCCTTATCACTAAAATAGTGATTCAGATCATCAACGCTCAGCCGCAGATATTCTTCGAATAGAGCGGCCGGTCGGATATCGCTTTCTTTCATAACTTCCTTGATTGAGTTTTTGTATTTCGTTGTTGGGCTCTACGGGCAGGCCAGAACCCTTGTGGTCTTTGTTGTCAATGACTCGCTAGACACGTTAGCAAAACCGCCCAACTCATTCCAAAGGTGGCGTTATACCCATAACCACCATTCCGTCACAAATTACTTTCTGCGGTGAATCCACAGACATGCAGATTAGCTGTTCATAATTCCCTGGGTTGAAGACCGCCGTGCCGCTTTCCAGATTGCGAATTTTTTCTATGGCCTGTTCCGACGTGGCTACGCCTAATTCCGGATAATCCCGATAGAAACAGGCCTGATGAAAATCCAGGACGTCTATCATAAAAGTTGGAAGGCCATATTGTATGCATTCCATAATAACCGTCGATGGATCGGAAAAAGCATAGCCTGATAATTCGATATACTTATAAAAAGGCCCTTCGGCCATTGCGACATTATCAAGTCCCTGAATGCAGGCCTTAGCGAAATCCTGGGCCATTGGAATTTCAAAAAAAGGCGGTTTTACCTGCAGCCAAATTGTCCGTTCCGGGAAGGCCATTGCCAGACCGCGAACAATTTTTATGGCCTCAGCATTATTCATTCTTGCGAGATAGCTGGTCAAAACAAGGATGTCGCGTTGACGTAATTTCTTACTGTCATGCTTTTTGATTTTGTGTATAGCCCCCCTGAATGAACCGACCGGGATGACTTCCATATTTTTATCCCAGGTATCGCCATAATATTTTTCGCGCAGAAAACGCCCAAAGACATAAAAACGATCGAAACTGATATAGCGGAACGAGCCTACGATATTCGTCATGCCGCCGAACCCGTGCATGATGCTGTGAGATTTTGCGCCGACCCGATGTAGTTCCTGGGTCCGGATAACATGTTCCGGATTGTAAATATCACGGGACCAGTAATTCTTTGGCCTGAGTCGATCAAAAAGTGCGCGCATGACAAGGCGCCGGTAGGGAAGGACTATCAGACGATAATACAGCCCTGGCTCGACCTTCTTAAAGTGCTGGTACATGCTAAAACTGTCAGAAAACAGTTTTTGAAAAAAGCTCGGCAGCGTGGCTGTCTCAAGACGCCCATCCTCCAGGCGGCATATTCGAAATTTTTTCAACTTGTTAAGCGCATCTTGCGGGAAATGCATACCCCGCCGAATGACCAGGCAGACCGGCCCTTTTGCCGAGACCGTGTCATATATTTCCAAGTCGTTGTCATCATCTGGATTCAGAAGATCAGCAATCAACAGATAATTCTCTCGGCGTATTCCAAATGGTCGCCACCGGGTAAGCCCGAAGACCGTGCCGACCAAAAGAAGGGCCCCGGTCAGCAATATATTAATGGGAATATTTACGGCGTTCATTCCTGATATCTGCGCCTGAACCTTCCGCTCATAATAAGATTCGAACAATATCTTCGTTACTGATGTCAACCCTATGATCCGACCGGGCCAAATGGCATCATGGCTTTTTTCGAATTCATTTAAATGCAGAATTTGCCCATTCTTTTCGTCACTGTATGTGCAGATTGTGTGTTTGCATGCCGTTGCATATTCGGGAATTTGATGGTCTAAATTCGAAAACTCGAAGGTTTCCGCCAAGCGCCCCTCTGTGCGCTCAAAGACATTATGCATCAGAATGCTTCCCGGATATTCCTCAAGATGCTTAAGGGCCGGGTATGTCCCTTCAAGCAACCGCGCCCCATACGACTTCACCATTCTTCTGGTTATGCTAACAAGAAAAGCCCGTAGACTGGGTACGATGGCATCAACGCTAAGAATTTCCGGTCGTTTGCCCAAAAGGGCCGACAACACCATGCGTGGCAGAGTCAGTTCGTTGACGATAAAGAACTGCGGCATGACTACCAGAACGTTGGAGAAATGTTGTGAGGATTAGGAATGAGACTCGCCCTGGCATTCGTCATGAATTTTTTTTAGACACTCGACCAAGCCCTGACCCAGATCGATAAAAGAGTTGAGGACGAGTTTGCGGGCCATATTCGGATGGAATGAATAAGGTGTTACCTGATAGTGACCTTCCAGTTCTTTATCCGCGAATGTGATTTCGATTTTATCGTTCATAATTTCCTTGATCATGAACAACAGGTCTTTCTGCTTTATGCGCTCGACCCCGGAAAGGATCAGGTGTTGGCCACGGTATTTTTTATCCTCTATAATATCGACAGACATAATTGCGGCATCGACTGCGTGAATATATTCGCGCACTTCCTCACCGTTGCCGTTGTGATTGATGGCTCCATTTTCAATGGCCTCACGCAGCATCCGGTATATGCCGTTGTGGTGGTCGGCGCGCTCGCCGTATAGAGAGCCATAGCGAATAATGCTGCATGGTACATCGTAGCGCGTATTATATTCTTCGATGATTTTTTCCGACGCAAGTTTACTGATGCCGTAAAAAGAACCCTTGTTACTGAGTGAATAAGCGCTCGAAGCATAGATATAACGTTGAATTCCGATTTCCCGGCAGGCTTCAAGGATATTAATATTGCCGATAACATTCTGCTCAAAAGTTTCTTTCGGCATGTGTATGGAATCATCAATATCGGCGAGTCCGGCAAAATTGTACACGAACGAGGAGCCCTTCACAATTCTATCAATTGCATCTCTATCAAGGATATCGCAGATGGCAAATTTCTGCGTATCTTGAAGGTACGTTGATTCCTTAACGTCAGCGACAACCACATCATAACCGCGTTGCGTCAACTCATCGGCGATATAGCTTCCAAGGAAGCCGCTGCCACCGAATACGACCACTTTTTTCATTTCTCAAAAAACTCCTTTATGTGGCCTATCGCGCTCAGGCCCATGGCCATGACCGCTTCATCCGCATTACCGCCGATATGTGGGGTGCAGAAAAAATTAGGCAGCTGCAAGAACTCCATGTCTGTCGGCGGCTCATCCTCATATACATCGAGTGCCGCCCCGGCGATGGTGCCTTCCATCAAAGCACGTTTTAAGTCATCACCATTGACGATCGGCCCCCGTGCCGTGTTGATAACGAATGCTGTCGATTTCATAAAGGCCATTGTTTCCGTGTTTACCAGATGGCGCGTCAAATTGGTCAGCGGCGTGTGAACGGCGATAAAATCTGATTCTGTGAACAAGATGTCTTTCTCGACATGCTCAATACCGAGTTCGGCACACAGGGCGCCTTTATCGACAATATCATTTCCCAAGAGTCGGCAATTAAATGGCTTCAAAAGCCGGGCAATCTCGCTTCCCGTATAGCCAAGGCCAATGATGCCGACGGTTTTACCGGAAAGCTGAAAGCCTCCATCCTTGTTCCAGTTCCCCTTCTTCAGTTCTATTGATGTCCTATACAGGTTGCGGGCCAAGGCCAGCATGAAACACAGATCCATTTCGGCAACCGAGCGCTTGTTAACGCCGCCCGTCCAGCCGACGGCGATGCCCCGTTTCTCACAAGCCGCGACATCAAGATTATCCAGGCCAACGCCAAACTTGGAAACAATTTTCAGGTTCGGGCATGCCCCCAGCACCTCGTCATCGACTGGCTCCAGCCCCAACACCAGGCCATCAGCATCGCCGATGTAGGCGATCAGCTCCTCTTTGCTAAACTTGCGGCCACCATCATTAAACTCGGCGTTCGGGAAGTCCGCCAAAAGGGCAGCCCTCAGGCGGGGGTGCTTTGAGAACGATGTCGACGTTGCCCTAATTTTCATAACGCACCATTAGTTTATCGTCGACCATGGCCTTGACGACTCTTTCCAAATCATAGGGCGTGTCGACGCTGAGGGTATCGTGGCTCATTGGAACCATACCGATTTTGCCACCGTTTTCGATAATCCGAAGCATATCCACGGACTCTATTTGTTCAAGCGGTGTTTGCGGCGTTTCGTTGTATTCCAGCAGGTAATCACGCCTGAACGGAATAATGCAGACCTGCTTCAGCATTGGAACTTCTCCGCTCCATTTACGGCGCGATGGAATTGGCTCGCGGGAAAAATAGATGGCGTAGCCTTGGGGATCTACGACGACCTTGACCTCGTTCGGGTCTTCAAATTCTTCAGGTGTTTGGATCGGAGCAACACCGTTGGTAACGTCCACCTCGGGATCATTCTCGAGTCCCCTGACGACGGCGTCGATCATATCTGGATGCAGCATAGGCTCATCGCCCTGGATCAGGACGACAATGTCGTGGAGTTGCCCGGTATCGGCCTCTATTTTCAGCATTGCTTCGGCAATTCTGTCTGTGGCGCGTTCGTGAGTATCTGCGGTCATCACGCAGGGTGCGCCAATGCTTTCTGCATATTCACGAATTTCCTCATCGCATGTGGCGATATAGACCTCATCGAGGCAGGGGCTCATTTTCGAGCGAAAATAGCAGTGGCCGATCATCGGGATGCCGTGAATATCTGCCAACGGTTTGCCAGGAAAACGGGACGATGCCATGCGCGCCGGGATAATGCCAATGGTCATAAGTTTTCTTTTATCTTAGATAGGTGCAAGCGACTGGTAGCGTCGAGGATACGCACATCCATACCGTAACCGATGAAAGTAAAGCCTTCTTCCATGCGCTTGGCTATATCGCCCAGGTCCGGATCGACCACATGTATGCCGCCGGGGATGCCCGCCTTTTCCCCGGCCTCGCGGATGCGGGCGATGGCATCAATGACGGCCGGGTTGTCGAATTGTCCGGCCACTCCCAACGACGATGACAGGTCATAAGGGCCAATCATGTAGGCGTCGACACCTTTAACGGCAAGAATTTCATCAGCCGCATTAACGCCGTCAATATGTTCTATCATGACGACAACCAGCCCGTTTTCGTCCAGCCACTTGCGGTATTCCTGAAATGTCGCGCCATACCCCTGGCCGCGAGCTAATCCGGTACCACGTTTGCCACGTGGCGGATAATAGACGGAAGCCACCGCCCGTTCAGCCTCTGCTGCCGAATTAATTAGAGGCACCATGACACCGTGAGCGCCGCCATCCATGACCCGCTTAATCTGGTTTTCGTCGTTTGAGGTCAGTCGAACGATTGATGGAATGCCGCCCAAATCTATGGCCTGCATAAGCTCATGGGCTTCACGCAGTTCGATGACGCTGTGCTCCATATCAATAACCAACCAGTCGAAACCCGCCTTGGCCATGATTTCCGCAATGGCCGAATGGCCGATGGAAATCCAGGAACCAATAGTTGTTTCTTTATTCTTGAGTTTTTGTTTCAATGTCATGAGGGTGCCATTTCAAAATTCAGCTACAATAATTTAAGTATGGATGTATTGGCTTATCGGAAGATCATCCCTGCTTCCCCGTGGTTAAATGAGGTTTCAGCCATCATTTATTATCTTTAACCCAATAGTTCGGCTCGGGCTGGATAGGCATTATAACGCGTATGGATCGGTCTTTTCCTAAAGCGCGCGTCCGCTTTTTTCCCAGTTAACGGCAGAACGGATAATATCTTCGAGATTGTCATGGTGGGGCTGCCATGAAAGCAGTTTCTTGAGCCGTCCGACATCGGCGATCATGGTGGCAACATCGCCATCGCGGCGGGGTCCTTGTTCCACTTTTAACGGCTGATCGGCCACGGTCGCCGCCGTATCAATGACCTGGCGCACAGAATATCCCTGCCCGTAGCCACAGTTGGCAATAAAACCATCGCCCTTTTCCAAGTGGCGCAACGCCGCCACATGTACATCGGCCAGATCGCTGACATGAATGTAATCGCGCACGCAGGTGCCGTCCGGTGTGTCGTAATCGTCGCCAAAAATAGTCAACGCTTTATCCTTGCCGGCGACGGCGCGAGCGACGCGCTTGATCAGGCTGGTGCCTTTAGCCGAGACCTGACCGCTGCGGCCCTCTGGATCGGCGCCGGCAACATTAAAATATCGCAACACGGCAAGCTTCAGGTTGCCTGCGGCGGCGTCCCGTAACAGCCATTCGGCAGCCAGCTTCGAGCGTCCATACGGATTAGCCGGATTGGTCGGTGCACTTTCGTCCACAAGGCCGTCCTGGTCGTCGCCATAGACGGCAGCCGTCGATGAATAGACGAAACGTTCGATGCCAGCGTCCAGGCATGCGGCCAACAGCGCGCCCGTAACGTCCGTGTTGTTGCGGTAGTATTTCAACGGATCGCGAACCGATTCGGCGACCTCGACCGAGCCTGCAAAATGCAGCACACCGGTGCATCCATGTTCGGCGATAGTATGACGAACCAGATTGCCATCACCGGCGTCACCTTCGACAAACGGTACGCCGCCTGTAACCAGATCAACGAATCCGGTCGATAAATTGTCTAGCACAACAGGTCGCCAGCCCGCGCTGGCCAGCGCCATGACGGCATGGCTGCCAATATATCCGGCGCCGCCCGTGACAAGTACGGATTTGTCGCTCATGCCTCGGTCAGCCTGATGTTAAGTTGATGCGTCTCGGCCGCCACCAGATCCGTGGCCAGGGTGTCGAAATCAATGCCGGGGCCGAGCCGCTTGAGTCGCTCCAGGTCAGCTTCCGTATCGACATCAAAATGCATATCCTTATCACCGGTGTCACAAGCTTGCGGACAATCGACGGCCAATACCGAAAAATCTTTCGGGTGATCCCACATATAATATGTCACATGCTCTCGTTGATGTGCTTCGCTTGACAACTCATCCAGCTTTTTCAGCAACGCCGCCGACAGCACTTCCGCGCCAAGGCCATACGGTGGCCGCTGGCCATTACCCGGGATGTGGTTATAGGCATAGTCCGGCTTTGCGTTCTTGTAGGCTTCGATGGCGATGTCGATCATTTCCGGGGCAATCAGCGGCCTGTCAGCGCAAATGCGGACAACTGTAGCCGCCTTCATCAGATTTGCGGCCCCGACAAAACGTCCGAGGACATCTTCTTCATCGCCGCGAAAAACAGGGATGCCCATATCGGCTGCCATTTCTGCCAATATATCGTCGCGCTTCAGGTTGCTGGTCGCCAACACGGTGGCGTCGATGCCCTTACTTCTGGATGTTCGCTCCAATACCCAGCGCAATAGGGGATAGCCATTGAAGTCGGCCAGCATCTTGTTAGGAAAGCGGCTTGAGCCGGTGCGTGCCTGAACAATACCGATAACCGGGCTGATGGCGTTCATGGCTCTAACCGTTATCCCGGATCAGGTCATCCCATTGCAGGACATGATCTTCGCCCAGGTCGCGAGCCGTGGCGCTGCCGATTACATTGTCCCATTCGAGGGGGCTGACGCCGGTGCCGGGACGTTTATACGTTATGTCGCCTTCGGCTAGCACATCGCCCTTTTTAAGGCCGCGCGCTAGCACGATGGAGCGGCGGGCGTTTTGGCGGGCCGGGGCCTCGCTTGCAAGCGGCGCTTTTTCGGTGTCGCCCATGGCCTCGGCCAAAACGCCCAAGCCCGCCGTCATGCGCTTCAGGTCATCCAAGTCCATGGCATGGTAGTGATCATTGCCGGGCAACGACTTGTCGTGGGTGAAATGCTTTTCGATTATTCTGGCGCCACGGGCGTAAGCGCCCAGCGTCACCGACATGGTTTCATCCGGGATGGTATGATCCGAATATCCGATCACCATTTCGGGGAAGGCCCGCCTGAGCCCGCCAATCATATTCAGATGTGCGTTTTCATTGGCGCATGGATAATTCAGCACACAATGCAGCAACGCGATATCGGCCGCGCCATGGCCGCGCAATTCGGCGACGGCGTCGGTTATTTCGTCGAGGGTCGCCGCCCCGGTCGACAGCACCACCGGCTTGCCCATGGCGGCGGCCCGCCGCAGCAGCGGGACCGATGTCAGGTCGGCCGACGCAATCTTGAAAAACGGCATCAGCGGAGCCAGGAAGTCGACCGCCCCGTCATCGAAGGGAGTCGACAGGAAATCGATGCCGACGGCCCGGCAATGGTCGACCAGCGCCAGGTATTCCGCCTCGCCGAAGCCGTCATATTTCTGGAACAACTGATGCTGGCTGGGCGTCGGTTCCTGCGTTAGGTCCCAGTAGGCCGGGCTGTTTTTAGACGCGATGGTATCGGCCTTGTAGGTCTGAAATTTTGCGGCGTCAGCGCCGCCTTCACGGGCCTGCTCGATCAGCCGCTTGGCGGTATTCAGGGAGCCTTCGTGATTGACGCCAATTTCGGCGATCACATAAGGCGGTGTCGACGGGCCGACGCGCACGTCGCCAAGCGTGATACCGGGGCCGGATTGCGGCATTCTCTTCAGTCCTTGACCACGAAACACGGGGTCGCCGCATAGGGCAGGCGCTGAATCAGCACGTCCTTGCCTTCAAAAAATTCATCCGTGGCGCGGGTCTCGCCGTCGTGGACGGCGTAGTCGTCAAGCAACAGGATGCCGCCTGGGACAATCCGCTCGTACAGGTTTTCAAGGATGCACTTGGCCGGCTCATAAACGTCGGTGTCGAGATTGAGCAGCGAAATTCTCAGTTGCGGGTTGTCGGCGACGTAACGGGGCAGGGTCTCCAGTATATTGCCTTCGACCAGTTCGACATTGTCGGCGATGCCCTTGCGGGCGAGTACGTCGAGCATTTGATCCTTGCCGATGCCCTGGCTGCCGGCCTGATCGGTAAATTTTTTGCGGTCCAGTTCATCTTCTTCCGTAGCCGTTTTGGGGAATTCCCCGAACATGTCGAAAGCGATAATTTGCTTGGCCTCGGCCGAAGCCAGCAGAGAGCGATATGTCGCCAGCCGCACCAGCGAGGCGCCCTTGAACACGCCGCATTCGACAATGCTTCCGGCCAGGCCCATGGTCATGTTGAAAAATTCAAAGTGAGCGACGGCCTTGGCCAGTCGAGAAGGGTCCGAGGTCAGGTAATAACTGTTCTCGTATTCGAAGGCTTTGTCGAAATCCGGCATTTCTATCATCACATTATCTTTCATACTGGCGAACGGTCAGGAGTTGTGTTTGTCTTTCAGTGTTTGAGAAAACTGTTCCATGCGGTCAGAATCGTTTGTCATGTTGTTGTCGTGGCGGCGGTAGCGGTACAGCGGCAAGGCGACGCGCGCGATGTTGTGCTTTTTCAGGAAACGGATGCGCAGGTCTTCTTCCTCGCGTGACTGGAAATTTTCATCATAAAGTCCGATGTCGATCAGCTGATCGACGCGAAACATAATGCCGCATCCAATCGGGTCTTCATCGCAGTTTTTGTGCCCCCGTATGTTTTCATCATCGTCGATCAGGTTGTAATCGCAAGCCACCGCATCGAAGTTTTTGTTCAGTTGAAGGTGCAGGCTGAGAATTTTCAGATATTCACTGTGCACGTAATCATCGGCATCGATGCGCACGATAAACTGGCCCCTGGCCGAGTGAATGCCCTTGTTCAGCGCCGCCGGAAGGCCGCTCTGCTCGGTATTGTTAATGAGCATGATTTCGTCGTGAAAAAGCTCGAGCGCGTAATCGGTGCGGTCGGTACTGCCGTCATTGATAACGATGATCTCGTATTCGTCGCGGTTCATGGTCTGGTTAAGGGCCGAGCGTAAACAACGGCCGATGTATTTTTCCTGGTTATAAGCCGGGATGATAATTGAAATGGACGGAATATGGGGCATGGCTAAATCCGATTCGCCTTCAGTCGCAAGCGCTCGCTTCCTGATCCGGGGAAACGGCGCCTGCCAAATGGTTTGTAGATGAATACTAGGAGGTTTTCTTGGGCGAGCGCCTAAAAATAATTACCTTTTCGATCAGTTCACGAAGGACTCGATCGACCTTGGTTTCCTGTGCGCCCGTAGCCAGATTTCGAAAGATGCGAAACATCCGGCCAGGATGATACAAAAAGGACAAGAAATAGAATTGGCTCAAGCCCCAAAGCTTGATTGACAGCAACTGGCGATCGGTGAAGGCCGGGTTCCAGGATTTTGTTTGCGTCATGCCCGTGGCAGAAGACATCCAGTAACAATAGGCGTCATTCAGTTCGATAAGCCCCTGCTTGTTAAGGTCCTCAAAAATCTGTGTTCCCGGCAAAGGCACCAGCGTTGAGACGGCAATTTCATGGATGCCCATACGTACGAGACGGCGGATCAATTTAAATGTTTTCTTTAAATCCTGTTTTTCTTCATCGGGGAACCCAACAATCAGTAAAACGCAGACCCGCATACCTGAACGCAAAGCACTATCTGCGGATTCCAAAAGGTTTTCGAGATTGACCCGCTTGTTGATGCTGGCAAGAATTTTTTCACTACCGCTTTCAGGAGCATACTGGATGTAAGTGCAGCCCGACTTGACGAGTAAATCGCAGACCTCTCTGTCAATGGCTTCCGATCGGGTCCCGACGGGAATTTGCCAGGTGATGTTCAGCTTGCGGTCGATCAACTCTCGACAAAAATCGATAATCCAGGGTTTCTTGATAATTGCCGTCAAATCCTGGAATTGAAAATCATTGGCACCGTATGTGGCGCTCAGGTGCGCCATTTCATCGACGATGTCTTTAACGTCACGCATAACATAACGCGTCGTCCACATATTTTTAGACGAACAGAAAGTGCATTGATAAGGGCAGCCACGGGTCGCCAGCATCGGTAGTGTCTGGCCTGTCGTAGGGCCAATGTAGACCTTGCTTTCCCGGTACTTCATGGGATCGAGCAAATCCCACGCGGGCCAGGGTATTTCGTCAATGTTGCTGATCCGTGCACGGGGGGCCGTTTTAACAATCGAACCGGATGGGCCATCACGAAGCGCTATTCCGGCTACCGACGAAATATCACCGTCCTTTTCAAAAATGCCCAGCAATTCAAGGAAAGTTTCCTCTCCTTCGCCCAGAACACATAGCTCGACCGGCGTTTCATCCAACACCATTTTGTGCATGGAGGTAATGTGCTCGCCCCCGGCAATAATCGGAATGTCAGGGAACGTGGTTTTCAGATGCCGGATAAATTCCCGAACCATGGGCCAAGCGTGCGTAAACATACAGGTGACGCCGATTAGCTGGGTATCGGGATCAACGCCATTCGCGGCCTCCTCAAACGACAGGCCCTGAACGACGAATTTGTCGTTGTCTCGCCAGCGGTAATAGGTCGAAATCGCCTCGCCGACCGCGTCTATCACCTGTATTTTGTGGCCTTTGTCCCGTGCCGACGCCGCCAGATAGGCAAGCCCCAAAGGTGGCTGGGTAATGGTTGAATAGTTGTCCCTGGCCATAAGAGCAGGGGGCTGAATTAAGGTAACTTTCACGTTCTATCCTTCAGTCAAGATTTATAAAACAGCAGAAAACTGCCGCTGATTTTTAAATTTATACACCATATATCTGGTCACGATGGCGATCCATTCAATAGAGATTGGCAGCGGGCACGGAAGGATGCTCCCATCGCCCGGGTTAGCGCCCCCGCTAGGTCGACTGGCAAGTGTAGAAGTGAGCTGGAGACATCGCCTATGGCCGCCTTGATGAAGACCTCGGTGCCTTTTTCTCTGAACAGAGAGGCGCTAGCGGTTGGCGGTGTTTCGATCGGCAAAGGGGTGATGCCGGCAGCCTTAGACAGCCATGATTTATTTAGGTAGATCTTAAACGGAAAAGCTTGCCCGCCAAGGGATCCATGAAAAACGTAGTCGCTGGCAAGAATTTCGGCTAATTTATTATGATCCAAGCGAATGGCATTTTCTCTGATGCTATCGTCTATGATGACAGCCACATCTCCGCTGGCGACCTTATTTAGGAATTGCGACGGGGTCATAGAGCCGATCTCTTCTAGTTTTGCATCAGCGTGCTGGTACCAATAACCGCCATGCCCCGCATGTTCGAAACCTTTTGGCATAATCTGGCCCGAATTAACGGCGGGGCCACCGTAAAAGCTCATGATCGTATCTTCCGGGGAAATGTTTTTCTCAAGCCAGCAGCCGAGCTGTGCGTTCGTTCCCATCTGGGTCATGCCGCCAGCGTTGCGGAACAATATCTGCCAGGCTCCGTGAACCAGATAACTTCCGCTATAGGGGACAAGGGCGATAATTGCCACAATCAACATGAACCGGGAATAGGATCGTCCCGCAGTCTCGGTCTGGCGGAAATGCCAGAACCCCGATATCAGACAAATCAAGATGAAGGGGATGGCTTGTGACAGATGTCCTGCGCCAACTTCAAGGGGGATGCTGTAAGCGATGAGTACGGCGGCAAATATGACGAACGCCATCTTGCCGGTTTCATCCAGGAACGGGGCGGCGGGGCGGGGGCCATTACGCCATCGTTGTAAGGTGGCCGTGGCTGGCCAGACCAACAGCGGAATAACAAAAAACAAGTTCTGCGGTCCGCTCCAGAAAACGGAGTTGGTGAAAAAATTCAAATAGCCAACAAGCCGTTGGTAAATGAAATATCCAACGAATGAAAGTCCTTCACGTTCGCCAACGAAGCCCGCGTCTAGTTCTTTATTAATGAACAATCGCGTGAATATAAAGCGGTCCGGATCTTGGTAAAAATAAATCAGATCGGGTGCAGTCATGACGAAGCCACCGATGCCAAGGGCGACGATGTATTTCAGGTTAGCTGCCCTGCTTGTCGTATTTTGGCCACCCCCCAAACCGCCCTGCCACATCCACCAGATGAAGGCCGGAATGGTCAAGCCCAGGGGCAGTCGGGTGCCAACCATAATTCCCAAGGAAACACCGATAGCAAGGGCGCGCATGAACGACATTGATGGTTTAGAGACAAGCAGAAAAAAGGCCCCGAACATCGCCAGATTCGAAATTGCATAATGCGTAGCGACGATATTGGTTTTCAGCCATAGCAAGTTGGTTGCCAGAACCAAGAATCCCAAGGTTGCCAATCGAAGGCCATAGAGCCGCCTTAAAATGATCGTCATCATGACCGGCACCGCGATACTGGACACTGCCGCAAACAGGCGCGCCGTTTCCATTTGCGGCCCCAATAGCTTGAATAGTCCGCCATAAATGCCATAAAGCCAGAATGGGTGGACGGTCCAAAAATCAAATCCGGGCCACTGGCCATCCATGAGCAGCATGGATTGGTATAGATACACACCCTCATCGCCATTACTGATGTGGAACAAGGCGAGAATGACGACAAGCACGCCATAGATTAGAAAGCCTAATTGCAGGCCTTTGTCGGATAAAAAGGGGCTGGCTTGGGGACGTATAGGGTTCACTTGTGGGCGCTTCTAAGTACTATCTTGATACAATCAACAATGACACTCGAGTTTAGGGAACTGTTCGAAAAATTATAAGTAATCGGGACCTCGGAAAACGTAAGGCCTGCCCTGTAAACCCGCATGGCACTTTCAAAAATGAAATCAAATGACCGGCTTTTCATCGGTGCCGATAATAGGGCCTCCATGGCGGCGCGGGAATATCGGCGGAACCCGGATGTCAGATCACTGTAATAGGGATTGAAAGGGTATCTCGGGAAATCCAGAAATACATTGTAAACGAAGCTGCCAACGAAGCTTAGGGCACGCCGGCTCAGCGGCGTATTGACTTTTGTGGTACGACGGCTGAGCACAAGATCGGCTTCGCCATGCTCAATAAATCTGGGTATTTCATCAGGATTGTGGCTCATGCCTGCATCCATCGTGATGGCGTAGGTGTAGCCCGCCGCCAAGGCATAAGCCATACCGTCAAGGGTGCCGCGTGCAATGTGCGTGTTTGTTTCATGGTGAATGACATGAATGCCGTCGATGGCTGCAAGAATTTCAGGACTCCGGTCCGTGCTGCAATCGTCGATGATACAGACATCGGCGTATTGCATTGCCTTCGTCACGACCTCTTCAATCGTTTCTTCTTCATTATAGCAAGGGATAACAACAACGGTGTCGCGGCTTGTCATGATGGTTCTTTATCAAAAAGTTTGCGAGCCATTAACAGATCTTCCCGCATGTTTATGTTCACATACTTGCTACTGATTTCCACCATCTTGATCATCTTGCCATCATCGATGGCGCACTGAAGAAGGTCAGGCAGTTCTTTTTCTTCCCGAAGGTAATGAACCGGCGTGACTTCAATATAATTCAGGATTTCGTTCTTCATTATGCAGCTTCCCGTTCCCATCATGTTGTTTAGTGGGTTTACCGGTTTTTCGATGAGCCTGTGGATGACATTTTTTTCATCGTGAAGAACGGAATATGTTTTGCTGATCAGGCTTGTGTCTTCCACCCGGATCATGCCGCAGGCTGCGAAGGCATCTTCATTGATAAATGTTTCAATCAGAACATCGTGCCGGGGATTGACAAAAACCTCATCCCCAAGCAGTAACTGGAAATCATGCCCGTCCAGCGCCTTTGTCGCGCATTCAAGGGCATGCACAAGCCCCCGCTGGTCCCATTGAATAACGTATGAGATTTTCTTGTCTTTATAGGAAGTCCCATATCGGTTGATGATTTCTTCGGCCCGGTAGCCGACGATGACGATGATTTCCTCGATAATATCGTGCATGGCATGGTCGAGGCTGTATTCGATGACCGGGCAGTCATTGATCTCAACCATGCACTTGTTGCCGACTCCAGCGTCGCTGTTGAGGCGCTTGCCGCGTCCGCCTGCCAGAATTAATGCCTTCATAGTAATCGCCCGTTCTTAATTCAATTTAAGTCGCCAACAAGAACTTAATCAGCCTTCAAAAACAGTTTTGTTTTCCTTAACCCAGTCAATCAGCATGGCGATGCCATCCTTCGGCATGACCTTGGCTTGCCAGCCCAGATTTTCCCGTGCCTTGGTGGTATCGCAAATAAAATAACGCAAATCACCGAAGCGGTCCTCGCCGAACTTGACCTCGGGTTTCTTGCCATTGATGTCACCCAGAATATCGATGCATTGCAACAGTGATATCGCCGTCTCGGGTCCGCCGCCGATGTTGTAGATGCCCGCTTTACGGCTTTTATAAAAGGCATCGAAGGCCTCGCAGACGTCCGTTGCGTAAATAATGTCACGCACCTGCTTGCCGGTGCCAAAAATAGTTAGCGGCCATTCCAGGACACTGCGAATAGAAAAGTTCGCGACCCAACCGTGATCTTCGCCGCCGAACTGCCGGGTTCCATATATGCCGGTCAGCCGGAAAGACGCGGCCTCCAGGTTATAGGTGTCGATATAGGCCTGAACGTATATTTCCGCTGACGCCTTGGAGGCATGAAGGGGGCTCAGGTTGCCTTCCAGGGTCGGGTGGGTTTCGTCAATTGCCTCGGGGACCCTGACATATCGATTGTCCCCTTCGCTCAGTGTTTCGTTTATTTTGTTGCCATAGACATGAATGGACGAACAGGAAGCGATGGGAATTTTCAGCTTACGGGCCGTTTCCAGAACATTGAACGAGCCGACCACGTTCGACGTCAGGTCAAGTTCCGGGTCTTCCCAGCTGATGGTCATTGCCGGTTGAGCAGCCGTGTGAATCAGGTAGTCACAGCCCTCGGCCCGTTTCATCAATTCATCGGCATCGCGAACGTCGGCCTTGACCAGATCAACGCCCAGTGACTGCAGGTAATCCCAGTTAAAATTCCTGACCTCATCGGTGCCAAAACCGGTGCGGTTCAGTTCGTGTTTCGTCATGTTGTCGTAGGAAATAACTTGGTCGCCTTTAGCCGCATAAAATTCACACACATGGGAACCCAAAAACCCACAGCCGCCTGTAACAAGAACTTTCACTTGACCATTCTCCTATATTTGTACCATCGGCATATTCGCATATTCCCTATGGCTTGTCTTGGCGTCCGCGTACGCTACCGCACTCCGGGTGAAAATTCTCCCCAGAGTGCCTCAGTTTTAAACGAGCCTTAGGTCGCTTTAGCTCAGGCGCAGGCCGTGAGCTGTGCGCAAGAGACCTTAACCCTGACTTGCCTGCCCAGCAGATTGAACAGGATATAAACGCGTTCTTCATCGACGGCGCAGTCGAACAGGCCGACCTGTTCGGCCATGGCGCCGCCCATGACGCGGACTTCCGCGCCCGACTTGAATGGAATGTTAGGCCCGGCATGAACCATGCCTATATCGTCTTCGCGGGCGACGATTGCCTCGATGATGCCTTCCGGCATGGCCGCCGGGCGGCCATCGAAGCAGACGATGTTCTGTGCGCCGATAGTTGAATTGATCACACGCCAAGCCGTTGCTTGCGCATCCATGCGGACGAACAGGTAGCGGGGAAATAGCGGCGCCTTAACCCAAACGGTGCGGCGAGCATGGCTGCGGCGCTTCAGATATCGCGGCAGATATGCTTCAAAACCCTGACGTTCCAGGTTAAGGCGCGTCAGTTGCTCGCCGCGGGCGCGGGTCTGAACGGCATACCATTGTTTCATGGTACTGCTCCTTCGCCATTCTTTTTCTGTCCGTTATGGGTACCCAGCAACGGCAGCATCAAGACCCGGTCGGCGGACATAATTTTGATGGATTTCTCGAAAGTTGTTTGCGGTGCCCGCATGTCGGTGACGATCAGCACGTCGATGGCGCCAAGGTCAGCAATTTCGGCGACCACCGGTAGCTCCATAAAACTGTCGGTGGTCTTGCGGGCCTCGGCATCAATCAGCCCGACCAGGGCAACCTGGTATTCGGCAGCGGACAGTATGGTGATTTCAGCCAGTTCACTTTTGCCGATCAGCGCGATCCGTCGCCAGTTATTGTCTCGGCACAGTTTCAGCAGATCGCTGGTTTGCTGGCGGGCAACGCGGAAAAAATTGAGGGACTGGGCCAGATACTCCGCCGTCAGCCGGCTACGCTCGGTAATGCCCTGCGGCGTCAGGTAATAGGCGTAGCGGTTTTTTGGTGCCTGTTTAACCTTGATCAGGCCCTGCTTGACGCAGCGTTTCAGGTATGAATTGGCAAGGCCGAGGGCAATGCCTAGTTCGCTGGCCACCGAACGCTGGGTGATGTGGCTGTTTTCCTCGACCGTATTAAGCAGGCCGAGCGTGATTTCCTTTTCGTTATCGGTCATCTTCCCACCCTGATCGGAAATAAGCCGCCACAGAGTGACACATCCATTCCTTAATATGTTCAATACGTGAACAATACTTTGTTCACAATATGAACGTCAAGCCAATTAGAGATCTATTATCTGTATGATAGAGTCCGAATCGCTAATTTGAGGGGGCCTTTTGTGGGGAATAATTGCCAGATTTTTTCCCTCATTATTGCAACACTTATATTTTGTACAGAGTACGGAGCCAGTGCCACCACCAAATACCAGAAGTACGAGCATATTGATTGGCCCAGGCTTGGCGCGCCGACTGGACTTCGTCTGATAGCCACCAACCCTGAACATTGTCAGAGATCTCGTTGATCCGCCGGGCGGCTGAATCGCCGTCGGGAAAAATGATGCCCGCTTTCCTCAAGATTTCGAAATATGGGGCCGCCTCCTCGGAATAGGGCCATAATTTGGGGTCCCAAAAGCAGATTGTGGGTACGTTTGCCGCCATGGCGATGTTCATGGTGGTTCCAGGGTGATCGAGAACCAGCAGGCAGCAATTCAACATCGCGTCTTCAAGCGAGCCATTGACAATTGTTACCGCAGGAAAATGTTTCAATACATCCGGCCCATCTTCCAATTCGCCTTTTACGCGTGCATAGGGACGATAATATAAATTTTTCACAAGAAGCATATTGAGGGATGAAATAAAATTGATCTTTTCCTTGCGGTAGACTGGCATATGCCCCGGTTCGGGATAATAGCTGACTTGGTAGGAACGGATCGACATCATCATACCAACTAGGATAATGCTCTTGTTGAGAGGACGGTGTCCGTTTCTTATGCGGCTCAGGGAAGGGGCCGGAACTGGAAAAAAGCGCCCTTTATGCTTGTTGTGTTTCTGCCAACCCCACGTCAAATTCGCCGACATGGCATATTCCGTCACTTCAAGCGCATGTGCGTGCGCCATGGTTCCGTAGGTTGAGCCGTGCTGGGAACGAACAACCGCTTCTCCATTCGCAATGGCATGGGCCGCTTGAAAGTTGGCGGTATCATTGCTATGACTTGCTCCGGAAACGAATAACCTGCCCAAAACATAGCGATGACGCCCGGCGTTTTCATTATAGGCATTAAAATTCGTCGTAACGCATTCCGGCGTTGTGCTGGTTAAGACCCGGTCCAGCAACTCAATAAATGCGCTTGGAAAGATAGCCGGAAGTTTGTCTGTTTCCGGAAAAAAATAAGGGGCCTTCTTGCGCCTTGGAATTACGCTCACCCAGGCGGAAAAGAAAAGAGTCCAAACGGGCCCGACTCCCATAATATCGCTGAACGGCAGCCGGCCCAACACTTTGCGGCCAAATCGTTTCAAGACATTACTGTTAACGGGCGGTCCGCTAATTATTTTACCTTTAAATGAAGGTATGGAAAAATTCTCAATGGGCGACATTACCCAGTGAGCCGGAGCCAGTTTTTCAAGACACAGGGAATAAATCCACAAGTCAAATTCAGGAGACTTTAAGCCAAGACTAAAAAATTCCGCATTCCCTGCAAAATACCAAGACGCTTGCGAAGATGTTGGAGCGACCGCGATGTGAATAGTTTCGTTTTGGTATTTTTCGATGAACCTATTGATCAGTTCCCAGCGCCGCCAAACAGTACACGTGGTTTGGTAAATCCTGCGGGCCAAAAGGGGCCACCAGAACCCGGTTTCATATTCGGTTCCGTGCCTTTCATTCAACTGCTCGGCCCACCGGTTGGTCAGATATGAACTCAGTTCAAAACAATCTTTGGGGGCCTGGGTTTGTCTTTCCTGCGTATCAAATGCGTCAAGGAAGGACTGGTCCTGCCATTGCTCGTCGATGTTTTCCATTCCCAAAAAACACCATGGGCCGAGCGCAAGGTCATGTCCGGGGCGAAATTCCGCGTCAACGCTGGAAAGATAGAGGTGACGCGTATCTTTTTTATTATTCATCGTTATTTTCTATTTATTCAATTTTGTAATTTGATAACTGTCATATCATTTTCATCGCCTGTTTGTAAATTATGCCCAAAAGTGGTGTTTTGACCCCTGAATCCGCCACGACCAGATCGACCTCTGTTATGGCTCACGTCCGCCGC
>FLOH01001225.1_pt1 | contig 41155 bp, 39 predicted proteins | sample 756751 | NCBI WGS metagenome assembly FLOH01 (sample SAMEA4026879, study PRJEB14308) | marine metagenome | biome: coastal water; material: water | depth 74 m
TACGCTTGCATAGAAAATTGGATCTGGAGGATGTAGCTGATGCAAAAGGCCTGACCATGAACGAACTACTCACCGAAATAGAACACATTGTAAGTTCTGGAACAAAGGTGAACTTGGACTACTACATAAACGAGGAAGTAGACGAAGACAAACAGGACGAGATCTACGAATATTTTCAGGAAGAGGCAGAGACCGATAGCATTGAGACCGCCCTTGAAGAGTTAGGCGATGAAGATTATACCGAGGAAGAAATTCGGTTGGTCAGAATCAAGTTCATTTCTGAATTCGGGCATTGAAAATTCAAAACCACTGCAATGAAGGACGGCTTTGCCGTCCTTCTTCGTTTTAGGCATTGCGCTAATTGGTAGTTTTGGGCCAATGGAGATCAGCGTACTAAGAAAAAAACAAATCAAGTTCAGAAGGCTATTGAAAGCCTCCATTTTCTGCACCTATCTGGTCATTATTGCAGGTGCGGTTGTAAGAACTACAGGCTCCGGAATGGGTTGTCCGGATTGGCCAAAGTGTTTTGGTAGCTACATTCCACCGACCGATGTTTCTCAATTGCCAGAAGACTATAAAGACCATTACATTGAAATCAGGAAGACCAAGAATGAGAAGCTGGCCAAAATGATTGCGCCTTTGGGACTTACAGAATTGGCAGAGCAGATCAGTAAAGACCCAAGCATTTACCAAGAAACCGACCTTGTTTGGCAAAGAACCTGGATAGAATATATCAACAGGCTTTCTGGTGCTACGCTCGGAATTTTACTTCTGCTGGGTTTATATAGGTCCTTGATCTATTGGGAAAAAAGACGGAAAATTCCGCTTGTATTGTTTGGGGTTGTAGTGGTTACCGGATTTCAAGGCTGGATGGGCTCTGTGGTGGTTTCTACCAATTTGTTACCCGGTATTCTAACCGCTCATATGATTTTGGCATTCCTTGTAATCGCAGGTTTGATTTACCTCTATGTGAAAACAGCACCGGGGCTTCGTGCCATGACCAGCATGCGAATAGGCAATACAATGCGCTATGCGTTAGGTGCCCTTATTGCCATTACGCTGGTTCAGGTGTTATTCGGCACTCAAGTACGGCAACAGATAGATGTGATCGCAAAAAGTCTTGATCTGCAACAAAGGGAACTTTGGATCGGTCAGTTAGATTGGGTTTTTAAAATTCATCGTTCTTTTTCCATCCTAATTCTTATTGGAAATGGCTGGGTCTGCTATCAGATCTATGCTTATCTCACGCATTATTTCGCGGTGTACATAGCTGGTATTTATCTGGCTGCATTTGTTGCGCTTGCTACCTTAAGTGGTGTGGTAATGGCTTATTTCAACGTTCCTGCATGGGCACAACCTGTTCATCTGGTCATGTCTTGCCTCATATTCGGAGCACAGGTTTACCTGTTTTCTGTGCTTGGTAGAAAAACTGAAGTAAGAACAGCCTCTATGGTTTCCAGCTAAGCGTTTCAATGAGGTGAAGCATATCGCCTTTGATGAGATCGATGACCGGAGCAAGCGAATCGTTGTTTGGTGCAACCTTGAAATAAAGCGCTCCACGTAAAAAATGGTCTGTACTATCTGTAAGATGAAATTGCAAAGGCGATGCAGTCTCACTTCCTTCAATACTGTAAATAGTGCCGAAAACTCTAGAATCTGACTTAATGATCAATGCTTCATCTATGCCCGATGCTTTGGTAATATGCTTATTGGTCAATGCTCTAGAATCTTCAAGATACTCGGCCAAGTTGTCGTGTATTGGCTTATAGCTAAAATAGACGGTAGCCTTGTAATCAGGGTATTCAATATTGAACCAGCAGGGGTCAGACTGTGTTCTCAGATCTGGTAGAAACATGGCATAAATTGCAGTTTCAAATGTATAAGGACAGTCTGTGATAATGGGCTGATATGCCGGTTCAGGCAGGTCGATACGAATAAACCCTCTTGGTTTCGGAGTATAATCCTCATTGCAGGCAGATAGGATAATGGTGCAAATTGCAACCAAGATCGCAGCATCTCGGTGAAACCTATTCCACTTCATCATTCGTCTCAACTTCCTTCTTGGTGACTTTAACCCGTTTAATTCTTCGTTTATCAACGCTTTCTATCGTAAACTCAAAGTTTTCGAATTGAATCTGCTGATTCTTTCCAGGAATCTTACCAACCAGCTCTAAAATGAAACCCGCCAACGTATCTGCCTCACCTTTGTTGTTTTCAAAATCGGTACCGTCAATCTTTAACACCCGATAAAACTGCTTGAGATTGGTCTTGCCTTCGAAAACGAAATTTTCATCATCAAGCTTGGAATAAACAACTTCATCATCATCAAATTCATCAGAGATGTCGCCTACAATTTCTTCAATGATGTCTTCGAGCGTTACAAGACCTTCGCAACCACCATACTCATCTACCACAATTGCCAGGTGCACTTTACGCTCTCTGAATTCCTGAAGAAGATCATCTATCATCTTACTTTCAGGCACAAAAAAGGCCGGTCTCATCAGCTCTTGCCATTTGAATCCCTTTGGCTCATCCATATGCGTAAGGAGGTCTTTCACGTGTACAATGCCTACTATCTTATCAAGGCTTTCTTCATAAATAGGAACACGGGAATACCCTGAATCTAGAATACAACCAAGGAGGTCATTATATTCGGAAGAAACATCGATGGCCTCCATATCGGTACGAGGTTTCATGATCTGTTTTACATCCGTATTCCCGAATTTCACGATACCTTCTAATATCTTACGGTCTTCCTTTTCCTTAATAGAACTTGCCTCGGTAAGTTCAAGAGCGTGGCCCAATTCATCTACCGATATCTGTTCGTTTTTACCAGCCGCCAGTCTATCTACCACCTTGGTCATTTTAATGAGTGGAATACTCAGAAAACTGAATAGAATGGAGAGATAATATAGCGGAAATGACATGATGGAAGAGAAAGCCACGGCATACTGATTGGCATAGACTTTTGGTATGATCTCTCCGAAAAGCAGAACAATGAGTGTGATTCCGAAGACCTCTATTACGCGGCCAACAGGTATTACACCGCCCAGCAAATAGTTAAGTAAATCGTGCGAAACATTCTTGGAAATGAGAAACGTAGAAAGGATGACGATACCCACGTTAACGAAATTGTTGGCAATGAGGATTGTTGCCAATAACTTCTTTGGCCGCTTAAGCATGACCACCGCTTGCTGTCTTATGCGCAAGGCTGATTCCTGCAACTCATCCAGATCTTGCTTTGAAAGAGAAAAGTAAGCCACCTCAGCACCAGAGATCATTGCTGAGCACGCCAATAATGCCACAAGAGCACCTATTCCGAAAATGAGATCCAAAGAATAGGTTCCCGATAGAAGCAGGGTATCAATAAGTAAGTAAACCGGTTCCGGAGGGTCTTCCAAATCAGGACAGATTCGTTAAATCTAGCACTATCAAGATATCAGAAAGGTAGGTCATCATCAATTTCGTCAAGGGAAGACGCTGGCGGTTCGTTCACTTGATTTCGCTGCGGAGCAGATGTCTGAGCTTGTCCGCCACCAGAAGATGAACCCGAACCACCTCCTGCACCACCGAGCATGGTCATTTCGTTAGCAACGATATCGGTCGTGTAGCGATCCTGTCCATTCTGATCGGTCCATTTTCTGGTCTTAATCCGTCCTTCAACATAAAGTTGATCTCCTTTCTTAAGATACTTCTCAGTGATGTCGGCCAATCCTCTCCAAAGTACCACATTATGCCACTCCGTAGATTCCTGTTGATTGCCGTTTTTATCCTTGTAGCGCTCTGTAGTGGCAAGACGAATGCTTGCCACTTTCGTGCCTCCTTCCAGCGTTCGAACTTCGGGGTCAGCACCAAGCCGACCTACTAAAATAACTTTATTTACTCCTGACATAATTCCTTGTTTTTAGGTTTACAAGTAAAGATTCTAAACTTCTTTATCAATAACAAGGTTTTGTTTCTCCAAGTAGCGATTTATCAATCTAGGAAATGCAAAACTACTAAGGTTATCCACTGCAACCTTAATGAAATTACAATTCTTTGGCGGATCGGTTCTAACCTTTACAAATCGTGCCATTAGTCGCTGGTGCGAAAGTATGTGTTTGAACTCATCTGAAATAGAAATTACTTCATCTTTAGCATTTATTGACAAACCCTTCAGGATTTGAGCTTCGTTTAATCTCTTTTCTGCCTCCAACATTGGGAATTCATAAAGGCCCTGCCATATGTCTCCAGCCACCCGTCTTTGTATATAGGTGTCTCCGTTAACCATCGTCACCTTATAATAGAAGAACCTATCCCTAACTCTTGTTTTCTTACTTCGAACCGGAAGTTCTTTTTGAATTTGATCTTTTAGCGCAATACACGAATCTGCCAAAGGGCAGAGCTCACATTTAGGTTGCTTGGGCGTGCAAATTGTAGCGCCCAATTCCATCATGGCCTGGTTGTGACCTCCTGGATCAGCAGCTTCAATGATCTCATTGGCCAGGTCAGCGATTGATTTTTTAGTTGCCGTCTCATCAATCGAATCGCGAATTCCGAAATAGCGAGCCAGTACCCTATTCACGTTTCCGTCTACAGCCGCGGTTTTAAGACTGAAACAGATAGAGCCGATGGCCGCAGCTGTATACGGACCTATTCCTTTTAAGGCTAGAAGACCTGCGTGCGTATTTGGGAAAACGCCATTCAGATCATTTGCAATCACCTTGGCCGTTGCATGCAGATTTCTAGCTCTTGAGTAATAACCTAATCCTTCCCAAAGTTTAAGTACCTGATCTTCGGTGGCCTTAGCTAGATCTTCTACTTTGGGAAAGCTGGAGACAAACCGATTGTAATACGGCATGCCTTGATCAACGCGGGTCTGCTGTAATATGACTTCAGATAGCCAAACATGATATGGGTTTTGGGTCTGGCGCCAAGGCAAATCACGCTTGGCCTCTTTATACCAAGTCAGTAACAGGGCATTCGGAAATTCAATGTTTTCTCCAGTAGATTTCAAGGTTCTAAAATTAAGAACCAGCCTCTAGCAGAATTAAAATATTCGGTTACCTTTGCACGCCCTATAAAAGAAGTAGTAATCGGCTCATAATCAAGCACTAATGACAAAAGCTGACATCGTAAACGAAATTTCTGAGCAAACAGGAATAGAAAAATTGCAAGTCCAACACACCGTTGAGGCTTTTATGGCATCTGTAAAGAGCTCTTTATCAAAAGGTCAAAACGTCTATTTAAGAGGTTTCGGCAGCTTTGTGGTAAAGAAGCGCGCTCAGAAAACTGGACGAATCATCTCGAAGAATACCACTATTGTTATTCCAGAGCACCACGTTCCTGCTTTCAAGCCTGCGAAAACTTTTGTGAGCCAGGTTAAAAAGAACGTTAAGTAAGAGTGAAAACCCCGCAAATCATATTGATTCTTGTTGCCATCGTCATCAGCGCTGCTTTGTACCTGATGCCTATTGCACCTATTGCTGAAGCAGCTACCGAAGCTGAAGCGGCACCTGTTGAAGCGTATGACATATTAGCGGATATCACCGAAATAAAAAACGGACTCGATAGCGCTGCTTTAGCTAACATTGTACGTTGGGAAACTGCGGCTACTGCAGAAAACACAGACAGCATTATCGCATACTACGACTTGATTCGCAAGCCCGTTGGCTCTTCATATTATGCTCAGAAACGTGCGGAGAAATCGAATACTTCTGAGCATTGGGCTGAAGCTGGCCAGCGATTCTTGCTAAACGCGAAGTATATGGGAAGTCCTACTCAAAAAACCGGATGGTTTGCTGAGGCCCGAACATGTTTCGAAAAAGCGCTTGAGCTTGAACCAGAAAATTTGGAGATTAAAGTTGATTTAGGCGTTTGTTTAATTGAAGGTTCATCTTTTCTTGGAACCCCGCCAATGGAAGGAATTGGCATTCTTAAGAGCGTAGAACAACTAGACCCAACAAACATTAAGGTGTTAATCAACCTTGGGTATTTTGCAATTAAGTCTGGTCAGTACGACAAGGCAGAGGAGCGATTTAATCAAGTAATTGAGATTGACCCTAAGTATGCAGAAGCATATTTATACCTAGCAGATTTGCACGAAAAACAAAAAAAGTACCCCGAAGCAATTTCGGATTTAGAGAATTTCAAATCTCTTCTAGAGGACCCTACAAAGGCCGTAGAGGTAGATGAATACATATTAGAACTTAGTAAGAACATTTAAATCACATTGTCATGCCTTGCGGTAAAAAGAGAAAGAGACATAAGATGGCCACCCACAAGCGTAAAAAGCGTTTGAGAAAGAATCGTCACAAGAAGAAAAAATAATCAGCCTTTGAGATAAGGTTCACAGGCCGCCTCTCGCGGCAGTGCCAACACCTTTTAGAGCATTGGGTCATTGAGGCCCAATGCTTTGTTGTACGCTATATGCGGTAGGCGGCTATAAACTGCTATCCGTGAATTACGACCTGGTAATCTCATCGCAACCTTCTAAGGTTGATATTGCCCTTTTAAAGGACAAAAAACTTGTAGAACTCCATGAGGAAAGTGGCGACAGCGCTTTCCAAGTTGGAGACCTATACCTCGGACGTGTACATAAAGTCATGCCCGGGCTAAACGCTGCGTTTATTAACGTAGGCTACGAGAAAGATGGTTTTCAACACTATTTGGATTTAGGTCCGAAGGTTAAAACCATGCTCAAATTTATAGACCTTACTCGTGCTGGTAAGCTCAAATCTCCTATGCTAGATCGTTTTCGGCCAGAGGCTGAAATTGATAAGCATGGGAAGATTGATGAAGTACTAAAGCAAGGAAAAGAAATTCTTGTTCAAGTTGCGAAAGAGCCAATTTCAACCAAAGGTCCTAGGCTAACTACTGAACTTTCCTTCGCAGGTAAATTCATGGTTTTAGTTCCATTTTCTGAGAAGGTTTCTATCTCTCAGAAAATCAAATCTAACGAGGAAAAAAAGCGACTTAAGGACATTTTCAGAGACCTTAAGCCAGCCGGATTTGGCCTTATTGTAAGAACAGCTGCGCAAAACAAAAAGGTTAAGGATCTTGAGGATGACTTAAACGAGTTGGTTGAGCGTTGGACCAAAATGATTGCAAAGGTCAAAAACTCGAACGCTCCTTTTAGAGTTATGGGCGAATTAAGCAGAAGCTCTTCAATGCTTCGCGATATGTTGAGTTCTGACTTCAGCAACATTTATGTTGACAGCAATGAAACGCATACAGAAATTAGTAAATACCTAGCAAGCTCTCCCGAAAAACTTAAGAACCTAAAGCACTATAAAGGCACACAATCGCTTTTCGAGAGCTTAGGACTTAACAAGCAGATAAAAGCGGCTTTTGGGAAACATGTAACGTTCAAAAACGGTTCTTATTTAGTTATTGAGCACACAGAAGCATTGCATGTAATTGATGTGAATTCTGGGCCTCGAACCAATGCTGATAATGACCAAGAAACCAACGCATTAGATTGCAACATTGAAGCTGCAATAGAAGTTGCGCGTCAACTTAGATTGCGCGATATGGGCGGAATCATTGTTGTCGATTTCATTGATTTACACAAGGCGGAAAACCGTAAGAAGCTGTTCAATGTCCTTAAGGATGAAATGAAAGATGATCGTGCGAAGCACAATATTCTTCCTCCATCTAAATTTGGGTTGATACAAATCACACGTCAACGTGTGAGGCCAGAAATGGATATCAAAACCAAAGAAAAGTGTCCAAGTTGTGCAGGTACTGGAGAAATTGAAGCTTCCGTTCTTTTTGATACAGAGATTGAGAACAGCGTAAGTTTTGTACTGAAAGAACAGAACGAAAAGAACATCACTCTTAAGGTACATCCGTACATAGCCGCTTACTTAACCAAACGGGAAAGTTGGATGCCATGGTCGAATACGATTGTAAAAAGTTGGATGACTAGTTTTGGTGGAACAATTGTAGTAGAGAGTTCTACTAATTACCACTTTATGGAATACAAGATTTTCAATAGTCGTGGCGAGGAAATTCGACTTAACTAAGCCTAATCTCACCAAGAAACTGGCTCGGTTTGCTGACCTAGCTAAATTCCCAAACACGGTAGAAGTACCTGATGCTTACAAACTAGAAAAGTTTGAATTGGCCGGAAATTGGGCTGCTACACTTTTTAAAAACGATAACCCAATTACGCTAGAACTTGCTTGTGGAAAGGGAGAATATTCGGTCGGACAAGGGGGCATGTACCCTAACCGAAATTTCATCGGAGTTGACATTAAGGGTAACAGAATTTGGAAAGGCGCAAAACAGGCTTTAGCTGACGACTTAACAAATGTTGGTTTTCTACGCGCTACAATCAACCACATAGACAGGTTGTTTGCGAAAGGTGAAGTCGCTGAAATCTGGATAATTTTCCCAGACCCTCAGCTCCAAACAAACCGCGAAAGGAACAGACTTACATCACCGAACTTCATCAATCGCTATCGCGATATTTTAAAAGAAGGCGGCATTATTCAGTTGAAAACCGATAACCCTCCATTCTTCGAATACACCAAAGAAGTAGTTGCAGAAATGGGACTGAAAACGCTTTGCGAGTCGACCGATGTTTATGCTGATTTGGAAAAGGGCGAAAACAAGTTTCTATGTGACCGAGAAAAGGAATTGCGCATTCGCACGTTCTATGAAAACATGTGGCTTAAGGAAGGACTAAAAATCAATTACATCGCGTTTACGCTGTAATTCCGAACTTGTCCATCGGAACTTGATTCTCTCTAATTGGCACAAAAAAAAGACGGTTTTTTTCAAGATGTATGGGAAGTCGCAAGGCTTATTCCTAGAGGCAAAGTAACCTCTTACGGGGCCATTGCCAAATACCTCGGTAGCCCTGGAGCAGCGCGAATGGTTGGCTGGGCAATGAATGCTTGTCACTCTTCTAAAGAACCCGTTCCCGCTCAGCGAGTCGTAAACAGAATAGGTATGCTATCTGGCAAAGTTCATTTTGACGGGCCAAACCTTATGCAAGAATTACTTGAAAACGAGGGGGTCAAGGTCGAAAACAACCAAGTGGTTGATTTCGAAAAACTCTTTTGGAATCCAATGGTAGAATTGGATTTAGATAGAAAAACGGAAAAACGAGAAAAGGGAAAAAACTCTGACGGTTCGGAAATCGTATAATCCAGAACTTTTCCCCTTGTTCATTTTTCTTTTTCTCACTTCTTGCTCTCGGCAAGAATATAAGCCGCTAAATCTTCTATCTGAGAATCACTCAATTTCTCCTTCGAATAAATGGGCATGTATTGCGGAATGTGCTCTTTAGATTCTGTTCCGTGGCGTGTAATCCAATAAACAGAACCTCCATTACTTTTCTTGAAATACTTAGCAAGCCAAGCAAAACTCTTCTGATCATCGCCAGAACCGAATAGCGTTCTATCAGTAACTGTTTTTTCGGGTGAGTGGCAATGCAAACAGCTCTTTTCGTAAATCCATTTACCGTTTTCTAAGTTCCCTTCCTTACCCATCTTCCGTTCCTTTTTTGCAATCTCTTCTCCAAATGTTGCTGGGAAACCCTGCAGGAATTTGGACCGGATAAGCCTGATATTTTGAGCCTTTTGTTCGTCAGTTTGACCATTGGCCGAAATACTTGCCAATTCTTGCTCAGACAGATTCAAGTCTTTCATCTTCAAATCCATGGCGTTCAAATAATTCAGAACTCCGTCCATTTCCTCATCTGTCAATTCCCTACCTACAGAACACTCTTTGGAGCAAAGTTGTATGGCGTTTTTGAGGTTATGCCTGGCAGGGTCAATCAACTCTTTCCCATACTTTTTCTCATGGTCACCATTAAACCAACTTGTACGATTGGTAATACCATAAAAGGTGGATCCTGGCAAGTAAGGCAGGTTTGCCTCCTTAGAATATTGAAGCCTGCTATCTGGGTCATTATCATGCGCAAACTTCGTTTCTGGCTGCGTATTATGACAATCAGTGCACACAAAATGCTCCGACAATTTCGATTCTACCGCACCATTCATATATACACCTCCAAAGTTGATGAGGTCCTTACCCAAACCTAACTCCTCCATGTTCACCGTACCAACATAATGCTCAGGTGCTTCATCGCCAAGCGCAATAAGCACACTGCTTACACTGGTGTTTGGGTCGTAAGGCGTAGATGTCAAAAATATGCTTGCCGTAAATCCGGTGCAGATTACAAAAGCTACTATAACGAGAGAATATTTATACATGCTGGTTCGGTTAAATGAACTTCAATTTTTACGAAGGTCCAAGATAGCACCAATCCTAAGATTTATTTTAGCAGTCATGAAATTCCTACTTAAGCTATTAATGAACTTGGGCCTTTCTGGGTATCTAGCCCAACAACTGGCAAGGCCAAATGGTTTTTTCGGGTCTCGATTTATTGGTAGAATGATGAACAAAGGCAATGCCGAACTAGAACAACTTGCCCTAGAGAGTGCGGAGATCCAAACTACCAATCATGTCTTGGAAATAGGCTTTGGAAACGGGCAATTACTTAAACAACTATGCGATTTGATTACATCTGGTAAAGTTTACGGGGCAGATATCTCACCAGATCTCATACATCAAGTAAACAAGAGGCTCTTCAAATCAATAGAATCCAATAAACTTGAATTGCAATTGGCTGAGGTAAGCAAACTTCCATTCCCAGATAATTCTTTTGACACCATTATTACCAACAACACAATTTATTTCTGGCCTACACCTGCTCAAGACTCCAAAGAACTTCTGAGAATCTTAAAACCGAACGGCAAACTGATTATTGGATTCCGCACCGCAGATGACATGAAAAACTATCCGTTTGTAACCGAGAATCTTGACATTTTTCGAAACCACTATTCTACACAAGAAGTTGAACAGCTCTTACTTCAAGCAGGATTTTCAGCTGTGCGTTTTAAAGGAATAGAAAGCGATCTAGCCAATTCGCATGTGGCTATATGCACCAAAAATTGACTCAATTCTAGGCTTTGAACTATCACTCCCGTGACTACCTTTGCGCTTAGAATGAATCTAAATAAGCAAACCGTAGCGGAAACGCTCAAGACCGTGAAGTCGCCAGCTGGTAATGTCAGCATTACTGAGAGTGGCGAACTGAAGAACATACAGGTTTTCGGAAAAGAGATTGACATCGATCTCGAAGTAAAGAGCCCCGCCCTCAACATCCGTAAGAAGCTAGAAGGCGAAATCCTTGCCGCTCTTACCCAACAGTTTGGTAAAGTACATGTACGTGTAAACATTGCGGCTAAGCCTGTTCAATCTGGCCCGCAAGGACCACCTACATTAAGCAAAGTCAAAAACATTATTGCCGTGGCATCGGGTAAAGGCGGAGTGGGCAAAAGCACTGTTACCGCAAACTTAGCCGTTGGCCTTGCAAAGCAAGGTTTCAAGGTGGGATTGATAGACGCAGACATCTACGGCCCAAGCATGCCATTGATGTTCGACATCGTGAGTGAAAAACCACAGGTTAAAGTCATAGAAGGCAAGCAATACATGCTTCCAGTAGAAAGTTATGGCGTAAAAGTGATGAGTATAGGTTTCTTCTCAGACCCAACACAGGCCATTGTTTGGCGCGGCCCAATGGCCACCAAAGCCCTCAAGCAAATGTTTGGCGATGTGTGGTGGGATGAACTCGACTACCTCCTACTCGATCTTCCTCCAGGAACGGGCGATGTGCACTTGACCATCGTTCAAGCCGTACCTGTAACGGGTGCTGTTGTCGTAAGCACACCTCAAGAAGTGGCACTTACCGATGCCCGAAAAGGCGTGGCGATGTTCCGACTTGATAGTATCAACGTACCTGTTTTAGGACTGATTGAAAACATGGCATGGTTTACCCCTGCCGAATTGCCAGACAACAAATATTACATCTTCGGGAAAGACGGTGTTAAAGGCCTAGCAGAACAAATTAACGTTCCGTTGCTTGGGCAAATACCATTGGTGCAATCCGTTCGCGAAGCAGGAGACGCAGGTAGACCTGCCTTGTTGCAAGACAACACACCAATTGCTCAGGTTTTCAAAGACCTCGCCTTGGCAGTAAACCGAGAGGTTAACAAAAGAAACCAATCTCAAGAAACGACAAAAAGAGTAGAGATTACCACACGATAATTGAATAAGATGGATACGAAACTAAGAGATAGAGTTGAAGAGGCATTGGATACTATGCGCCCTTTTCTTGCTGCCGATGGTGGCGACATGGAACTGGTCAATATTACCGATGATATGGTGGTTCAACTACGCCTACTAGGTTCTTGCAAAAGCTGTAACATGAGAGAAATGACGCTTAAAGCAGGTGTTGAGGAAGCTGTAAAACGTTCCGTACCACAGATAAAATCGGTTGAAGCTCTTAATTCCTAATCATTAGAATCTACTAGGTTTTGAAAACCTGGTAGGTCATAAATCTAATGACATACGTCAATATTTTCAGCAATTCGAAAACTACATTTGCCGACTACAAACACAAGCATGGCCGCTACATTTGAAAAGACCAAAGAGATAACCATCCTATTTGCAGGTGATTCTGGAGACGGAATCCAACTCACAGGAACGCAGTTCACAGATACGAACGCACTATTTGGCAACGACCTTAGCACATTCCCGAATTTCCCTGCCGAGATACGCGCCCCACAAGGTACGTTGGCGGGTGTTTCTGGTTTCCAGTTGCACTTCGGAAGCATCGAAATATTCACCCCTGGTGATGAATGCGATGCACTCGTGGTAATGAATGCAGCAGCGCTCAAAGCCAATCTAAAAACCCTCAAAAAGGGTGGGATAATCATTGCCAATACCGATGGTTTTGACGCAAAAAACCTCCGACTTGCCAAAGTCGAAAGTGGTATTAGTGCGCTGGAAGATGGCTCACTGAGCAACTACAAAGTTTACCCAATTGAGGTGACCAAACTGACCAAAGAATGCTTGAAAGACAGCGGTCTTGGTATCAAAGACATAGACCGAACTAAGAACATGTTTGTGCTGGGTTACGTGCTTTGGATGTTTGACAGAACATTGGATCCAACCATCAAATACCTTACGGATAAGTTTAAGAAGAAACCCGAAATAGTTGATGCCAACATCAAAGTACTGAAAGCGGGATACAATTATGGTGATACCACCGAAACTGCCACCACCCGATTCAGTGTTGAAAAGGCCTCAATGCCCAAAGGCACCTACCGCAACATGATGGGAAACCAAGCAACTGCCTTGGGATTGATTGCAGCGACACAAAAATCTGGATTGGAGCTCTTTTACGGTTCGTACCCGATTACTCCCGCTACGGATATTCTTCATGAACTAGCCAAACACAAGAATTTAGGCGTAAAAACATTTCAGGCCGAGGACGAAATTGCCGCAGTTGCTTCTGCAATTGGCGCTTCCTTCGGTGGTGCATTAGGAATCACCGCGTCAAGCGGTCCTGGTATCGCATTGAAAGGCGAAGCCATCGGATTGGCTTTAATGTTGGAGTTACCATTGGTGATTGTAAACGTGCAAAGAGGCGGTCCATCAACCGGACTTCCAACTAAAACAGAACAAGCAGACCTTTTACAGGCGGTTTATGGCCGAAATGGCGAAGCACCTGTGGCTGTGATTGCCGCAGCAACACCTGCCGATTGTTTCAACATGGCTTTTGAAGCTTGCCGTTTGGCGGTGGAGCACATGACGCCCGTTTTCTTCTTATCAGATGGTTATTTAGCAAATGGAGCAGAACCTTGGCGCTTCCCAAATGCCGATGAGTTACCAGCCTTCAAAGCAAACTTTGCAACATCTAATGATGCAACAGAGGAAGCATATCGACCTTACGAACGAGATGAGAATCTTGTGCGTAAATGGGCCATTCCCGGAACCGAAGGACTGGAACACCGCATGGGCGGAATTGAAAAACAAGACGGAACGGGCAACATCAGCTACGACCCAGACAATCACCAGCACATGGTGAATACACGAGCAGAGAAAATCGCCAACATTGCCAATAACATTCCGCTTCAAGATATTGAAGTGGGTGAAGCAAAAGGCAAGGTGTTGGTTCTCGGTTGGGGTTCCACTTTCGGAGCAATTAAAGCGGCCGCAAAAGAATTAGTTGAAGAGGGGCATTCGGTTTCTCACGCACACATTCGCTATTTGTTCCCATTTCCTAAGAATATTGAGGCCGTTTTGAGAGGTTTCGACACGGTTCTTATCCCCGAAATGAACATGGGACAATTGAATATGATGATTCGAAGCCAATACCTCATTCCAACGGTGGCGCTGAACAAGGTGAAGGGAATTCCTTTCAGCAAAAATGAGATTAAGGATAAGGTTCTGGAAATACTGAAATAGATATGGCAGAAGTATTGAATGGCGAATTGACCGCCAAGGATTTTGAAACAGATCAAGAAGTAAGATGGTGCCCTGGTTGTGGCGATTATTCCATCCTAAAGCAGGTACAAAAGGTAATTCCTGAGCTTGGCGTAAAGCGCGAAGACGTGGTTTTCGTCTCCGGAATCGGTTGCAGTAGCCGTTTCCCGTATTACATGAATACCTACGGGATGCACAGCATACATGGTCGTGCACCAGCTGTTGTCAGCGGTTTGAAAATCACAAATCCTGACTTAAGCGTTTGGATGATTACGGGCGATGGCGATGCACTTTCTATCGGGGGCAACCACTTGATTCATATGTTGAGAAGAAACTTCAACATCAACGTTCTTCTTTTCAATAATCAGATATATGGTTTAACGAAAGGACAATATTCGCCTACCTCAGAAAAAGGGAAAAGCACAAAATCAAGTCCACTGGGCTCGCTAGACCACCCATTTAACCCTGCGGCTTTGTGTATTGGTGCAGATTCTACTTTCTACGCCCGTACAATGGATCGCGATCCTGTTCACTTGCGGGATGTGCTTTCAAGAGCAAACGCACACAAGGGAACATCGATGGTAGAAATCTATCAGAACTGTAATGTGTTCAATGATGGAGCATTTTTCGGCATGACCGATAAAGCAACCAAGGCCGGACAAACATTGTTTGTGGAACACGGAAAGCCATTGGTCTTTGGTGAAAACAGAGAATTCGGAATCAAGCTAGAAGGTTTCGCACCAGTTATAGTAAACTTGGATTCTGTAAGCGAAAATGAGCTTTGGATTCATGACGAAAACGACCGAGGCAAAGCAAACATCCTCGTTCGTTTCTATCAAGACCCTTCATTGGAAGGAAACTTCCCACGACCGTTTGGAGTGTTTTACACGGAAGAAAGAGCGTGCTACGAAGACCTGTTGATTGAACAATTAGACCTTGCGAAAGAGAAGTTTGGAGAAGGTGATCTTAACGCATTACTACGCGGTAAGAATACTTGGACGATAGACTAATACTATTCTGGAACAAACTCAATCTGACGGCCGTTATTCGACCCAAGATCAGTTATGTTAAAGTTGTCTTCTTCTAATAAATCAATCTGATACACACGAGCTTGATTGTTATCATCTAGAGATACCTTTCTTATCCCATCCGAAAAAAACCAGGTTCCAGATACGCTTACCTCATCGGCTCCGCTAAACGGGTAATATCGTTCTAAAAAGGCGCCACTATTACTGAACGATATTCTGTAGGTAATTCGACTATCTGTGTAAGCGGTAGTTACGTCAGCGCCATTTTCAAGCACCTTAGAGATTCGCCAAACTTGCGCAATATTGGTCCGAGCTTTTTCATCCTTGGTTGCGCATCCACCAGCAACCACAACCACTATCATAAGAGCAATAATTCTTTTCATTTTCTGAATTAACAAAGGTATTTACCCACAATTGGTACTCTGCGGCCCATGCCGAACGCTTTCTTAGACACTCTTAGTATGGGAGGAGTCTGATATCTTTTATACTCGTTGAGATTCACGAGTCTCAATATTCGATTCACCAATTCCTCCGAATGTCCCATGGCTATTATTTCCACCGGGCCTTTTCTATTCTCAATATACTCTATCAAAATCACGTCCAAAACTGCATACTCTGGTAATGAATCTGAATCTTTCTGATCGGGCCGCAACTCAGCGCTAGGTGCTTTGGTAATGATATTCTCAGGTATTACTTCGCCATTTCGATTAATCCATTGCGCCAACTCGTAAACTTCAGTTTTATATAAATCGGCAATTACCGAAAGTCCACCATTCATGTCTCCATAAATAGTAGAATAGCCCACGGCACATTCACTTTTATTGGAAGTATTAAGAACAATATTTCCAAACTTGTTGGAAACGCCCATTAACAGTACACCTCTTATTCTGGCTTGTAGATTCTCCTCTGCGAGGTCAAAAGGAAGCTCTCCAAACAACGGATTAAGGTCTTTCCTGAAATTTTCAAATAAGTTTTTAATCGGAACAATATCATAAGCCGACCCCAAATTCTCTGACAATTTCACCGAATCATCAATAGAATGAGCAGATGAATATTCTGACGGCATCAATAATGTTCGAACGTTTTCTTTACCTAACGCTTTAACTGCCAAATAAAGAACCACAGCCGAATCAATACCACCAGAAAGACCTAAAACAGCTTTTGTAAAACCTAACTTTTCAAAGTATTCTCTTACGCCCAAAACTAACGCGTCATGCACCCTTTCAATTTTAGAACGAGCATCGAACCTAGGTACTCCGCTAACTAATTTTAGTCCCTCACTGTACTCAAAGCCGCAGATATCCTCCTTGTAATATTCAAGTTCGTGAAGCAATTTCCCAGTTGAGTCAATTGCCATTGAACCCCCATCAAAAATCAACTCGGTTTGTGCACCAACATGATTTACGTATAACAAGGATAAACCGTACTTAACACAATTAGCTGAAAGCACACGAATACGATCTTCTCTATGATTGAAATCGAATGGGGATGCCGCAATATTTATCATCAATTGCGGCTTCTGCTTCATCAACTCATCCATTGGATTTGTAATGTATAGCGGGTCTTCAATATTCCACAAGTCTTCGCAGATGGTTAACGCCACGCGAACACCATTTACCTCCACCACTTCAAAATCTCGGTTAGGCTCAAAATATCGGTACTCATCAAAAATGTCATAATTCGGTAGCAACGACTTCTTTATCACTTGCTTCACCTTGCCGTCAGCAAGAACAAACGCAGCATTGAAAAGGCCTTTCCCACTTGGCGAATGGTTGCGCAAAGGCGCCCCAACTACGGCAGCAATATCTACGCATTCCGATGCAATTTCGTCTATCGCTTTCTCACACCTGAGTATAAAATCCTCAAACTCAAGAAAATCACGTGGCGGATATCCACAAACGGATAACTCGGAAAAAACAATCAGTTCAACACTCTCTGCTTTCGCGATTTTTATTTCATCAATAATCTTCCGAACGTTCTGTTCGAAATTTCCGATGTGATAATTAAGCTGAGCTAAACGTATTTGCATTGTACAAAAAAGCCGAAGCTTGAGGCCTCGGCAAAGTTATCCTTACCGGTTGAGATTAAAACAGAATACCAACATTTAATGCAACATGATGTAGGTTGGCATTCAATTCAAAAGGAATCTTTTTTGAATTATCAGTCACATCATGTTTGAACAAACCTTCCTCTTCTGCAACCTGTTTATCCTTCGGATCCTTCATCAAGTCAATAAAACCATTATGGTAAGAGACGCTAACCACCATCGAAGTGTTTCCAGAGAAATTCCATTCAAAACCAGCTCCGATTCTCAACTTCACGTTCATGAACATGGTTTGATTGTAACGGCCTTCGAAAAAAACATCATTCTTGCCAACATCAAAAGTTTCGACTACCCCCAAAGAGTCACTTACTGAGCTAAGAAGCATTATCCGCTCATCCTTGGTTTTGGCGGAAGCTAGCACTGAAATATCCACTCCGAATTGCCCGAAATAAGTGAAGTATCCTATCTCGTTCGTCATCAATTTCAAAGTAATTGGCAAGTTCACGTAATCATAACGATACGTTCGCCCAATCAATTTAAACTCCGATGTGTCATCCTTGGCAATGTATCGGACATCAGCCTTACTAAAATCAAGAGCGGCCCCACCCATCGTGTGCTCCAAACCTAAACCAATGGCATAGTTGTTTGTAAATGCATATTCGGCCATCATACCATAGCCAAATTTCATTTTGGCAGCATCTAGCTTTACACCGTCCGTATTGGGCTGCATAAAATTTACGGACGGAGAAAGATTAAATCCAATCTTGAATTTCTTTCTTGTTTTTGGGCCAACAGCCTGGTCTTGTGCAAACACATCACTGCTTAGCACAATAACTGATAATATCAGAAGTAGGTTTTTCATAATTTCGACCGCTTCAATTGCGTTCGCAAAATTACATGAATAATCGGGCATGAGAATTTCCTTCTTCGCATTCAGTTTTTTGACATCACTTCTTCTGGTCGGATGTAATTCCGACCCGTTGGATGTTGACCTAAAAGATGCTGAAATTGAACTCGAATTCAAGCGTTTAGACCAAGATTTTTTCGCGTTAAATCCAGCAGCTGGTGAGACCAACACTGATCAGCTATCCACCAAATACGGTGAGTTTTTGGTTGATTATTGTGATGGTGTTCTTCAAATTGGGCATCCAGAATCAGACGGGTTCCCATTTGCGGTAGCCCAGTTTATTGTGGACGAAAACATGAAGGTTCTTTTTGAAGATACCCAAACCGAATATCCTGATGTATCTGAAATTGAGAGTGATTTAAACAGCGCTTTCAGTTATTTCCAATATCATTTTCCGGACAGCGCTATTCCCGAAATAGTGTTCATGATTTCTGCCTTAAACTACCCGGTTGTTGCCACAAAATCTACCATGGCCATCAGTTTAGATATGTTTTTGGGCGCTGATTACCCTGTCTATCCACAAGTAGGAATTCCTCAATACATGTTTTCGAACATGAAACGAGAGCAGGTAGTACCACAGGCAATGAAAGGATGGATTCAATCGATGTATGAAACGGAGGCCGTCCGTAATTCGCTTTTAGACTATATGATATTTGAAGGGAAAATTCTTTATGCAACAGACGCTGTGCTCCGGAAATCACCTGACTCTGTTAAAATTGGATTTCCGAGTGAAGCGATGGATTGGTGTAATGAGTTTGAACCAAGAGTGTGGGCACATATCATTGACCAAGAGTTGCTCTATTCAACAGACTTTATGACCATTAACAAATGGATCAATCAAGCCCCGTTTGTAGCAGGAATACCAAAAGAGTCGCCCGGTAGACTAGGCCAATGGGTAGGTTGGCAAATCGTAAGAAAATACATGAAAGCAAATCCTGAAATAAGTCTTCAGGAGCTAATGATAAATCAAGACTCACAAGCCATTTTGGCGAGTTCTAAATACAAACCCAAACAATAGAATGAGCAAGTCATCAGAGATTAATTTTAACGTTACCCTGGACGAAAATCAAATTCCAGAAAAAATCACTTGGCTTGCCACAGATGCTGGCATGGATAAGCAATTAGACTCAAAAGCCATCATGATTTCGGTTTACGATACCGATAGTGAAGAAACATTGCGCATGGACCTTTGGACTAAAGAAATGCGGGTAGATGAAATGAAGAGGTTTTTTCATCAAACAATCGTTTCAATGGCAGACTCACTACAAAGAGCTACAAATGAGGACAAAATGGCTGCTGATATGAGGGATTTCGGACGTCATTTTGCGGAAGAAATGTTCTCCGAAGAGGGCTAATTTCCTGTCATCAATCTCCTATATAAAGCGACAACGTTCTAATTTATTTGAAACATTGGCTTCGCGCGTCTATATTTGTGTGCTTACAGAAAATCGTATCGACCAAATACTACCTATCTGATGAAAATTTCAACCCCCTTAAATGGTCTTTTCCTATCACTCGCATTGGTGACTGGGTTTGTAGGTCAGGTGCTTGCACAAGCAGAACCAGACCCTCTAATCTTCAATAACGGTGCAATGTTTTACATCAACGGTGGTGTAAACGACTCAGCAGTAGTTTGGGTTGATGGAGGAGTTACCAACAACGATAGCATCATGGTGAACTTAGGAAAGTTCATCATTCATGGCGATTTCATCAATAATGGACAAGCAGGTGGAGACGGAAGTTTTCCATTGCAAATCCCAGGTAATGACGGTCGATTTGAGCTTTACGGTGACTGGGAAAACAACGGAACCTATTTTGCTGGAGAAGGAAAAGTTGAATTCATGACTACGGATTCAATCCAAGGCTCTTCTGTAACCAGATTTCATGATGCTACGCTTGTAGGAGACATCAGAAGAATTCAGCAAGGAGTAAATGCGGAAATTGATGAAACAGGTAAACTAAAGTTGGGTATTGGAGAATGGGCAACGGATTTTGACACGCTCTTCGTATTTAATAATGCTACTGGAGCAATTTTGAGAAATGCCAACTGTGATACTTGTTCCTTCGTTTCAAGTTTACAAAACGGAAACTTAGCTAGAGCTGTTGTGCAAAATGCCAGCTACCTTTTCCCTGTTGGATCAGCACTCAACATTTCCCCAAACCAATTTAAGCGTTACAGACCTGCTACAATTAAGCCATCGACAACAGACGCTGATTGGTTTCATGTACGTTTTGTAAACCGAAATGCTACAATTAATAGCCTACCAGTATCTGATGTAGACACCACTATTTGCTATGTTAATCCTTGGTGGTATCACAGAATAAATCAAACTGGAGGAGCCGTTCCAAACGCAGATATTGCCCTATACTCAAATCCTGCTGAACTTGACGAGGATTATAATACCATCGCAAACTGGAGCGTAGCCAGCGCGTTGTGGGAAAATATGGGTAACACAGCCAGCGCCCCAATTGGCGGATTGCAACAAGTTGTGCGTTATGCGTGGGACGATTACCAAACTTATCCTGAAGATGCTTATGTTCTTGGATTCAATGTTCCTTCTGAGCCAGCTGTAGACGGAGACACTGCTCTTTGTGCCAGTGTGCCTTCTGTATATACGGTTCCTGACAATGGTTCGACTTACGACTTCGTTGTAACTGGCGGTACCGTTGTTGACCAAACCAACACCTCTGTAACAGTAATATGGGCGAACGACAGTCTTGCAGCGGTTTTCGGCACTGTAGAGGTAATTGAAACAGTACCCAACAACATCAATGGAGGCTGCCCATCTTTACTAAGAACACACGTAGTAGAAGTATGGCCTTTACCAGTTGCCAATTTCTCTGTTGTTACCGACCCAACACTACCTGGTGGCATTTTCATTCATGACATTTTGGAAATGGCAGATTCTAGCATACTTACCAGCGAGTGGTACTGGGATTTTGGAGATGGAACAACTAGTACTGATTCATTGCCTTTCCATTCTTATTACGAAACGGGCACCTATGACATTCAGTTGATTGTGAGAAGTGGCCTTGAATGTTTAGACACTTTAGTGATACCTATAAACGTAGTTGAAGGTCTGATTGTGCCAAACGTATTTACTCCAAACAACGATGGTTGGAATGATGTGTTTGACGTCAGAACCAGTGCTGTAGGACCATTTAAACTGGAAATATATAACCGATGGGGTAATGTGGTTTTCGAAAACTCTTCACCACTTATATCTTGGGATGGAACTACATCTGCAGGTGTTGAAGCTTCATCTGGAACTTACTTCTACGTTATTTCTAAAGCAGAAATGCAATCTGGTAACGCCATCAACAATGAGCTTGACAATTTCAACTTCAAGGAAACGGGTTGGTTGCAGCTGATTAGATAACAGAACAAGACACTAAATAAAAAAGGCTCCAAATTGGAGCCTTTTTTATTTCTGAAACTTAGTTGCGAAGTCTGTATTCAGTTTCTCTATGTACTCTAAAAGTGGTTCTCGACCATCCTTCTTCTCTGCAGAAGTAATAACCTGAATAGGTAACTCATCCCACTTCTCAAGCATCTTATTCCTATACTTCTTTAAACTCGGCTCTATCTCACCCCTTTTAAGCTTATCCAGCTTAGTGAATACCATGGTGAATGGAATGGAGGAAAGACCTAGCCATTCCATAAATTCCAAATCTATCTGCTGTGGACTATGTCTAATATCCACCAGTATAAACACCGTAACTAGGTTTTCTCGGAGAAGAATGTAATCCGAAATCATACGCTCAAACTTTACTTTATGAGCTTTTGGAACTTTCGCATAGCCATAACCTGGCAAATCAACCAAGTACCAGGTTTTATTCACCAAAAAGTGATTAATAAGCTGTGTCTTACCAGGCGTGGAGCTGGTTTTTGCCAAGCTCTTCTTACCCATCAACATATTAATCAGAGAAGATTTTCCAACGTTTGATCGTCCTATAAAAGCATATTCTGGTCTATCCGGTTTCGGACATTTACGCACGTCAGAGTTGCTCATCACAAACTCTACATCTTTAATTATCATACTTAGTTCTTAAGAACGTGCGTCCGTAACCACGGAGACAAAATGCCATTAAATTCCTTTGGGTGCTCCATCATCGGGGCATGTCCGCATTTGTCTATCCAATACAATTCAGAATTAGGTAAGAACCTATGGAAATCCTCAGCAACTTCTGGAGGAGTCACTCCATCATTTTTGCCCCATATTAAACAGCTCGGAATAGTAATCCCAGGCAATTCCTCTTTCATGTTGTGCCGAATGGCTGATTTGGCAATTGCCAACACCCTAATGAGCTTGCTTCGATCATTAATAATCCCGAAAACCTCTTCAATCAATTCATCAGTGGCATTCTTTGGGTCGTAAAAGGTGGTTTCTACTTTCTTGCGTATGTATTCCCGATCTTCTCTTCTGGGAAATGAACCACCAAACGCATTTTCATATAAACCAGAGCTTCCAGTAAGTACCAGTGCATTTACTTTTTCAGGATGAGCCACGGTGTACACCAACGAAACATGCCCACCTAATGAATTTCCAAGCAACGTTACGCTATCGAAAGACTTGAACTCAATAAAGGAATGAATGTAATCCGCCAATTCCTTCACATTGGTCTTAAGCAGAGGCAATTCATAAATCGGCATAATCGGAATTACCACTTTGTAATCCTTAGAGAATTCGTCTAGCACATCCTGAAAGTTGCTTAACGCACCGAACAAGCCGTGCAATACCACCAACACCGGACCTTCTCCTTGCTCAATATACTTATGACCTAATTCCTCTTTAATCAATTGCATCTGATTTGAACAGCAAAATTAACCAAAAATGAAGGCGTCAATCTCGATTAAATCAATTGAAATCAACCAAGGTTATTAACACTAGTACCACTTTTTACCACCAATCATTTATACTAAAACACGAACGATTATCGTTTAATCGTAACCTTTCTGTAATTTCAGCTTATAAAGTTTTCAACAGTTGTGGTAAACTGTGGTAAATAGTGGTAGATAATCCATTACTTTACCTGATAAATCCTAGTGTAAGTGACCAATATTATCGGGACATATGAATGCAAAGTGGACGCCAAGGGCCGACTCATGCTGCCAACAGCATTGAAGAAGCAGTTGATGTCTGAGCTTCAGGATGGTTTCGTGCTAAAGCGCGGAATGTTCGAAAAGTGCATTGAATTGTACCCGATGAGCGAGTGGAACGACAAAATGAGTAAGGTGAACAAGCTGAATAGGTTTGTTCGCAAGAATGTCGAGTTTATTCGATTGTTCACTGCTGGGGTCAAGATAGTTGAACTTGATGTAACTGGCCGTTTGCTAATTCCCAAAGATTTGGTGGGATTCAGTGCAATTTCTAGCGGCATCGTTCTCGCATCTGCCGGTACCTATGTGGAAATATGGGATAAGGCAGCTTACGAGGAAAAGTTGAGCAATCCTGAAACAGACATTGCCACACTGGCTGAAGAAGTCATGGGCAGCCTTAAAGACGGGGCTGATGAACTACCATGACCCCGTCCTGCTACAGGAGTGCATTACTGGTTTAAACATTGACCCGAAAGGGATTTACGTGGACCTAACCTTCGGTGGAGGTGGGCATTCGCGTGAAATTGTTAAGCATTTAAAAGGCGGGCATCTGTTTGCCTTTGACCAGGATAAAGACGCGCAAATGAACCTGATTCAGGACCAACATTTCACTTTCATACCACACAACTTTAGGTATGTGCGCAATTTCCTGAAGTACCACAAGGCATTACCGGTAAACGGCATTCTTGCCGATTTGGGTATTTCATCTTTTCAAATTGACGAGCCAAGTAGAGGCTTTAGCACAAGAGCAGATGGCCCTTTAGATATGAGAATGTCTGACGGAATCGAACTCACCGCCCATAAAGTGGCAAATCAATACTCTGCCGAACAGCTCTCTGGAATTTTTCGAGGAAACGCAGACCTAAATGAGGCTTGGAAACTGGCAAAAGCTATTGTCGCAGCTAGGTCGGTTTCTGAAATTGAAACCATCGACCAGTTTAAAGAAGTCATTCTTCCAATGGTCCAACGTGGGAAAGAAAACAGCTTCCTATCAAGAGTATTTCAAGCCATCAGAATGGAAGTGAACGATGAGATGGCTGCGCTGAAAGAGATGCTAAACCAAATGCCAAATATCCTTGCAGATCAGGGTCGATTGGTTGTAATGTCTTACCATTCTTTAGAAGACAGATTGGTGAAAAACATGGTAAGAAGCGGCAACATTGAAGGAAAAATTGAGAAGGATTTCTTTGGCAAACCGATAGTTCCTTTCAACGCCATCAACCGAAAACCAATCATTGCTTCGGACGAAGAGGTTGCCAGAAACCCAAGAGCAAGAAGTGCCAAACTCAGAATTGCCGAAAAAATTCAATGAGCGAGGAATCTACAAATACCACGCAAGGAAACGGAGTCGCGAAACGCGTGCTTTCAGTGCTAGACGGGAGTTTCTTAACACGTGATAATGTGATAAACAACATCCCATACCTCCTCTTTCTATTTGGGGTTGGCATTTTCTACATCGGCAACAGCCATTATGCAGAAGGCGGAATAATTGGAATGGAAAAGCTGAATAATGAGCTAAAGGAGCTTCGCTCAGAGTTCATTTCAACTCGTTCCGAACTCATGATTGTGAGCAAGCAAAGTGAAGTAGCAAAAGCGGTAGCTCCTATGGGAATCTATGAAAGTGTTGTGCCGCCAAAGAAAATTCTTGTAAAACCAGAAGCATTACCTGAAAAGTGAGCCACGAAAAGCAAATAAAAACACGTGTATATCTAGCCTATGGCTTGATGTGCGTTTTTGCGCTTTCAATTGTTGCCAGAGTTGCTCAAATTCAATTTTTAGAGGGTGAAAAATGGAAATCAAAAGCTGAAACTCAAACCACTTCCTTTATCACTATTGAGGCAGTTAGAGGTAATATTTTCGCTTCAGACGGTAGTCTTTTGGCTACATCAAAACCTATTTACGAAGTGCGGTGGGATGCTGCCATACCATCCTTAACCGATGAGTACTTCAACGAGCATATCGGCAAGCTTTCGCAACAGATGGCTCGACTGTTTCAAGACAAATCAGCTACAGTTTATGCGCGAGAATTAACACAGGCAAGAAACAACAAGAGTCAGTACCATCTTATAAAGCGAAAAATTGACTACAAACAACTTAAGGCTCTTCGTGAGTTTGAAATTTTCAACAAAGGGCGATACCGTGGTGGCTTAATCATTCATCAGCGTAACAAAAGAGCTAAACCGTTTAAACAATTGGCTTCCAGAACAATTGGCTATGACAGAGAAGATTATCGGGTTGGTTTAGAAGGGGCGTATTCTAAAGAATTGTCTGGGGTAGTCGGGAAACGGTTGATGCAAAAAATTGCTGGCGGAAACCTAAAACCACTGAATGATGTGAATGAAGTTGAGCCAGAAGATGGCTCTGACCTTATCACGACTATTGACATAAACATCCAAGACGTTGCTGAACACGCTCTACTTACACAGTTAGAAAAGCATGGAGCGCATCATGGCTGCGCGGTCTTAATGGAGGTTGAAACTGGCAACATTAAGGCTATCGCCAACCTCACGGTTCAAGAAAACGGAACCTATGCCGAGACTTACAATTACGCAATTGGGTCTCCAACCGAACCTGGCTCAACATTCAAGTTGGCAAGCATGCTTTGCTTACTGGAAGATGGTCATGTAGAACTTACGGACTCTGTAGACATAGAAGGTGGTATCAAGAAATACTACGACCGTACAATGCGCGACTCAAAAACAGGCGTTTACAATAAAATAACAGTGGCCAAAGCATTTGAAATCTCATCTAACGTTGGTATTTCAAAGTTGGTTAATCAGTATTACAGAGAAAATCCAGCACAATTTGTAAAAAGGTTGAAGGCGATGAAATTGGATCAGCCTCTTGGACTGGAAATCAAAGGAGAGGGACAGCCATCAATAGCTTCACCAGATGACGCTGCTTGGTCTGGCATCTCATTGCCTTGGATGAGTATTGGATATGAAGTGCTCCAAACTCCTTTACAAATTCTGACGCTTTATAACGCTGTGGCCAACAATGGTAAAATGGTTAAGCCTAAAATGGTGCAGGCCATCAAGAAGCGTGGTAAAATCGAAAAGGAATTTCCAACCGTTGTCATTCAGGACAAAATATGTTCTCAAAGCACCATCGACAATCTGAAAGTATTGTTAGAAGGAGTTGTTGACCATGGAACAGCTAGCAACTTGAAGCACGCAAACTATAAGATTGCTGGTAAGACCGGAACGGCTCAGATTGCCAAAGACGGGAATTACCAACGAGTCAAGACGTATCAAGCTTCATTCGTGGGATATTTCCCAGCCGAGAAACCTCGATACACTTGTATTGTGGTGATTGATTCACCTACCAGTTCTGTTTACTACGGCAACTTGGTAGCCGGCCCAATTTTCAAGGAAATTTCTGATAAGGTCTACTCTACGCAAATCAAAATGCATGAAGAAGTAACTACCGACCCAGCATTAGCAAACAGCTTAATTCCTGTTTCTAAAGTGAGCGAAAAGGCAGACTTAGTTACGGCATTCAAGAAATTGAACATACAAGCTGAGGTGAAAGACCCAGATGCAAAATGGGCCGTGGCTCAATCCTTTTCAGATTCGGTTGAGATAACAGAACGAGAAGTGATTGAAAATTTGGTGCCCCGAGTAGTTGGAATGGGTGCAATGGACGCACTGTTTCTGCTCGAAAATGCAGGCCTCAAAGTAAATATGGTAGGATCTGGCGTGGTTAGACAACAATCAATAATCCCTGGCACTCGAGCGACTCTAGGTCGTGAAATCACAATACATCTTTCATGAAGCTGCTAAAAGACATATTATATAGAGCAGGAATCGATGAGGTTTTGGGGTCAACAAATGTTGCGATTGAAAACATTTGCATCGATTCTCGTCAGGCTAAAAAATTCTCTCTTTTTATTGCAGTGAGAGGCACTTTGGTTGACGGTCATGATTACATAGACCAAGCAATTAAGCAAGGGTCGCTTGCAATTGTATGCGAACAGATTCCTGAGGTGCAAATTCCGGATGTCAACTACATTCAGGTAAAGAATAGCCGATTTGCAGCAGGTATCATTGCCTCAAATTTTTACGATAACCCATCGGAAAACTTGAAGTTGATTGGCATTACCGGCACCAACGGAAAGACTACTACTGCCACCCTCCTTTACGAATTATTCCGAGGATTGGGCTACAAAGTTGGGCTCATTTCTACCGTAAGAAATCTCATTAATGAAATTGAGGTAAAGGCTACTCACACTACTCCCGACCCAATAAGCCTCAACAACCTTTTGGCTGAAATGGTGCAAGAAGGTTGCGAATTTTGCTTCATGGAGGTTAGCTCACATGCTCTTGACCAGCATCGCGTGGCAGGTCTTGAATTTACAGGTGCCATTTTCACCAACATCACTCACGATCATCTCGACTATCACGGAAACTTCGACCATTACATCAAATCAAAGAAGATGTTGTTCGATCAACTTCCATCAACCGCATTTGCGCTTGTAAACCTAGATGACAGAAACGGGGAAGTGATGGTGCAAAACACCAAGGCAAAGGTTATTAGCTACGGACTTAAGTCCATGGCGGATAGAAAGGCCAAAATCTTGGAAAACAACTTAACCGGTCTCATTTTAAATATTGACGGTCAAGAGGTAATCACAAGACTGATTGGTTCGTTTAATGCCTACAATATTCTAAGTGTTTATGGTGCTGCCATCGAACTTAAAGAGGAGAAGCTTCAGATACTTACCACACTGAGCAATCTCCATTCGCCAGAAGGACGCTTCCAGTTTATAAAGACAGAAAATAACGTGCTAGGCATTGTGGACTATGCTCACACGCCTGACGCACTAGAAAACGTGCTTTCAACCATTCACGAATTAAGAACCGGCAACGAGAAGCTGATTACACTAGTTGGTTGTGGAGGAGACAGAGATAAAGCCAAGCGACCCGAAATGGCTCGTATTGCGGCTGAGGGTTCAGATAAGGTAATCCTAACCTCCGATAATCCACGAAGCGAAGAACCAGAAGCAATTCTGGCAGATATGAAAAAAGGGCTTGACCCCGTGCTTGCGCGTAAAGCGGTGAGCATTGTAGACAGAGCGGAAGCCATCCGCACAGCTTGCTTAATGGTTCAGCCTGGCGACATCATTCTAGTTGCCGGAAAAGGGCATGAGAAATACCAAGAGATTAAAGGCGAAAAGTTCGCTTTTGATGACATGGAAGTGCTTTCTACCAACCTAAAACAGATCTGCTAATGCTATACTATCTGTTCGATTTCTTAGAAACTCATTATCACCTGCCAGGCGCTGGAGTGTTCCAATACATCTCATTCCGTGCTGCAGCTAGCGTAATTACATCGCTAATCTGCTCTATGATTATTGGCAAAAAAGTAATTGAGTACCTGCAATTAAAGCAGGTTGGCGAAATCGTCAGAGACCTAGACCTAGCTGGCCAAATACAGAAGCAAGGAACGCCAACAATGGGAGGAATTATCATCCTCTCTTCCATCTTAATACCTACCCTTCTATTCGCCAAACTGCACAACGTATATGTAATTCTCATGATTGTTACCACCCTCTGGTTGGGCACAATTGGCTTTATAGACGACTACATCAAAGTCTTCAAAAAAGACAAAGAGGGTCTAGCTGGAAAGTTCAAGGTAATGGGGCAAATTGGCATTGGGATAATCGTAGCGTGCACCCTATACTTCAATGAAAACGTAGCTGTTAAAGAACGACTTGCAAGCGGTGGAACTACCATAGAAGCCGTAGTAGATGGTAGAACAGTAACAGGCCAAACCACCCCTGTTTATGGAGATGCAGAACATTCACTTGTCACTACCATTCCTTTCTTCAAGAACAACGAATTCGACTACAGTTCCCTGTTGGGTTTCCTTGGAGACAATGCCAAAGATTGGAGTTGGTTAATCTTTATTCCCATCGTCATATTCATTGTAACAGCTGTGTCCAACGGGGCAAATCTTACGGATGGATTGGACGGATTAGCAACTGGAACTTCTGCCATCATTGGCGTTACGCTTGCCGTGTTTGCCTATGTATCGGGCAACATCATTTTTGCCGATTACCTCAATATAATGTACATCCCAGGTTCGGGCGAACTGGTGGTTTTTATATCCGCCTTCATCGGTGCTTGCGTGGGGTTCTTGTGGTACAATCAGTACCCTGCACAAGTGTTTATGGGCGATACGGGTAGCCTCGCTTTGGGTGGAATCATCGCAGTTTTCGCACTTGCAATTCGCAAAGAATTACTCATACCAATTCTATGTGGTGTGTTCCTAATGGAAAATCTATCCGTTGTAATGCAGGTTAGCTATTTCAAATACACCAAGAAGAAATTCGGAGAAGGGAGAAGAATATTCCTGATGTCTCCGCTCCATCATCATTTCCAGAAAAAAGGAATGCACGAGGCCAAAATTGTTGGTCGCTTCTGGATTGTAGGATTAATGCTTGCCGTGCTCACAATTGTAACGCTCAAACTCAGATAATGGCAGAAAGACTGGTCATATTGGGTGGAGGCGAAAGCGGTACAGGCGCAGCTTATCTGGGTCAGAAAAAGGGATATGATGTTTTCCTTTCTGACAAAGGAAAGCTGAAGAACAAGTATGCCCAAAACCTAGAGAGTTGGAAGATTGACTATGAGGAAGGCAAGCATACAGAAGAGAAAATTCTCAATGCAGATTTGGTCATTAAAAGCCCAGGAATTCCTGAATCTGCTCCGCTAGTTCAATCGCTTCGCGGAAAAGGGGTTCCTGTTGTCTCTGAAATTGAATTTGGGCTGAAGTACACCAACGCCAAAACAATAGGCATAACAGGCACAAACGGCAAGACCACCACTACGCTTCTTACTCATCACATGCTTACTAAAGCAGGGTTAAACGTTGGATTAGCTGGCAATGTCGGCAAAAGCCTTGCCTGGCAAGTGGCCGACAAGGAGTTCGACTATCTGGTTTTAGAGCTAAGCAGTTTTCAGCTTGACGGAATGATTGACAGCAGAATAAACATTGCTGTACTTCTCAATATCACACCTGATCATCTTGATCGATACGCTGGAATGGATGCCTACATCGCTTCTAAAATGCGCATTGCTCAAAACCAAACTTCAGACGATGCACTCATCTTTTGTGCAGAAGATGAAAACATCAAAAATGCACTCAACGCAGGCAGCTATGCTGCTAAAAAATATCCTTTCTCGCTTACCGATACCGTGGCCGAGGGAGCCTACACAGACCAAAATAATCTCAACATAAACCTCAATAACACAAACTTCAACATGTCCATTCACAAACTAGCACTGCAGGGCAAACACAACACGTACAATTCTATGGCATCTGGAATTGTTGGTCGATTGTTAGAACTGCGCAAAGACCTCGTCAGAGAAAGCCTAAGCGATTTTAGTGCCGTTGAGCACCGATTAGAAAACATCGGAAAAGTTCATGGCATCGATTTCATTAACGATAGCAAAGCCACAAACATTAACTCCACTTGGTATGCGCTAGAATGCCAAAATCAGCCTGTGGTATGGATTGTAGGTGGTGTTGATAAAGGAAACGACTACTCCATTGTGGCCGATTTGGTAAAAGACAAAGTGAAGGCAATTATCTGCTTAGGCACAGACAACGAAAAAATCCACAAAGCCTTTGAAGGCATAGTTGAGACCATTGTGGACACCGCTAGTGCCGAAGAAGCCGTGAAAGCAGCTTACTACATCGGAAAGAAAGGAGATGCCGTCCTGCTTTCACCTGCATGCGCAAGTTTTGACCTATTTGAGAATTATGAAGACCGAGGTAGAAAATTCAAAGCTGCTGTAAAGTCGCTTTAAACCATAAACCTAATACCCCATGAAAAATAAAGATTGGAATAAAGAGGTACAGACTGAAGAACAGAAAATGTTCAACAGCCTGTTGGAGTTGAGAAAGCAAATTCTTGAAGAAAGCGTGTCTGATGTGCAAAGCACCAGACACCGTCAAGAATTAATTGGCGAATGGAACAACATTGAATTTATCAATGACTCAAAAGCCATCAACGTTGACCTCACTTGGTATTCGCTAGAAAGGCTGCAAGGAACTGCAGTTTGGATAGTTGGCGGATTACAAGACGGACAGGATTACGGAATGCTAAAAGAGTTGGTTGCAGACAAAGTAAGAGGCATTGTTTGCCTTGGCAGAGAGAACAGCAGCGTGTTTAAAACCTTCATGAGTTTTGCTGATGTTATAGTTGGGGCTAGTACCGCAGAAGAAGCTGTTAAAGCGGCCATCGCTCTTGCTCAACCGGGAGACAAAGTCATTCTTTCCCCAGCTTGCTCTAGCCACGATTTATTCGAGAGCTACGAAGACCGAGGAAACCAGTTTACCAAGGCAGTAAAAAACCTACTAGACAAAAAATAAGGTGAACCAACTGGTGCGCAAATATCTACAAGGAGACATGGTCATTTGGGCCGTGGTGTTCTTGCTATCACTCGTTTCTGTGATGGCGGTATACAGCGCAACCAATAATCTGGCTTACGCTAAGCAAGGCGGGAATACTGAGTTCTATCTAATGAAGCACATGGCTATCATTTTGATGGGCTGGGGTATTATTTATGCCGTGCATAAAGTGCCTTACACCTACTTTTCAAGGATAGCCCAAATACTTATTTGGGTATCCATACCTCTTTTGGCAATTACCCTTATTTCTGGTACGTCCGTGAACCAAGCTTCTAGATGGCTCACGGTTCCAATCATTAATATGTCGTTCCAAACTTCCGATTTAGCCAAACTTGCACTTATCGCATATCTGGCTCGGCAGTTGTCAAAAAGACAAGATTCCATGTCTGATTTCAAAGACGGATTCTTGCATCTCATTTGGCCCGTACTGTTAGTATGCGCCCTCATTTTACCTGCCAACTTCTCCACATCTGCGGTTCTATTTGCAACCTCCTTGGTTGTCCTTTTTATTGGGAGAGTCAAGCTATTGTATATCACAGGTTTGGTGGGAAGTATTATTCTGGCAGGAGCCTTCGTGTTCTTGCTTTCTTATGCTGTTCCCATAGAAAAAGTATTGCCTCGTTTTGGCACTTGGAAAGCTCGAATCGAAACCTATTTTAATAATGAAGAGACTGCTGAAACAGCAGACGCTAACTATCAAACAGAACAGGCGAAAATTGCCATCGCGCAAGGTGGTATTACAGGTGTTGGGCCAGGAAATAGTGTTCAGCGAAATCGCCTGCCGAGTGCTTATGCAGATTTCATTTACGCCATCATCATTGAAGAATGGGGTTTGGTTGGAGGGCTAGGAATCTTGTTTCTCTATCTCATTCTCCTCTTCCGCGGACTACGAATCGTACACAAAGGAACATCGCCCTTTGGTACATTATTGGCCTTCGGCTGCATGTTCAGCCTTATTTTTCAGGCGTTCATAAACATGGCCGTTGCAGTCAACTTGTTTCCTGTAACTGGTCAGCCGCTACCACTATTAAGTATGGGAGGAACCTCTATTTGGTTCACCTCCATCGCTATCGGAATGATTTTGAGCGTAAGTCGCTCGCTAAAAGATGAACCTAAACCTGAAGTCGCTCATGTCTAAGGTCAAGGTCATCATATCTGGAGGCGGCACTGGTGGACACATCTTTCCAGCTATTGCTATTGCAAATGCACTGAAGAATATTCAATCAGACATTGAAATTCTGTTTGTTGGCGCACTCGGTAAAATGGAAATGGAAAAAGTTCCTGCTGCAGGCTATGAAATTATTGGGCTCAATATTTCAGGTATAAACCGCAGTAACATGCTCAAAAATTTGGCCTTCCCATTCCGTTTGATTGGGAGCTTGCTGAAATCTGGCAAAATCATCCAATCATTCAAACCAAATGTGGTAGTTGGTGTAGGTGGCTTTGCAAGCGGCCCTGTTATGTACGCGGCTGGACTAGCTGGTATTCCAACTGTAATTCAAGAACAAAACTCATACGCTGGCATTACCAATAAAATATTGGGAGCTAGAGCTAAGAAAGTGTGTGTTGCATACGATGGAATGGACAAGTTTTTCCCTAGCCAGAACATTCTTCGAACTGGAAATCCAGTGAGGCAAGACATTCTGAATTTGGATGGAAAGCGCGATGAAGGAATGAAGACCTTCAGGCTAGACCCAACTAAAAAGACGCTTCTAGTAATTGGCGGAAGTCTTGGTGCGAGATCGATGAACTTGGCTCTCAAAGCCAACATCAAAACCTTTATGGATGCCAATGTGCAGGTGGTTTGGCAAACAGGAAAGCTTTTTATTGACGAAGCAAAAAAAGCAGTTGAAGAAGCGAATGCTTCAAACTTCTATGTCTCTGACTTCATCTACACAATGGACCAAGCGTATGCCGTGGCGGATGTCGTGCTCTCTCGGGCTGGGGCGAGTTCCATTTCAGAATTATGCATTGTAGGCAAACCCGCTGTTCTCGTGCCATTTCCTTTTGCAGCCGAAGACCATCAAACTAAAAATGCACAAGCATTGGTTGATGTTGACGCAGCAATACTTGTGACTGACAAAGAAGCTGGTTCAAAAGCCTGTGAAGAGGCATTAAACCTTCTTTCAAACGATGAAAAAAGGGCAACTCTAAGCGCCAATATTAAGACGCTTGCGTTGCCAAATGCTGATGCGGAAATCGCACAGGAAATCCTAAAACTCGCCAAAGTAGCATGAGAGATTTAGGACACATAGAAGCTGTTTACCTAATAGGCATTGGTGGCATTGGCATGAGCGCTTTGGCGCGCTACTTTGCCGTACAAGGCAAGACAGTGGCAGGCTACGACCGTACCCAAACGGAGCTTACCAAAGAGTTAGAATCATCTGGCATTAGCATTCATTATAGCGACAGTACGGATGAAATTTCTGATACTTTCAAAAACCCTGAAAACACGCTTGTTATTTACACACCAGCGGTTAAAGCGCTTAATGAGCTAGCCTATTTCCAAGCAAACAAATTCGAGGTTCTTAAGCGATCAGAAGTTTTGGGCGCTCTTTCCAGAAGCTACAATACAGTAGCAGTTGCTGGTACGCATGGTAAAACAACCACCAGTTCTATCGTAGCTCATTTGCTTAAGTCATCATCGCAAGACTGCAACGCATTCTTAGGTGGCATTTCATCCAATTACAACACCAACTTACTTACTTCAACAAGTAGTAACCTGATGGTGGTTGAAGCAGATGAATTCGACCGTTCTTTCCTCACGCTTACTCCAAATATTGCCATCGTAACATCTGTAGATGCAGATCACTTGGACATTTACGGATCGGCAGATGAAATGCTGAAATCTTTTCATGATTTCACAAACTGCATTTCCGAAACTGGAACATTAATCTATCGAGCAGGGCTTCCTTTTTCAGACACATCTAGAAAGAGTTTCACCTATTCCCTTCAAGAAAAAAGCGATTACCACGCTTCCAATTTATCTGTGGTGGACGGCAAGTACAATTTCAGCATGCACGCACCTACCCGTACCATTACCGATTTGACTTTCGGAATGCCTGGAATGCATAACCTTGAAAATGCTGTAGCAGCTTTCGCAGCAGTAGACCAACTTGGGTTAACGGAAGCTGAAATCAGAAATGGTTTTTCCTCATACAAGGGCGTTAAACGCAGATTTGACGTTCACATCAACACCGATAAACTCGTTTATATTGACGACTACGCCCATCATCCAACAGAAATTTCTGCTTGCGTAAACTCTGTTCGAGAACTTTTTCCTGGACGAAAAGTGAAAGGCATTTTTCAACCACACTTGTTTAGCCGCACAAAAGACCACATGACCGAATTCGCTTCTAGCTTAAGCGAACTAGATGAAGTGACATTGCTAGACATTTATCCAGCCAGAGAAGAACCAATGCCTGGAATCACCTCCTCTGTTCTACTCAGCCAAATCAACGCTCCATCCAAAGAATTGGTTTCCAAAACTGCGGCTGTTGAAGGCGTTTCTATAGATAATGTAGACGTGCTGCTGACAATGGGTGCTGGCGATATCGACCAATTAGTTGCACCAATCAAACACAAACTTGGGTTATGATTAGGAAGATTCTAAACATATCACTCCTTGTTGTGGCCGTTGTTGGGCTGTTTATCTCTTTGGCGTTCAGCGCACGCGAATCAGACAAGATTCCTTGCTCAGATATTCAGATTCAGATTGATAACTCGGCAGGTAACTTCTTTGTCACCAATGATGATGTGCTTGAAATGATTTGGAGCAAGGGAGACAGCCTCCTTGGTAAATCTATCACGTCAATTCCTATTGGAGTTTACGAACGACACATTGGTTCCGACCCTTCAATTAAGCGGGCAGAAGTTTACACCAAACACAACGGAATTTTCGCAGTGAAGGTCTATCAGCGAGAACCAATCCTGCGGGTTCTTACCTCTCATGGCGAAAGCTTTTACCTAGACAAAGACGGTTGGATTATGCCACTGAGCAATACATACACAGCGCGGGTGCCTGTTGCAAATGGATTCATTACAGAAAAGGAATTTGAAATGCTGCAGCACAACGTTGCCGAAATGAACGACAGCCTTCGGAAAACCTCCTGTTTAGACGACCTGTTTAAGCTTGCCACCTTCATTAGAAAGGATGAGTTCTGGAAAGCCAACATTCAACAAATAAGAGTTGAGCCAAACGGAGAACTCACAGTCATTCCAACCATCGGAGACCACCATATATTATTGGGTACCACCGATAAAATGGAGCAGAAATTCAACAAGCTTTTAATGTTCTATCGCAAAGGCCTCAACACCACCGGTTGGGACCAATACACTAACATCAATCTTAAGTACAAAGACCAAGTCATCTGTACCAAAAAAAACAGTTAAATGGAAAATTCAGACATCGTAGTAGGACTTGATATCGGAACCACAAAAATTGCGTGTATCGTTGGAAAACGTGACGAACATGGTAAGATTGAAATTCTAGGCATTGGTAAGTCAGAATCGCTTGGCGTTAGCAGAGGAGTTGTAGCCAACATCGACAAGACCGTACAATCTATTCAAGCGGCAGTTGAAGAAGCTCAGAATAAGACTGGAATTGAAATTAAGTACGTAAATGTTGGTATTGCAGGTCAGCACATAAAGTCTTTGCAGCACAGAGGTATTTACACACGAGATTCTTTAGACACGGAGATAAGCAAGGAAGATGTTCGCAACCTCATCCGCGATATGTACAAATTGCAAATGCTTCCGGGAGAAGAAATCATCCATGTTCTTCCGCAGGAATACATTGTAGATAACGAGCAAGGAATTAAAGACCCAGTTGGAATGAGCGGCATTCGCCTAGAGGCCAACTTCCACATCATTACGGGTCAAGTAGCAGCAGCTAAGAACATTCATAGATGTGCTTATAAAGCAGGATTGTCGGTAACCGAACTCATCCTAGAGCCGCTTGCTTCTTCGGCAGCAGTGCTCAACGATGAAGAGATGGAAGCGGGTGTTGCCCTTGTGGATATAGGTGGTGGAACAACAGACATCGCCATTTTCCAAGACAACATTATCAGACACACAGCTGTCATTCCATTTGGTGGGAACATCATTTCTGAAGACATCAAAGAAGGTTGCACCATCATCAAGCATCAAGCAGAATTACTGAAAGTGAAGTTTGGATCTGCTTTAGCTACCGAAGCAAAAGACAATGAAATCGTGTCTATTCCTGGTCTTCGCGGACGTGAGCCTAGAGAAATTAGCCTCAAGAACTTGGCAAGTATTATCCAGGCTAGAATGGAGGAAATCATCGAACACGTTTACTATGAAATCAAGAATTCTGGATACGAGAAAAAGCTAATCGGTGGTATTGTAGTAACTGGTGGTGGATCTAACCTGCGCCATCTACCACAATTGATGGAATACGTTACAGGAATGGACGTTAGGGTTGGTTACCCGAACGAGCACCTAGCTGGTGGAAACCCAGAAGATGTAACAAGCCCAATCTTTTCTACTGGTGTTGGACTAGTAATGAAAGGCCTAGAATTTAACGATGAGTTGGCCGCCAAAGGCATGACTATAGACGACTGGGCAGAAGGAAGAGAAGGCAATCCAGCTCCGAAAAAACAAACAGAAAAAGAAGCAGAGCCACTCATTTCGGAAGCGGAAGAAGTAGCACGTGAAGTAGCGGAAGAAAAAAGTACAAATAGCCCGTTTTCAAGCATTACAAACTTCAGAGCGAAGATTGAAAAGTGGATGAACGAAGGCATTGAATGAACCCAATAACAAACCCAAATAATAAACACTAACCATTAATAGGAGGAAAACATGGCTAAGGAAATGATGAATTTTAATCTCCCCAAAGAGGAAAGCTCTATCATCAAGGTGATAGGCGTTGGTGGAGGCGGCTCAAATGCCGTAAACCACATGTACCGTCAAGGTATTAGAGGCGTAGACTTCGTTGTCTGCAACACAGATCAACAAGCGTTGGACACTAGTCCTGTGCCTAAGAAAATTGCGTTGGGCTCTAGCCTAACCGAAGGTCGAGGTGCTGGTGCTCAAGCAGAAGTTGGGATGAATGCCGCTATCGAAAACCTAGACGACATTAAGGACGTTCTAGGAACCGACACCAAGATGGTTTTCATTACCGCTGGTATGGGCGGTGGTACCGGAACTGGTGCCGCTCCTGTAATTGCACAAGCAGCAAAAGAGCTTGGCATTCTTACCGTTGGTATCGTTACAATTCCGTTCAGTTTTGAAGGAAAGAAACGAAAACTACAAGCCGACAAAGGACTTGCCGAACTAAAGAAACACGTAGATACCGTGCTAATTATTAGCAACGATAAGCTGCGCGATATGTACGGAAACCTGAAACTAAGCGAAGCCTTTAACCAGGCTGATGATGTATTGAGCATTGCCGCTAAGGGCATTGCAGAAATCATCACCGTTGAAGGATACGTAAACGTTGATTTTGAAGACGTTCGTACCGTTATGACCAACTCAGGTGTGGCCATTATGGGTTCTGCGACAACTTCTGGTGCCGACCGTGCAACAAAAGCAGTTGAACAAGCACTTGCATCTCCTCTACTTAACGATAACAACATCTTCGGAGCTAGTAATATCCTCCTTTACATCAGCTCTGGAAAAGATGAAGTGACCATGGATGAGGTAGCAGAAATCACCGACTACATTCAAGAAGAAGCAGGTATGGATGCCGATGTTATTTGGGGTAACGGCACCGATCATGACTTGGACGATAAGCTTACGCTTACCATCATTGCAACTGGTTTTTCAGGCGAAAAGCTTGAGAAAGTAACAGGTACCGAAAACGTTGTTCGATACACACTTGATGCGCGAGCTCCAAAACCGAATACTGCACCAGCAGCACCAGCCAAAGAAGAGAATACCTCCATTCCTTCTGGTTTAACTGCTCGTCCAATCTTGCTTAAATCAAATAATCAGAACACTGAAGACACCACTTCTGAACTTAGCATGAGCGAGCCTACACCTATCGCAAAGCCAACAGAAGGTGTCATCAAGTATTCATTAATTGAAGATGAGCCGAAAACGGAACGTTCTACAATAATGGCGTTCAAAGTAGATGAAGACGATGCCGAATTAAAGGCCATGTTAGATGAAGAGGCACCAGAAATGATTGGTGTTAAAGAGGGCGAAGAACTTCCTGTATTCAACTATGAAGATGACGAGGATGATGACGACCTAGAGGTGGCAGCAACCCTTCAGTCGGAGATTACCGCAAAGGCAGAATCTAACCTAGAAATGAGCCGACCAACCTTAGCAGAAAAAGACGATGAGTCTTCAGATGCAGAGCAAGTAAAGCCGATGATGATGCCTTTTACCCTTTTCAGAGATAAGCCTGTTGAGGCAAAAATCGATGAGGTTGATGACGAAGTAGAAAAGGTAGATGACAACATCATCACCACAGAAACTTCTACCGAGTTCGAATTCGAACTAAAGCAAGAAACGCCTAAGGCCGAAGAAGAGGTAAAAAAGACCTTCAATCTGTACGAAGACACGCCAAGTTCAAATACCACAACTGTTACCAACGAACTAAGCGAAGAGCCGAAGCTCATTACGCGTACCGCTCCAATGTCTGACGGACTAGACACAGATGAAATGCAGCGCAAGCAGCAAGAAAGAATGGAAAGACTGAAGAACATGAATCAGAGATTCCGTTCTCCTTCCAACCTTGCCGAATTAGAAAACGTACCTGCTTTTAAAAGACGAAACGTGAATCTTAACGATATGCCGCATTCTTCAGAAAGTTCTGTTTCTGGCTTCGAAGTAAAAGAAGACATAGACGAGAATGGAAATAAACGGGGCGGACTAAGCGATGGAAACGAATTTCTGCACAAGTCGGTCGATTAATCCAACTCCCGTCATTGCGAACGGAGTGAAGCAATCTACAACAAACAGATTGCTTCGTAATTCTTCCTTGCAATGACGAAAACCAAATGATGAAAAACCGCAATTGGATATACCTGCCAGTAATAGCAATTCTGCTATTGCTGGCTTGGTACTTTCATACCGTAATAGCATACATCTTAGTAGCGGGCATCATTTCGCTCATCGGAGAGCCAATCATCCGCTTTCTCCTTAGCCTCAACATCAAAGGCAAAAAAATCCCAAGAGCTCTAGCTGCCACAATTACCATTGGCGGGCTCCTCGGTTTCTTCGGAGGTATCATCAGTCTGTTTATACCAATGGTGGCAGACGAAGCAAGAAAACTATCCAACGTCAGTGTTGAAGAAGTCCTCCTCAACATTCAAGCACCAATACAGGCAGCACAAGATTACATCAATCAGTTCAAGCTTACCGAGCAACCAATTGTAATCGAAACTGAGCTCAAACACCTGCTCACAAACCTATTCGATATATCTGCCGTGGGCGATAGCGTGCAATACGCTCTAGGTCTCACAGGCGATATATTCATCGCATTCTTTGCCATCACCTTCATTACGTTCTTCTTCCTAAAAGACCAAGGATTATTCAAGAACATGATAATGACCGCAGTTCCTTCTGGTTACGAAGAACGCATCGGCAAAGTGCTGCACAAGAGCAAAGAACTTCTTACTCGCTACTTCATCGGGGTAATCATAGAGGTAGCCATCGTTATGACCATCGTGTCAGTCGGACTAAGCATAGTAGGTATAGACAATGCCCTTCTCATTGGCTTTATCGCAGGACTCTTTAATGTAATTCCATACATCGGTCCTATGATGGGTGCTGCTGTTGGAATAACCATTGGCCTTACCACCAATGCCGAAGGACTCGATATCACAGGAATGCTTTCGCTTACAGGTCAAATGGCCATTGTTTATGCAGCAGCACAACTGCTCGACAATATCGTTCTGCAACCGTACATCTATTCGCAAAGCGTAAAGGCACATCCGCTCGAAATATTCCTTGTCATCCTAATGGCTGGTAACGTTGCGGGCATTGCAGGAATGATCCTCGCTGTTCCAACCTACAGCATCGGCCGCGTGTTCGTTGGCGAATTCTTCAACCAATTCAAGGTTGTAAAAGCTTTAACCAAAGAGGTCTAATCTGTAGAGACGCAATGCTTGCGTCTATTGATGGTAAAGAAGCAATGCTTGCTTCTTCATTTCCCACACATTGCAAGGGTAGAGACGCAATGCTTGCGTCTATTAATGATGAAGAAGCAATGCTTGCGTCTCCATTTCCCACACGTCATTGCTGTAGAAGTCAACTAATTCGGTAACGATTTTCTAAAGTTAATAGGAATGTCATTTATACCTTGATGATGTCTTATTTCATTGTAGTAATACATGTATTGAAGGAGTTCTTCTTTGAGTTCC
>FLOH01001226.1_pt1 | contig 41151 bp, 43 predicted proteins | sample 756751 | NCBI WGS metagenome assembly FLOH01 (sample SAMEA4026879, study PRJEB14308) | marine metagenome | biome: coastal water; material: water | depth 74 m
ATAAGCGGGAGACAAATCTGGCTTTGAATTGCGATAAAGCAGTGAAAAATTCTTACCGTGGGCATCGCTATTGCCAATCAGGTAATTAAAGATAACACGCTCTAACAGGCGCGTTTGATCAAGAGCTGGCCGCATGGCCTTAACTTTAATCAACTCCATGCAAGCAGCCATATTTGGACCACCTTCCCGCTCGTATTTCACCTCAGGCATAATGCCCAAGGCCTGACAGAAGTCCTCCTGATGAATACGCTCGATCATGCCGCCGTCGAGTAGCTTGCGATCATACCGCTCTACCAGAAAATATGGCGCACCCGCAGCGTAGCGAATTTCAGCATGCGGCGCGTATATGCCTACCTTTGAGGCCAATCGCATGCAAAAGACCTCGTTATGAACGCTATCTTCCACACCCTCTATCAGCGGCTTTAATATATGGGATGTGGGCCGATTTCCCTTTACCAGCACAATATTATCGCCAGAGACACCCACAGCAATTTTGTCCTGCGCTCCAGCAAGAGATAGCCGTAATCCATCATCCCCCGCCAACATTGGGCGGCGGCGTAACAGTTCTAAAATCCCGACAAGGCGATCTTCATTAAGCAATTCGTCAGACACATCACTGGTCGCCTCAACCTCAGCACCACGCGGCACAAGCGACAAAGCCCCTGCGCACTCGCCGCCTATAGCTTCGAGCAAAGCGAAGGGGTTTTTCTCCGATACACCCAAATATTTCGCTAAGCGGTGACGCACAATTTCATCTGGCAATAAACCTGAGAAAAAGGCCTTAACACTATGTGAAATATTAGTTTTATCGGATAGAGGCAACGATATAGAAAGCGCATGCTGCTCAGATTCAAGATAGCCTTCACCGTAAGTAAAGGAAAGCACACCGCTCTCATCTTGTACTAGAACCCCCGCTTTTAAGCCGTGCAAGTAAACATCAAGGATATGCTTCATCTACTTTCACCTTCATAGCCCTTAATGCAAAGTTCCAGCCCCAGCATAGCAATCACATGCATTACCTTGGCGATTTGGCACGATGGCTTACCTTGCTCCAGCTCACGGATAAAACGCACACCGTAACCACAAGTCGCCGCTAACTGCGCTTGCGTTAACCCTTGCGCCTTTCTGGTGGTGCGAACCATTTGTCCAAGCACTGTAATATCTGTGACTAAATTCATAAAAAAACCCTTTCGGGATGATTTTATACAAACTGCAGAAAATAACAAGGAAATAACACCGTTCGGGATTATTTTATGAAAATGCGGCGTGAAAAAGAAAAATAGTACCGTTCGGGATGATGTCTACTCTTATAGCTAGTGCTGCGCCCTCCACCAGGATCCTGAATAAAAATTCCACGTTCCTTGAATTTCTGAATATCCCGAAGTCCCGTATCGGTCGAGAATTTGGCCATCTTGGCATATTCGGATGTATTCATATGCCCCATAAAACTGTAAACGGCGGAGACAAACTAGTCCACTGAAGCGGCGATATTGTATTGTTGCGGGCGGAGCAAAACTCTGCCATTTTTGTCCTCTTACTTTATAGGAGGGGCTGAAGATGTATACAGTGGGTTTATATAGAAGAGTGCGTCTTGCATGCAATAAGCAGCGCCTGAGTATAGGTCACACGTAGCATTTATTTTTTCGATACTTTCGGGAAACGCCTATCTTCATTTTCCTGTGGACAATTCAGTTTTTCAAAGGCGAGCCATTGCTGATAATTTTCAGTGCTTGCACCGCCAATAAAGCCCATGGTTTCAGTGTCATCTGACTGCCAGCGATGAGCTAATTTAAGCAGAATGCTTATTGCCAATTTTTGATGACCTGGGCATGGCATAAATGCATTACTTATATAAATTTGTTCCTGTTTCATATCATGCTCCTTCCGCAAATTCAGCTTCAAGCAACCGCTCGAAGGCGGAGCCATCTTGTCGGGTGAGGTTCGGCACGTAACGGGAATAAACTTGAAAAAGCATTTTCGTTGTGGTGTGGCCCATTTGTCTCGCGATCCATTCCGGACTTTCTCCAGAAGCAAGCCAGAGCGTTGCCGCCGAGTGGCGCGTTTGATAAGGGCGACGCTTTTCAAGACCGAGGCGCCTGAGCATGGGGTACCAGATACGCATGGTCACATTGCGGTTATGAAGGTGTGCGCCGCATTGTGTTGAAAAAACATAAGGACTTCGGTCCCCAACCTCTTGCCTATGTTTATCAAGGGCGTCATAAACCAGACTGTTCATTTCGACCTCGCGCATGGAACCGTCAGTTTTTGTGCCGACCATACGGCCCTGCACCAGTGCTTCGCGCACCAAAATCTGACGCCGATCAAAATCGATATATTTCCAGAGCAGGCCATCTATTTCTCCCGTACGTAGCCCTGAGAAAAACCTCGTCGTGTAATAAGTCTTGAAATCAGGTCTTATTTTACTCAAAAATAACTGCACCTCATGAATACTAAAAGGCATGACCTGTTTTCGACGCTCACGAACATGTTTAATATTTTTCCACGGGTCGGGGTAATTAAAACGCTCCGCCCCTTCCCGTAAAATCTGCCGTAAGGGCAACATGGTGTTGTTAATAAAGGATGCGGTCACTTTTCCACCGCTCATCCCCGGTAATTCTGCCAGATTTGAGCGCAATGCCATGATGGATGCTTTATCAATAGCCGCTAGTGGGCGCCCTTTAAAGTGCGGGATGACATGATTATCGAGGCGACTGCGGACATTTTCTCTATAAGATCGGCTCCACTCCACCCGTTTTTCATTAAACCAAACTTCGGCAAAGTTTTCAAAAAACTGCGGACTGGCACTTCCATTTTTTAACAATTTCTGTTGAGTTTTGAATTTATCCACCCCTTTGCCATTTGGAAAATACTCCTGATAATCAAAGCTATCCAGCGTGATCTCCGCCTCCACCCTTTTGATAAGCACACTCACCTGTTTACGGTTGGCGGGATTATCAACAATATTGGTCTGCTCGCGGTAGCGCAGCCCTTTATACCTAAAGTCGATATAATAGCGGCCACTTCTGACACCTATTGTCGCCATCTTATAGCCCCGCCTGAGAAAAGCTTTGAAGCGCATCGACACCGGACATATCTGCTTCAACCTTCTCCCAAAGGTATAAAATCTTACGGCCACCGAATGGACGGATATAGAGGATGTCTTCCAGCAAAACCGAATCCTTCAAACGGCCGCGAATGGTGCGAGGGTTATATTTAATGCGCGATGATAATTCTTCTGTTGTTAAATATGTAATGTTCATGTTAATCTCCTTTACTATAATTCAATACTCAGGAGGCATTAATAAGCTCCTGCAGATTATATTTACATAATAGAGTGCTTTTTGCAAGTAAAAAATAATCTACAGAAGATTAAAATGTTATTTTATGATAAAAATTAATCTATCAACGCTTATGGGCGAACGTAAATTAAAAATATCTGATGTGGCCAATAAGACGGGGATCAATAGAGGAACCATCACACGGCTCTATAAAGAAACTGCTGAACGTGTAGAGCTTGATGTGGTTGAGAAATTATGTCGTTATTTTGAATGCGAGGTTGGTGAATTGATTGAGATTTTGGATGAGTGAAATCTGACTTACTATCCCAACAAAGTTAGACCGTGGTCACCAAATGGTCACAAATTTGGTCACAGTGCCAAATGGGCAGCTTCAAAATTCGGCTAAGTCATTGAAAGTGATGGTGGGCGGTACGAGGTTCGAACTTGTGACCTCCTCGATGTCAACGAGGCGCTCTACCACTGAGCTAACCGCCCTACCTAGACATTAGAAAAATTGTTATACTCAATCCTCACAACAAAGCAAGCTCAAACATATATAAAAATCATTATTTTTATTCATGGAACATTAAGTTATGATTTGTTATTCTCAATCAGAAATGAGGAATAAATTATGAAATTATTATTTAAACTTCTCGGACCTGTTATTTTATCGACCCTGTTATTTGCTTGTGCGCCAAGCATTAAAAATAATATCACTCGTTTTCATAATCTGCCCACACCTCACGGCGAGACTATCAGCGTTGTCGCCATGGATCCCGCTTTACAACAAAGCATAGAATTTGCCACTTATGCCAATATGGTAGGGCAAAAATTAGGGACTTTCGGCTATAATCCACCGCAAAATAATGCATCCCTTTATGTGGCGGAAATTGGTTATGATATTCGCCCACTAGACGAAACATTCATTGAAAACCGTTCTCCCATATCAATCGGCGTCGGCGTAGGAAGCGGACACCGAAGAGGTACTTCTATGGGAATGGGCCTTTCCACGGGTTTTGGTTCTTCTAATAGACAAGGGGCTTATCTTAGTCATTTAAGTTTAAACATCATTCGCCTTAGTGACGGTGTGCGCCTTTACGAAGGCGTGGTTGAAAACCGAGGTCAAAACCAAAATATATCCGCCGTGATACCCTTTATGATTGATGCCCTTTTTCAAGATTTCCCCGGCCAAAGCGGCACTTCTAATACAATAAAAACCACCATAAATTAAAATGACGAATATTGGATAATTTTATGATTTCCCCTAATCAATCGCCCGATAAATGTGATCGCTTGCCTGCGAGCAATCCCTCATTACAAACTCTCGATCTGCTGTTACGAAGGCGGTCTTTAACGGTTAAAGATATGATAGAGCCCGGACCAAATGCTGAGCAACTAGAACAAATTCTTACCATCGGGTCGCGAGTGCCTGATCATAAAAAACAGATGCCGTGGCGTTTTTTAACCTTTGAGCATACAGCGCGAAAACAGATTGGGGTGATCTTACGCGATGTATTTTGTCACAATAACCCTGATTGTAATGATGAGCTGGCTAATTTTGAAGAAAACCGTTTTATGCGCGCACCGCTTGTCATTGCCGTCATATCAAAGGCATCCTCTGATAATCCAAAAGTACCCGAATGGGAGCAAATATTATCGGCGGGCGCGGTTTGTCAGAATATTTTAATCGCGGCTAATGCGATGGATTTTAGCGGCCAATGGCTTACGGAATGGTATTCTTATGATCAAGAAATTTTAGAGCAATTAGGGCTGTCAAAAGAAGAGCGAATAGCAGGTTTTATCTATATCGGAACGCCGAACAAAAATCCCGCAGAAAGGGAACGCCCCGACATTAAGGCAATCGTTCAAAAATGGTCTAATTAAAATTAATAAAAATGGTTGGCAAGAATGATCATATTAACATTTTCGTTATCTTCGCTCAACGGCAGGACGATTGCAGAATAATTAATGTGACTTTTATTAATGCTCTCTAAAGTGCTTATTATAAAATATGGTTTTTTATTTTTCACACACCATTTAAAACGGTCACACGATTCACCATAAGATTCAATACCTTCTAAATTATTCTTTTTTTCTCCAACAAAATTGGTACAACCCGTTCCGACCAAGCGAATATTAAAATCACCTGTGTCTGGCAAATAATCGAATAACATAATCATCGGCAAAATCGGGACAATATCATGGGGGCTAATATCAGCGCGGCTTGGCATATTGCGCTCACCTTTGAGTTTTAACCAATAATTATAAAACTCAAGCTGATATTTTACGGTAAAATCGCTTTTAGAAAAATCGGTGATGAAATTAGAATTGTTACTCATGAAAAACCCTAGGACTAAACTATAAAACTAAGTCTCAAGGCTAAACTCTAAATCTAAACAAAAGGTTTACAAATAGATCAAATAAGATGTTCTTTGGTTTTTAAAAATTTTATGTCTGGGTTTTCTTCTTTTGCTTTATCTAAACGCCAAGAATTTCGCGCTAAAAATACGGGCGATCCAGTATGGTCTTCGGCCATATTGGCCTTATTATGATCAATAAATTTTTTGAGTTTAATAGGATCATCACTTTCTACCCACAGGGCCGTATAGAGGGAAGTGGCTTCAAACCGGCACGGCACCTCATATTCGGTGCGAATACGGTCGGCCATTACTTCAAACTGTAGCATACCAACGACACCCACATACCATTCAGCACCAATGACAGGTTTAAATACTCTGGCCGCGCCCTCTTCGGCTAATTGGTGTAAGGCGCGGGCTAGATGTTTGGCTTTCACGGGATCATCGGGGCGCACAGTTTGGATATATTCGGGGGCAAAACTTGGGATACCTATGAATTTTAAATCTTCGCCTTCGGTAAGACTATCGCCAATACGCAAATTGCCGTGGTTGGGAATGCCAATAATATCACCAGGCCACGCCTCTTCGGCTAATTCTCTATCTTGAGCTAAAAAAAGCACAGGGTTATGCAGGTTAACCAGTTTTTGACTGCGTACATGTTTAAGCTTCATTCCTCGCTTAAATTGACCAGAAACCAGTCTAAAAAATGCAATGCGGTCGCGATGCTTAGGGTCCATATTGGCTTGAATTTTAAAGACAAAACCGCTGACCTTTTTTTCATAAGCCGCCACGTCCCTTAGGTTGGTTTTATAAGTGCCTGGTTTTGGCGCATATTTGCTCAAACCTTCTAGCAGCTCGCGCACACCAAAGGTATTAATGGCACTACCGAAAAACACCGGTGTTAAGGTGCCTTCTAAATAGGCTTGTTGGTCAAATTCTGGACAAAGCTCGCGCACCATTTCAACTTCTTCACGTAGTTTGATGAGTAAATCTTCGCGAATAAGCCCTTCTAATGCGGGATCATTAATGCCTTGGCAGGTAATCCCTTGATCAGGTATTTCCCCTTTGGATTTTTCCACTAAAATAAGCCGGTCATTAATCAGATCATAACAGCCTTTAAAATCGCGTCCCATGCCGATCGGCCATGTGGCGGGGGCAATATCAAGGGCAAGGGTTTCACTAAGATTATCAAGCAGATCAAAAGGGTCCAATGCTTCGCGGTCCATTTTATTGAAAAATGAAATCACTGGCATGTCGCGCAAGCGGCATACTTCAAATAATTTTAAGGTTTGCCCCTCTACCCCCTTGGCACTATCAAGCACCATAACAGCACTATCAACGGCGGTTAGCACTCGGTAAGTATCTTCGGAGAAATCTTCATGACCGGGAGTGTCAAGCAGGTTAAACATACGATTTTCATATTCAAATGACATCACCGATGAGGCCACGGAAATTCCACGTTCTTGTTCTACCTTCATCCAATCAGAACGGGCCCGTCTGCGGGCGCCGCGCGCTTTAACTTCGCCGGCCATTTGAATAGCACCACCAAACAGCAAAAGTTTTTCAGTTAATGTTGTTTTACCGGCGTCGGGATGCGCTATAATCGCGAATGTTCTTCGGCGATCTACTTCTTTTTCTAATATGGACATTTGTTATTTTCTCTTAAACTTGCAGGAATTTAAGATCTCAGCTGTTTAATGTACAGCATTATTTTTTAAAGGTTGATGAATGAGATTAATTTACGCTAACATAGATCAAATTCAAACAGCAGATTATTTTAGGGGATAACATGAGCAAATTTCACCGAAATAAAAAAAAGAAGATCGGCGATAAAGACAAAAGAATGGTGATCGTTCTGGTCATCGCCGCCGTAATCCTAATCGCGCTTTTATCGTCAATTTCATAATTTAACTCTATCACCAGATCAAGTCCCCTTAATCTGCGAGTATAGACTCTCGGCAGGCACAAGCACGCCCCATCAAATGGATAGACCTTGATAATTCGGAACGACCAATCACCATTTCGAGGAATCCCTGTGTTGTTAGCCTAAGCCGGAGACATTAAAATAAATAATTATTTACAACTAGTTATTGTATGTTTGCAGAAAACGATGACATATTTCAATCAACTATAAGTTGGAACTTTATTACTTAATAAGGCACGGTCATTCAGTAGTTAGATAAAGCGAACCAAGACTGAGATTGAAAACTAAGTTTGATAGAAAATTAGTTTTATATATTAATAACATCGAGTTTTACTAAGAATTAAACATCTCCCTTTTCAACTAAGTAGTGAAATAATATCTTTACATGCTCTTTTATATAGAATAGCTTCTTAATAAAAATTACACGGGTAGGTAAATGAAAATAATAATTCAACTAGTCATAATTTTATTTCTCACAAATGCATGTTCTCATAATCTATCAGTGGCTAAAACAACTAGTAGCTGTTATGATAAATTTCAGAAAATTGAGATATTTTATAAAAAAGAAAATCTATTTTATACTAAGACTAAATATGGATTTGGAAGAGTTGCGTTTATGACATCACAAAAAGAAATTTATCTATTAGATTTCGTAGATAGAAGTTTAAGAAATTGTTCTTTTTATAAAAAAAATATTTAGGGCGTGAGATGCATAGAGAACAAATTTCGCAAAAAACTAAGAAAATGACGGAAGATGAACTTATAGCGTGGGCGATAGATAGAGCAAACCCTAGCTTTAAAGATTATATAGTAGTGTCTATTACTATTGTTTCAATTTTAGCAATTATATATATATTTATATCATAAAAGAACCATATTGATAATAAAACAGAAAGAACAAAAAGAAAGAGTTGTCCCGTCACATTTGAACCACCAGGATCAAAGGGGCAGATGCACTAACTCCTAATTCTACACAGAAACCACTTCGTGAAATAGTCTGATAAAGTTAGCACCGAGGATTTTGGCGGTTTCGGATTCTGTTAAACCCTTTTTCAACATCAATGCGGTAACCAGAGGCAATTGTCGATAATTATCAAAAACTGGCTGAAAATTAACATCCATATCCGTGCCCAAAGCCACGTGATTAATGCCTACCACATCAATTAGCTTAAAAATTTCATCAACATAATCAACCAGACTATGTTGGGTTATACCAGCGGGCCAAACGCCGATAATTCCGCCCGTATCGGCAATGAGACGAGCATGTTGGGCCGTGATCAGGCGCGGATGTTGGCTTTCTTCATTGACAAGTTGACTATGAGATAACATCACCGGTTTCGAGGTAAAAGAAATAGCCTGCTTGGCGGTTTCAAAACTGGCATGGGCCAAATCAATAATCATGCCTAAGCGGTTCATGCCCTTTATTAATTCCGCGCCAAAGGGCGTCAGCCCGCCGTGAACTGGCGCCACTGTTTGCGGGTCGCCCACCTCATTGGTTCGGTAATGAACAATGATCATCGAACGTACGCCATCATCATAAACCTCTTGTAAGCGTTCAATTTTTCCTTCGAGAAAATCACTGCCTTCACAGGTTAATAAAGCACCAATGTTAGTGCCTTTATGAGCTGGAATATCAGCAGGCCCCCTCACAAGATCAAGAGGCAGGTTGCTTAGAATATCGTTAAAAGTCTGAATTTGACGTTTATAATCAACCCAAGCTTCGCCCTGATCAAAAGCACGAGTTGCTGTAATACCCGTGCGGCTGAATGTAAGGCTCTTCATATCGCCAACTATGGAAAAACAGGCTACTGCAAGTCCTCCCGCATTCATATCTTCGACAATTTTATCCGGATTAACCCCTTGTGCTAAAAAGGCATCTACTGATTTATCCCAGCTTGAAACGCCGTCGAGAAAAAACCGCCCGGGATGGGCATGGGTATCAATGGCCGGCTGGAGGGATAACAATGATTTAGCTTTGTTAATATCCGACAACGTTAAATCGAGATTTAATTTCTGTGCTAAAAGATATTCATCAGGAACGGGATTATCACATCCCAATAACATAGAAGTTAAGGGAACACTGGCCATGGCACACAGAAGTTTTCTTCGGGTCATATTATTCATTGTTATCTCCTTTTGATGTTAGGACCTTGGGACAGTAAGCTTAATTCTCTATCCCTTAAAGCACCCCTTATCTTAAGGCTGCTTGGGCGGCGGCTAATCTGGCTATTGGCACTCTGTAGGGGGAACAAGAGACATAATCTAAACCCAGAGTGTGGCAAAATTCAACGGAGGCAGGATCGCCGCCATGTTCGCCGCAAATGCCGATCTTGATTTCTGGGCGCGTGGCGCGGCCCCGTTCAACACCTATTTTCATCAATTGACCAACACCGTCTTTATCAATGGTAACAAAGGGGTCTTGTTCGTAAATATCTGCTTTTAGATAATCATCGAGAAAGTGACCGCTATCATCGCGGCTAATGCCGTAAGTGGTTTGGGTCAGATCATTGGTGCCGAAGCTAAAGAATTCGGCCTCGTGTGCGATCTCAGCGGCTTGCAGGGCGGCGCGGGGAAGCTCGATCATGGTGCCAACCATATAGTTAAGGTTCGTACCAGAATTCTTGATAATCTCGTCGGCCACCTTGCAAATAAGTTCGCGTAAAATAGCAAGCTCTTTACGCGTACCAACCAGAGGCACCATAATTTCAGGGATTATCACCTCGCCTAATGTTTTGGAAACCTCCAACGCCGCCTCGATAATGGCGCGGGCTTGCATTTCATAGATTTCAGGAAATGAAATTCCCAAACGACAGCCGCGATGACCGAGCATGGGGTTAAATTCATGGAGTTCTTCGGCGCGGCGTTTTAAGAATTTTATATCAACACCCATGGCATTGGCCACATCAATATAATCTTCTTCAGCGCGAGGAAGAAATTCATGTAACGGCGGATCAAGCAAGCGTACGGTAACGGGCAAGCCTTTCATGATCGTGAAAAGTTCAATAAAATCGTTGCGTTGTACTGGAAGCAGTTTTTCCAACGCGGCCCGACGATTAATTTCAGTTTCCGACATAATCATTTGCCGCACATTAATAATACGTTCCGCATCAAAGAACATATGTTCGGTGCGGCATAAACCAATACCTTCTGCGCCAAATTCGCGCGCTGCTAATGCATCAAGCGGCGTTTCGGCGTTGGTGCGCACTTTTAAAGTACGAACAGCATCAGCCCAACCCATAAGTTCATTAAAATGTTCACCGAGCTGTGGTTTGATGGTGGCAACTGTGCCTGCCATCACTTCACCCGTGCCGCCATCAATGGTGATTATTTCATGATTGTTAAGAGTGCGTCCACCAACGGTAATTGTCCTTTCGCCCATATTAATATAAAGCGCCCCCGCACCGGAGACACAAGGCCGTCCCATACCGCGCGCCACTACCGCCGCATGGGAAGTCATGCCGCCGCGAGAGGTCAGAATGCCGCGCGCTGCATGCATTCCGTGAATATCTTCAGGGCTTGTTTCAATGCGAACTAAAATCACATCTTTACCATCTTTTGAAAGCTCTTCAGCCTCGTCGGCATTAAAAACGACCATGCCGCTGGCCGCGCCTGGAGAGGCGGGAAGACCTTTAGTTAATATATCACGTTGAGCATCCGGATCGAGAGTTGGATGAAGTAATTGATCAAGAGCCGCGGGATCAACACGAAGAAGGGCTTCTTCCTTAGTGATGATATTATTATGAACCATTTCAACGGCAATTTTTAAGGCGGCTGGAGCGGTTCTTTTGCCGCTACGAGTTTGCAATATCCAAAGTTTGCCTTGTTGAACCGTAAATTCAATGTCCTGCATATCCCGATAATGGGCTTCTAATCTTTGAAAAACATCGGCCAATTCATTATAAACGCTTGGCATGCTTTCTTCCATGGATGGCATGTTGGAGCCTGCGGCAAGACGTGAAATTTTAGTAAGATTTTGCGGTGTACGAATACCAGCAACCACATCTTCGCCTTGAGCATTGATCAGATATTCACCGTAATAAGCGTTTTCCCCCGTGGAAGGATCACGGGTAAAGGCGACACCCGTCGCACAATCATCACCCATATTGCCAAAAACCATAGACTGGACATTAACCGCAGTGCCCCATGTATGAGGAATATTATTCAGTCGCCGATAGGTTATAGCCCGATCAATCATCCATGAACCAAACACCGCATCAATAGCCCCCCAAAGCTGTTCATTAACATCTTGTGGGAATGGCATACCTAATTCTTGTTCGGTTTTAACCTCATAGGCCTTACAGATAAATTTCCAATCTTCGGCCTCTAATTCCGTATCAAGGACATAGCCTTTTTCTTCTTTATGAATTTCAAGAATTTCTTCAAATATATAACCTTCAACACCAAGTACCACATCAGAATACATCTGAATGAAACGGCGATAGCTATCATAAGCAAAACGTTCATCGCCGCTTTTTTTGGCCAAGGCCTCAACGGTTTTATCATTTAGGCCAAGATTAAGAACTGTATCCATCATACCGGGCATTGAAACGCGGGCGCCAGAACGAACAGAAACAAGCAATGGGTTTTCTTCATCGCCAAAGACCGCCCCCACGGTTTTTTCAATGACTGCGATCGATGCTTTAACTTGGCTCTCTAGATCAGAAGGATAGTTGTTATCATTATCATAAAAAGCAGTGCAAACTTCTGTCGTGATGGTAAATCCTGGAGGAACAGGCAAACCCAAATTTGACATTTCCGCCAAATTCGCACCCTTGCCGCCGAGCAGGTTTTTCATAGAAGCTTTGCCCTCTGCCGATCCATCGCCAAAATTATAAACCCAGTTCGTCATTTTACTCTCAACCTTCTATTTTGGAAAAATCTACTACTAAATTCATGGACGTTCTAATATGTGATAATAATTTTAATCTGTTTATTCTAACCTCAGGATTATCGCTATTGACGATTACTTTATCAAAAAAACTATCTATCGGTGAACGAAGCGTCGAAAGGGCACTCATTGCCTCCTCAAAATTTTCACATTCCACAGCCGATGATACTTTTTTCTCAACATCACCTAATGCTTTATCAATATCTTTTTCTGGTGCCAATTCCAACAATGAAACAGTAACATTGCCCTGATAAGAGACACCATCTTTCTTTTCTTCTGCTTTTAAAATATTGACGGCACGTTTATATCCGCTCAGTAAATTTTCACCGTCATCGCTACTAATGAATTTCATAAGGGCATCAGCCTTAGACATCAGTTTAACAAAGTCCCAGTTAAATTCAGCGCCGATAATATCGTGGCTAATGCCTTTGTCTTTTGCATAAACCTTTAGGCGGTCCCAGAAAAAATCCATAAGTTCGGTGATAATTTTTATCGGATCATTTTTAAAATCATTTAGAATATATGCCTTTAAAATTGATTGAGCGAGATCAATTCTTATGCCATTTTCAATGATCAAACGAATGATACCCAAAGAGGCGCGGCGCAGAGCAAAGGGGTCTTTTGAACCTGTTGGTTTTTCATCAAGGGCGAAAAATCCAACCAAAGTATCAATTTTTTCGGCCAAGGCAACTGCAATACTAACGGGCGAAGAGGGGCAAATGTCTGATGGCCCTTTTGGCGAATAATGTTCGGCGATAGCGTTTGCCACGTCATTATCCAAGCCTTGCGAAAGCGCAAAATATTTACCCATTAAGCCTTGTAATTCTGGACATTCAGCAACCATTCCCGTCACCAGATCAGATTTAGAAAGTCTCGCGGCTTGCTCAGCCTTACTGGCATCTGCGCCTATTAAATCGGCGATATAAACCGAGAGCGCCGTTAAACGTTTGACCCGTGCGCCCACAGTGCCCAATTTTGCGTGAAATATAATATGATCAAGGGCTGGTAAGCGGCTCTCTAATGTGGATTTTAAATCCTGATCCCAAAAGAATTTTGTATCGCTAAGACGGGCCCGTAAAACGCGCTCATTACCATCAATGATTTTTGCGCCCTGATCCGCAGTTTTGATGTTGGACACAAAAATAAATTTATTAGAAAGTTTGCCTTTATTATCTTTTAATGAAAAATATTTCTGATGGGTGCGCATGGCCGATGTTAGGGCCTCGGGCGGGACATCAAGAAATTCTTTATCAAATGCGCCCATCAAAACAACTGGATATTCAGCAAGTCCGGCCACCTCACCGAGCAAGACTTGATCATCAACAAGGCTCAGATCAGCATCTTTAGCAAGATTTAAAGCGTCTTTTTCGATTTTCTCAATACGCTCTTTTCGATTAATCATCACAAAAGCCGCTGTTAATTTTTGTTGATAATCGTCAAAGGACGTCACTATAATTTGATCGGGTGCCATAAAGCGGTGACCGCGAGTGGCATTTGATGATTTAAGATCGTCAGCCACGGCAAAATCGACCACCGCACCGTCCAACAAACAGAGAATATTATGTATTGGTCTAACCCAACGCAGAGACCCATCGGCCCAACGTTGTGATTTAGGCCACGGGAAATTTTTAATAATTTCTGGCATAAATTCTGCGATGATATCTTTTGCGGAGCGCCCTTTTTGCTCAATTACAGCGTAGAGAAATGTACCTTTTTTATCGGTCCGTTCAACCAATTGATCGCGCGTAAGGCCAGCCCCTTTTAAAAATCCTTCAATGGCTTTTTCGGGAGCGTCCGCGCGTGGGCCACGACGCTCTTGCGATAGGTCCGCCTGTAGGGTTGCTAATTCTTCAATATGCACTGTAAGACGTCGCGCCGTGACATATGTTGCCACATGACCAAATTCTAATGTTGCTTCTTTTAATTTATCACAGATTAAGAGTTTTAAATCCGCAGATGCTTTTTCCTGCATCCGCGCAGGAATTTCTTCAGAAAAAATCTCAAGGAGAAATTCAGCCATTTTACTCCCCCTCGCCGATTGATTTTAAATAAGCCGCGCAGCAAGCCTTGGCCAAGGCGCGAACCCGGCCAATATAAGCCTGTCGTTCGGTAACACTAATGACACCACGCGCATCAAGAAGATTGAAGGCATGTGAGGCTTTAATACATTGATCATAAGCTGGAAGCGGGTAAGTTCCCTGCTTTAAAATAGCGCCGCATTCTGCCTCAGCGTCACTGAAATGTCGAAATAATGTTTCGGTGTTGGCAATTTCAAAATTATAGGCGGAAAATTCTTGTTCATTTTGCAGGAATATCTCAGCATATTTAACCCCTTGATCATTCCACGCTAAATCATAAACATTATCGACACCTTGAATATACATGGCAAGGCGTTCTAACCCGTAGGTAAGCTCCCCAGTAACCGGCTTGCAATCAAACCCACCCACTTGTTGAAAATAGGTAAATTGGCTCACTTCCATACCATCACACCATACTTCCCAACCCAGCCCCCACGCGCCAAGGGTTGGGCTTTCCCAATCATCCTCAACAAAGCGAATGTCGTGCTCGCGACTATCAATACCAAGCACTTCTAAACTTTTTAAATAAAGTTCTTGAATATTTTTGGGTGACGGTTTTAAGACGGTTTGAAATTGATAATAATGCTGCATACGATTTGGGTTTTTACCGTAGCGCCCATCGGTTGGACGACGACACGGTTGGACATAGGCCGCTTTCCAAGGCTTGCTGCCAAGGGACCTTAAGGTGGTCGCAGGGTGAAACGTACCTGCCCCCACTTCCATATCATAAGGTTGCAGAATGACGCATCCTTGGTCAGCCCAAAAATGTTGCAATTTCAGAATTAAGTTTTGAAAGCAATTATCATCTACATTATCACCAGTCATAGGGATTAATCTTTCGTAAAATTATCAAATTCGGTCCATAAAAACACAATAAAATATGGGTGAAAACTACCGAGCAGACCCCACAAGGTCAAGGGTTGAAATAAAAATTCACTTAAACTAAAGTGGGGTTTCATTGTTGTTATAAAACATGGTTCAATAAAACTAAATAAAAATCAACGTTTTCAATATATTATTAAGAATCAAAGTGGAATTTCCATTAGTGGCAAATATAATAAAACACATCATTCTACTGATCAGTAAATATTTTGGTTTCTTTCATTTATGTAAATTATTATATAAAAATAGAATTCGCATTCTTTGTTATCATGGTTTTAGCATAGACAACGAAGAAAAATTTGTACCCGGACTTTTTATAAAACCAGATATTTTTGATCAGAGAATGAAATATTTGAAAGATCACAACTTTAATGTCATTTCATTAGAACAAGCCTATCAAGCCGTAAAATTAAATGATATCGCAGAAAATTCTGTCGTCATTACCATTGATGATGGTTTTTACAGTACTTATAAAATTGGCTTACCAATTTTAAAAAAATATGATTTTCCCTCAACATTATACTTAACATCATATTATTTTGATAAAGATTGCCCCATATTCGGATTAGCGACCAAGTATATATTTTGGAACAGCGCACAAACCAATGCGGATTTTTCGACCTTGGACATTCCGGAAATGGATAGTGAAACTTCGGTTATTTTAAAATCAACCCATGCTGAAAAAATTCAAGAGACGATAATTCAAATCGGTCAAGCCTATGAAAATGATAATCAGCGCATTGAATTATTAAAAAAATTAGCCGCTATTCTTGGTCAAGATTATCAAGCCTTAAATAAAAGCCGAATATTAAATCTCATTAATCAACAAGAATTAGATCAATGTATAAAATTTGGTATGGATATTGAGCTTCATACTCATCGTCATAAATTTCCCGTTGAAGGGGATATTGCCCGATATGAAATTGAAAAAAATAAAGAGCGGATAAACCCTTTACTCCCTAAACCCATGAGCCATTTTTGTTATCCTAGCGGCGACTGGAGCAAAGAACATTGGCCTATATTAGAGCAACAAAATATCAAAACTTCGACCACATGTGACAATGGTCTGATCACCATAAAAACGCCCTTTCACGCATGGAGCCGTTATTTGGATAGTGCCCGAATGTCACAGCTTGAATTTGAAGCCGAGCTTTCAGGCTTTAATGAGGTTTTGAGGAAAATGAGCGGGCAATAGTCTCATAAATCATAGACCAAAGCGGCCCCATTCGCTTCTTGTTTCAATAGTTTGCACGATATCATCTGCAATCGTGGTTCTATTTGTTTTTAAGCCAAGCATACCCTTAATGAAGCTTTTCTCGCCTTCAATCCGTTTGAATTTCACATCATCACCAAGTTTTTCTTTCATCACCGAACGCATATCGCCGACGCCATCTATTAAACCTAATTTTGTTGCTTCTGTACCGTTCCACACTTGTCCTGAAAAGATCACTTTTTGAATGCCTTTTAAACGGTCTCCTCGCGCTTCTTTAACGAAACTTTTGAAAAAATCATGCACTTCTTTGAGAAGCTCCTTCATCATTTTAACATCTTTTTCCACTTCCGGCTTAAAAGGATCCATCAATGATTTACTTTCGCCTGCCGTATAAACCCGTCTTTCAATGCCAAGTTTTTCAATAGCCGCAGGAAATCCAAAACCAGAATTAATCACGCCAATGCTGCCAACGATAGAAGCCTGATGAGCAAAGATTTCATCGCCCGCCAAGGCCAACATATATCCCCCCGACGCCGCCACATCCTCGGCGAAAGCGTAAACTGGAATATTATTTTCTTTTGAAAGTTCACGAATACGCATGACAATAAGTTCAGATTGCACTGGAGAACCGCCGGGCGAATTAATGGCAAGGGCCACCGCTTTAACATTATAGACTTCAAACGCTGATTTGATTTTTTCTTCAAGATTAGCCAAATTTATAGCATTACTAAAGCGACCCGAAGTGCCGATTACGCCCTCAAGAGGCAATATAGCAACAACCGGCTTTGGATTTGCCAAGGCATCAATTGGAAGTTTGGAGATTAGGGTTCTGATCGCTTTTTTCATAAAATGTTTTCTCTATTTTGTAATATCTAAATATTTTGCATGTCGCAGGATGTTTTCTATCGCGGGTGTGTAATCCCCATTTGATTTATGCACGATCAGTCCTGATTTCAAGGATAAAAGTCCTTTTGCATCTTTTTGAGCGCGAATTATTATCCTACTGGCGTCTTTATCTTGTTTTGGATAAAAAGGAAAGATAACAATCGAACCGGCCTTACCATTTAATGCGCAAATTATATCATCCATACGCTCCGCTCGATGAATAAGCGTTAGCGTCCCTTTCGGCCTGACCATCCTCAAACAACGCTCAACCCATTTTTTCAAATCGACCATATCCTCTCCAAAAGCCAGTGCCTTTGTTTTATGGGGGGAGGCTGTGATTTTGCCTTTTTCAAAATAAGGCGGATTACTGACCACATGATGATAGCTGTTGGGCGCACAAGCTTCTATTTCTTTGAATATATCACCTTCGAAATAGGAGGTAAATTCATCATGGCCATTAATTTGTGCATTTTTTATAGCCATGGTCATTAATTCAGGTTGGATTTCAATGCCGTGCATGATGCATCCTTTTGCATCTTGACCAAGGCGCGTCGCTAAGCAGGACAATATACCGCCATTCCCCGCGCCCATATCCAAGATACTCTCCCCTGCTTTTAAAGAAATGGAGGCCGCCAGATAAACACTATCGCTGGTGATACGGTAGCCTTTTTTTGGTTGGATTAGGTTAAGACGCCCCCCTAAAAAATCATCCTGTGTTAGGTGTAGATCGTTCATAATTTAAGCTCTACCTCATCCTCTATTCCTAAATCGCGAATCAATCTAAGGGCTTTTCTATGGTGCTCTGTGTTGACCATGATCCGACTTTGAATGCCATTTAAGGCACCACCAAATAAACTCGCGGTGCCGCCAAGAACAACATATTCAACATTCTCAGCATCAAAAAGCGCAGAAACCCTTGATATTAGTACGGGATTATCACTGAACATCAAGTCTTTCACTATATCATTTTCCTGTTATTATAGAGAATATTGTTTGTCTCCTTGCCAAGGGCGGGTGAGATGACTATTTTGCAGTGATAAATTTAATATTAAATGTATATGACATAAGATCAACAGGAAGTAAAATAGTGGGCCTTGTAATAAAATTCGAAGATGAGAAAAAAGATAAAGGAGCCACTGCTTTTGCCACACTGCTTGATCTGGTTAATGATGACCTTGATAGTGTTAATCAGACCATTTTACTTAAAATGCAAAGCCCTGTTGCTTTAATCCCTCAACTTGCTGGTCACCTTATCGCTTCTGGCGGCAAAAGACTGAGGCCGATGCTCACTCTGGCGGCAAGTCGTCTTTGCGAATATGAGGGTGATCGTCACATTCGTTTAGCCACTTGCGTTGAATTCATTCATTCCGCGACCCTGCTTCATGATGATGTGGTTGATAAAAGTAATCTTCGCCGCGGCGAGGATACGGCCAATGCCATATGGGGCAATAAAGCAAGCGTGTTAGTCGGTGATTTCTTATTCAGCCGCTCTTTTGAACTAATGGTCGAAGATGGTTCGCTCGAAGTGCTACGGATACTTTCTAGCGCATCATCGGTCATTGCTGAAGGTGAAGTGCTGCAACTTGTTACCGCTAATGATACAGACACGACAGAGCATGCCTATATGGAAGTGATTTGTGCCAAAACGGCGGCTCTTTTTGCAGCCGCTTGTGAAATTGGCGGTGTTATTGCTGAACGGCAAGCCTCTGAATGTGAAGCATTGATGAGCTATGGTCAAAACCTTGGTATTATTTTCCAACTTATTGATGACGTGCTTGATTATTCTGCGGAACAAAAAACTCTCGGAAAATCTGTTGGTGACGATTTCCAAGAAGGAAAAATCACACTGCCTATCGTTCTCGCTTTCAGACGCGGTTCTGATCAAGAGCGAGACTTTTGGAAACGAACTATGGAAGAACTCGATCAAAAAGAGGGTGATTTAGATAAAGCTATTGCTTTGATGGAAAAACATAATGCCCTTTCAGATACGATCGAACGCGCGCGCCATTACGGCGCGATTGCTCGCGACGCTCTGGCGATTTTTCCTGACAATGATTACCGTAAAGCCCTTACTGGCATTGTCGATTTTTGCATCAATAGAGCCTACTAATATATGTCAGAATTCTCACCCAAATATGGTGAAATCGAAGATATAAGCACGACTATACGCCGCATAACGGCCCCAAACCCCGCCCCTTATACCTATAAAGGAACCGGAACTTATATTATTGGCCGTGGTGATGTGGCGATCATTGACCCCGGCCCCAATATGCCCGTCCATATTGAGTCTATTATAAAATCTTTAGATGGGGAAAATGTCAGCCATATTCTAGTCACTCATAATCACAAAGACCATTCCCCCGCCGCGCAGCCCCTATCAGAAATTACCGGGGCTAAGATATATGCCTATGATCCTAAAGATCAGCAATATTTAGAAGATGATATTGAAGAAGGCATCGATAGAGATTTTAAACCCCATATAAATATCTCTGATGGTCATATCATTAACGGTAGTGATTGGACCATTGAGGCCGTTCATACACCGGGACATCTTTCAAATCATTTGTGTTTTGCATACGCAGAAGAAAAAGCATTATTTACGGGTGATCATATCATGGGCTGGTCAACAACCATCGTCTCCCCGCCCGACGGTAATATGCAAGATTATCTGGATAGTTTAGAAAAAATTCTAAGGCGCGATGATGAAATTTATTACCCAACCCACGGCAAACCCATTGAAGATCCAAAGATGCTCGTGCAAAAATTAATCGATCATCGATTAAAGCGTGAAAAAGACATCATAGAAGCGATTGAAGCAGGGGCAGACCAGCTACAGTTGATGGTCAGGTCAATCTATAATAATATTCCAGAGAAGCTCTATATAGCTGCAGAGCGTACCATATATGCGCATCTTATTCGTTTAGTGGCTCTAGGTGAAATAACGTGTGACGGTGTGCCAAATGAGGCATCAAAATATGGTTTAAACAAATAAAAACCCGCCAGCAAAATGCGCGGGTTTTTATAGAATTTTATGGACGAAATTTTTAATGAATTTTAGCGTCTAATTGATCCGTGCTCTTTTTAATAAGAGCATCTTGATCATCTTTTTTCAAATTTGCTTCAATAAGATCATGGGCTGCGGCTGTGGCAACATCAATGGTCAAAGAACTAATTTCTTTAATAGCCTCTGCCTCTGCTTGAGCAATTTTCTGTGTCGCAATTTCACTACGTCGTTTTGTCATTTCTTCGATATGGGCTTTGCTTTCAGCCACCATCAATTTGACTTCTGCTGCGGCATTTTCCATCATTTCAACGGCTTGCTTTTCCACTTCGCGTTGCTCGCGTTCATATTTGGCAAGTAATGCTGAGGCCTCTTCGCATAAGCTTTTGGCATTATCCAATTGATCTGCAATTTCTTTGGATCTCTGATCGAGAATTTTAGCAAAAATCGCCGGAATTTTTTTCCAGATGATCAGAATAAAAAACAAAGTTACCGCAAAAGATACCCATGTGGCCGGATCGGCAAAGAAACTTACATGGTGTTCCATTAGCTGTTCCCTTTAAGAATAGAGCTTGTTTTACCCGCGACCATTTTAGATACTTGTTTTTGATCAATATTAAGTCCTGAAACTTTTGTAATGATCTGAGCGCAAACGTCACTGGCCACATCACGCACTTCACCAAGCGCTTTATCTTTCGCGGCATCAATTTCTTTTTGAGCATTCTGAGCATTAGCACTAAGTTCGGCTGATAATTTCTGATAGTCGGCTTCAACTTGTGCTTTAAGTTCTTCGCGTTTGCTTAAAACTTTCGCCGCCGCCGCGTCGCGGGCGTCGCTTTGTGATTTCTCAAAAACGATCCGCGCTTGTTCGGCTTGCGCTTGCACACGTTCAGCAATCGCCAAATCATCAGAGATGACATTTTGACGTTTCTTAAGAACATCTGCAATCTTCGGTGCGGCACTATAAGCTATAAAGAAATATAGCGCTGCAAAGATTACGAATAACCAGAAAATCTGAGGTATGAATACCGCTGGATCTAATTGTGGCATGGTTTGCTCCTTAGGTTTAAAAGTCTAACTTTAAAAAGGCAGACAATTATACGAACAGGATGATAAACGCGATAACCAAACCAAATAGACCAGTTGCTTCTGCAAGAGCAAAACCAAGCATAGCTTGACCAAATACAGGGCCCGCTGCTGATGGGTTGCGGATCGCCGCAGAAACATAGTTACCAAAAATCACGCCGATACCAACACCGGCACCGATTAGAGCAGTACAAGCAAGGCCAGCACCAATATAACGAGCCGCGTTAACTTGTGCGTCAGCGGCGATTTGTGCGATTTCCATTTCCATTTTATTTTCCTTTAATTCTGATAGAGTCTAATTAATTTATTAATCTTCATATACAATCAGTGCATATGAAGGGCATCGTTTAAATAAAGACACGTTAATATTGCAAAAACATAGGCTTGCAAACATGCAACAAGCAATTCCAAACCTGTTAAAGCAACAATAAACGCGAAGGGTAATATTGATCCAGCGGCCATAACTCCGGCCAAAGCACCAAGGCTTACAACAAAACCACCAAACACTTTAAGCATGGTGTGTCCTGCAACCATATTGGCGAACAAACGAACCGAGAGGCTGATGGGACGTGATAAATATGAAATTATCTCAATAGGGATAAGGATGATCAATAAATACCAAGGTGCGCCGTGGGGTACAAAGAACATCAAAAACTTAAATCCGTGGGTGATAAACCCGATAATAGTCACACCCATAAAGACAAAAAATGCCATAGCGAAAGTGACCGCAATATGGCTGGTAAATGTAAATGTATGAAGCCAAGGTACCATACCGATTAAATTTGCCGCTAAAATAAACATAAAGAGACTAAAGATAAATGGGAAATATTTGCGGCCCTCGGAGCCTGTGGTATCACCGAGCATTTTGGCAATAAATTCGTAACACATCTCAACACTTGATTGCCACCTGCCGGGCACGAGGGCAACTTTACGCATACCACCGATCATGAAAAACATAATCGTAATCAACGTAACACCCATATATAGTGCAGAATTCGTAAATGAAATATCGTATCCAGCTACTTGGAGCGGAACAATCGTATGAACTTCAAACTGAGCGAGCGGACCTGCCAATTTATTATCCCTGGTTACTATTCGTCATCTTCATCATGCGGCTGTTTTGGCACAAGTTGCTTTGCAGCACGCATAACATTCATAATTCCTGCCGCACTGCCGATGATAATAAAAAGTATCATCAACCACGGCTTTGTCCCAAAAAATTGGTCCAAATACCACCCTACAAGAACGCCAATCAGCAGTCCTGCAATCAATTCAGCCACTAACCTAGTGGCTATGCCATAAGTAGTTGCTTCATTAAGCCCGCCTTGTTGTTTCGGCCTATTGGCCTCGCGGGCTGCGTTTAGGCGAGTGTTCAAATCATCTAGAGTTGCTTTTCTCTGATCTGACTTATTTTTATTGTCAGTCAAGGGCACCAGCTCCTTTGTTTGAACATGTTAGAAAGTCCATAATGGATATCCTAAAACACACCCTTAAAATTGAGTGCAACATAGTTTCAGACGTGATGCCTGTCAAGCATCAAAAAACACTCTTATGATCGATATTTTTCAACTTTTAACATATTGAAATTAAAGAGCTTTTTAAATTAGTATTTTTCGATAATTCTAATCAGAAATAATTAAGCGTTCTCAAAGTGAGAATCCGCTACACGATCACGGATTTTTTCAGCACTATCAAGATCGACAGATACCAGTTGAGAAACACCTCTTTCAGCCATTGTTACTCCGAATAGACGGTTCATGCGGCTCATACTCACCGCATTATGAGTGACTATCAGAAAGCGTGTTGAGGTTTTTCTATTCATTTCATCAAGCAGATCACAAAAGCGTTCAACATTGGCATCGTCTAGCGGCGCGTCAACTTCGTCAAGTACACATATTGGTGATGGATTAGTCATAAAGACCGCGAAAATAAGAGACAAGTCCGTCAACGCTTGTTCACCACCACTGAGCAGACCAAGATTTTGCATTTTTTTACCGGGAGGAGACGCCATAATTTCCAGCCCCGCATCCAGTGGGTCTTCGGATTCGGTCAGCTCAAGATAGGCCTCACCACCGCCAAATAATGTGGTGAAAAGGTTTTTAAAATGTGCATTCACTTCATCAAATGCTTTTAACATACGGGCGCGGCCTTCGCGGTTTAAATCAGAAATAGCCTTATTCAAACGTTTGAGGGCTTCTTCTAATTCTTCGCGTTCAACAACAGACAATGATAATTGTTGGCTAATTTCTTCTAATTCCGTCTCCGCGCGAAGGTTAACAGCCCCTAGTTGCTCTCTCTCAATTTTAAGTCTTTCTAGTTTCTGGTGAAAAACTTGCTGATCAGGGAGTTCTTCGCCTTCTTTAAGTTCGCTTAGAGCAAAAAGCTTGGCAGGCTCACAGTCAAACTCTTCATCAATGCGCCGGATTAGATTTTCTTTTTGTTCGTTATATTGTTCTAGATTAGTTTCTAATCGCACTTTTTGTTCACGAGCTTCGCTTAATTGATTTTGCACATCACGCGTTTCACGTTCTTTTTGTGCTAATTCTTCTTCGCTATTATTCAATTTAATGGCGGCGGCTTTTCGCTCCATTCCCGTTTCATCAATCATTTGATTTAATTTACGGCGCTCTATAACGATTTGACCGGGTCTATTTTCAAGCTCAAGCAATTCGGCTTTAATTTCATCGGTACGTATTGATAGATTATCCAAATGATTATTGACATTTTTGATCCGCATCAGCCAATTATCATATTCAAGCTTAATTTGCTCTAATCTATTAAGTTTTAGTTCGCTTTGATTATAGTGACTATCATGAGCGATACGCGCTTTAGAGAAATCATCGCGTTTAACGTCGACGATGGCTCGTTTTGCGACAATTTCTTGTTCAAGGTCCACCATTTCCGGCAATTTTTGCAAATTAAAAGTGGCGGCATTGAAGCGTACATTCTGTTCTTCAATATCTTTGATGATATGGGCTAAACGGTCCTTTAAGGCACTTTCTTCTGACTGGTGACGCGCGGCTAGTTTTTCAGTTTGGGTAAGCTCTCTTCTGGCTTCGATGGCAACGTCATCGGCACTGCGCCAATTATCACGGACGGTGCGGCTCGCCACTTTAATATGGTCTAATTCTTTTTGTAATCTGCTGTGAGCGGTGCTTGCTTTTGCTGTTTCATTTTCTATTTTAGAAAAATCATCGATTATGTTTTCTAATCTGTTTTTCTGAGCCAAGCGCACCGCCGCCCCTGACGGTGCTTCTGGTGATACACAATAGCCGTCCCAACGCCAAACACCACCCTGTAAAGTCACCACTCTTTGGCCTGCTTTTAAATCATTTAGCAAAAGAAGAGCCTCGGCTTCACTTTCCACAACGCCAATTTGGCTTAATCGACGTTGAAGCAACGCAGGTGCTTTTACAAATTGATCCAACGTTTTAACAGATTTTGCAAAATCATGGTTGCCTTTGAGCGGGGCAAGTTCGCGCCAATGAATAGCGGAATCTTGATCGTCGCTAGCGTTTAAATCTACATTAAGGGCCGCGCCCAATGCTATTTCATAGCCTTTTGTTACCGATATTTTTTCAACAAGAGGCACACCGCCTTCGTCATGATCGATACTTAAAACTTCTTCTAATGCTTGTTTTTCCGCCTCAAGACGCGCTAATTTTCCTTGACAGGATTGTAAAAAACTACGGGCATCTTGCTCATTTTGTTGAATTTTTTGACGTTTATCCTCAGCCTCATTAAATTCTATACGTAATGTGGTAATATTTTGCTCAGCCGCATTTAATTTCTTTTCGGCTCCACTTAAAGATTGGGTGAATAGATTATTATTCTCTAGATTTGAAAGTCTTTCTTCGATGGTAATTTTTTGATCTTCCAAACTTTCAATTTGCTCTTTACGTTCTAGGATTTCACGATTGAAATTAAGTCGTTCCCCATTGCGCTCCGCCTGCTTGTTAAGAAGGGCTTCAAGCGCGAGTTCCGCTTCCAAAGTATCGGCTTGCTTTAAGGCCAACATCTTCGCAAGCTGATCAATATCACCGCTAGAACCTGCAATTTCGTCCTCGATCAGTTTTTTCTCAATTTCAAGCCGTTCCATCATGGACCCACTATCACGAATTGTTTCTTTTTCGCGCAATTGGTCGTGGTTGGTTTGCTCTAATAAAGTTTTAAGTTTATTTTGCGTTTCTAAAACCCGCTGTTCTTCACCGTCTAGGCCGTCCCTGCTTACAGTAATGCGGTGCAATTTGGCGGCGACCTCGGCTTCAATATGTCTCAATTCTGGTAATTTGGCCGCTAAAATAGCTTGTTCTTTGCTTAATTTAGCCAGTTCGGTGGTCACTTTAGCCACACGCAAAGTTACCGATGTTTCTTCTGTGGATGCCCTGGCAATATTTTTTTGAATATTTTGCCATTCAATATAAAGCAACATTGACTGAAGTTTACGAATATCGCCTGCAACATTTTTATAACGTGTCGCTTGGCGTGCTTGGTTTTTCAAACTGCGGATTTGATCGTTAAGTCCAATTTCCACGTCACTAAGGCGTTCCAAGTTCTTATTAGTACTCTTGAGTTTGCTTTCCGCTTCCTTACGGCGCGAATGAAGACCGCTAATGCCTGCCGCTTCTTCCAATATGGCGCGGCGTTCTTTTGGTTTTGCGCTAATTAATGATCCAATCCGACCTTGGCTTACCAAAGAGGGTGAATGGGCGCCGGTGGAGGCATCCGCAAACATAAGCTTAATATCTTTACCGCGAATTTCTTTATTATTCATACGGTAAGCTGATCCGCTATCTCGCTCAATACGTCTTGAAATTTCTAAGCTAAGTTCATCATTAAAGGCCGGCGGTGCGGTGCGATCTTCATTATCGAGGGTCAATGTTACTTCGGCCAGATTACGAGCAGGACGGCTCGTTGTTCCCGCAAAAATAACATCATCCATACCCTCACCGCGCATACTTTTGGCGGAGTTTTCGCCCATGACCCATCTAAGAGCTTCTAGCAAATTTGATTTTCCACAACCATTTGGCCCGACAATCCCGGTTAGTCCCGATTCGATTATCAGCTCAGTGGGATCTACAAATGATTTGAACCCCGATAGTCTTAGTCGTGTAAAATGCAAAAGTACCCTTTCGTGTCTTTGGCTGTCTTTTGAGCTGTTCTTTGGTTAAATATTGACCTTAAATTTAATCTAGCGCGGCCTCGATTGCCTTTTCAACCGCATTATAATCATTTCCCAATACGGTTTTGCCATTAACAATGATAGTTGGTGTGGCATTAATTTTATATTTTTCAACAGCATCTTGTTGCACATCGAATAAATATTTCCCTATCTTCACATTGGTACCGCAGGCGTCCGTTTTTTTCTTATTCAGGCCTACTTGGCGGGAGATTTTATCAATTTCTTCCATAATCATTGTTGTGAACATCTCCGACGCTTTTTCTTGGCCGTGAATTTCTGATAAGCTCAGATATTCGGTAACATTATACCAAGTATCCTGACGGTTAAAAAGAATGTCATTAAACGCAAAATAACGTTTTTCAGGAACACAGCGTGTCAGCTGAGAAATATTGGCATCAATCCGGTTAAGCATAAAACTTCTGAAAACCAACTTGGCTTTGCCGGTATCAATATATTTTTCTTTTATCCTTGGTAAAACCTGATTGTGAAACACAGCACAGTGACTGCACGTGAATGACGCATATTCAATTATTTCAACAGGGGCGTTTTTATCACCAATAACCATATCATAATCAAGAAAGGCCATTTCATTCTCTGGCTCATCTAAGGCGGACGCCTCTGCTGCGGGTTCTTGTGCTGTTGGTTCTTGAGCGGCAGGTTCCTCAGCGGCTGATTCTGTTGTTAATACTGCTTTTTCTTCAGACTTATCCACGGATCCTTGATCACATCCCGTTAATGAAAAAGACAATATGGCCAAAGCCGTTACACTCATAAAAATAGTCAATATTCGCTTATATAGTTGTTTTAGCATGCTTCACCTACAATATGTTGTTATTAATATAAAAATGATTTCCCTGACAAATCAAGTTAAGAATGACAAAAGTTTCAAACTTCTTTGTTTAATCAGCCTTTTTTACCTCAGCACTTCCCTTGCCACGACGGCCAAAGCGTTTGATTTGTTGTGTTTGCGTGGTTTTATCCACAGCAATTAATTCGGCGCCTACTTTATATAAACTTGCCCGTAAATGATCATCTTTAATCTGATTAAGCATATGATCAAGCTGTTTTTCTTGAGAATCACTAAGAATCGGTTTTATGTATTTTTTTTCAGCCGCCTTAGTCTCTACCGGCCCATGATTGAAAACCAATCTTTCAACGGCCTTAAAACCATAATAGCCATTGATTTTATCAATGACTAATAGCTCTAAATGTTGCATTTCTGGGGCAAAGCTACCTTCAACTCGAATATGCAGCACCCCTGCCCTTCTTTGTTGACCATTGTCGTCATCTTTAGCTATATTTTTAGGTATCACAAGTCGTTCAGGCAGGCTAGATTTTGCCAAAGTTGAGCCGACAATCTCATGCCAATGAAGATGAATATCGCTTTTAGCAAAACCAAAACGGCGAAAAGCACGACCGTTAATAGTGCGCGCGATATCGGCAATGGAATTAGTTTTATAAGAACGCTTACTTTTTTGTTGCTGACCCATAAAGACATTATAACGGGTAATTTACCCTCAAGCTATAAAAAGCAGATAAATCACTCGTAAAAATTTAGTGTTAATAACTCCTGACTAGATTTACAAACACAATATTGTATAGTTCATAGCAAGATTCTATAGAACAGGAAAAATATGGGTAATCATCCTGATACGATGCTTAAAAAAGAAGAGCTAGTTGATGCTCTGCTTGATTGGTATGATCATAATGCTCGCACTTTGCCGTGGCGAATTTCCCCAGAGGATAAAATCGGCGGTATTAGCCCTGATCCTTATCATGTATGGCTTAGTGAAATTATGTTGCAACAAACAACCGTTGTAACAGTGATCCCTTATTTTGAAAAATTCATGGAACAATGGCCAACCATTGAAAAATTAGCCAAGACTGAGCTTGATGATGTTTTGACCACTTGGGCAGGACTTGGTTATTATGCCCGTGCGCGAAATTTACATAAATGTGCACAAATTATTTGCCAAGACTTTAACGGAATTTTCCCCGACACCTATGAAGGTTTACTAAAACTTCCTGGCATCGGCACCTATACGGCGGCGGCCATTGCTGCAATCGTTTATGACAATGCTGAAACCGTAATAGATGGCAACGTGGAACGCGTTATATCCAGAGCTTTTAACATTACGACCCCCTTACCAGACTCTAGGCCAGAAATCAGGGAATATGCCGAACAATTAACCCCCAACCATCGCCCCGGTGATTATGCTCAGGCCCTCATGGATTTAGGGGCAACTATTTGTACGCCAAAAACCTTAAAATGCGACCTCTGCCCTTGGCAAAGCGATTGCATCTCTCATGAAATGGGAACGGCCACTAAACTTCCCGCCCGCACTAGCAAAAAAGCACGACCAACCCGGCGCGGTTATGCTTTTTGGGCCGAGTATGATGGTCAAGTATGGCTAAGACGTCGCCCTGAAAAAGGCCTGCTTGGCGGGATGATGGAAGTGCCATCAGATGAATGGGTTCCTAGCAACAGTTGGGATAATTTCCCCAACCCCCGTATACCGATTATCGCCAATTGGGAAATACTGCCAGGAATGGTCCGCCACACATTCACCCACTTTCATCTTGAGCTTAAAATCGTCCGACTTGACCTAGAAGAAATGATCAACTTACAGGAAGGGCAGTGGTGCCCAGTTGATGAAAGTGATAAATACGCCTTACCCACCGTGATGAAAAAAATCTTCCTCCATGTGGGTGAGCCACTGCTGGATTTGTAATAATATCATAAAGGAGCCTAAGACATTGAATATGAAATCCGTTTTCTTTTATGGCCTTTTTATGGATCCTGAACTGCTCAAAAATGATGGCTACAACCCCGGCCCCTTACGAATTGCCCAATTAAAAAACTACCGATTAAAACTTGGTTCCAGAGCAACCTTAATTCCACAACAGTCAAGCGAAGTATGGGGAACCATTATAAACTTACCACTTGAGGAACTTGCTCAGCTTTATTCTGCCCCATCTGTCATCGATTATCAGCCGACTGCTGTCACTTGTATATTGCAAAATGGCTTGGAAGTGGAAGCGGATGTATATATTCTGAACCCCTATGAACCACTGGCACCTCCGACCAATAGTACATATGCCAGGAAACTAGCCACTATTACAAAGAATATTGCCCTTTATGCCTACACTCACAAAGCCCACATGGGGAACTTTGATATGGCGCAGTTTCCCGCTATAAATGAATGGTGTCAGCGGGTTGAATGTGAACTGGGATATATAGAAATGTACGATCATGACAAATAAAATCCACAAAGCCAGTTGCATGTGCGGCGATATTACCATCGAAGCAACAGGTGAGCCCAATTACGCCGAATATTGCCACTGTATCACCTGCCAAAAATCATCAGGGTCAAGTTTTATGGTTTGGGTTGTGTTTGATAAAGAGCGTGTGAAAGTGACTTCTGGTGAGATTAGCCTTTATCAATCAAGCGCAAAATTACAACGAGGGTTTTGTGGTAAATGCGGTTCAAACATGTCGATCCATACGGAAAAATGTTTTGATCTACCAATCGGTGTTCTCGAAAATCCCGATGACATTGAAATTACCCAACATATCTGGACAAAACGGGCTCTGAAACATGTAAAACTTGATGATGATTTACCAAAATATTCTGAATTTGCACCAGATTAGAAAAGATCCGCGATCTTATCATACTGATCAAGCATCCCCAAAGGGCCGATGGCACCGAGGCTTAAATTACTATTTTCAAGCAAACGTTTGCTAAAGTTCATCACGGCAGTAGCATCAACCTGATCAATTTTTGCAATGATTTCTTCGCGAGGAATATGGCGGCCAAAAATCATTTGTTGGCGCCCCAATTGTTCCATGCGACTGGTGGTATTTTCCATTGACATTAAAATGCCTGCTTTTATCTGAGCGACGGCGCGCGACACTTCTTGTTCACTTACATTGAAGGCCATTTTCTGCATCTGCTCCCCAACAACAGGAACAAGCTCTCTCACTTGGTCGGGGCCTGTCCCTGCATGAATAGCAAATGTACCGCCATCAACATAGGAAATCATATAAGAATATATTGAATAAACTAAGCCGCGTTTTTCGCGAATTTCCTGAAATAATCGCGACGACATCCCACCGCCAAAAATCATTGTCATCACTTGCGCGCTATAATAATCATCGTCATCAAATGCAATACCGTCAAAACCAAGTAATAAATTTACCTGTTCGAGGTCACGATTAATTCGGCTCTCTCCGCCTTGATATTTAGCGGTTTCTTTTTTATGATCACGCTTTAACTCTAAGCCACTAAAATGATCCTCTACCATTCGGACAAACAGATCATGATCTAAATTACCTGCGCCAACCACAGCCATTTGTTCTGCTTTATAATGATCAGCCATATAATTATTTAAATCTTCCCGACTAAAAGCATTAACCAAATCGCAGGTGCCTAAAATAGGACGCCCCATGGATTGATCCGGATAAGCTGCCGTCTGTAAAAGATCAAAAACCACATCATCAGGAGTATCTTCTGCTTGGCCAATTTCTTGAATGATCACGCCGCGTTCGCGCTCTAGCTCTTCTTGGTTAAAGGTCGAATTTTGCAAAATATCACTGAGAACATCAATGCCAAGTTCTAGGTCATCTTTGAGCAAGCGCGCATAATATGTTGTGTGTTCACGGGATGTATAGGCGTTAAGGTAACCACCAACATTTTCAATTTCTTCGGCAATATCAAGAGCGGTTCTTTTTTGGGTTCCTTTAAAAGCCATGTGCTCTAACATATGGGAGAGACCATTTTCAGCCGCGCTTTCAAAACGACTGCCCACATCGACCCAAGTGCCAACGCTTACCGTTTCCACATGAGGCAGCCTATCACTAATCACCTTGAGACCGTTATCAAGTGTTGTTACTTCTATGGTCATAAATTTTTCCGGATATAGGCTTTTAACGTTTCAAGATCATTGGGCAATATGTCAAATTTTTCTTGGCGTTCAAATAAATCAGCCATATGGGCTGGAAGCTCAGGATGAATGCCTGTGACTTCTTTTACGGCCTCTGGGAATTTAGCAGGATGGGCTGTGCTTAAAGAGACCATCGCTATTGATTTATCGCGCCAATTTTTACGGGCGGCATTTATACCGACCGCCGTATGAGGATCAATGACATGACCACCGCGCCTAAAGACATCATCAATGGTTTGTTTGGTTTGATCTTCGCTGACACGACTTGCATCAAAAATTGATTGAGCCAAATTTAAAGGCCCATCGGCAATATTAAACTGGCCTGATTGTTTTAAACCATCCATCAAGGCCCGCACTTGATCACCATCAGCGGCGTAAATATCAAAAAGAAGACGTTCAAAATTACTGGATACTTGAATATCCATGCTTGGGCTTATGGTAGGGATTGTTGTACCCACCTTATATTCGCCGCTTGTTAGTGTGCGCGTTAGAATATCATTAACATTGGTAGCGACGATCAGTTGCTCAATAGGAAGTCCCATTTGTTTTGCGATATAGCCGGCATAAACATCGCCAAAATTTCCTGTGGGTACGCTGAAAGAAGTTTTTCTATTGGGTGCGCCAAGGGCTACAGCAGAGGCAAAATAATAGACAACTTGCGCCATAACCCGGGCCCAGTTGATGCTATTTACCGCGGAAAGATTAATTTCATCACGAAACTGGTGATCATTAAACAATGCTTTAACCATCGCCTGACAATCATCAAAAGTGCCTTCAATAGCAATATTATAGACATTCTTTTCAATAACCGTTGTCATTTGTCTGCGCTGGACGTCTGAGACCCGATCAAGAGGATGAAGCATGAATATATCGGCACATTTACGGCCTTGTATACAATCAATAGCGGCCGAGCCTGTATCACCAGAGGTGGCGCCTACAATGGTTATTTTCTCATTTTTTTTTGTCAGCACATAATCAAATAAATGACCAAGAAGCTGCAAAGCCACATCCTTAAAGGCCAATGTAGGGCCGTGAAATAATTCTAATATCCATTCATTACTATTCAGCTGACCAAGGGGGGCAACCGCATCATGACGAAAACTTGAATAGGCTTTTTTAATCAGATTTTTAAAATCATTTTCTGGAATTTCAGGACACACATAAGGCGCCATCACTGTAAACGCAATGTCCTGATAAGATTGCCCTGCCATAGCGGCAATATCATTTTGCGATATTTGTGGCCATAGTTCAGGCACATATAAGCCGCCGTCGCGCGCTAAGCCTGTAACAAGAACTTCTTCAAAATTTAAAACCGGTGCTTTTCCCCGTGTACTTACATATTTCACTTAACCATATCCTTAACAATAAAATTCATTTCTTTTTAAAATGAGCTATAAAATAAATTCCGACTAACACTAATGCCAAACCAAACCAAGTCAAAGCGTAATCAAGATGATTATTAACAATATTAAATTCTGTCCTGCCTGCGACGGGATAGCTATTATCGGATTTAATTTTATTGGCATATAAAAACATAGGAAAGGCATGATCATAGCCTTGTGTTTTTGCAATGGTTTTTAAATCACCATAAAACCAAAAATTATTTTTAATATCATTTTCAGGGCCGTACCATAATTTTCCCCACGGTTTTCGAAGCAAGCCATCAATTGTCACCTCAGCGCTAACTAGAGATTGGGGACGATTTTCTTGTTGTTTAATCTGTTCAGGAACCCAGCCGCGATTGATAATAATAACGCGCCCATCAGCCATCACAAGCGGTGTATATAAATCATAGCCCGGTTCGCCATTGGGGCCAATGCTATACATCGTGATTTCCACAGAATTATCATAAATGCCCGTGACAGTAACAGCCAGATATTCAAGAGCATCTATATCATTGGCAACAGCGGGTAAATCAACAGCAACAGCGACCGCACGGCTTTGAATTTTTTCGATCAGGGACAATTTCCAATGCAATCTTTCCAGCTGCCAGTTTCCCAGAAGAAGCAACGAAATAAGCATTAATATTGTTGCTAATGTCGGCCATAGCCTTGGTTTAAATTGATAAGGAAACATTATTCATTTATCCAATTTTCCTTCACGTGCTTGATATATATATTGCATCGCCACAATCAACCCCTTTGCTGGACGTAACATAGCAATAGAACCGCCGATAATTAAGGGGGTCCAAAGAATAGCATGTAACCATAAGGGCGGTTCATATTTAACTTCTACCACAAGGGCAAGGCCAACAACAATGAAACCGAGGATCAACATAATAAAAACCGCGGGGCCATCGGCGGCTTCGAATTCTGAAAAATCTAGCTGGCAATGGTCACACTGATCAGCAAACTGAAGAAGACCGTTATAAAGTTTTCCCACTCCACAGCGTGGACAACGACACCCCAGCCCCGCTTTTACCGGCGAGACTGGGGTGTCTAAATTCTCATTACCCATGTTTTCATCAGGGTTTGGCAAAATTATTTAACCTGTAATCCCTACATAAATGCAGAAGAATAATACCAGCCAAACAACGTCAACGAAATGCCAATACCAAGCCGCGGCTTCGAAACCAAAATGATGGTCTGGTGTAAAGTGCCCCGCCATACCGCGGAACAGATTAACCGATAAGAATATGGTGCCGATCAAAACGTGGAAACCATGAAATCCTGTTGCCATATAGAATGTGGAACTATAAATACCGTCCGCAAACCCAAATGTTGCATGGCTATATTCATAAAGCTGAATGCTAGTGAAGAAGGCACCAAGCAAAATTGTAAAGAGCAACATTTGTTTAAACATAGACCGATCACCCTCAACAAGTGAATGATGAGCCCATGTTACTGTGCAGCCTGATAGCAATAGAACCAAAGTATTGACCAGTGGTAAATGCCAAGGATCAAGTGTTTCAATCCCTTCTGGAGGCCAAACAAAATTAATAGCTTCTGTCGGAAAAACGCTGGCGTTAAAAAATGCCCAGAACCAAGCGACAAAGAACATAACTTCTGAAACAATGAAGAGAAACATTCCGTAACGTAAGCCCAGTTGGACGATGGCTGTATGATGGCCTTCATGCTCGCCTTCTTTAATAACATCCCCCCACCAACTGTATGAGCAGAGAAGAACTAATAATCCTCCTACAATAAGTACCCAACTTGTTTCAAAATGCATATACATGATAGCACCCATCGCCAAAACGAATACACTAAATGCTGTAAGTATTGGCCAAGGACTTGGGTCTACCAAGTGGTAATTATGGTTTACTGCATGATGATCTGACATAAATTATCCCTTACATATCTATTCAAATTGTTTTTCGTAGTCGTCCGATTTAAAGAAAGTGTATGAAAGTGTTAGTTCTTTAATCTCGTCCAGATTTTTATCATCAATAAATTCTGGGTCAATATAAAAACTCACGGCCATATCAACTTCTTCGCCCGGTTTTAATGTTTGTTCTGTAAAACAGAAACATTCAATCTTATTAAAATAATAAGCCGTTTTAAAAGGAGTGACATTAAAGGTAGCAACACCCGTAACATCATGAGAACTTTCATTAACAGCCTTATAAAAGATCAGCGCTTCTTCACCGATCTTAACTTTTACTTTTCTTTGTTCTGGCTTAAAATACCATGGAAGGTCGCCATTAACATCTGCATTGAACAACACTGTGATTTCTCGATCCGAAATCATTGATGCATCTGGTGCATATTCCGCTATTTTAGTTGCCCCGCCGTACCCTGTGGCCTGACAAAACATTTGATACAAAGGTACAGACGCCGCCACCAGCATCGACATCATAAAGACTATGCCTAGTGCCATTAATAACGTTTTGTTATTTGCATTTTTTGTTTTATCTGAAACGGCCATAAGTTTTAAATGACCCCTAACTTAACAAGCGTAATAACAAAAAACAATATAACCAAGCCACTAAGAATTGCAGCAAGGGCATAATTACGACCAGCACGTTTTTTATGTTCTTCATGAAGTGGCATTATATAACCCTATCCAATAAATTTTCTAATCCTAATACTGCAAACAATGTAAATAAATAAAAGATTGAAAAGAAAAATACTTTTTTAGCACTGCCGCTATTTTCTTCAACAGATTTTTTATCACTGAGCAGCGCATAAGAGAGCCAAATAAACATACCCCCTAATAATGCAGCACTAGCAGCGTAAACCATTCCAGCAAAGCCAAAATATATCGGTAAAAAGCTCACCAAAACCATAGCAAGAGTATATAACATAATTTGCTTTTTAGTATATAATTCACCCTTTACAACAGGAAGCATGGGAATGCCTGCTTTGGCATAATCCTTACAGGAAAATAAAGAGAGCGCCCAAAAATGCGGCGGGGTCCACATAAAAATAATAGTAAAAAGAACAATACTCTCAATGCTCACATTCCCCGTCACTGCGGCCCATGCAATCATTGGTGGGAAGGCCCCAGAGGCACCACCGATGACAATATTATGAGCCGTACGTCTTTTAAGCCACATTGTATAGATAACCACATAAAATAAAATAGTCACACTCAGTAAAATGGCAGCAATGATATTAACCGTCAAACCCATAATAAGAACGGAAGCAACAGAAAGGACCACACCAAAATGAAGGGCAGATTGCCGATCAATACGGCCTGCGGGAATAGGACGGTCTGCTGTACGCTGCATTTTAGCGTCTAGGTCAGCTTCGTACCACATATTAAGGCAGCCCGATGCCCCAGCCGCAACCGCAATACAAAGAATAGCCGTAAAACCAATCACAGGATGAATTTCGCCTGGAGCCACCAATAATCCGATAAATGCCGTAAAAACCACAAGCGACATTACCCGCGGCTTAAGCAGGCTAAAATAATCACCAACACTTGGCAGGTTATATTCAGCGACATCTTGATTAGCTGATGCAATATCCATGTTACTTAATCTTCAATTTTAAAATTAATTATTGTCGGATTTGATTTAAAAACCCGACAATAAATTATTTAATTTACTTAATTCTAGGCAGTTCATTGAACTGATGGAATGGCGGTGGTGATGATAGTGTCCACTCAAGTGTAGTGGCACTCTCCCCCCATTGATTATTACCAACACGTTTCTTAGAAGTTAGTGTCATAACAACACCAATGAAAAAGAAAATCAAGCCAATGAACATCACGCCATAACCAATTGATGACCAATAATTCCATAACGCATAAGCATCCGGATAGTCAGGAATACGACGTGGCATACCTGCAAGTCCCAAGAAATGCTGCGGGAAGAAAATCAGATTAACCCCAATGAATGTAAACCAGAAATGCAATTTAGAGATAAGTTGCGGATAAGGTTTACCGCTCATTTTACCAATCCAATAATACCAACCGGCATAGATTGAGAATAAAGCTCCCATTGACATGGTATAATGAAAGTGAGCTACAACATAATAAGTATCATGTAGAGCAACATCCACAGAACCATTAGAAAGAACAACTCCCGTAACACCACCAATGGTGAAAAGGAAAATCATGCCGATGGCAAAAAGCATCGGTGTTTCAAAACGAATTGAACCGCCCCACATTGTGCCAAGCCAAGAGAAAATTTTAATCCCCGTAGGCACGGCAATAACCATTGTCGCCGCTGTAAAGTATGCTTTTGTATCAACGTCCATACCCACTGTATACATATGATGTGCCCATACGATAAAGCCAACAACACCGATTGCCACCATGGCGTAAGCCATCCCTAAATAGCCAAAGATCGGTTTATTAGAGAAAGTGGAAACCACATGGCTAACAAGACCAAAACCTGGAAGGATAAGAATATAAACTTCAGGATGACCAAAGAACCAGAATAGATGTTGGTAAAGTATCGGATCACCACCGCCCGCAGGATCAAAGAAGGCTGTACCAAAGTTTCTATCTGTAAGAAGCATAGTGATCGCACCAGCAAGAACAGGAAGTGCCAACAGAAGCAGAAATACGGTAACAAGTATTGACCAAACAAACAGTGGCATCTTGTGAAGTGTCATACCCGGGGCACGCATATTAAAGATGGTACAGATAAAATTAATAGCCCCAAGGATCGAAGACGCACCTGCCGCGTGAAGCGAGAAGATCGCTAAATCCATCGCTGGTCCGGGCTGTCCTGATGTGGAAAGGGGCGCATAAACGGTCCAACCGCCGCCCACTCCTAATTGACCAGGGGAACCTTCGAAAAAGGTTGATAAAACCAATAATGTCATGGCAACAGGCAATAGCCAGAATGAAATATTATTCATCCGTGGGAAGGCCATGTCAGGAGCACCGATCATAATCGGCACGAACCAGTTACCAAAACCACCAATAAGTGCCGGCATCACCATGAAGAAAACCATGATTAATCCGTGAGCCGTCATCAGTACGTTATAGAAATGATAGGCTGAATCAACATCACCGCCGTGTAACATCGGCAGGATTTCCATTCCCGGATACATTAATTCCGCACGCATCACACCAGAGAATAATCCTCCAATGACGCCCGCTACAATGGCAAATATTAGATATAGTGTGCCAATATCCTTATGGTTAGTTGAAAGCAACCAACGGCGCCAACCTGTTGGGTGACCGTGATCGTCGCCTGAATGTGCATCGTTACTCATGTATGAAGTCTCCAATTATTCTGTTATGCTTTGCGCAAATGCAAGCTGTTGCATGCGCGGCGCATCATTAGATGCAAATTTTTCCTTAGCTTCTATAAGCCATGCTTCGTATTTTTCCTGAGATACAACCTCAACCATAATTGGCATAAAGCCGTGACGGGTACCGCAAAGCTCTGAACATTGACCATAGTAAAGCCCTTCTTTAGTGGCTTTAAACCATATTTCATTAAGCTTACCAGGCACTGCATCAACCTTTGCCCCAAAAGCGGGAATGGTCCATGCGTGAATAACGTCCGTTGCCGTTACCTGAACACGAACCACTTTATTAACAGGAACCACAACCCGCTCATCAGCGCCAAGAAGTCTTGGGTGACCAGCGGCTTTTGCTTCCTCATCACTAAGGATCACAGCATCAAATGTAATGTCATCATTATCGGGATATTCATATGTCCAATACCATTGATTGCCAATCGCTTTAATGGTCAAATCCGCTTCGGGAATGACGTCTTCTTTATAAAGCAATCTAAATGACGGAATGGCAATAACCACCAAAATCAATATGGGAACCGTTGTCCAAATAACCTCAAGCAATGTATGATGGGTTGTTTTTGATGCAACAGGATTGGCTTTTGCATTAAACCTGACAAAAATATAGAGCAAGATTAGCGTCACAAATATGGTGATCACCGTGATAATGATCAACAACATATTATGAAACTCTGTTAATTCTTCCATAATCGGTGTTGCGGCTTGCATAAAACCAAGCTGACCGGGAGTGGCATAAAATTCACCATTTTCGACGGCTACTGCAACACCAGTTGCGCTCATGAATGTTGCTATCATTGTAGCAAGTAATAAATATATTTTTTTGAACAACATGTTCCTTTTTACCCCTTAAAATACGGATATAATTCTAAAATTGCCTTTATATGTTAAAAAAAGATATCTTTAATATACTAAAGATTATTCCCTTCCCATCCATTAAAAGACCTTCAAAAAATCTTATACCAGAAAAATACCTTAGCTCAAGGAAACAATTAACAAAAATACGCATTTTTATTCACTTTGATTAAGATTAAACCTGCTCATTCGCTCTTATGGACTTAAAAATCTTTGTTTTATAGGGTAAACGGCCCAAAAAATAATGATCTTACTTAGGCTTGCAAATCACGGCTCAAATGGATATGTCTTGATAAATAATTCTATTATTCTAAAAACAGAAATGCTAAAATTTCCTTATGAACAATTTTTCAAACGATAATTCTTTCTTTTTTGCTCATTCAAAAAATGATTCTGGCCTCTCATCAACTCGCACCCAACGCCTTATTGATGAAGCACTACACGGTATGGATGACGGTGAATTATATTTACAATATGGTCAATCTGAAATGTTTTCATTTGATGATGGCCGCTTAAAAAATGCCGCCTATGATACATCAAAAGGATTTGGCCTGCGTAGTATCCTTGGTGATGTTACGGGCTTTTCCCATTCATCCGAATTAAGCGAAGAAGCGTTAAAAAGAGCCGTTGAAACCGTTAAGTCCATTAAATCAGGCAGTAGTGCGACACTGGCGATTCCCCCACTAGCCACCAATAAAAAACTTTATAGCGATGAAAACCCCTTAGGGGGCGTTGATTTTAAAGAAAAAATCAAAATTTTGCAGGAAATTGACGATTATGCCCGGTCAAAAGATCCTAAAGTATGCCAGGTCAGTTGCTCGATCGCGGGTGAATGGCAGGTTATTGAAATTATCCGCCCCGGCGGTCATCGGGTTCGTGATTATCGCCCACTCGTTCGCTTGAACATAAGTGTCGTTGCCAAACACGGCGACAGAATGGAAAGTGGCTATGAAGGATCTGGTGGACGATATACTTATAATCAACTGCTTACCTCTGAAAACTGGAAAGAACAAACCGACAATGCCATCCGCCAAGCTATTTTAAACTTAGACAGCGTGCCTGCCCCCGCGGGTGAAATGGATGTGGTCCTTGGCCCGGGCTGGCCTGGCGTACTTTTACATGAAGCCATCGGCCACGGCCTAGAGGGCGATTTTAACCGTAAGGGCACCTCCGCCTTTGCCGGCCTGATGGGGGAACGCATTGCCGCAAAGGGGGTCACTGTTGTCGATGACGGCACCTTAGATCAAAGACGCGGATCACTAACCATTGATGATGAAGGCACGCCAAGTCATTGCACCACATTAATAGAAGACGGCATTTTAGTTGGCCTTATGCAAGACCGCATGAATGCCCGCCTTATGGGAGTTGAGGCCACAGGAAATGGCCGCCGTCAAAGTTACGCCCACCAACCAATGCCGCGTATGACCAATACCTACATGTTAGAAGGCAATCAAGAGCCTGAAGAAATTCTCAGCGGTGTCAAAGACGGATTATACGCCGTTAATTTCGGCGGAGGACAAGTCGATATAACCAACGGTAAATTTGTCTTTAGTTGTACCGAAGCCTACCGTATTAAAAATGGTAAAATTGGCGCCCCAGTCAAAGGGGCTACCTTAATTGGCAGCGGCCCTGATGCCTTAAAAAAAATCAGCGCCATCGGTAATGATCTAAAACTCGATAACGGGGTCGGCATCTGCGGCAAAGCTGGCCAATCAGTCCCCGTCGGCGTCGGCCAACCCACATTACGCCTTGATGGCATCACAGTAGGCGGCACGGATTTTTAAGATCATTCAATCCACTCTGACCTCTTAAACAAAAAAGACCTCGCTATTTCTAGCGAAGTCTTTTTAATGAGTGGTGGAGCTAAGCGGGATCGAACCGCTGACCTCTACACTGCCAGTGTAGAGAATGCAAGCGTA
>FLOH01001227.1_pt1 | contig 41147 bp, 45 predicted proteins | sample 756751 | NCBI WGS metagenome assembly FLOH01 (sample SAMEA4026879, study PRJEB14308) | marine metagenome | biome: coastal water; material: water | depth 74 m
ATGGTTTTCAATACTGATGAAAAAATGGAAGGTATAGTTAAGTATAGAAAAGATTTTGATAGCTGGGAAGAGTATAATAACTATGAGGGCACTAAAGCTTAATTAATAAAGGAGAGAGAAAATGTCAGAAGAAGTACAAATAGAACTAGCACCAGACCAAATAGTTGAAGAAGAAGCAGCAGAGCATGAAGTAGTATTACCTAGTGATAAAGAGGTATTTAATATGCCTGATAAGTTTAAAGGTAAATCAGCAGAGGATATAGCTAAGTCTTATCTTGAATTAGAGAAGATTAGAGTACAACCTAAACAGGAAGCCCCTAAAGAGGATACACCAGCTGATGTACCTACAACAGTAGAACAAGAACAGTATGAAAAATATGCTACATCTTTAGATACTAATGGTTCTTTATCAGAAGCAGAGTATGCTGAACTAGCTAAAGCAGGGTACTCTAAAGAAGTAGTAGATGCTGAGATACAGAGTAGAGCAGACAAGTTAGAGTTTAATAAGTATAGAGAAGAGAAAGCACTTAATAAAATTTTAGAACCACTAGGAGGTGGTACAGAGAAGTTTAAAGAAGTAGCTATGTGGACTAAAGAGAATAAGACAGCAGAAGAAGTAGCAGCTATTAATGATGCACTTAGTAAGTCTACCCCTCTAGCACAACAAGCCTTACTTAAGTCTTTATATGCAGAATATGAGGCAGGAGGAAATACAGATACAGTATTACATACTAATAATGTACAAACTACTTCTAGTAGAGGATACACAACTGAGACTGAGTTCTTTGCTGATATTAAAAGTCCAGCCTATAAGACAGACAAGTCTTATGTTAAAGCTGTAGAGGCTAAATTAGCAAGAAGTAATACTAAAGACTGGTCATTCTAATAATATATTACCTAGTAGGGTGTGCACACTAAGCTAGGTTCTTGTACCAATATACTGTGTAGGGCAGGGTACTCAAAGGTAAAACCCCTATATAAAAATAACACATCTCCTACACCTCTCATAGAAGTGCCAATTAGGAGGTCTTTGAGATATAGTGAAATGGCATCACACAAGACTTTGACTCTTGTATTTTAGGTTCGAGCCCTGATGTCTCAACCAATAAGCCTCATATGAGTACAGTAGCTTCTCTCCCTACTGTATTCTTATGAGCCTTATAAGAAGCTATCTAAGGATAGAAATTAAAGATAACTCAAACATGTTTAGAGCAGGTGACTACAGGAGTAGTTTAATATATACATAACTAAAAGACCCTATGGGCAAAGGAATAATAATGGCAGCAATGGTAGCAACTCTCCCAAATAATGATGCAGCAAGAGCAACAGCACTTAAACTATACACAGGTGAAGTAATAGCAGCATTTAGAGAAAAGAACTTAGGACTTGGTTTGATTAAATCAAGAGAAATTTCAGGTGGTAAAACAGCTCAATTCATTGTAACAGGTGAAGCAGCAGAAGCAGACATCCAAACACATGTTAGAGGTGAAGAAGTAATCTCTAAAGTATTAGCAAATGATGAAGTAACTATTACTGTATCTACACGCTATGTACACTCACACTTCCTAGATACACTAGATGAGAAGTTAGCACAGTATGAAGTACGTGGTGAACTTGCATTCCAATCAGGACAAGTACTAGCTACTAAGATTGATAAAGATGTATTCAAGTTGATTGGTAATACTGTACCAGCTATGACTCCTCTAGCAGGACAAAAGGCAGCTACAACTGTTTCAGCTACAGGTTACAATGCAGCAACTACAGCAGAAGCTAAAGGTAATACTATTGTAGCAGCTCTCTATGTAGCTAAAGCAGCTCTTAATGCTAAGAATGTAACAGATACTCCATCTGTAATCGTAGCTCCACAAGACTACTACAACTTAGTACAATCTACTAGAGGTGTTAATACAGACTTTACTTCAGGTAATGGTGGTATTGATACAGGTATGATTAGACAAGTAGCAGGTTTCTCTATTGGTTGGACTAACCACCTAGATGTTACTACTAATACAGCTTTATTGGCTCTTATGTTCACTAAAGATGTAGCAGGTGTAGTTAAGGCTATGGATATTCAATCTGAGTCTAACTATGATTTCCGTAGATTAGGTTACCAACTTACAAGCTTCTATGCTTTAGGTATGGGCGCGTTGAACCCAACGGGTATGGTTGTAATTAACAAGGCAGCTTAATAAGTTAGTCTTTCAGGAGGCTCTTAGGAGCTTCCAAATAAGATTATAAATAAAAGGGGAAATAATATGGGTGTAGATGTAATTTTTTTAGATGGTACAATATATGCTAAAAGTAAGTTAGATATGATAAATGATGCTTTATTAGCTATAGGGGAGTCTCCTTTTATAGATGGTACAGTAGTTGATACTATACCAGTAGGGACAGATGGTGAAACAGCTAAGAGATTAGTAGAGAAGACTATGGTAGAGGTACAGTCTAGAGGTTGGTACTTTAATACAGATTATGATTTTGTATTAACACCAGACATTAATGGATTTATTACTATGCCTCCTAATACTCTAAGAGTAGACTTTGGTAATGCGGGTAATAAACATAGATACACAATAAAGAATGGTAGTATATATGATTATCTTAATAAGACTTTTATTATAGAGTCAGAGTTATTATGTGATGTTACTTGGTTAGTTGACTATGCAGAACTACCTCCAGAAGCTTATGAGTATATCTCTTTAAGAGCTGCAAGAAAGACACAACAGAAACTAATAGGTAGTGTAGAAACAGATAGCTTTACTATTAGAGATGAGACAGACTCTTATGTAAACTTACAGAGAAGACAAGCACAGTCTCAAGATTATAATATACAAAATAGCAGAGTATCCACTAGAACACATAATGGATACTTAGTAGCTGGCTTGTATGGAAGCAAGGGTAGGAGAAACTTTTAATGCCAGGAAAATTAATTAATCATACACTAACCTCAATAAGCAGTGGGGTAACACAACAATATGAAGAGGGAAGATTTGAGTCCCAAGTAAGTTCTATGGTTAATTGTTTACCTACTATAACAAGAGGAATAATTAGAAGAAACCCTCTTGTATCTATAGGAAAACTAAGTACAGTAACATCCTCTTCTTTTGTATATTCATATGATAGAGGTACAGGAACAGAGCAGTATATAGTAGTAATACCTGGTGATGGCACACTACATACATATAATGCTAACTCAGGTACATTATTATATAGTAAGACAGGTAGTGCATACTTAACAGTAGGCATAGGTATTAGAGCTAAAGATAGCTTTAAAGCTCTTACTATAGGTGACTATACATTCATACTTAATACTACAATAACTACAGCATTCACAACTAAAGTATCTACATCAGTTGGATACAAAGATATGGCTTTCTATTGGATTAAGAAGACAGCTAGTATAGTAACAGAACAGTATCAAGCTGTTAGCCCTATTAGAACAGGCAGTTATATGAGAGGCTACCAATATAAACTTAATGGTTCTACTATAGATGCCTATGAGGAGACAAGACCTACTTTCACTAAAGTTAATCTTAACACTTCTAGTACTATAGCAGCTGAGTTTATTACAGTTCCTACTAGTTCTTTAGCTACTAAAGTAGTAGGCTCAGTATGTTATAATGATAGCTTTACAGGCACAGATTGGAAATGGGAGGATAGCTTTGGTAATGAAGCCTCACTTGGAGTATGGGATAGTGTAGACTCATCAGACAAACTACCAGTTAATTTACCTTCAGACCTAGAGGGTTTCATTGTAAAAATATCAGGAGGTACATCAGCAGAATATGATGACTACTTCTTAACATATGATTATGCAGGAAGAACTTGGACAGAAACAACAGCACCAGCTTCTCTAATAGAATTAGATGCTACTACTATGCCACATGTATTATATAGACTCTCAACTGGTTTTATATTTAATACATATCAAGGAGTAAGTACAGATGGTACATCACTAGATGGTATATCTGAATGGGGAGAAAGGGTAGCAGGAGGACAAGATGATACTAATGACCCATCTTTCTTAGGTAACAAGATAATTAATATTATATTCCATAAGAACAGATTAGGCTTTCTAACTTCAGATAGTGTATTACTATCACAAACAGGAGCATATGGTAACTTCTTTATTCAGACTATGCAAGATACACTAGATGATGACCCTATTGATTTAGCAGTAGCCTCTACAGATGTTACTGTATTAAGACATGCAGTACCTACAGCAGGACAGTTAATCTTATTTGCAGATGATACACAGTTTGCATTAAGTTCAGCAGATGCTATACTTACTCCTAACTCAGCAGATATTATTCCATTATCTAATTATACATATGGTAAAGGAGCAGATGCTAGGGCTATAGGTAATAGAGTATACTTCTCTAATCAAGCAGGTGGGTACAGTCAGATGTATTCATATAAGGTTACAGACCAAGGAAGTAGTTTAACAGAGGCAAACCCTCTAACTATACATGTACCTTCTTATATAGATAAAAGTATAAAGAGAATTATAGGGCATGATGTACTAGGATATGTCTTTATGGAAGTAGAAGATTATCCTAAAGAGCTAGTAGTATTATCTACTATTATAAAAGGTACAGAGATATTACAGAATGCATTCCATAAATGGACATTTAATAAGGATATAGTTAGTACACATATTATAAATAATTCACTATACATATTATTCTCAGATGGGTCTTTAACTAGTATGTTATTAGAGATACCAGGAAATATAGATACTGTTAATTATACAGATAACTATAATACTATAGACAATAATATTTATTATGAGTCTAAGATAGGCTTCTCTAAATTCTTCTATAGAGGAAAAGATGGTAAGGGAACAGAGAGAGGAAGACTACAGTTAAGAACTATGCTCTATACTACTACAGCTACTAGTAAGTTTAAGACAGACATTCTTAATAATGAAATGAGTCTATATAATGAAGATACAATGTTTGGTCCTATATGGGACGATACATTAGTATGGGATGATACTAAGATATGGATAGATGTAAACCCTCTATATACTAGAACATATAAGAATGATAAGAAAGTAACAATTATGGCAGACAGTAAGAAAGCAGATATATTCTTTAGTAGTAATAAAGATTACCCAACTAAAGGATTTGAGCTAGCTACTGTTAATGTTGAGTCATACTTTCACCAGAGAAGTACAAGAACATAAGGAGAATAATTAATGATAAGTAATAAAGTTTACTTGGCAAATGGTATAAATAATAGGTTTCTAAGTGACTTTATTATTAGGTCAGAGAACTACGCTAGACCATATGTATTTATATTTGATGATACATTACTACCTAATGGTACTGAGGATACATTACAGAGCCCTCTACTACCTTGGAGTTATCCATCTAATCTATATAGAAGAGGTAGTAATATAGCTAAGTCTGAGGATTTAGTAACTACAGATAAGTGGCAGATAGTAGACAATAGTATATTATACTACACAGCCCCTCCATCAGGTGCTACAGTATGGGTAGAAGTAGCTACTACATCAGAAGGGTTTGGAACAACCTTAATAGCACCAGCTGTAGAGAGAGCAGAGACAGCAGCTACTAATGCACTAGCAAGTGAACTAGCAGCTAAGGCATCAGAATTATTAGCAGATGCAGATGCAACTCAGACAGCTCTAGATAGAATAGCTACTAATAATGATGTTGTACTTACACATGCTGATGTAGTAACTACTACAGCTAAAGCAGTATCTACAAATGCAGATGCAGCTCAGACAGCTCTAGATAGAATAGCTACAAATGCAGATGTACTTGCAACCAATGCTGATGTGATTACTACTAATAGTAATGCAGCTACTACTACAGCTAACGCAGCAGCAGCTCTAGTATCTGAAACTAATGCAGCAACAAGCGAGGATAATGCAGCTATAAGCGCAGCTGCCATAGGCAATATGGTCAATAATGGTACAATCGCAGACTTAAGACTTATGACAATCACGCCTATAAATGTCTATGTCACAGGATACCACACAGCAAACGATGGAGCTTTTGGAAGTCACTTCTTTAGACTAGCTACTGATACAGGACAAGTTGATAATGGTGGTACTATTATTAGAACTGTTAATGGTGTGTATGAGTTGCAGTATAGTGGTGCAGTAAATGTTAAATGGTTTGGTACTGTAGACAATTCAAGTTTAGATAGGGTTATTATAGATAATATAATTAATAACTTACCATCAGGCATAGAGATAGATTATTATGGTAAAAAGCTATATTCAGGGGTAACTTCAACACTCGTAACAGCTGGTAATGTTAATGCAAGAATGTGTGTAACAGATGGTATGTTGTATGTTACAGAGTATATTAACAATAAAGTATTAGTTTATAACATATCCGACCCACTTAATCCATCTCCTTTCTATGATTTTACTGTAGGACTATCCCCTAGGCATATAGGAGTATTTGGTAGATTTTTATTTGTATCTTGTTTAGGAAGCAACACTATAGAAGTGTATGATATTCAAAATTCAACTTTAGGCTTTAAATTAGGGGAGATTTCTGTAGGCTCTCAGCCTAAAATGTTTAGAGTAGTGGGGGATATTATTTATGTAGCTTGTTATGGGGCTAGTACAGTAGAAAAGCATCAGTTTGTTTTACCTAATAATGATTTATTGCATTTTAACTCATATAAAATTAGTGAAGTTACTGTTCCTAGTGGTCCTTTGTGCTTAGACTATAACGGAAGTGATATGCTTATTACTGGAAGTATGGACAGCACAAATATAACAATGATAGGGTGCAATCAGATGAATATTGTATCTACTTTATCAGTCGGTACAATAGGCGGTATTGGTGGAATAAGTGCAAATGGTATAGTAAAATTTATAAACAAAGCACAAGCCGTAGTATGTAATTGGGGAGATGCTAAAGTCTATAGCATTAATTGTCAAAACCCTGCCTTTTTATCTATAGATGGAAGTTGTGCAGTTAGAGGAAACCCTGAGCAGATACAAGTAGTAGGTAACTTAGGTTATGTACCTAGTTTACTTGTAGGGCAAAGTCCGTCAACACTTGATGTAATTGATTTTAGTAACTTTAAAGCACCTGTTACAATAGCTAGTATTGACTTAGCAGTAAATGCAGCAGGTTTTACCACTACTTATTTTGATGGTGATAATACATATTTATATGTAAATGGTCATATAGCACCTTTTAATATTGATGCAGTTCAGATACAAAACGGAGAAGTATTTGAGCCTTATGGAGTTCAAGAACAAGCAGGTATATTCGGACAATTATCAAGCCCATCCGCTACTTTATGTCTAAATGGTGAAGCAAGAAAAAACAAAACAGTTATTACTAATTATACACCGACCTTTACAGATACAGTAATAAGAGTAATAGGGAACACCATGACACTACCAGACCCTGCAACTATGAGAGAGGGAGCTATTCTTACTATCACAAATGTAGCAAATTTCGGTATTTGTTCAATAATAAATACATTTAATGGAATAGAAGATTTACCACTTTATCCTTTTGAATCAATTCAACTAATCGCTACAGAGTATGGAACTGTTTATCAATGGGATTTATTTAGTAATGGTTCAGATAGAACAAGGAACTCTTATATCACAAAGATTGTAGGATATACACCTACTATAAATGATGACATTATTAGAATAGCAGCAGGTCAAACTGTGACACTACCCGACCCTGCAACAATGATAGGAAAGAAACTTATAATCAAGAATGTTGATGCGGGTGCAAGCTCTCCAATAGCTAGTATTTATACAGGATATAGTGGCACTTTAGTAGCTGATAGTGCCGTTCATATTGTAGCTACTGAATTTGGTGGGGTGTCTCAATGGGATGCTATAGCTAAATACTAGAGAAGTAATATGATAAACAATACAATCGGAGAAGTAAGTGACTTTTACAGTCACGCTCAAGCACTGTTCGCAATTATATTTAGCTTATTGTTTTGGCACTTTAATTGAGCATAAACAGTATTGCTAAAAGTATTAAAGCTTTAGTTCATATACAGCAAGACTTAAGAGTTATAGATGAGCGGTTGGTAGAACTGGTAAAGCTAAATGGTTATGTAAAATGCTTCAAAAGTTAGAACATAACCACTGTACTAAAAGTTTAGGTGAATAAAGACCTACAAGCTATTATAATAATAGGTAGGATGAATCATAAGGGCTAATATAGTTTATGCCTTCTAGGGGTCTTAAAATGACTCTAAGAGGGTATTATAGTATATTAATACACAAGAGGAGAGAACAAGATGGGAATATATACAATAGAGGATAGATTAAAGCATCATTTACCAGGGAGGTATCATGATACACTTAGATGTTATGAATGTTTCCAACATGATGATTGGGAGGAGTTTAATGAAGAGGGGGAATTAATAGGATTTATATCTTACTTCTTCCTAGATTTTAAACATGATATGATAATAACAGCAGCACAAGACAATAAGTTTAGTAAAGCTCAATGGAGAATACTAAGAGATACATTACTTAATAGAGTTAAACCTATTAGAATAATGAGTGACCCTACAAATAAAGCACTACATAAAGGTGCAGCAAGACTAGGTGGTGTATTTGTAGAAGATGAAGTATTCTTTAACTATCCAATGGAGAAGATAAAATGAAACAAGAAGTAGCATTATCAAATATAGAGAAAATAGAGGCACTTATGTTTCAATATGAAGATAACCAAATACATTGTCCCTTAAAGCATACATTCTCAGAGGGTGTATATGTTAGAGAAATAACTATGCCAGCTAATACATATATATTAGGACATGAACATACCACTACACACTTAAATATTATTAGTAAAGGTTCTTGTGTATTAGCAGATATGGAAACAGGGGAGCTGACAGATATAGTAGCACCATATACTTTTGAATCTAAAGCAGGAGTACAGAAGCTATTATATATAGTAGAAGAGTGTGTATGGTCTACAGTACATGTTACTAATGAAACTAATATTACTAAGCTAGAAGAGATACTTATTAAACCTAGTAAGTTATGTAAACAATTAAGAACTAAAGATAAATATATAGGGGGTAGATAATATGAGTATGTTATATATGGCAATAGGTGGTGCAGTTATAGGAGGAGTGTCTAGTATATTATCTGCTGATGCTCAAGCTGAACAGATGAGACAACAGATAGAAGCTAATAGACTAGCTGCTAAATTTAAATATACAGCTGTAGAAGATTCAGTTAATATAATGAAAGGTGCTTCAAGAGAAGCCTCTATGAATGCTGTACAAGAAGCATTAAGAGCAGGTGCAGCACAGGATACTAAAGTACAAGAAGCTATAACTAAAACAGCTAGTACTACATTAGCTCAATCAGAAGGATTAACTTCAGGTAGAAGTAAAGGCAGAGAGATGCTTACTTTATATATAAAAGGTAATAAAGCACTACAAGAAACTAAGAGTATTACTACTAGTATGGTTAATCAAATAACAGAAGCTAATGATGCTAAAACTAATGAACTTAATAATAGTTTACTTAATGCACATCAAGAGATGTCAGCAGTCCTAACAGCAGCAAGTCCTTATGTTAATGCAACAGGACAGATAGTAGCAGGTACATTAGGTGGAGCAGCAGCAGGTGCTTCTCTAGGTAGTGCCTTCGGTGGTGGAGCCAAAACAGCACCACCTAAGTAAACAAGGAGAAAGAAGATGGCAGATAATATAGGTATGATGTTTGGAGCAGCTACAGGTAATGTAAATGTAAACAGACAAGGAAGTGATAGAGAGCAACTAAACATCAAAAGTATTGCTGCTGGTAGGTCTGATGCTCAGGCTGTAGCTGATGGTTTAAATGGTATACTCCAGAGTGCACCACAGATAGCTAGAACCTTAAAACAAGCACAAGATACAACAGAGGGAATACAAGCACAAGAACATTTTAGAAATATAATAGAGTCAAGTGGATATAGAGAAGGTAATGATATTACTAAAGCTAATATGCTTGATGAAATGAGAAATACATTACCTAGTAGAAGTAAGGCATATCAGTCTGCTTATTCTGCTATTGCTTCTGGAGAGTACATAAGAAAGATAGATGGTAGACAAGCTGAAGAGAATATATTAAAGCTTAATAATATAGGGGCTACAGAAGCTGTTTGGTTAGGACAGGATAGTGGTGAATATCAGCAAGGATTTGGTATAGAAGATTCATCACCTATATCTAATGAAGAGATGGGTAAGACACCTCAAGATTATGCAGCTTATCTTAAGTCTGTTAATCCTAGTATGAATATAGCTGATATTAGAGATGCTCAATTACATGCACTACACCAAGATAAACTATTACTACTAAGTAAAGCAGGTAATACTAAAGAACTATTAGAGATACAGAAGGATATAATTGATATGGAGAAACCTTATGAAAATAATATGTATACTCTTAATCAATCTCCTACTGTATTAGCTAAAGTTAATAAGGATAAACTAGAGGTTAAAGCTCTTACTGCTACTAAGATAGTAGAGTTTAAAAATCAAGCATATAACTTCTTAGCTGGAGTAGAACAAGGTGGTAACTTAGAGCTTCCTAGTAAGGTTGCTCCTTATATAGATGCTACATCTGATAATACATTTGCTGCTACTAAAGCTAAAGTATCTTATGAGAAGAAGTATGTAGAAGCTACACAAGCAGTAGAATATAATATAGCTAATCCTATAGGGGAAAGAAAAACATTCCTACCAGACAATCCTACATTAAAAGCACAAAGACAACCTTTAGTTACTAATGAGTTATTTAAGGCTATTAAACAAGGTAACTTTCAAAGGTTTACAGATATAGCTACTAATGAACCTACTATGATTAAAGAAGCAGGTGACCAATTAACTACTATGATGCATAATGCTAAGACTTCTGAAGACTATTTAATGGTGTCAGGTTTAGTACAGAATATAGAAGCTACATCTGGTGGTGCTAGAGTTACTACACAATTATTCTCTAAAGATGAATATGTAAGATTTAAAACTATAGAGTCTGCTATACAAGGTAGACCAGCAGGTACAGATGTACAAAATATAGTTGATTGGGTAGATGGTAATATGGATAAACTTAATACTCTTAAGATGGACCCTTCTAATAATGCTAAAATGTTAGGGTATGCTATTAAACTTGGTCTTAAAGCTGATGCTTATGTAACTTATATGGGGGAAGTAATGAAAGGTAACCCAGCAATAGGTGAGAAAGAGTTTAAAGAAGCTGCTAAGAGATTTGAAAATATGATAGGTACAGATAGTCAAGGGAAGAAGATTGATACTTCTATGGCTCCTAATCCAGCAGATAATATTAATGTAATGAATAAAGAGAAAGTAGATACTCATATTAATAGTATGTTAGGTAATGAATTTACTTCTAAAGTATTCTTACCTAGTGGTGTAGTTATTGGTAAAGATAATTATGGTGGTACTATTAAACTAGTCAATGCTTCTAATGTAATAGAGAAGACTAATAGTGAGGCTGTAACTGAAGAGTTAGAAGCTAAGGCTTTAGAAGAAGCACAGATTAGAGGTGAAGAAGGAGTTGTACCTGGTGTATTAGCTGGAGCTAAGAAAGGTTTTACTTCTTTATTTAGAACAGTTATAGATAATATAGGTAGTGTACCTGGTGGTATGGCTGATGTAGGTGGTACTCTTCTTAATAGATTTGGTCAACATCTACATGATAGTATGACACAAGGACAACAAGAATGGTGGGATACTCTTACTGAGGATGATAAGTCTGAGATTATAACTAATGAACTTGATAGTAAGATACAAGAAGTAGATACTAAGGATGCATTACAAGGAGTTAATACATTTACTCTAAGTGAGGCTGATATTCAATCATTTAATAATGCTATACAGTATAATGAACAACTTGGTAATAAACTTACTAAACTAAAAGATGGTATACTAGAAGACTCTATAGCTTATAAAATAAGAGATTTTACTAAAGAGAGTAAGGTACTATCAGGAGCAGAACTTAAGAAAAATACTTTATATGGTAATGAGGCTATACAGAAAGTAGAAAGTATTGAAGGTCCTTTATCTAATGGACAGAAAAGAATAGTAGAATTAGAGGCTTATGTTGATGGTAACTATATGGATACACATGGTATACTTACTTCTGGTGTAGGACAGACTAAAGGATATAGAAGTAAATCTTTTAAAGAATCCTATAAGGAACATAAAGATACTACATTAAAGATATTTCCTAAGTTTAATAGATTACCTGAAAGAGTACAGATAGAATTAGTACAACTTACATATAGAGGTGATGTTTCTTCTAATTATGATTGGGTTAAAGAATTTAATAAAGGAAACTATAAAGAAGCTGAGAAGAATTTTAGAGACCATAATGAATGGAAGGATTATCTTAAAACAGGTAATAGTAAACATATAGTAGATAGGTTAGAAGCTGGAGCATTAGCAATTAGAAGCCTACAAGAATAAGGAGAGATAAGATGGAAGAAGTTAAAACTGATACTACAGTAGTAGAACAACCACAGGAAAGTACTGCTGTAGATTATTGGAATATACTTAATCCAGCAGCTATTCCTTATAATAATCCTAATCTTAAGTTTTCTGCTGCTAGTGATAGTACTGGTGAACTAGGATTTGATACACCAGAGTTTCAAGCATACTTTAAAGATGCTGATGGTGGTACTAAGAATGCAATGATGAAGGCTAATAACCAATCAGATGCAATTAAGATAGCTCAGAGAAGAAATATATTTGTAGCGTCTCAGAAAGCTATAGAACAAGATGGTATAATGACACAACTAGCTATGGGTGTACTACCTGCTATTGCTTCTCCTTCTACATTACTTCCATTTGGGGTTGTATTTAAAGGGGCTCAGATGGCTAAAGCAGTCAGTACTCTTACTAAAGGGTTACAACTTGGTGCTGCTGGTGCTCTTGTAGGAGCTACTGCTAATATTGCTGATGAAGCTTTATTTGATTTACAAGGTATGCCTACTAACTACTTAGGAGCTGGAGCTATTGGTGCTGTATTTGGAGGCTCTTTAGGCTTCTTAGGTGGTATGTTATCAGGTCCTACTAAGAAAGTAGTAGCTAATGCTATATCTCCAGAGAATGATACTTTAACTAAAGACTTCTTAAATGACCCTTCTATACTTATTACATTAGATGAAAATGGTATACCTAAACTACAAGATGTAGGACAGATGGATAAGTCTATTATAGATAGGATACCTTGGCTAGGGGATAAACTTAGAAGTGATGTACACACAGTATATCAAGGTGAGAGTTCACTTATGAGAGGCTTTATGGGTAGAATGATGTCTGCTACTGTATCTCAAAAGGATAGTGCAGGTAATATACTTCCTATTAACAAAACATCAGTAGATATAAAAAGAGAAACAAAAGGTATACATAATATTTTAACTCAAGAAAGTCAAAATGCTTATGCTGAGGCTAAACAGATAGGATATAAAGGCAGTAATACACAGTTCAATAAAGATGTATGGGCTGTATATGTAGATGCTATGAATAAGCAAAAGAATGATGCTGCTACTTTCTCTAATCAAAAGACTGCTGGTATGCCTACAGATACTATAACTGATGCTGAAAGAAATGCTTTACTAAAGACTAGTAGAGAAGCACAAGATGAATACTATAGTAAGAACCCTGTACAGTTTACAGGTGATGCTCATTTAGTTAAAGGGGCAGAAGCTTATAGAAAGTACTTTCAAACTATGCTTAAGAGAAGTCAAGAGATGGGTATTAAAGAGCTACAAGGACTTAATATTAATAAACTATATGCTCCTAGAACTTATAACTATAAAGGTATCCATAAAGGTGATATATCTCAAGAAGTAGTTAGGAGTGAAGTAAGAAATGGACTAGCTAATGATGTTAGAAATAGAGGTATGTCTAAAGAGAAGCTTGAAGCTAATACAGATGAAATAGTTAGTATGCTTAATAGTTCTGCTTTTGATTTAAACAACCTTACTACTTCTTATATGATTAAAGAGCTTCCATTTGCTACTCACTTAAAGAGTAAGAAGTTATATCTTAATGAAAAGTTTATGCCTAATATTCTTCATAGTAACTTTGAAGATATAACAGGTGCATATCATTATAAGATGTCAGGTAGACAAGGTGTACAATATGCTTTTGGTACTGATAATCTAACTGAGATAATGAAACTAGTAGAGGATGAACACTTAGCACAAGGTATCCTATACAATCCTAAAGAAGTACAAGCTTTTGAAAGAGTAGTTAAAGATGTACTAGGTGACCTTAGAATGAATCAATTAGCAGATACACCAGCTTGGACATTCACTAGAAGCCTTACTGCATATAATTCATCTAGATTAGGTGGTGGATTTGGTGGTAATCAATTTATAGAACTAGCTTCTGCTGTTGCTATGAATGGTGTTAAGGCTTTAGTTTCTGGTAGATTACTTAAGTCTTTAAAGAACTCTAGTGATTTACTATATACACATAAAGGTAAGCATGATGAGTTCTCTCAATATCTAATTAATTCTGGATATATGGAGGATACATTACATACTAGTAGAATAAATAGATATGCTGATACAGAACAAGGATTCAATTCAGGTACATTAGAGAATGGGTTATCTTGGATGAATGATAAGTTAATGAAGTATAATGGTATGAGATACTTTATGGGTGTAATGGAAGATTATACAGGTGGTGCTATTATTACTCAACTTAAAGGTGGTAATGTAGAAGCTAAGAGATTAGCTAGATGGGGCTTATCTGTATCTGATGCTGATTCACTTGGTAAAAGGTTACATGAAGTAACTAAAGAAGGTGGATGGGATATAGGTAGTCTATCACAAGTTGAAAGAGATAGATTACAATTAGCTGTATCAAGAGGTATAGATGAGATAGTAGTACAAGGTGATAGTATACACCTACCAGCTTGGATGAAGGCTCCTGGACCATTTACTAAGGTTCTAACACAGTTTATGAGATTTCCTATGATAGCTCAAGAGACTCTACTTAGAAAGGGTATGGCTGAAGAACAAGCTCAAATGATAGGAGGGGTAATGTCTTCTATAGCTACATTTATGGGCATTAAATATCTTAGAGAGCAAGCAGCTATTGCTACAGGTAGTATACATCCTATAGATGCTAAATATGATTATAATAACTTTTCAGATGAGGATTATCTAAGAGTAATAGGGGAAGCATTAAACTATACTGCTCCTTTAGGCTTTATGACTTCTGTATGGAACTATGGTGCAATAGCTACAGGACAGCCTGAATTAGGTAGAGAGTGGCAGAGTAAGAATGGTATGAGTTCTTTATTAGGTCCTTCAGGTGGGCTTGGTGAAGATGTAATACAAATAATTAGAGCAGGTGTAGAGGGTAAAATAACAGATGATAGAACTCTTCAGAGATTTAAATCTATGACACCTTTTATGAACCTACCTTTAGTTAATGAAGGTAGTAAATATCTTATAGAAGAATTTGGAGACTAAATAATGGCAAAAGCAAATATGAAGGAACTTAATGACTTACATAGAATTATTACACAATACTATGCAGATGCAGTAGGCTCAGGAGAGGAACTCTCTTCTGGAACACTTGCTGCCATTAATGCTCATTTAAAGAATAACAATATTACAGTAGATATAGTAGAGTCTAGCCCTATGCAGAATCTAACTTATAGAATACAAGAATTAATAACACAAGATAGGGAGGAAGCTTAATGGCTATATTAACATGGACAACAATAAACAATGGAGATAGTCTTGGGATATTAAGACCAGCATTAAATACCTTTCAAGGAAATGTAGTAACTAATGTAAATATAAATACAGCAGATATACTAACTAATGCAGGTAATATTTCTAGTAATACAGCTGCTATAGCTACTAATGTAATAGATATAGCTACTAATGCTAGTGATATATTAGCAGTAGATAGTAGAGTAACTGCTATTGAGAACAGTCATAGTGTTATAATATCTGCTTTTTCTATAGCTACAATACAACAACCAACAGTAGTAGATGTTCCTATACAAATAGAATTTGGAGCATTACAGACAACTACAGATATAAGTTTATCTGCTCTTGGAGCTTTTACTTTTAATGTGGCTGGTAAGTATATACTTTCTCTTTTCTTTCAATATGGTAGAACAGGCTCTACTGGAACATCAGAGCTATTAAATAGATACTTAATAAATGGAGCACAGATTGGAAATTCTTTAGTAGCAAAGATTGATAATGCAGACACATTAGTACCATGGAGTAGTTCATTACAAGTGACTGTAAATGCTAACGATGTATTAACTATTGAAGTAATGCGAGATAGTGCAGGTAACAACTCTGGTGGGTTGTTTTCAGTTACACCTACTGTAGGAACTTGGACATTAGCTCCATGTGCATCAATACAAATATTTAAAGCTATTTAAAGGGGAGAGGTTTGGTGAGTGAGAAGGATGAAGCTATTATAGCAACTAAACTGGATATATTAATAATAGACTTCCAAAGGTTTAGGAAAGAACAGAATGAACATAATGAAGCAAGAAGGTTACATGCAGAAAATGAAGATAAAGTACAAGCAAGTATACTTACTACTCAGAAGTGGCATACTAGAATAGGGAGTGCTATGGCAAGTGCTATACTCTATATACTATATAAAATATCATATGTAGGAGGTATCCATTGATTCCAATAGAATTACTTACTATGGGGGCTTCTACTATAGGTGGTTTTGCTCTTAAGTATATGGCTAATAGTCAAGCTAATACAGCATTTCTATTAGGTAAAGATATAGAGAGTAGACAAGAAGCTAGGGGTGATATGAATGGTGTATGGGTTAGAAGATTTATTGTGTTAGTTATGATGAGTCTTTTAGCTTATATAGTAGTAGCCCCAAGTTTAATAGATGCTAATGCAGTGATAGTAGATAAAGGATGGTTATTTACTACAACTACAGAGGTCAAAGGAATCATGTATGATGATACAATAAGGATGATACTTACTTCAATAATAGGTTTCTACTTTGGTACATCAGCCGCAAGTAAATAAGAGTCTACAAGGCTTTATAGAGCTCAGGAGGATGGATTCATCCTCTGAACAAAGATAATGCCTTCTAGGTACCTTAAAATGATTGTGAGGTACATATAGGACATTAAGGAGAGAGAGTATGACAGAAGAAGATAAAGTATTACATAAATTAGTAAATGAGTTTCCTTTATATTTAGATTATGTATATAGTAATATAGGACTACCAAATAGTACACCACTACAACAAAGGATAGCTACTATAATAGGAGATAATAATAGTAGATTAATACTATCAGCTGCTAGGGGAACTGGGAAGTCTTGGATTGGAGCTATATATACTACTTGGAGACTATTAAGAAATCCAGATGAGAAGATATTAATTGTATCTGCATCAGGACCTAAGGCTATAGAGATAGCTACATTTGTTAGAAGGCTCTTTGAAGAAGTACCTTTGCTTAGTCATCTTAGACCTAGTAGAGAGAGTAGAGATAGTGTACTATCATTTGATGTAGCAGGATGTAAGGTAGCTATAGCACCATCTGTATCAGCACTAGGTGTTACTAGTCAGATTACAGGTAAGAGAGCTAGTCTAGTATTAGCAGATGATATTGAGGTTCCTAGTAATAGTGCAACAGAGATGATGAGAGAGAAGCTCATTAATAGAACTCAAGAGTTTGAAGCACTACTAATACCAGATATGCCTAGTAGTATATTATACTTAGGTACACCACAAAGTATGGAGAGTATATACAATAAACTAGAATATCCTACTAAGATATTACCAGCTCAAGTTCCAGTAGATGAGCTAGTGTATGAAGGTAAACTAGATGAGTGGGTAATGTTACAAGGTAAAGCAGGAGATGCTACAGATAAGGTTAGATTTCCATTAGATGTACTTAGAGAAAGAGAAGGTGGTATGGGTAAGATAGGATACAAGCTACAGTATATGTTAGATACAACATTATCTGATGCTGAGAAGTTTCCTCTTAAACAAGCAGATATGATAGTATATCCTCTTGATAAGAAAGAAGCTCCTATGACTATTACATACTCAGGTAATAAAGACTTTGCTTTAGATATACCTAACTTAGGTTTTACAGGAGATAGATGTCATAAGCCAATTAGGACTAGTACAGACTATAGAAAGTATGATAAGGTAGTTATGAGCATAGACCCTAGTGGTACAGGCTCAGATGAGACTACTTGGTGTATACTAGGAGTATTATCTGGTAATGTATTTGTACTTGATTGGGGAGGTACAAGGTTGGGCTACTCAGCTGAGGCTCTTATGATACTAGCACTAAAGGCTCAAGAGTATCAGGTTAATGAAATAGTACCAGAGAAGAACTTTGGAGCAGGACTCTTTACTGAGTTATTTAGAAAGACTCTAATATCTGTATATCCTTGTACTATTATAGATGACTTTAATGTTAAAGGACAGAAAGAGAAGAGGATACTAGATAATATACTACCTCTATTTGGTAATCATCAGATAGTATTTAATGAAGATAAGATTAGAGATGAAGTAGAGTGGGTACAAAAGAACCCTATAGATAATCTACAGTATAGTTTATTATATCAACTAACTCACATGACATATGATAGAGGTAGTATTGTACATGATGATAGAATAGATGCACTAGCTATTGCATGTCAGTATATAAGTCATATGGTTATTGTATCAGCAGAGGGTAGACTTAAAGAGATACAAGATAGAGAGATAGATGAGTGGTTAAACAATACAGTATACAATAAGAAGAGTAATACTAAGTATAATATACTAGGTAATAGGAAAAGGTAATAAGCCTATATTATGTACTTTTGCTAGATGTCTACACATAATACAGAAGAAAGAAAATTCTGTGAGCTTCAAATTAACGCCACAAAGGGTTGAGAATCTCACATGTTGTACATACGTCAACTACTAGTATTAATACTAATAATACTATATCTCTACATAGACCCTATAGGGGCTCCTTAAAGGAAGCTTAAGAGGTAACTCAAATGGTATTAGAAATATCTCATAGTAGAAGTAGTAACTCAAATAGTATTAGAAATATCTCAGAGGTCTCTCTTTAAGGGGACACTCAGCTAGACCCCCCCCATAGCCCCTATTGATATTGATTATATCAGTATCACACCTCACTTGATAACAACTATCAATACTAATATAATATAATATCAACTTACTACTACTACTACTACTACTACATAGCTTATACTATTATAATATCTACTTATTATACTATTATAGGCTACTTTTTCTTTTATGAACATATGTTCACTTAGATATTAATTTATACCTTTTCTTATTACCTTTTCTTATTACCTTTTCTTATTACCTTTTCTTTATTGTATTGATTATCATTATAGGTTACCATTCATTTACTTTATTATGCTAGTACCTATTAAAGGATAATTATTATCTTCTATCTTATATCTTATATCTTATATGCCCTCTTAAATATCATCTATTCTTAAGCCATATTAGCTATATATCTTATAATTCATTATTGTATACATCATATAAATCATTTTAAGGTACCTTATAAGCACTATAATGATTAGCTTACTCTTACTATTCCCTAAAATGATATATAATACTTAAGAAATATAATTAATGTATATTATTAACTAGTTATTAATCTATTACTTGATACTATTTTAATCTAATCAGTGGATTACAGATACACTACAAAAACCTTTAAAGGCTATACTATGAAGACAACTACTAAAGAAATTCAAGCATTAACAACACTAAACAGAGCATGTAGGTTCGGCACTATAACACTCGAATATTACAATGAACCTCCTTATACAGGATATAATAATCTAATAATCACAGGTGTCCTTAATGAACAAGTAGATACTGCAATACTTAAGATAGAGATATTAGGTGCATATAAACTTGTAAACTGTATTCCTAACTTAGATTGTACACTTAATCAACTTGTATTTAAAGGCTTATAATATGGAAACTACTACTAAAGATACAAACATGATAGACAAGTGGTTACTTAATAATAAAGTAACAGAGTGTAAAACCTACTATCCTAGAAGACACACTGAAGCATCAACACAAGACACTACGGGTTATATGGTTACAACTGCTATGACTCCACGCTATGTTTATAATAAAGAGGGTGACATGGTAGCAATTAAATGGAATAGTCCTTCATGGGAATATGCTATGGGTATTAAGACTAACATTAATCTACATGATATGATACCTTATTTAAAAAAGGCAGTATGGTTCAGGCTTAAACTTAAGTTGGAACAACGAAAAGCTATACAAAACAAAAGAGCTATCAGAAGAGATATTGCTAAGGTTAAAAATAGCATTACTAAAACTGATAAAGTTATTCAGCCCTCAAGACAAAAAAGAGTTTCACCTATTGCACCTTCAAAGAGATAATATATAAGAGGGGCTTAGTTGTCCTCTTATATTTTTATACTCCTCCTTAATGATAATAACTATCATAATCAATCTCATAATAAAGTACCTACTAATTAACACTATACTATTACAATCTACAATCTACAATCTAGTTAATGGTTTACATATCTACTATAAAAATCTATCATATACCCCCATAATAATCATTTTAAGGTACCTACAAGCCATTATATTACTATAACCCTACATTACTATTACTTTACACTTACAAACAGTCCTAAGGCTATTATATATTAATATTAATATTTAACTTATAATTAAGTTTATACATCTCTATTATGTACACTTATTAAATTTAAATAATAAGCTTACATTCTAGAAACATTAACTTAAAAGTTTAACTTATTTTTAAGTTTATATCCTTCTATTATGTAGTCTTATTATTTACAACTTATAAGATGCCCTCCAGGAATTTCGAGGATAAATTAATCACTTAATAGTTAGCACCTATTATTTAACTTTAAAGCTTCATACAGTTTACTCATATTATACCTCTTTATTAACACTTAGTTGATACTGTACTGTATATTATGAAGTAGTATGAAGTGGGCACCTATGCCATAAATAGGCTTCAGTGTATAGTATGAAGTAAAACATAGACTATACTAATAGGTTTATACCTACACACTTACATATACACACCTCAGTGTAGTATGCTCTTGCTAGTATACAGTAGAATGTAGCTTCATGTGTGGATATATAAGTCTATTAAGACTTAACAAATTATATAATGGAGGTGTATTATGGGATACACATTAACAACATCAGGAAAGGCTTTATTAACTAAGGCAGTAACAGCACATACTAATATAGATAGTAGTGATAAAAGTTTATTTGAGTTCGCTTATAAAGAGTATAAAAGTGTCACGAAAGGTGATAGAAGTACTGTAACAAGTGAGCTTAAGAAACATGTGGAGTTTAAAACAGAGTCAGTAAACATACAACAAGCAGTATTAAAAGTCTTTAGAGTAGCTCTTAAGTATGTAGATATGCAGGTTATTACTAAGTTTGACCTATTAGAGTATACAAACATTAGGTCATTAGTGATATTGTTTGCATATATGGACACTAAGTTTAAAGATGATGCAATAGTAGTCCGTGAGCAGGTAAAGAAAGTATATACTGATGATATGAGTCCACACAGATATAACAATACTATGGTAGATACTATTAAGACTATCAAAGCTAAGTATAAAGTGGTTGAGACGGTTGAGGGTGAGGCTGTTACTATTAGTTACAGTGGTGTAGTAGCAAGTGTAATGAAGTTAAGTACTGAGGATAAAGCTAAGTTATTAGAGATGTTACTTAATGAAACATCAGAGTTAAGTGAGGTGGCATAATGTTAGCCTCACTTAGTAATATATCATTAGCAGTGTATAGTATGGTAACATATGCTGTATTAATTAAGGTTGGAATGATGACCTTATTAGGTATAGTATTATGGATATTAATATTAGAATTAGAGGGAGAAAATAATGTATAAGTTTAAAAGAGATATGTTTAATATGAAGCGGAAACTAAAGATAAAGTTACATCAATTTGATATGTGGTTCTTACATATTGCTTACAAGTATTTCTAGTATGTAGTATATAATAATCATTTTAAGGTATGTAGAAGGACTGGAACTGATTTCTAGGTAAAAATACCTTAGTAAGTAGTAAAATGTCTTCTAAGTACTTTAAATGTACTCTAATCAACAATGCTAGATGTCTACATAAAATACAGGCAAGGGGAATTATCTTAGTATATACTTACTAAGTAATAGCTCTAAGTATATAACATATAGTATATACCTAATAAGTATATAATATTAATACATAACATAAGGTAGGAATAAGTGAGTAGAAAGAATAAAGATAATAATAAAGATGTATTCAAAGGTATGAGTGGTACACAAGTGCAATATTTAAAGAGAGCTATTAAGTATGGACACTTAGTAGATAGTAAGCAACCAAAGGAGAAGTAATGCCATTACTAGAAAATGTTACTATAGGTGGTATAGTACAACCTATATGGACTGATGAAGACATAGAAAGTGTAGCCTTTAAGCACTCAATAGATGAGACTATAAATACTATAGATAATAGTAAAAAGCAGATAAACATAGATACAGAGCTTGATAACTATCTAAGTAGTAAGATTACCTTGCCTACTCCTTTTGTTACAGCTTTTAGCTACGTAGCATATATGGTAGATAATAATTTAACTAGTAGCTATACTAGTACAGTACAGATGGGAGTAGATGGTGTAATTAGGGTGTATAGAAATATTCATGATAAAGGACAGCCTATTAAACTAGGCAAGCTATTAAGAGTATTAAACCCTAGTATATTAGACCATGATATTGAGTCTATTGTATCTAATCATAAGAAAAAGTATACAATAGATACTAGTAAAGTAAAAGTATCTAATAATATTAATAATATATATAATGTATCCTCATGTGGTGGCAGCTGTATGGCACATAAGGGACAGTTTATGGATATATATAAAGATGTAGGCTGTAGTATAGCATACCTTATAGAGGATAAAATACTTAAAGCTAGAGCTATTTTATGGCATGACTTAGAGGTAACACCTGATGGTGAGAATGGTGGATACAATGATGAGAGTATGTATATTATAAACATGATGGATAGGGTATTCTTTAACAATGAGAAAGATAAACTAACATTAGAACATTGGGCTAAAGAGAATGGGTATGTATACTACAAAGATGTAGTGGGTAGAATTGAAACATCTAGGATTATAGAGGAGACATATGATTATGTACCATATGTAGATACGTTACCATTTGTTACATCTAACTATAAATTATCTAATGTAGATGATGACTATATAGATATGCTAAAGGAAGCAGATGGTACCTCTAGTAGTAACAATATATGCTCAAGGAGTAATCAAATATATTGTGAAGATACTGGTAACTATGTAGATGAGGACAGTGATTACTATTACTTAGAAGATGATGGAGTTTTCTGGGAATCTAATGATGACTTAATATTTGTAAGTGATAGAGGTTGGTATAGAGCAGATAATGCTAATATAGTATATTGTGAAGACATACAAGAATATGTAAATACTAGACATGATACTGTATATGAGGTAGAAGAGTTAGATTGTTACTATTATAATGATGATGACTTAGTAGAGATAGATGATACATACTACCATGTAGATAGTGATAGTATATGCTATGCTGAGAATATACAAGAGTATAGACTGTTAGCTGATTGCTTTCTAGGTGAAGATGAGAAATATTATGCATAAGAAAGGATATAATATGTCAATAGAAGAACTACTAATAATGTCACAACAAGAGTTATATACTATGATACTTGGTACATATAAGTTACATACAATAGAAGAAGACTATATAATATACTCTAATGGAGATAATGTAATCAAGCCTCTACTGTGTGTACACTTAGATACTATTAATACTGTAAGTAGTGTAGATACTGAGATGTCATTAAAGGATATATATTTAGATATACCTACTAATACTATACACCTACATAAGAAAAGTAAGATGAGATGTTTAGGTGGTGATGATAGGGCAGGTGTATGGATTGCACTACAGGTAATAAAATGGATGGAGACTAATGATGTATACCCATATGATATAGGTTTCTTTTGTGATGAAGAGAAAGGTGGTGATGGTAGTAGTAAGTATCTAATAGATAATCCTACAGATAAGTATAGTTGCTACATAGGGCTAGACAGAAGAACATCTACAATAGGTACACAAGAGGTAGCTACATATGGCTATGATAATGAGGAGCTTATTAGTATCTTTGCTGACCTAGGCTATGTAGAGACTATGGGTAGCTTTACTGATGCTAGTAACATAGCACATGATAAGGCTTGTATTAACCTATGTGTAGGATACCATAATGAGCATAGTAATAAAGAGACATTAAATCTTACTAGTATGTGGCAAACATTAAGTGACCTTAAGTATGTAGTAATACCTAGTAAGGTATTTGAGGCTAGGAGTACTTATGCTAGATATGATTACTCTTATGATAGCTATGATGAAGCAGATACTATAGACTATGATGAAGTTATGTATGAGAATTATGTATTTAGGAACTATCTTACTAGTATAGGGTTAGACCCTGAGGATATACTTAATACACATTACTATTAACTTTAATTAGTTAATGGTTTAGAGATTTATTACAAAAATAGGAGATGACTTATGACTGACCAAGAATTTAAAGATGAGATGAGACAAGAGATGATAGAAGAAAAATATAATGACCTTAGAGAAGAGATGTTAAGAGAGACTTATCATGAGAGAATGATGTGTGAAGATATTGAGTATGCCTTAGAGTATGTAGCTGATGATATGGATGAGGCATATCATTTACTACTAAGGGCTTGTAAGTTATTGTCTGAGTATGGATATGACTTTACACCTGTTGGGTTATTAAAGGAGATGTAATGAGCTATACAATAAGAATAAAAGATGAAGACTTTGGTATTACATACAATGTAGCACCTATGTTCTATAAGCACAATAAATTAGGTATTAGATTTATCTATGGCAAAAGAGGATTAGAGGCTAGTGTATTACTACTTGATATGTACCTCTACTTCTTAGATAATCATGAAGAGCTTAGAGAATTAGACCCAGATAATGGTTGGGGAAGTTGGAGTGAAACAGTTGATACGCTTTCAAATATGATTACCGCTTCTATACTAAATCCAAATGATTTCTGGAAAGGAGATTAAATGAGCTATGGTGAATTATATATGAAGCTTATGCAAGAGAGAGCAAGAACAAAGAAAGGAAAGTAATATGTACCATGACCTCAAAGAACAACAGCTTATCTTAGAGCAGGAGGCTAGAGATATAGCATCATCAAAAATATATAGAGACTTAGCTACTGCTGTTAGACAGGGTAGGTTTGATGAGACTGTATATGGTAATGCTCTACTAAAGACTTACTATCTACCAATACAAAGTAAGATAGAAGAGTATCTAGACAGTGACCTTAAGGGGTTTACTAAACAAACACAGAACTATGTAAAACTATTGTGTAATGATAGTAAGTTATTAGCTTACATAACCTTGCAAACAATAGTAAAAGTATTAGCTCAGAAGAATAACAATGTTAAACCTGCTACTTTAGCAAGGGCTATTACTAATAATCTTAGGATACAACAAACATTTAATACAGCTAATGAGTTTAATCCTAAGCTTATAGCATACTTAGGTAATGAGTATAGGAGAGCATCAGCTAGGAGAAAGAGAAGCTTAATGGAGAAGCATCTATTAGAGTATCAAGATACACACAATGTTAATACATCTAGTATGGAAGTTAAGGCAGGTAGTGTATTAATAGAGTTAGTAATACAAGCTGGTGTAGGACTTATAGAGACTAAGAAAGTATGGGAGAAGAGGTCATCTAAGTATCCATTATTATTTGTATCCTTTACAGATGAGGTTATTAGTAGTTTAGCTAATAGTTATTATATACCAGACACTATAGCACTATATCCTCCAATGCTTGTACCACCTACTGACTGGACTGAGCTAAAGAAAGGTGGATACTTATCAGTAGACTTCTCCTTTGTTAAACTTAAGGGTAAGGGTAGAAAGGTACTACAGAATGCAGACTTTTCTAAGCCTATGAGTGCTATCAATAAACTACAGCATACAGCTTGGAGAGTTAATAAGAAGATAGCAGATATTATATATGATGTATATGATAACAATGTTATAGACCCATCAAGCCCACCCACATTACCTAGACTATATGGTGGATTACCTAGTAGTGTACCTACCAACATTAGAGATGTATTTGAGTGGAAAGAATGGGTAGAGAATCCTACACCTCAGCAAAGGACTGAATGGGGTCAATGGAACAGAAAAAGAGAGAAAATTTCTGTTGAGCTAGATGGGGAGAAAGGAAGAAGAATACAGTACCTAATGACTATGGGTGTAGTTGAGAAGATGATAGACTATGATAGGTTTTATTATGTATATCAATTAGACTATAGAGGTAGAGTATATCCTATTACAGACTTCTTTAATCCTCAATCTAAAGGATATGTTAAGGCTATGCTGGAGTTTGCAGATGGTCAGTATCTAACACCTGTAGGGCTTAGATGGTTGAAGATACATATAGCTAATTGTTATGGTTTAGATAAGATGCCTTTAGATGATAGAGTTAAGTGGGCAGAGGATAATCATACTATGCTGTTAAACATAGCTAGGAGCCCTCAGGAGGCATTATCCTCTTGGGTAGATAGTGATAGTCCATATGAGTTCTTAGCAGGCTGTATGGCTTATGAGGACCACATACTAGGTAAGAAAGTACACCTACCAATTCAATTAGATGCTGTAAATTCTGGTGTACAGATATATAGTGGACTACTACTAGATAAGAAAGGAGCTGCTAGTACTTGTGTAATAGGACAAGAGAGAGCTGACCTATATAGAGAAGTAGCAGACCTTAACAACCATAAGCTAGAGATAGGAGACTACCCTAAGTTTATAGAGTTTACTACTAAGGCAGGAGAGCAGAGAATACTAAATACTATAGTAGAAGCTACAAGTCTTAGAGGTAAGTTCACTAGGTCTATGACTAAGCCTAATGTAATGACATTACCCTATAGTGTAACACCTCAAGGTATGATGCAACAGAATTTAGATATTATGGATGAGTATGTATTAGAGCAAAAAGACTTTTGGAAGGGGGATGGTTGGGTAGTTAATAAGGTATGGACAGATGTTACATTAAGTAGCATTAATGAGATAGTTAAGGGTGCTAAGGCAGGACAAGTATATCTTAGAGATGTAGCTAAGTTACATAATGAGCCTATTATGTGGCATACACCTATATATGAACTACCTGTATTCCAAGCACTATATAATACTAAACAGCTCAGAGTAAAGACTGTACTAGGTACACTCTCTATAACTGAGACATTAGATGAGTCTAAGAAGAGTAAACAGTTATCTAGTATAGCTGCTAATTATATACATAGTATAGATGCTACACTATTATTCTATGTAGTAGACCATTTAGGGGCAGACATAGGAACAATTCATGATTGTTTTCTTGTACACCCAAACCAAGGAGAGGAGGTAAGAAGATGGTATAGAGAGGCTTATGTTATGGTAATGAGTAGTAAACCTTTAGAGAAGTTCTCTAATGAGTTAGACCCAGAAGGGAAGATAGAGATACCTTATATTAATACACTAGACCTAGAGGAGGTGTATAAAAGTGAATACATAATAAGCTAAATGCTAGTAGTCTACATATAATACCAACACAAAGGAGAGAACACATTGGATAAAGATACTAACTACATTAGAGATAGTGTAAAGTTAATAGTTGAGCAGGTAGGTGACACCTTAAAGATAACACATGCAGATTTAGAGATTAGAGATGTCTATCAGTTAACCATACAGTTTATAGGTGTAATGGCAGATGTGACAAAACAGGACTACAATTCGGTAGTATCAGATTTAAAGGAGGTATAAATGAGAACAGGACGGGTACAAACAGAAGCTACTGCTACAGGAATTATCACTACAGCTGAAACAGTAAAACATCATAAGGGAAAGAAACATACTGTGTGGGAACAAATAGGGTATACATCAGTAAGAATAAATGATGATGGACAGAAGATAGCAGATGGGTTATATGGTTTACCACTATATAACGAACTAAATAAATAATAAAGGAGATATAACATTGGCTAAATTAGAAAAAGGAAAGATTACTTTCACAGAAGAGGCATCACAAGGTAAGTTTGGGTATGTAAAAGGTACATGTAAATGGGCTGAGTTACTACAAGTAGGTATGTATGGTACATTTGGTATTAAGATGTACGGTAAAGATGTAGAAGAATTAGAGATAGAGCTAACAGCTATGTTAGAGTCAGCAGCTAAAGAGGTAGCAGATGTAGGTAAAGCAGGTACATTAGCAGACATCTATAAAGTAGATGAAGAAGGTAATAAGTTCTTAGCATTTAAACTTAAAGAGAATAAGTTTGATGGTACACCTAATAAGATTGCTTTCTATGATGCAGCAGGTGTAGCAATACCAGACTGGAATAAGTTAGTAGGTAATGGTTCTGTAGTTAAGGTTAAGTATAGAGTAGCACCATACTATATGGCATCTACTAAGATGGTTGGATTAAGTTATAACTTCTATGCTGTACAGGTTATTGATTTAAAAGAGTTTAGTAAAGGTGATTCAGGTTTTGGTGATGAGACTGATAGTGGTGCTCCTTTTGATACTACATCAGATGACTTTTAGTAATATTAGTTACTGGACTGGAGAAAAACAATAAAAATCTTAAGGAGTTTACAATAAAGGCACCTATCTGGGTTGAATTAGGTAAGGTTAAGAAGAAAAAATACTATCTTAATCTTAATTTACTAAGAAATCAGGTAGGGCATCTAAATAATAACATAAAAAAAGAATACAAAAGGATAATAGAACCACTATTGCCTAATGTATTCTATGATAAGTTTGAGTTAGATTATGAGTTATGGTTACCTAATGGATTAAAAAGGGATATTAGTAATGTATTATCTATAATAGATAAGAATTTCTGTGATACATTTGTTGAAACAGGACATGCACATGATGATAACTATGAATATTTACAGAAAGTAACATATAGGTATGGTGGTATGGATGAAAAGAAGAATGGATATGTATTAATTACAGTTAAGGAGGTCTAATGGCTAATGAGCCCTGTATTAAATGTGGTAGTAGTGATGGGGCTCAATCCTATGAGGATACTGGGCTGACTCACTGCTTTGTTTGTGAGAAAACTTGGAAAAGTGAAACAGGAGGTAATACAGTACCTATGAATGAGTTTAAAAATGAGAAATTAAGTGAAGTAGAAGTAATAAGTAGGACTATTAGGGGTATATCTCCTGATATATTTAAACAATTTAGTTATTATACAGGTAGTAATGGTGAACACATAGCTAATATGTATGATAAAGATGGTAAGGTAGTAGCTCAGAAGATGAGGTACAAGACTAAGGAATTTAGCTGGGCAGGTAACACTAAAGAAGCTATGCCATTTGGTATGCACTTATGGAGACAGGGAGGTAAGGCATTATATATTACAGAGGGTGAGATAGATGCTATGAGTATAGCTGAAGCCTTAGGTGGTAAGTATCCTGTAATATCTGTATCTAATGGGGCAGCTAGTGCTAAGAAAGACTTAAAGCACCATATAGAGTTTCTAAATTCCTTTGAAAAAATAGTATTATGGTTTGATAATGATGAACCAGGTAGGAGAGCAGTACAAGATGTTAGTAGTTTATTTCCTCCAGGTAAGGTACACACAGTACAATGTAGTGAATACAAAGATGCTAATGAAGTACTACAAGCTAAAGGTAAAGCTGGCGTATTAAAATACTATTATGAGACTAGAAAGTATACACCAGATGGTATCATATCAGGTAGTAATCTATCCTTTGATACTATTGTATCTATTGATACTACTAAATCTTATATGACACCATATCCTATATTAAATAAGATGACTAGAGGACTAAGGAAGGGAGAGCTAGTAACATTCACAGCAGGCTCAGGTATGGGTAAGACAACAGCTGTAAGAGAGTGTGCTTATAAGCTACTGATAGAAGATAAACTAAAGATAGGCTGGGTAGCATTAGAAGAGAATACACAAAGGTCAGCATTAGGCTTTATGGGATTACATATGAACCAACCTATCTACCTACAAGAGGAGAGAGAGAAGGCTGATAAGGCACAACTACAGAAGGCTTATGATGAGGTAATAGCTACAGATAATCTATTCTTCTATGACCATTGGGGAAGCTTAGAGTCAGATAATCTTATAAACAAACTTAGGTACCTAGCAGTAGGAGCTGAAGTAGATTTTATATTCTTAGACCATATCAGTATTGTAATATCAGGTGGTAACAATGGAGACAATGAGAGAGTAGCTATTGATAATCTAATGACAGCCTTAAGAAGCTTAGCTGAAGAAACTAATGTAGGTATTATTATTATATCACATCTAAGAAGACCTCAAGGGGATAAAGGATTTGAGAATGGACATGAGGTAACACTTAGTCATCTTAGAGGTTCAGGAGGTATCGCCCAACTATCTGATGCAGTAATAGCACTAGAGAGAGACCAACAATCAGAAGAGAATAGTAATGTAGGTAACATTAGAATACTTAAGAATAGATATACAGGTGAGAATGGACTAGCTGGTAAGGTTAGATACTACAAAGAGACAGGTAGATTAATGGACTACTCAGATGAAGTAGAAGGAGAGAACACTAATGAGTTCAGTAATGAAGAGCCTGACTTCTAAGGTATGCACTAAGGAGTATTTAGATGAGTAGACTGGTTGTAGATATAGAAACAAATGGTCTCCTATTAGATGGTACTAGATGCCATTGTGCTGTTACATATAATTTAGATACAAGAAAGTATATATTGTATAGACCACACCAAATAAAACAACTAGTAGAAGACCTAGAAAAAGCAACAGTAATTATAGGACACAACTGGTTAGGCTTTGATGAGCCTTTCTTAGTTAAGAATTATAATTATATACCAACAGCTAGGGTAGTAGATACACTACTATGGGCTAAGCTAATATACTATGATAAAGACAAAAGCTGGTCACATAGTTTAGATGCGTATGGAGAAAGACTTGGTGAGAAGAAAGGCAGTTATCATGAGTGGGAGACGTTCACAGAAAAAATGTTGGACTACAATAAACAAGATGTGGTTGTTACAACGAAGCTTTACTCCCATCTTAAAAGAAAAGGCACATGGTTAAGTGAAGAGTCGGAGGCACTTAGGTTAGAGCAAGATGTACAGAAGATAGTAACTAAACAATACTTATCAGGTTGGAAGTTTAATATACAAGAAGCAAGGAGGTTACATGTTGAATTGGTACAAGAAAAAGAAGACTCTGAGGCTCTTTTATGGAAGACATTTACACCTAAGTTTATTCCAGACGGTAAGCTTAAGGAGCCTAAAAGACCCTTCAAAAGAAATAACATATATACTGTTGGACCTCACCAACCTATTAGTCTTACTAGCTTTAATCCTGGTAGTGGTAACCATATTGTATGGTGGGTAGAACAAGCACTAGGTAAACAAGAATGGGATAGGACAGAGAAGGGCAACCCTAAGACAGACTCAGCTACACTACAAGAAATGTTTAATGATGAGGAGTTTCTTAAACCATTACTACATTACTTAGAAGTTAATAAACTACTAGGTCAGTTAGCAGAAGGAGATAAAGCATGGTTAAAATTAGTACACACAGATGGTAGACTACATGGTTCAGCAGATATACTTGGAGCAGTTACAGGAAGATTTACACACTCTAACCCTAACCTTGCACAAGTACCCTCAGTTAGGGCCTATAAGGGAGCAGAGTCTAGAGCTTTGTTTACAGTTAAAGAAGGTTACAAACTTGTTGGAGCAGATGCCTCAGGTCTTGAACTTAGAACCTTATCCCACTACCTAGCTAGATATGATGGTGGTAAGTATGGTAATACAGTATTAGAAGGTGATATACATACAGCTAATCAAGAAGCAGCAGGGTTACCTACTAGAGATATGGCTAAGACCTTTATCTATGGCTTCCTTTATGGAGCAGGTGATGCTAAGATTGGTACTATCACAGGAGGTGGTGCTAAAGAAGGAGCTATACTTAAGAAGAGATTCTTAGCTAAGACACAAGGACTTACAGGACTACTAGCAGATGTAAAAGTAGCAGCTAAGAAGAAATGGATTAAAGGACTAAGTGGTAGAAGACTATTCATTAGGTCGCCCCACTCAGCTCTTAATGTATTACTACAATCAGCTGGTGCATATTATATGAAGTATTGGGTAGTAGCTGTAGATAAGATGATTACTAGAGACAACTTTGATGCTAGTATAGTAGGTAATATTCATGATGAGATACAAGTAGAGGTAAGAGAAGACCAAGCTGAGAAATTTGCTAGGAATCTTGAGGAGCTATTTATTAAAGTAGGAGAAGATATAGGTATGAGAATTAAGATGGAAGGAGAAGCTAAAGTAGGAGGTAACTGGCATGATACCCATTAATCAATGTAGAACTTGTAGATACTACAAACATGTAGAATTGTTTGATTTGTATACAAAAAGCTGGACATGTATACATGATAAAGTTATGTATTATGTATCTTGTCAGCCTAAAACATTTGGATGTATTTATTGGGCTACACATTATGATAAGTAAGTCAAAGCTAAAGAGAATAGAGAACTGGGATAAGACATTTGATTTCTTTGGTGGTAGGAAGTGTATGATATGTGAGATACAATCTAACATGCCTATATATGAGCTACACCATCATGACCAGCTAGGTAAAGAAACTAATGTTAGTCGTATCATGCACCATAGCTGGGATAAGGTAGAGAATGAACTTAGGAAGTGTATACTAGTATGTAGTAACTGTCATAGAATATTACATCACATATCTAGAGAAAGGAGAAAGTAATATGACACAAGTAGAGAACTTGAAGAATGAGACAACAAATCTTAAAAGGAAACTTAAATACTATAAAGACTATAATTTAATACTAGAGTCAAGACTTAAGACAGAAGCTTATGTAATACAAAGAGAGAGAAGTGGTATATCACAAAGAGAACAACAGTATATTGATACTATCTCTAAACTTATGACACACTTAGAGGAGAAAGACTAGATGAATGAAACAAATCCAAAAGAGTTAGCTAAAGCAATAGAGGTATTTAAAGAGAAGTATGGAGATAAAGAACCATTAGATATGTTTAAATTAGATGAGATAATTATACAACTAAGAAAGGAGAAGAAGTAATGCCATTTAAATGTGACTTTGTAGATGAAGTATGTATGTGGAATGAGGAGAGAGATAACTTAGTATACCTACCAGCCTTAGAATATACTATGTTAGCAGAAGAGCTACTAGAATATAAAGAAGCTGTCTATTCTAACCATAGAGTAGACCAAGCAGATGCATTAGCAGACCTAGCTGTAGTAGCCTTAGGTGGTTTGTTTAAGCTATGTAATGGAGACTTAGAAGATGTACATCTAATACTTACAGCTGTAACAGCAGCTAATAATACTAAATCTAGTACAAAAAATGCTGAGGGTAAGATAACTAAACCAGCTAACTTTGTAGGTCCAGAAGGTATAATTAGGAGAATATTAAATGACTATTGAATTACTACATAGTACACCACTTTGGGTAGCTTCTAAGGCTATCCGTAAGTGTTGGGCAAGTGAAGATAAGAGTGATACAATTATTCATTATGAAACAGATAGGTTTGATGCAGGTGATAAAGTAGAATGTGGACAACATACTAACTTTTATATGGGCTCTAAAGATAAAGAACTAATACATAGAGTAGGTAATAAGAATAAACACGCTAGTACACTTGAACATCTTAACTATACCTTTGATATAGATGGTATCAGTAGAGCTTGTCTTCAAGAGTTAGCTCGCCATAGACATACTAGCTTGAGTGTAAAGAGTACTAGGTATACTCTTAAAGAGCTTAAAGAAGAAGACTTTGGTGAAGGGGTTAGTTCTTATCCAGATGATTGGAACAAATACTTTAAGTACATGGTAAGAGTAGGTGGACAAGGTTCAGTATATATTAATGAAAATAGTATATATGCTTTACTAAACTTACAAAGAAGTTTACAGGAAGGTGTGTCTAATGATATAGCTAAGTATTGTTTACCTGAAGCTTATAAGACAAGCCTAGTATGGACTATAAATGCTAGGTCATTACAGAACTTTCTATCATTAAGAACTAATAAAGCAGCACTATGGGAGATAAGAGAATTAGCTTATCAGTTATATAATAGATTACCAGAAGAACATAAATATTTATTCTTTGATAGTCTTTACCAAGAGGAGAAGTAAATATGGGAACATTAATATATATAAGTGATGATGAGAAGCATAGAGTATCAATATCTATAGATGATGATGCAACAACAGATGATTTTGTAGAGAGTGCAGTAGCTCCATTGATGTATGCTATGGGATACTTTCCTACTAGAGTAGCAGAAGCACTTAACCTAGAAGATGTACTATCTATCTATAAGAACTACCAAGGAGAAGACCATGAATACCTATAGGAGAATTAAGGGAGGGGAGTTTACCTATGATGATAGTAAAAGTCCAGAGGCTAATGCTTCTAAACAGATAGGAGGTAATCATTATTCAGATAAGTCTATAGAACCTTGGAAATATATTACAGCTAATAAGCTAGACTATTATGAAGGTAATGTACTTAAGTATGTAACTAGACACCATACCAAGAATGGTATACAAGATATAGAGAAAGCCATCCACTACCTAACATACATGAGAGATAACTATGAGTTATTGTATGGACCAACAATGGTGACAGTAAAGATGAGACAAGAACATTATACAATGACAGGTTGTATGGTAGAAGACAGTGAGATACTACGAGAGTATAATACTAATAAGCTATTAGAGGAGAAGAAGGATTGAAAATACAGAATGATTGGTTGAAGTCTACATATAGACCTAAGGACTGTGAGTATAGTGTAACAGATATTACTATGCCATCAGCACAGCTTTGGGCTAAGGCTAATACAAAATATGAAGAGAATAAAGAAGATAAGACAGTAGGTTTTAAATCTTTCTTAGGAAGTGCATTACATAAAGCTATAGAAGACCAAGATGAAGATGGAACAATAAAAGAGTTTAGTTGGGTAAGAACATTAAAAGATGGTACTAGAATAGGAGGAACTTGTGATGAACTTAGATGGAGATACTCTATTAATAAATGGAGACTAGGGGATGTTAAACTTAAAGGTGATTATCCTACTAAGAAGTTCTTAGGTATAGGAACTAAAGCAGTACCAAACCCTAAGCCAGAACAAGAGAAAGAACAACTACAGATGAGTATCTATAGATGGTTATTTGAAGGACTCTTTGACATAGAGGATAAAGGAGTTATATATCTATTCACACCAGGTCACGCATCATATGCAGCCTATCCTGAATACCAAGAAGTATGGTTAGATTTATTACCTATCAGTACAATAGATACTTATATTAAAGGTAAACTAGCAGTAACTAAACAGAAAGAACAACCAGAAAAAGACTGTCCTGATTGGCTATGTAATTATTGCCCATATCAAGAAACATGTACATATTATACTAAGCCTCAAGAAGAGTGCCATAAAGGATTTACAAATGAACAATAACAAACAAGATATAAGAGCAGAAGTAGTTACAAGAAGAACATATAGTAGACCTAAAGATGATGGAACATTTGAGACTTGGGAAGATACAGTAAATAGAGTAATAGAGCATCAGTCTTGGCTTTGGAATAGAGCAGGTACAGCAGAAGGTAAAGAACTCTTAGAGTTTAGCCAGCTAATGTTAGATAAGAAAGTAACTACATCAGGTAGAACATTATGGTTAGGTGGTACAGACATAGCTAAGACTAGAGAGTCTTCACAGTTTAACTGTAGCTTCACTAATGTAGAGACTGTATATGATGTGGTAGATGTACTATGGTTATTGTTACAAGGATGTGGTGTAGGCTTTACTCCTGTAGTTGGTACACTAAATGGTTTCTTTAAACCTATTACTAATATTAAAGTAATCAATAGTACTAAGGTAGTAGCTGAGGATGGTTCCTTTGAGAAAGGTGAAGAACATAATACAGAAACATTTAAAGATGGTATATGGACTATTAAGATAGGTGACTCAGCAGAAGCTTGGGCTAAATCTATAGGAAAACTATTATCTGGAAAACATAATACAGATACATTAGTATTAGACCTTAGTAATATTAGACCAGCAGGTATTAGACTTAAGGGATATGGCTGGATTAGTTCAGGTGACACCTCTATTGCTAAAGCTTACACCTCTATAGCTCAGATTATGAATAGAAAAGCAGGACAGTTATTATCTAGAATGGATATACTAGATGTAGTTAATTGGTTGGGTACTATTCTATCAAGCAGACGTTCAGCACAGATAGCACTCTTTGAATATGGTGAATCAGAATGGAAAGAGTTTGCAGTAGCTAAGAAAGACTGGTGGATGACAGGTAATGAACAGAGAATACAATCTAACAATAGCCTATTATTTCATAATAAACCAGAGAGAGAAGAACTAGTTAATATCTTTAGAATTATGGAAGAGGCAGGTGGTAGTGAGCCAGGCTTTGTTAATGCAGAGACAGCTGTTAAAAGAGCACCTTGGTTTAAAGGAAGTAATCCTTGTGTAGAAATACTACTAGGCAATAAATCATTCTGTAACCTAATGGAGATAGACATAGCTAAGTTCAGAGGAGACTCATCAGGCTTATTAAGAGCAGTCGAATTAGCAGCTAGAGCTAACTATAGACAGACATGTGTAAACCTACAAGATGGTATACTACAAGAGTCTTGGCACCTTAACAATGAGTTCTTAAGACTATGTGGTGTAGGGCTTACAGGCATAGCTAGAAGAGATGACCTAACAGAGTATGACTATGATGCTATGAAGAGAGCTGCTATCTCAGGAGCCTATGCTATGGCAGATGAGTTAGGACTACAGAGACCTAAGAATGTCACAACCGTCAAACCATCAGGTACACTAAGTAAAATCATGTCGACAACTGAAGGTGTACATAAACCTTTAGGTAAGTATATATTTAACAACATTAACTTTGGTAAGCATGACCCATTACTAAACATACTTAGAGATGCTAACTATGATGTACGAACCAATCCAGCAGACTCAGAAGGTGTACTAGTTACATTCCCTGTAGCTTGGGAAGATGTAGAGTTCACTAAAGTACAAACAGCACATGGTGAAGTAGAGGTAAACCTAGAGACAGCTATTGAACAGCTAGAAAGATACAAAAAATTACAGACTAGTTACTGTCAACAGAATGTATCTAACACCATCAGCTACTCACCAGATGAAGTATCAGATATTATAGACTGGCTATTAGCTAACTGGGATATATATGTAGGTGTATCATTCCTATATAGAGCAGACCCATCTAAAACAGCTAAAGACTTAGGGTATTTATACTTACCACAAGAGGTAGTAACAAAGGAGAAATATGAAGAATATGTTAACAGACTTCTTTCAGTTGACCTTGGAGCAGAGAATAGAGAGGGAGACCTTGAGATTGAAAACCAAGAGTGTACAGGTGGAGCCTGTCCAGTTAAATAATATAGGAGACTCTTGTAGTCTCTTAGAAAATATAAGAGCATATCAACTACAAGACATACTAGGTAAGTATAAATTATTTACCTAAAATGCTAGTTCTCTACACATAATACAGAAGCAGGGGATAATATGTAATATATACTATTATATAATATATACTAGAAAATAAGTTACAGCAGTTAGTGTTGTATATATATTATTATAACTCTGTATTTAATTTAAAGGAGAGAAGCTATGCCAATAAGTAATATAAGTAATGGATTATCTAATGAAGAGTATGACTCATCAATATATAGTTCAAGAGGAGAGAAGCTAGAAGAGCTACTAACTATTGTATGTAATACTTTAGGAGAAGTAGGAAGCCTTACAGAGAATAAAGCAGATGTATCTTTCTTATTGTCTATAGTAGGTAGTTACCTAATAGGTCTAAAGAATAAGAGTTTAGATATAGATACTGTACCACCTAATGTATTGTTTAATACTAATTTATTTCCTCTATTAGATAATTATACAGACAGAAGAGAGGAGATACCAGCAGATGAATAATGATAATAGTTTAATAATGAAGTACTTAGAAGAAGCTTATCCTAATAAACTTCCACATGCCAAGATAGATGACTTTGAATTAGGTATCCTAGTAGGACAACAAATACTAATAGAGAAGTTAAAAATTAAATTAAATATATCTAATAAACTAGATAAACAGGAGGTTAAGTAATATGATTAAAGAGTTCTTTGAGAGAGTACACTATGAGGGATATACACATACTGAGTTAGAACAAGCAGCAGGTGGAGGAGGTAAGCGTAGTGCCAGCCCTATCCCATCTGCACCCGCACAAGCTACTATGAACTTAGGTGGAGGTCTATCTACAGGTGCTAGTCCTTTACTAGAAGAAGTAGAGAAGAAGCCTAAACTAATTACTGAGAAAAAGAAAGGTACTAGAGGACTACAGATACCTACTACTACACATACAGTTAATACTACACCTACAGTTAATACTGTAGCTGGTACAGGTATACAAATATAAAGGAGCAAGTATATGTTAAAAAGATTTTATGAGAGAATTATATATGAAGGGTACACTTATAAAGAGCTGTGTATAGCTGGAGGAGGAGGAGCTAAATCTATGCCAGCACCAGAAACACCACAGGCTATGGTAACAAGTACATCAGTAGGAGACTTATTAGAAGCACCTACACAAACATTAAAGGCAGAAGATACTGTAAAGATAGAGGCTATAGATAGAAAGAAGTTAGGAACTAGAGGATTACAAATACCACTACAGTCCTCTACTTCAGATACAAAGACAGCAGCTAATTCTGGTGTATTTATATAAGGATATAATATGCAAGAAGAACATAAACTACATAAACAATATGGAACTGCTAAAGCTTGGTATACATTAAATGAAACAATAAGAAGCTCACTTGAAGGTGAGTGGAGAGAGGCAGCACAGCTTACCCTCCCTTATGTATTCCCAGTTGAGAACCAAGCACAAGGTTCATTACTACCTACACCATTCAATAGCATAGGGCCAGCAGCAGTTAATGCACTAGCTGCTAAGTTACTACTAGCATTACTACCTCCTACAGGTGTATTCTTTAGACTGCTACCAGATAGTGAGATTATTAAAGATGTGCCTGTAGCTAACCTTAAACAATTAGACTCAGAGTTAGCCAAGATAGAGAGAAATGTAATAGAATATATTAATCAAAAAGCTATTAGAGTATCAGTATTTGAGGCTATTAAGTTATTAATTATTACAGGTAATGTAATGATATACAAAATACCTAAAGGTTCATTTAAAATATTTAGTCCTTATCAGTATGTAGTACAGAGAGATTATGTAGGTAATATGCTTACATCTTGTATCAAAGAAAGAATGTCTTATAAGGCACTACCTACTAAAGTACAAGAACAATTAGCTAAAGAACATGGTGATACACTAAAGCATGAGCAGAAAGAAACTGAAGTAGAGCAGGTAGATGTATATACATTTATTGTTAGAGAGTCTTTAGATAAGTATAGAGTATGGCAAGAGATAGATGGTGTTATTATAGTTGGTACAGAGAAGACATACTCAGAAGATAAACTACCATACATAATCCTTAGATGGTCTACAGTTAATAATGAAGACTATGGTAGAGGTATTGTATCTCAATATATAGGTGACTTAAGAAGCTTAGAAGGATTAACTCAGACTATTGTAGAAGGAGCAGGTATTGCTGCTATGACAATATTTGGTTTAAAACCAGGTAGTACACTACAACTAGAAGACTTAAACAATGCAAGTAGTGGAGAGTTTGTATTAGGCGACTTAGAGAGAGAAGTATCTACACTACAAGTTAATAAAGGTGCAGACCTACAAGTACCACTACAGCTTATGCAACAACTAGAACAAAGACTAGCTAGAGCATTCCTAATGTTATCAGGACAAGTAAGAGACTCAGAAAGAACTACAGCAGTAGAGGTAAGAGCTACAGCAGCAGAACTAGAGACTACATTAGGTGGTGTATTTAGTGTATTAGCAAGTGAGTTTCAAACTCCTATGATTAGGCTAATACTACAAGAGATGAATCCAGAAGTATTAAAGTTCACTACACCTAGTATTACTACAGGTATATCAGCTATATCTAGAGAAAGAGATTATGGTAATCTTAATACTATGTTACAGTCTATAGCACAACTAGGACCTGATGTAATAGCACAGTACCTAAACATACCAGCATACTTAACTCAGATAGCTACAGCACTAGGTATGGACCCTACAGCTATAGTTAAATCACCTGAGCAGATACAACAAGAACAACAACAAGCTATGCAACAACAACAATCTATGATGCAACAAGAGCAACAAGGTCAGATGCAACTAGCCCAAACTAAACAACAAGGAGGACAATAGGCAGATGTATGAAGAAAGAAGTAGAACAATGCGGTCTAATTTAGGGATAGATGATTTAGGAGATACTAGAGGAACTGGTAGTTATGGAATGAATATGGAGAGAGAACGTACTGCTACTAGTAATACTCCAACAGGTAAGTTTGATATGACTAATGTACAAATAGATGTTAATAATGTTGAAGAATCTAAAAATGCCTTAAAAAGTAACTTACAATATCATTATGCCCAGATGTTAGTTCTTAAGAATAATGCTGAATGGGCAGATAATAAATACATATCTAAACAGATGAAATCTATAGAAGAACATTATAAAGCAGTAGGTGGGGTAAAAGAGCTAAAAGAGTTTGCTGGTAAACAGTACAATAGCTATACTCCAGAACAAATAAAAGAAATAACATATCATTAAGGAGAACAATAAATGGCAACAGTAAAGAAAATGTCAGGTACAGTAGAGGTACCAGAAGAAGTAGAAGTAGTAGAAGTAGTAGAGGCTATGGTTTCCAATACTGATGAAAAAATGGAAGGTATAGTTAAGTATAGAAAAGATTTTGATAGCTGGGAAGA
>FLOH01001228.1_pt1 | contig 41122 bp, 35 predicted proteins | sample 756751 | NCBI WGS metagenome assembly FLOH01 (sample SAMEA4026879, study PRJEB14308) | marine metagenome | biome: coastal water; material: water | depth 74 m
TACGCTTGCATCAAAAACAAGAAGCCCAGATCGAGAAAGAGGAAAATGCCCTTGGCAAGGTTCGCTCGGAAAAACATATTGTGGAAGATCATCTGCAAAAAAGAATTACAGCATACTACACCATGGGGCACATTGGTCTTCTCAACGTAACATTTTCCACCAAAACCCTACCGGAAATGCTCACTTTCCATGACGCTTTTGATGTACTGATCAAATACGATCAGGATGTTATAAAAGTCTACAGAGAGACCATAGATGAACTAGTACGGGTGACAACTGCACTTGATTTGGAAAAAACTGTTTTAGTAGATTTTTTCAAACAAGCCGTTGAGGAAAAAGAGACGCTTCAAATGACAATGGAAGAAAAGAAGGCGCTCCTTACCCATGTCCGCACCCAAGAAAAACTCCACAAGCAGGCGATTGTCGAAATGCAGCAGGCATCTGATGATCTTGCAGAATCCATCGTAGCAATGAAACATAAAGGCCAGATTTACGAGCAGGATTTTCTGGCCGATAAAGGTAACCTTCCTCCGCCAGTTAACGGCTTTCTCATCACCCTCTTCCATCAGGAAAAAACCAATAAGCTTGGAATTTCAAGAAATTCTACTGGCATTGAGCTACAGGCAGATGATGGAACCAAAATCGTCTCTGTCAGCAACGGTGATGTAATTTTCTCGGGATATTTGCGCGGGTTTGGAAATACAGTTATAATACATCATGGCTTTCAATATTATACCGTGACATCGAGAATTGAAAAGATATTGGTTGAGAAAGGCCAAAAAGTCAAACAGGAAGAAACCATCGGCATCATGGGTGATACCGCTACCCTTTTTGAGGAAGGGCTCTATTTTGAAATTCGGCACGCTCGTGAATCTCTGGACCCCTTATTATGGCTGAACCCTAACCGGCTGTCAAACCTACATGAACGCGCGATCGACCACAAATAAGTACGGATCGTATAGTTCATTAACTCCTTCTTGTGATCTAAGGAACTGTATGTTTTCATCCACCCATTTCTTGCGCAGGTTGACATGCTCCCTGCTTCTCCTCCTTTTGTGGTTTATTTCACCTGTTTTTGCCGAAAGCTTTCAGGACCAAAAAACGGTAACCTATAAACAATTGGAGATTTTTTCTAATGTTCTCAGCATTCTCCAGGAAAATTATGTTGAAGAGATTGATACCAAAGAAGTCTTAAACGGAGCAATCCGTGGTCTCCTCTTCTCCCTTGATCCACACTCCTCCTATATGCCTCCAGAGAGTTTCAAGGATCTACAGGAGGAAACCCAAGGATCATTTTCCGGCATAGGCATCGAAGTTACAATCAAAAACGATATCCTGACTGTTGTCAGTCCGATAGCAGATACCCCAGCTGATCAGGCGGGTTTGAAAGCAAATGATAGCATCATTGAAATTGACGGGGTAAACACAAAAAACATGGGTCCCTATGAGGCAATCAAGAAACTTCGCGGACCAGCAGGAACCTCAGTAACCATTTCCATTCACAGGGAAGGTTGGGACGACCTGAAGGTAATAACACTGAAGAGGGAAATCATCCCTATCCAGTCCGTTAAGGTTGATTCCCTCTCTCCCGGCTTTATCTATGCGAGAATTACCAACTTTCAAAGCCATACAACCAGTGATTTCAAAACTAAAATTGCTGAGTTAAAGAGAGTACATCAGGTCAATGGCCTTATCCTCGATCTCCGCAATAATCCTGGCGGACTACTCAATCAAGCTATTAGTATTGCCGATTTTTTCCTTGACCACGGGACAATTGTCTCAACCAAAGGACGTCGAGATGACCAGAATAACGTATACATAGCCCACGGGAAGATTGAAGAAAAGATGTATCCTCTGGTGATACTGGTAAATGAAGGTTCAGCCAGTGCCTCAGAAATTGTTGCCGGGGCAATTCAGGACCACAAGAGAGGTATTATCGTCGGCACCCGGACTTTCGGAAAAGGATCGGTACAGACAATTATACCTCTTCCCGATGGTGCTGGACTGCGGATGACTACGGCGAAATATTACACCCCAAATGATCGATCCATCCAGGCTCTAGGGATCACGCCAGATGTTGAAATTCCATTGATTGCCTGCTTACAACCGAACAATTCCGAATCAACAAGAAAACTTCTTAAAGAATCAGATCTTGTCAACCACCTTCCCGGGCTACAGGCAGAAAAAGAAATAGCCGCAGAAAAAGCAGCTGTAAAATTAGAGGAACAGTTGCAAGCAGACAACCAATTACGTTCAGCCTACAACATCCTTAAAAGTCTCAATCTTTTTTCTGAGTTTAATAAAACAACGAATTAATCCCTGTGAAGCGGAAGAAAACCAGAACTCAGTTTAAAATATACAAGAGATGAACAGGGTAACAGAGTGCACCATTCATAGGTGCACGAGTATCAATAGCCAAGTTCCCTGAGGAAACGTTCGTCCTGAGACCAGTTCTTTTTCACTTTTACCCACAATTTCAGCAGTACTTTCTGGCCAATGAGGGCCTCAATATCCTTTCTTGCAGCAATCCCTATGCTTTTGAGTTTCTTACCGCCCTGACCAATGACGATACCTTTCTGGGATTGTTTTTCAAGTACAATTGCGGCATGAATTGTCACTAGTTTTTTTGTTTCATCTTCCTTAAAGGATTCGATCAGTACCGCGGTGGAATAAGGGATTTCCTGGCCTGTGAGGAGAAAGACCTTTTCCCGGACGATTTCAGCGCACAAAAACCTCTCCGAGGAATCGGTTGGGATATCCTCAGGGAAATACCTTGGTCCCATTGGCAAAAGAGCGAGGATCTCTGAAAACAGACTATCTAATCCATCACCCCCAAGGGCAGAGACCGGAATTACTGCCTTAAAAGGGTAAAGTTTTGAGTAGGAGTCGATGAAGGGTAGGATCTTTTTTCTATCCATCAGATCAATTTTATTGAGTACCATAATCGCAGGACTCTTAATCCGCTGCATGTACTCAGCAAGTTCCGCAGTCTTTTTCTCCTGTACCTTTTCAGGGAGTGGCAGGGAAACGTCGACTAGAAACAATACCACATCAACATCGGTAAGACTCTCCATTGCAACTTTGACCATCTCAACGTTCAATGGCTCACGGGCTTCGTGGAGTCCAGGTGTGTCGAGGAAGACAACCTGATGGTCGGTATCGTTAACTATCCCGACAATTCGATTGCGGGTTGTCTGAGGTTTTGAGGTAACAATTGAAATCTTCTGCCCGAGAAGATGGTTCATCAATGTTGATTTTCCGGCATTCGGAGGTCCTACTATTGCGACCATTCCTGACTTTACCGGCTTCTCTAAAAGATCCATAGCGTTTTAAAAAGATAATATTAAATTCATAAGGACAATAATAAGTGTAGGCAAAATAGCATACCACACTATACTGTGACACGTTTAACCATAAACAATAGACAAATTAATGAGTTTCAAACTATAATGCGCTATGGATTTATTGCTTACAATATTTTGCTGTATTTCAGAAAAGAACTACAACGAGTAAGTACATCAGCGATTGAACAGTTAGTGATTAGATGATTGTTACCGGAAAACTGATAGAATACCTTGATAACGGGAAGTTCATTTGTGCGTTGGTGACAGAAAACCAAACGAAACGGTTGCGTCTTGTCAACCAGAATGGCCGAGATCTCAACCTACCGGAATCACGTGTTGTTCATTGCTCAAAAGAAACTCATCCGATCCATCTCACGCGAGAATCCGTCACAAAGCACCTCCAGGACACCAATGAAAAACGCGGCTCTCTGATGAACCATATCAATCTCGAGGAAATCTGGGAGCTCACATCCGAAGACGGTTCAAATTCTTTCAGCCCAACTTTTCTGGCAGAGCTCATCTTTGGGTCAGAAGCGACCGACGATACGGTTTCATCTTTTCTTCGTTGTGTTTTTGAAGACAAGCTGTTTTTTAAATATAAAGAAGGCCGAATCCTGGTTAATAGTCCTGAAAAGGTTGCACAGTTACAGCTCCAACAACAAAAAGAGGCAAAACGTGCCGAACTCGTTCGAGAAGGAGCCAAGGCCGTCGAACGAATCATGGCATCAAATTTTTCTGTTGGAGAGTTGGACTCCATCCAGTTGGAACTCCTCAGTATTATCCGTGACTTCTACCTTTTCGGTACTGATGCGAGCGAATCCGAGACTGCCCAAAAAATACTGAAATCCGCTGGTCTTCATAAGGTGCACGACCCCTACCATCTCCTCGTCAAAGCTGGGTTATGGAGTGCAAACGAGAACATTCCGCTGCTTCGTGCAGAGCTCCCCGTGAACTTTTCTCTTGCCGCCCGACAACAGGCTGAGCTTATTCTCCAGCGCGGCCAAGACGAGCTGTTTGATGACACAGGAAGGACCGATCTTACTCACCTCTCCCCATTAACCATCGACGGCCCGACTACCCTTGATTTTGACGACGCACTGACAATAGAAGAACAGGATGGCAACTACCTTGTCGGGATTCACATTTCTGATGTGGCCCATTATGTCCGTCCTGGAGATCAGCTGTTTGCAGAAGCTATGCGCCGTGGTACATCGATTTATTTTCCGGAAGGTCAGGTGCCGATGCTTCCCCGCCATCTATCGCAAGGGATCTGTAGTCTTATTCAGGATGAGACCAGAGCAACTATCAGCTTTATGATTCTGCTCTCTGCTGAGGCGGAAATTTTAAGAGTAAGGATTACCCCGTCCATTATCCGTGTAAAAAGGCGACTCACCTACGACGAGGTGGACAGGATGCTCGGGACGGACAAGGAGATACAACTCTTTGATATGCTACGAAAAAAACTCCGAGCCAGACGTCTAGCTAACGGAGCTTTGCTTCTCCCTTTTCCAGATGTAAATATTTTCATTGATCATCATGGCAAGGTCCATATCAGTCTTGCTAAAAGCGACACCGCCGCCAGGACCATCATTTCAGAAATGATGATCCTGGCCAACAGTGAAGCAGCAAAGTATGTGGCCGATCGCATGGTACCTGGGATTTACCGATCCCAACCGCCGCTACAGAGACGGATCGTTCATGGAGAAGACGACGACCTTTTCCAAAATACTTTGCAACGAAAAAACATGTCCAGAGGTGAGTTATCAACTACCGCTAAACCCCATAGCGGACTTGGGGTAACACATTATTCGACCATCACCTCGCCAATTAGACGATTACTTGATCTCGTCATGCAGCATCAATTAAATAGTATCATCAGAAGACAGGAGCCCTGTTTTACCGAGGAGATGTGTAAGGATTTCACCTCAGTACTTAGCCGCACTTTGACCTCCGCCAACAATGTTCGCCATCAGAGGCAACGATACTGGTTGCTTAAATTTCTTGCTGATAGGCAAGGACAATATGTCGACGCACTTGTCATTCAAGCAGGTCCTAAGCGGATCAACCTGATACTCTTGGATATTCTTATGGATATTGATCTGCCCACACCAGGCAACACAGCAATCAAACCTAATACGGTAGTTAAGGTACGTGTGATCAAAGCCGAACCACTCGATAACATTGTTCGACTCGACTGGTAACTATTTATTCTGAAAATCTTTTTTCTTGTCCGATTTGATCTTAATTTCATTACCTTGTGCAAAACCTTTGGTTTCTTTGTTGCATTCGATGACCATTCTTGCTCCATCAACCTTTACCACAGTACATTTACCACTTGCAGCCACTGCTCCTTCCACGCCGATTATTGTCGCAAGCAACATTAAGAACAACAACAGCACTCTTCTCTTTCTTTGCATGTTACCCTCCTCTGAACAAGAAATTTCTGTTTTTTTCTATCTTCAAAGTACAACGTTTAGTACAGAAGAACCAGCCGACATAGGGGCACGTCGAGCGATGTCTAGCGACACCCAGCTATTATTATTCTTGTTCATACTCTTTTCAGCACCCCCTTGAAGGGTGAAAAACAAGAAAAACATTCTACGAAAGCCACTTATACCCCCTTGTGGGGTGTTAGTGCCAGAAACATAGACTTTGTTCTTTAACGGGACACAAGAAATTGGTATAACCAGATGAAACAAAACCGTAACTCTCAACAACCATAATAAATTGATGATGGACAATTCCTTTGCCGGCCCGATGAGCATGGTTAGAATTGACGGGGCAAAAATCAAACTGCTCCGTGAACAGCAGGGTCTCACCCAACTGTACCTGGCAACAGCAGTAGAGGTAACCACCGATACAATCTCAAGATGGGAAAATCGCAGATATCCCAGCATTAAAAGAGACAACGGCCTGAAACTCGCAGAGGCACTCAATGTTCAACTCGAAGAGCTCCTTGAGGATATCCCCGAAGAAGTCGAAACAGAAGAAAATTCGGCGGAAAATCACCTGCAGAGCCCCTCGCAGAGAACCAATTCCCTAGATACCAAAGTGTCAAGAATCAGCAAAATTTGGCCGCTGTTGATACTTTCCGGAACACTCTTTTGCCTTGTAATAGCTTTTATCTGGTATTTTTTCCACTTACCCGCTTCCGGCCCGTTCACCGCAGAACGTATCATGCCAACTCACTGTATAGTCGGCCAGCCCTTTCCAGTGATCATTCAGGTTACGGGGACTGTGGATACCGCCACTGCATTGATCATCAAAGAAACAATTCCCATCAACGCAACGATACATGGAACTTCGCCAAAGGTTACCTCCGGTGGCCTTAAAAATAAGCAGATTAAATGGCTCAACAAAATAGAGGGACAAGCACTTTTTGCCTATATCGTCAGTGTGTCAGAGAAAGATGCAGATAAAATAAACTTCAGTGGTACGGCAGCTATAAGTGGCAAGGCAGAATCTGTCATAACTGGCAAAAAGACAATTACTACAGGTCTTCATCATTGGGCGGATACTAACAAGGATAACATTATCAATGATAATGAGATCCTCTCTGTGTACGATCTATATAGCGAAATTACTGATATGGACCTCAATATTGACCTTATCGAAGAAATCTGGATGGGCTCAGAGTACCTATGGGATAGTGCAACGGCCACCTTTAAAATCATTGATTAGTTTCGAACCAGAATACCAGGAACTATTGTACTTTATTTGGAGAGCTTACCCGATGGCAAAACCGTTACCGCCCCATTACCCTCATCTGCCCATTTTTGTCCCTATTATCTATTGCATCTTTGCGATTACCTTCTGCCTCGGTCTGAAAGACGCAGATGCTGCAGATTTGGTGTCAGGCAAATATCTTTCCATGAATGGCACTACCATTGTACTCAGCTTATCCATAAAAAATCCATCCCCTGTCAATTTGATAGTTGAACAATATCTTTCACCAGGTAATAGCATTACAGGAACATCTCCCCAGGCAAAAAAGATCGACAAAGCCCAAGGCAAGGCGAAATGGCTCTTTAGAAATACCCATAGTGGCAATTTAACCCTCTCAATCCAACTGAAAGAACCACTAAAAGGAAGCGCAAGTGCCATGATTCGATACAGAGATCCCAATAGCGGCGCATTCACCGAATTACAGATTTTGCCTTAAATTTTCTTCAGAATAAACTGAGCTGCAATCGTCCAGATAGTTTAGATACTACCCCCGGCAAACGGGAAATAAGCCGGGACTCAATTCAGTACCCCCCTTGAGGGGTGTAAGTACCTTCAAATGCTTCCACGAGACAATTTTCTAATTTTTCAAGGTAACCTATAGTCGGATCGTCTTTACATGTCATCTGGCGAAGAGTATACATGAACATACAATGCGACTAATAACCACCCGTAATATTACGATTCTTTGTATCACTCTCATAGCCGTCTGGTTGGTTGTTCAGGCACTTTATAACTATAGTGTTTTAGTCCCGGAGACTATCCCTGTGGCCATTGAAAGCAACGTCGATTTGACCCTGAAAAATATAAAATATACCAAGAACAGTGCAGGAAAGCCTCTCTGGACTCTCATCGCAAAATCTGCAGAGCACTTAGAAGATGGTATTATTCTAGTTGAAAATGTTCAGCTTTTCTTTCTAGACCAGGAAAAGGGAGACATAGTAGTTACTGCAGACAGGGGGAAACTGGTGCCTGAAAATGGAACAGTGGCGGTCAGTTCCAATGTTGTGGTGATTAATTCCTCAGGGCAAACCTTGCGAACTGATTTCCTTGAAGGTGAAGAGAACAGCAATATACTACAGACCGATGAAGTGGTACAAATTTCTACTGATAAGTATACCGTTACTGGCAAGGGTATGCAGATAGATTTTGTAAAACGAAGCCTGGTTTTGTTAAGCGATGTCAAAGCCCAGTTGGGCGGTATAGGCAAAAACGAGAGTAATTAATGGTCAAAAAACTTTCAGCTCATGGACTGGAAAAGTCCTATAAAGGAAGAACAGTTGTTCGCGGTATTAATATTGAGGTCAACTCAGGTCAGGTCATAGGCCTGCTGGGGCCAAATGGCGCTGGCAAGACAACAACCTTCTATATGGTCGTCGGCCTGGTTCAGCCCGATAAAGGAAAGGTTTTTCTCGACAATCAAGATTTGACTGGCTTGCCGCTATACGCCAGGGCCAAGGCCGGGATCTCTTATCTGCCCCAGGAAAAATCTATTTTTCAAGGACTGTCTGTCGAGCACAATATCATGGCAATCCTTGAAACCCTTGATCTCAGCCAACTTGAACGAAGGCAGCGTCAGGAACAGTTATTGACGGATTTCCGCCTAACCCACGTGGCCAAAAGTATGAGCGTGACACTGTCTGGAGGTGAGCAGAAACGTCTGGAATTTGCCAGGGCCATGGTCACACAACCAGAGTTTATATTGATGGACGAACCTTTTGCAGGAGTTGACCCCATTGCTGTCCTCAATATACAGAACATTATCGGCCAGTTGAAGAAAAAGGGGATCGGCGTATTGATTTCTGACCATAATGTCCGGGAAACCCTGGGAGTCTGCGATTTAGCATATATAGTTAATCACGGAGAAATTCTGGAATTTGGCGAGCCGGCTACAATTGCCGCCAGTCCAAGAGCCAAAGAAATTTATCTTGGGGAAAAATTTGCACTCTAGGAGCTTGTCCGAGAATAGACATTTTGTTCAAAAACAAGGCATTTATAAAAAACAAGCACAGCCATATAGTTGATATTGCGAGTATTGTTTTCTGTAAATAACGAAGAGTTTGAGCAAAAGGGCATTCTCGAACAGGCTCCTAGCTCCCAGCTGGTAGCTGGATTGATGCAGCAGCCTCATCCCATGCCTGAAACCTCAGGAACAATCCACCTGAATACCTTGATCCTTAATCAGCTGAGCCGTTCCTCCCTCTACTCGATATGCTCTGTCAGCGGCATCTAACAGAGCTGTCTGGTGCGAAATTGCCAGAATAGTAAGTTTGCCTCGTAGTCGATCCAATGTCTGGCATATTTCAACTTCACTAGCCGGGTCAAGAGCACTGGTTGCTTCGTCCAGAATAAGCAGCGCCGGTTTACGCACCAGGGCTCGAGCAATTGTAAGGCGCTGGCGCTGTCCTCCTGATAGGCGACTGCCCCGCTCCCCCACAACCGTGTTTATACCATCGGCCATTTCCTTAATGAAACCCAAGGCACCTGCATCACGCAGAGCATTCTCCACATCACTCTCAGTAAAATCTGTATCACCGAGAGTAACATTCATCAATATTGTGTCATGCAGAAGTAGGGTTTCCTGGGGTACATAACCTATCATCTGGCGCCACGCCTTCAAATCCACAACGTCGAGACCTGTATCATCAATCCATACCTGACCTTTCTTGGCCAGCAGGAGGCCAGTTATAAGGTCGACAATGGTGGTTTTTCCAGCTCCGGAAGGGCCAATAAGAGATGTAAATGACCCTTTGGGAATGATCAAAGATGCCTGCTGCAAAACAGGCTGCCGACTATACGAAAAACTCACCTGTTCCAAGCGTATGGTTTTATTGAAAGTAGGTACTTGTGTACCTAAAATGGCCTCTTTTTCGTTTTCGGTCTCCTGAATTATAGCTTTGAGGGACCAGTATGCACTTTCAGCATTACTCATGGACTGATACTCAATTTGAGCCCTTTGCAGGGCCTTTAGTATTTTCACCAGCATAAATACCATGAGCAATAAAGTTGTCAGGGGTATATTCCACCAGACCAATGTTACATAGAGTACCACGGCGAAATAGACGGTAAGCAGGGGTTCCTGTAAAGCCTTCAAAGCTTCTCTACTGAAAACTTGGTTTTGTAAAGCAGCGTTCAAATGTTCCGTTTCTTTCCGCAGCACCAGTATGGCCATTTTTTCACGAGCCATCGCTCTCAGCGGCTTGATTGATTGGAGGGTATCGGTTAACAGGGTGAGGACGGACTTGAGTATGATTGTCTGATGTTTCCCTGCCATTTTGGCTTGGGTGACGAGACGACGCAGGACAGTCAGAATTATTACTCCTGCACCTAGGGTCACCAGTGTTGCCTGCCAGGCAAGAACGAGAGCAATAGATGCATACACAGTCGTAAAGACAAGATAGGCTATAACACGAATACCATAAGAATATGCAAGCGCTGCCCGATTTGCCTCGGTGGCAAAGGCATTACTAAATCTTCCGGTTGGCTGATGGACATAATATTCCCATCGCGAGGCAAACAAGGAGTGGATGAGGGCAAGACGGAGATCAGTTGCAACCTGGGCAACCATATAACCAACGCGCTTATCAGCCAGTAGAACGAGTAGAGCTTTCAGGAAAATACTCGATACAAAAATAATAAGCAAAACACCAATTGTCGGTGAATAACCAATAGTATCCAAAAAGCCGGTTAACAATCTCTCTAGGGTGGATTGAGAATGCGAAGCAGCAATATCGGAACCATCCGGACTCTTTAAAGCGATACTCAGCAACGGCAGCAGCATCGTTAAACCAAACCCTTCCGCAACACCGGCGAAAAGTATGGCCACAAGGGTGATGACACTTTGAATTGGATAAAGCTTAAAAAAAACGATTATTAAACGCACGGCTATCTAAGATCAGCCGCGAACGTCGGCTAAAGAGGCGAAGGCATCACCGATTTGTTCAATTTGCTTTCGTGAATGAGCAGCACTCAGACTGCAACGAAGCAGTACTCCACCATCCGGAGTTGCTGGGGGCAAGACTAAATTAACATAAATACCACGTTCTAAAAGCCCTTCCCATAAGGTAAAGGCCACGTCCATATCTTTATAACCGATGGCAATAATCGGGCTTGGCTCGGGCCCAACGTTATAACCCAGTCCCTTGAGCCGTTGATACAAGGTAGCCGCGTTATCCCATAGCTGATCTCGTAATTCGGGATGTGTGCGTAAAACCTGCAGTGCGGCACGGGTTGAAGCAATGGCTGAAGAGGCTGAAGATGCGGTAAACACATAAGGCCTGCTTGCATAGCGTATAAGATCCAGCTCTGAGTGATTACTGGAACAAAAACCACCTATAGCACCAAGGCTTTTACTGAATGTACCCACGACGAAATCAACAGAATCTTCAACATTGCACTCTTCCGCCAACCCACGTCCATTTTTCCCTAAAACCCCAAGTGAATGGGCTTCATCTACGACAAGATAGGCACCGTACTTGTTTTTCAAGGCAACAATGTCAGCCAGCGGTGCCCTGTCACCCATCATACTGTAGATTCCCTCAACAACAATTAGAACAGTAGTGTTTCTTTTTTCCAGCCGCTGCAACCGCTTTTCCAGGTCCGCTGGGTTATTATGCCGAAACCGGATAACTTCAGCGCCTCCCAACCTGCAACCATCATAAATGCTGGCATGACAATCACCATCCAAAAGAATGACTTCCCCGGGACCGACAAGACTTGAAAGCATTGCCAAGTTTGCAACGTAACCGGTCGAAAAAACAATAGTTTTCTTCCTGTTAAAAAAATCAGATAACTCGTCCTCCAAAGCGACATGGCCGCCAAATGTCCCGTTGGCCATCCTTGAACCGGTAGTTCCAGTACCTTCTTTCTCAACTGCCCGGCACGAAGCTTCAATACAATCCTTATGAAAAGTCAGGCCCAAATAATTATTTGTGCCTGCCAAAAGAACTCTTCGCCCTCTCACCATTGCTTCTGTTGCTGAAAGAATCTCATCCATAACGATATTGAAGAACGAGCTGTGATGTTCTTCAATCTTATGACGGACTGCAGCCAACTGTTGAAACTTATCAAAAATAGACACTATGAGTCACTTCCTGTAATTTTATTTATCTCGATCGCAAGGTCATTCACAGTACGAACGTCCGGCATTATATTAATAGGTATTGAAATGTCAAAGCTATCTTCTATGGCTTCCAAAATTTCCAATACCTTCATTGAGTCAAGACCCAGATCATTGACTAGATCCAAATCAGCACTTGCAGTTGGCCCACCTTCTGGCAGCATCTGGGTGAGTATATCAAGAATCTGTTGCAATACCTCGTCATGTTCAGACATAGAGCTTCATTCCTTTTGTTTATTAAACTGTGACTGGCGTCGTAAAAAACAAAAATCCGCACAAACAGGCGGTCAAATGCAATACTTTACAAAATTCTAAATATTAGTGGGATGGCTTTAAGAAAGCAACGATTTTTTGTTTTGGACAGGGAATCGTCTATTGTGATGTATTATGAAACGTTTGCCGCAACCCTTTCACCAAAGAAACCCTAGGGGTCCAGCCAATATCATGGCCTAGTTGATCATTATCGGCAACCCAGTTCGGATGAGTCAACTCTCTAACTTTGCCGGGAGTAAGCATCGGCATTCCACCCAACGTCTTTGCAACTGTGAGATTAACTGAGGCTATCATGTTGACAAAAAAAACAGGAATATTCACTCTACAAATAGATCTGCCGCGTATACCTTCGACCACCTCAATGATCTCCTGCCATGAATAACCACCTGGGTGGCCATCATGCAACTCGTACAGTCGTTGCGATTGTTTCCCGTTATCCAGCCAGCAGACTATTGCATCAACCAGATCCTCAACGTAGAGAAGTGAAAGACGATTTTTGTCTGAGCCAATCAACGGAGCCAGCCCTCTGAGCATCCATTGAAAAAGGGGACGCATTTCCTGATCTCCAGGTCCATATACAGCGGGTGGACGAAATACCCCCCAGAACATATCTCCTGAGTAACTGGTCAGCGCCTGTTCACCTTTTTGTTTACTTGCTGCATAATATGATAGCTGGGGTTCTCGGGCGGCAAGGGAGGATATCAACAAAAAACGAGGTTTAACATTCTGTTCGGCAGCAACCTGAACTATACGCTCCACACCTTCAGCATTCACTCGGTCAAAATCCTGCTGACCTCCCCCCCGAACAGCACCGGCACAGTGTACTATCGCATCTGAACCGACAACCAACCGCTGAAGACTTTCCCTGTCTCCAAGATCGCCGGTTATCCACTCTACTGGGGTTCCATTTAGTCGCTTATGGTCTGATCCGGAACGAACCAACGCCCGAATACGCCAGCCAGCGGATTTCAGCCGTGTTGTTAACGCTCCACCTATGAAGCCTGTCGCTCCGGTTATGGCAATCGTACGAATCATTGAAATTTATAGTACAACCAGCATGATACATACTTCAATAGGTGAAATTTTCTATCAGTGGTCTGATTAGGCGTTGATTTCAGATGTTTGCCTGTCAGTTGCAACCTGCTGCAGATAAATGTTTTTTGTTGCATGACGTGAAGGCTTGCCTGATGTAGTGCGGGCCAAGGTGCCTCGAGGTACCAGTTCTATTATGCAATCAATACCCAACTCCTGGCGGATTTGCCGACTCAATCGGTTGATCAAATCAAGACGTTTCTGTTGCTCGATTTCCCGACATTCGACCACCATAATGGCCAATTCCTCCCCCTGGGGATTATGGATAAAGAAGGCCATCGCATCACCTGTCCTTATTTCATTCTGACCCTCAGCCAGGAATTCGATATCCTGGGGCCATATATTACGGCCATTGATGATGATCATATCCTTCGAGCGACCTGTAATAACAATACCAGAACCAATCCGGTAGGCGATGTCGCCGGTATTCAGCCAGCCGTCATCTGAGAGAACTTCGCGGGTGACTTTGAGGTTTCCGAAGTAGCCGGACATGATACTGGAACCACGTAAATATAAGGAACCACATTGTCTCTCATGCAGAACTCGCCCCTCTGTATCCCTTATTTCGGCTTCATAGCCAGGCATCAGAACACCGCAATTCACAAAGGATGTTGATCGATATTTATTGCCATTCAGCAATGGGTTGATCGGTACTGCTTTGCCATGTTCCGCAAGTTGATCTGCATCAATGTGGTCAACCGGCACACCTTCATCAAGAGACCCGAAAGTAACAGCCAGTGAGCATTCCGCCATTCCGTAACAGGCCAGAAAGGCTCGTGCGTCAAAACCGCTAGGTGCAAGTCTCTCAGCAAAACGCGCCAAGGTCTGGGGGCGAATAATCTCCGCACCGGCGCCAGCCACCCGCCAACTACTAAGGTCATAGGCCTCAGCTCCACCATCCCTAAGACGGCGAGTTACCAGATCATAACCAAAAGGCGGGCTGAAAGAGATGGTCCCCTTGTTTTCAGAGAGAAGTTTCAGCCATAAGCGGGGACGCATTGCAAAGTCCCTAGTACGTAGATAATCAACTGACATCTGGCATGCAAGAGGTACCAGTAGCAACCCGACCAGCCCCATATCATGGAAAAAAGGGAGCCAGGATACGGCACGGTCACCGCTACGAACCTTGACACCATGCTGTGTAATTATCGACAAATTATGCAACACTGCACTCTGGGTTATCATAACCCCCCGCGGAAACCGGGTGCTACCTGATGTATACTGCAGGTAAGCCAGTTCATGCTCCTCTTTGGGCTGAAATTCTGAATCGCTTTCCGAAAGATTATCAAAAAACTGTGAATTTCCTAGAAATTCAATATCAAGATTTTCAGCTGCCTGGGTTAAAAAAGGCAAGAAATCATCTGTGGCCATTGCAATCTTTGCCTGACAGTCAGCCAATAGTCGTTCAAGCTGATTTATATATTCCTGCCGCCCATTGAGCTGTATCACAGCTGGCAGAGGAACAGGGGTCAGCCCTGCATATTGACACGCAAAGAAAAACCGGACAAAGTCCGGATGGGTATCAGCTATAAGCGCTACTCGCGAACCGCGGGGCACACCCAAGGTGAGTAATTTTTTTGCCAGAATCCGTGCTTCGTTGCGCAAGGTAGTGTATGACAGAACTGCATACAACTTACCACGGCCACAATAAAAATTATAACCAGTTTCTCCCTTGGCCGCATATTCTAGGGCGCCCAGAAGGGTTGAGAAGTTCCCAAGTTGCAGCGGTAAACTATGAGAAGTGGGTGTAGCCATCATTTGGAATATATCTCCGATAAAAAAACAAACTTGTTTTGTTTATATTAAAATAAGATTAAATCATACTTTATTATGCAAATAATATGCCGTGCCGGGGTGTTGAAATATAGTTCTGATATAAACAATAATATTAACAAGATAACATTGTTCGTCTAGACAACGAAAGAGTATTCAGTTGTGTTGAAAAGAACACGTTTCTTGGACATTTCAGTTTTTCCACACACTTGTTTTATTTATATTTAAAAATGTTTCAAATTATGTACCAGATGATGTGCTTTAATTCCAGTCTAAAAAACCAAGGACCTTAAAACTATGGCATCTTTTTCATTATTCAAAAATGCAATACTGCTATTGGCTGTCCTCAATGTCCTACTTGAGCCATCAGTTGCCGAAGAGCACGTTGTTCATGATGCATACCCTAGGCACAATGCTTCATGGACTGACCTGACACTTGAGGGTTCTAAGCTTTTTACCGATATAGAATTGCACATGCAACTCCGCCCAGCTGACTGCAAACCGGACGACCTCCCTCAAGAGGGTGAGACTGAATCTGATAATTGTCCAGGAACAGCAGACGACAACATACTGTTGTCCATACGCTCTTCAGGCAAGGGACCTGGCTTCTCTGAAGAGAAGTACGAGGAAAACATCATGTTCAACAAGACGACGTTTCACCCATATACTCGTATTCGCATGAGTAATGTCAAAGAGAAATGGGTTAAAAACTACTACTGGGAGGAAACAGGCGTGCGCAGACAAAAAATCACCCCTGCCAATTCTCGTGAAAACAAACAATCCCAAAATACATGGACGAAGCGTAGTGAATCCTTTTATCTTTACCCCGAAGAAGCTGACGAATGCAGTACGATATCAGACCCGTCGCTACTTCTCTATATCCTCTCAACCCTTGAATCAGACGTGCAACAGGAGTCCATCAAGATATGTATGTTTGGCAAAAAACAGCTGCACCGACTCACCATAAGGCAGGGACAATCTTCACAGTTGAAAGCCTCCTATACGAAGAGCTCTCCCTCTCAGGAGGTCTATGTGAAAGGACAAAGATCCCCATTCGTTTTTTCCATTGGAGTTGAAACCTTTGCACCAGGTGATGGGAAACAAGAAGAATTTTCACTCTTTGGTCTTCACGAGGACATCCGTATCTACATTGACCCTGAATATCACCTCCCACTGAGAGTCAGTGGCAAAAACAACAGCATCGGAAAACTCGTTTTAAACCTCACGAAGGTTACTGAAAATACACCGGGCCTCTAACTCTGGAAAACGGGCAGAAGGCCGCAATTAGCACCTTGCGAATACTTACATTTTTCGCGAGGCAACCTGCTGCACAAAACGTAAATCCTCGGCAGAATCGACATCTATGGCCGCCTCAGGGAATGGCAGGACAACAATCCCGACTCTACAGCCCAGGCGCTGCGATAACTGCTCCATGGCTGCGGATAACGTCAGTCGCCCCGTCAAATAACGTAACACCGTGAGCCAGCCTAATATACGTATCATTTTAAAAGGGTTTTTCCGCTGTTGTTCGACCTGGCGCCAGAAAGATGGCACTGTTCTTGATTTTGGGGTCAAAAAAGCAAACAGGTTGCATGAGCAATACTCACCATCTCTAAACCGATACGCTGTTCTCGATGTTTGCGGATAGGCATTCATCACTGTTTCGCGCCGAGCTACGCCAGCTACGACATCACACCCTGAACCATATGCTTCGTGACAAAAATATTCTACAATCTTAGGAGTTAACAGAGCGTGATCACTTGTGGTTAAAAGTATTGCATTACTTTCCGGCACTGTTTTCATCGCCTCGTAAGCACTTAAGCTTGGCGTGGCCTGGTTTTCCATCCAAGATGCCTTACCGGAAGCAATATACTCGTACAATTCCGGCTCCTGGTCAACAATGGCCCTGGGAGGTCCGCAAAGAAGTGCATTTTCAATTGCATCAGCTGAAGATAGTGCATCCAAAACCCTGAAAATCATCGGAGTACCATTAACCGGAGCCAGAGACTTACAACGGACACCTGCGGCTGCGGCCACCGGATTAGAGGCTTCCCTGTCAGCAGCAAGAACAATTGCCGAAAAATGCTGTTCTACACTCATATCTTCCACGACTTACATGTCCTTATTATAAATGCGATATGTCTTATAGACCTGACCGCCACAATCCTCGATTATTTTCCGTATCCCGATATTGTCTTCAAGTATCCAGGAAAGTTCTATTTCTTTCATTCCTTGTTGAATAACGGCTACCTGGGTATCACTTATTACCCTGTACGCAAGTGCTACTCCCAAAAGGCTGTCATGATATTTGGAAAGAACCCCCATAAGCATTACCCGCCCTGTTTTCGGAGTTTTCACCTTGAGGCGCCACAGCATCTTCAGCCACCCCAGAGGGAACAATGCACCATTTAAATCGGCAATGACCTCGTTGAGATTGGGCAGCAATACAACAAAAGCAGAAGGTACATCATCAATGTAGGCAATTCTGACAAATTTATCATTGATCAACAGCTTCAAATCTTTAGCTAAATGCTCAAACTCCTTGGCAGTGAAGGGAAGAAAGCCCCAATTCTGCGCCCATGCATCATTGAATATGCTGAAAACAATATCCAGTTCCTCGTCGAAACGGGATTTATCCAGCATACGGGTCGTGATGCGGTTTTGGGTCTTCTTGATAATCCTTTTCCTTGATGCCGAGGGCTCAGCATCCCCTACTATCAAGTAGGCCAGTAAATCTTTTACCTTGTTATAACCACACTGTTCTACACGTTCGCCGTAGTAGGGACGGGCATGTCCCATCATCATCGACGGCGGCGTGTCAAAGCCATCGACCAACAAACCACATTCCTGGTTAATAGACAGGTTAAATGGCCCCCGGACCCGTTTCATCCCCTGGCTACGCAACCAAGACTCCGCTGTACTCAATAGTGCCTGAAATATTTCAACGTCATCCTCGGCTTCCAGCATACCCCAAAAACCGGTGTCATCCTGATAACGTTGCAGGTGCAACTGGTCGACCTGGGCGCTGATCCGGCCCACTGTTTTCCCGTTCCGAACCGCAAGCCACAGACAACATGTCGCGTGCTCAAAATAGGGATTTTTAGGGGAAAGGTGCGTGCTCCGTTCAAGCTTTAAGGGCGCAACCCACATAGGGTCATCTTTATAAAGTGACCATGGCAGACGAATAAATGCATTGCGATCTCGGCGGCTGTCTATTTTGATTATTTGCAAAGCACTTTCTGAAGACTCGATACGTTTTGTTCGCGCTGAATTTCGATTTATGTCGTTGTTCATGCTTTAATGGCTCGTTTTCAAAAAAGAACAAGGATGACATGCCAAGGAACCTGGCTTAGTTCCATGAACGCCTTAGACTGAAAAATACTGTCGGGGAACTTACCACAAGAGCAATGTCGTTCACAAGCTGTAAACGCCACGAAGCAGGGCCATTTTTTATTGAAAAAGTGATCTAACCGCCGACGCTGTCGCATAGACTACGGGGTGCACGAGAGCTATTCGCCAACAGCTTAGAAAGACTGGGGCAGAAACGAGAGCAGAAAGTACTGGCTTCCTTTAGACGGATTTGATATTACTGCTGACGAAATTGCCAGTACCTGCAATCTCTGTTTTGACAAGGGAATCTATTTATACCAAGCGGGAAAGCCCCCTCTCTGCAGACACCTTTGTCCGAAGCATGTATGGTTTATCTGTAGCAACTGTAAACATTCTGTTACGACTCTATGTCTCCTGCGCACCATTGACTGCAATGAGCAATACGGAGGATGGGTTTCATCATAACCGCGCAGTTAATCACGAACGATGATCATCCCGAAAAGACTAAGCAAAACTCAAGCGAACAACACAAAATTAAAGCATTACAAAGATCTGAACATTGGCAAAGCTGCTTTTTAGAAAGCCGACCCAGCTGAACATCAGAACATGAACGGCCTATCTTCAACGAAGAGGCCTATTTAACAATACAAGGATGGACAAGTATGAAGGCTATTATTTTAAGTGCCGGCCAGGGCAAACGGTTACTGCCGTTCACTGCCAAACTTCCAAAATGTCTTCTGGAGGTTCAGGGAAAAACAATCCTTGAGTGGCAGATTGGGGAATTAAGTAAATGTGGTATCGATGCGATAACAGTTGTCACAGGGTACGGCTATGAAGACGTTGACTCTACTCTCCAGAAAAATGAAGGACTGCGAAATATAAAGACCTTTTACAATCCCGATTTTGCAAAGACCGATAACCTGGTAAGCTGCTGGAAGGTAAGAGAACAGATGAATGAGGATTTCATTCTCTTGAACGGTGATACACTGTTTGAGTCAGCGGTTCTCCAAAAGCTCTTGGCCTCCCCCGCAAGCCCCATAACCGTTACCATTAACCACAAAGACAGGTATGATTCAGATGACATGAAAGTCAGTCTCATGAAAACCCGTCTCACCAGAATTGGCAAAGACCTTTCTGCCAGCGAAACCCATGGAGAATCCATTGGCATGATACTCTTTCGCGGTGATGGACCGATGATATTTCGAGAAGGGCTGGAACAAGCTCTCAGGGAATCACAGGCAGCGCACCGTTGGTATCTTTCGGTCATTGATACAATATCTCGGCAGAAAGAGGTGTTGACTTGTTCGATCAAGGGATTGCAATGGTGCGAAGTTGACTGCCCTGCAGATCTAGAGGCGGCTGACAAAGTGACGAGTTATCTCAAAGGAAAAGCTTCTGATACATCTGCGGAAAATTGTCAAACACAAAAGACAGCGGTATTATAATTCTTCCTGGCATTCCGTTTTTGAGAACCTCTTATGGATAGACCGGTAGATTAAGCCTTTCAGAACACTGATAACACGTGATCATTGACCGTTATATAATTCGAGAGATAATTAAGCCCACCGTGACGATATGTACGGCGCTGGTATGTATCTTCGGCTGTTATATCTCCACACGATACGGAGAAGATGCGGTCAATGGCCTCTTGCCGGGTTCTTCAGTTCTTCAGTTGATTTTACTCCGTATCGTCATCTCCCTTGAAGTGTTGCTACCGACAACTCTTTTCTTTTCAGTTGTGATCACACTTGGCCGTCTCTACAGGAATGCAGAGATGGTTGCTATGTTTGCCTGCGGAATAAGCATGACAAGGGTGATCAAGTCAGTTTTTCTTATTTCCATTATCGGCGGTTTAATTGTGGCCTGTTTATCACTTTTTATCCGCCCATGGGCCTGGAACCAGTTTTTCCGGATAAAAACAGAAGCAGCTGCAAATTTTGACCTGACAAGGATGAAAGGAGGCAATTTCTACAAAACCGGTGAACGGGTCATCTTCGCCGATGAAGTTGATCCGCAGAAAAATCAGGCAAGGCATGTTTTCATTCAAACACAAAAAGAAAACTCCTTGCAGATTATCTTCGCCAACCAGGTGATGCAGTACGAAGATAAAACGACCAGTGAACCAGTACTGGTTCTTCAGACGGGCCACCTGTATGAATTTTCCAGGTCCAGTGAAAAGGGTTTAATCCTTGAGTTCGAAAATTCGGCAATGCCTCTTAAACCCAAGGATGTCATCCAGAAAGAATACAAGATTAAAGCCGCTGCTACGAAAACACTCATACACTCGGAGAAGCTTGAAGAAATAGCGGAACTTCAGTGGCGACTCACCGCACCACTGTCAATCATCCTTTTGGCACTTCTCGCCATACCGTTAAGCCGTTCGTCCCCACGTCAGGCCAAGTATATCAACATACCGGTTGCATTAGTAATTTTTGCCGTCTACTATAATTTTTGCGTCTTAACCAAAAAATGGGTAGCACAGGGCGTTATTGAAGTTATTCCTGGAATATGGTGGGGACAACTGCTGTTGGGAGCGCTCGTCGGCGTTCTTTTATTGCAGCCATCCATTTTGTTCCTCTGGCGTAAGCGATAATCTTTACGATGCGCATACTCGACATTTATATAGGCAAAAGCTTTCTCTACTACGTTACTCTCATTTGCCTCATGCTGCTGGTGTTGTTCAGCTTATTTGAGCTGATCTCACAGTTGGATGATGTTGGCAAAGGCAGCTATCAATTAAAGAACGCCTTCGCATTTGTGGCTCTGACGCTTCCAAAGCGTTTGCTCGACATCATGCCTATAAGCACGTTACTCGGTGGCATTCTGGCCCTTGGCATGATGGCCGATCGTGGCGAGCTTGTCGCCATGGAGGCTTCAGGAATATCGATCTTGCGAATATGTACTGCGGCACTCGTAACCGGTATGCTGTTGATGTTACTGTCCGCCATTCTGGCTGAAATGGTTGTTCCAGGTATGGAGCAAAAGGCCCGCGAAACCCGTGCACAGGCTATATCTGATACCAGCATTACCTTAACCCGCCAGGGTTTCTGGGCACGTATGGGCGATTCGTATATTCATGTTGACAAGGTGTTACGCCATGGGGAGGCTGCCAACATAGATATTTTCGCATTTGACACCACGGGCCGCCTGCAGACCTTTACTCATGCACAAAATGCACACCTCCAGGAAAACAGACAGTGGATTTTAAACGATGTTACCCAAAAATTTATCGATGACAATGCCGTTATAACAAAGCAAATCAAAACATTACTACTGGATTCCTTTTTGAATGCAGACCAGGTCAGAGTACTGGAACTGCCACCCTACAGCATATCGACCCCTGACCTTATTCACTACATTGAGGCCCTGCAGCAGAGTGGTCAAAATGCTGATCAGTATTCCATAGCCCTGTGGCGAAAACTCACTATTCCCCTAACTACCGGGGCGATGGTTTTGCTTTCATTGAGTTTTGTCTTCGGCTCAACCCGCAGTATAAGTGCAGGCAAGCGTATAACCTCTGGGGCCTTAGTCGGGATTGTGCTCCATTTTTCCGATCAGATTTTAATGCAGTGGGGCTTAATGCTCAACCTGAACCCTGGGCTTACTGCCATGACACCAGTGTTGCTTGTTTCCAGCATCGCTTTTGTTAAATTGCGCAGGACAAGCTGACCCCGGTAAACGGAAAATAAGCAGGGATTATGTTCGATACCTCCTTGAGAGGTACTCAGTTCAGTACCCCCTTGAGGGGTACTCTTTTTAGTCCCCGTGCTTTGCGGGGATAAGTACTTTCACCGGTTGAACTCGATTTCGCCGGGGCAAAGAGAAAGATCCCTTTCACTGCCGTTAACAAAGCACCATTTCTTTGGCGAAAAGACCCGTTCTTGCACATGAACTTTCCAGCCTTCTGTTATAGAGGTGATCGTATAAAGATAGTAACAGGACCGCCTTTCGACTTTATTACTTAGAGAAGTTACTGATGGCGCTCCCATGGGCGGAATTCTTCCTGAAGAACTGTCAAGGCTCGCGCATACTTTTCCATGAGTATGGCCAAAGAGGATCAGCTCGGCACCGTATTTGTCTAGGATCTTACACAATGAGGCACTATCCGTCAGGCTCTTTCGCCAGCTGACTATGTTGCTTACCGGTGGGTGATGTATCAGGATAATACGGAATAGGCCTTGCCCCGAAAGCTGTTGCAAGAGCGTCTCCAGCTTTTCTAGCTGCTCACCGCCTATGGTCCCTGTGGCAAGGTGCAGACTGCTCGGCTGGGCAGTATTTATGCCAATCAGGGCAATCCGGTCACGTATTCGCAAAGTCGGGAACATCTCACCCATGCAAGTTATGGCACTGGCCTGCACCTGCGTGTCGGCAACCATATATTCCAGCCAGTGGGTAAAAGTCTCGTGCCAATCCGTTTTTATGTACGTGTCATGGTTGCCTGGAACGATGGTTACCTTTCGTCCAGTACCGACGGTCTGCAACCATTCTCGGGCAATTGCAAATTCAACCGGCAGCCCCAGTTGGGTCAGGTCACCAGTAATAACAATATGGTCCGGCTTTCTCCTTTGCAAATCCTTACCCAGAATGGTAAGAAGCTCATAGTTATGCTCAGCTTGACGTTTCAGCTTCCATCTAAGGTAGCCAAGCAGCCTTTTTGTGAGGAGATCGCCTGCTTGAATATGTTCAACCCTGGCAAAATGAGGGTCGGATAAATGGGCGAGGACAAAACGTTTGCCGGTGGTTGCATCTTCAGTCATTTGGTCAGCAGCACTTCTTATATTTGAGTAATTAAAGGTGACAACATCATAGTCTAGCTATACAAACTTGAACTGTGTATTGCAAAGCCCTATTTTTTCAAACCATTATTAATTTTAAAATGATATCCCTATGTCTCTATTTATTTATTTCTCCCATGCCTGTCCAGTAAAGATCTGGGGGCGGACGTCCCAAGAGCGAATTGAGTTGGTTTTAAAAACCCTCGCTGTACCATGTGACGTTCAGACGTTAAGTACGTTACAACAGAGCGACTCCGTCCTGATATTGCGAGGGGATTATTTGTTCGATGACCGGCTGGTAAAGTCCCTTGTTAGTACCCCAGACGTTATACTGACACGAGATGGCGAATCACCAGATATAGTTGTTGCTGCCCATGTCCCCGGTCATCTTGCCCTGCAAGCTCTTTCAGTTATTGAAGGAAATGCTGGCACCGATGCTCTCCCGGGCATGCAGCTCAAGACTCCTGCGACAATATCCGTTTCGTACGAGGAAACGTTGCGCAAATTCGAATCTCCCTTTTTGCTCCCTATCACAGCACAAAACAAACAAAAACTGGAAAGGCGACTTTTTGACTGGTCATACAAAGGGATAACCGATCTCGTGACAAAGTGGGCCTGGCCCTATCCTGCTCGCTGGGTTGTTGGCTTTTGCGTACGCCTAAATATCCGTCCTAATCATGTTACCCTGTGCGGGCTTTTCCTGGTCATTTTAGCCGGGATACTTTTCACCTATGGCTATTACGGCTGGGGTCTGCTGGCCGGGTGGGTAATGACCTTTCTCGACACTGTGGACGGCAAACTGGCGCGTGTTACCATTACCTCAAGCAGATTCGGCTACTATTTTGACCATATTATCGACCTCGTTCATCCTCCCATCTGGTATATCGTCTGGGGTCTCGGTTTAACTGCAACCCAGCTTACCAGCTTAGGTTTTTCGCTGAATACTCTCGCTTATGTAATTCTGGTGGCTTATATAGCGGGTCGTTTTGTTGAAGGATCGTTCAAAGTGCTTTTGGGCAACAGCTTCCATATATACTGCTGGCAACCGATTGATTCCTACTTCAGACTGATAACCGCCAGACGCAACCCCAATATGATTCTATTGACACTCAGCGTTCTCCTCGGTCGTCCAGAACTTGGTCTTCTGGCTGTTACCTTCTGGACGGTGGCAACCAGTGTGGTTCTCCTGGGACGCCTGGTCTATGCGGGCTACATACGCTTCAGCCAAGGTTCCCTCAGGTCATGGCTGGCAGATGCTGACACCCCAAAATATAACACTTCTCTTGCTGCACGCATATTCACCAAGCAAAGTAGCAAATAACCACCAACGACCAGGCATTTGACACCTGAACTGGATACAATGACACCGGCAGCTTCGCAAGAATCCGTTCTATCACCACGCATTGGTGTGCTTACCAATCCACTGAGTGGTAGCAATCGTCAAAAGCTGGAAATCTTGTCATCCGTCATCCGCAATCATCCAGAGGTGTTGCTGCAAAATGTTCAATCACCCGAAGATATACACGGTGCCTTAGCAGAATTTGGCAGTAAAAAAGTAAATCTTCTGGTCATAAATGGTGGCGATGGTACTGTTCAGGCTGTTTTGACCGACCTTTTCAACCATTCTCCCTTTGCAACTCCACCCCAGCTTATGGTGCTCGCAGGTGGCACAACAAACATGATAGCCGGTGATGTCGGTGTATTGGGGAATCAGGAGCAGATACTCCAGCGACTGCTGCAATGGATACAGACAGGCAAAGGCAAAGTGACCAGGACACGAAGACCAATTCTACGTCTAACTGTTCCAGGCCACGAAACGAAATATGGCATGTTTTTCGGAGCGGCCAGCATCAGCCAGGGGACGCAATACTACCATAACAACCTGCACAGCAATGGATTGCACGGTTTCCCAGGCATATGCATGACCATTTTGCGTTTTTTATGGGCTATAACCTTGCAGCGTGATCGAGTCGTGACTCCAACAGAGATACAGGTTCGCCTCAACAACCAACCAGCGAAGAAAGACGATTATATGCTGCTCTTTGTCAGCACCCTGGACCGATTTTTTTTCGGCCTTCGCCCCTTTTGGGGTACTGAAAAAGGGCAACTCAAGTTTACTGCTGTCAAATCTCGAGCCAGATACCTGCTGCGAGTTCTCCCTCTTTTAGCCAGAGGCCACACAGCCCAAAAAGGAACACCGGAGAACGGCTATTCATCTCACAACGTCGACGAGGTCGTGTTGTATCTTGCGGACAGTGTTGTCCTGGACGGTGAGCTTTACACCCCTGAATCCAGTGAGCAACCAACCATGCTTCAATATGGTGGCGATATTATTTTTTTACGAATAAGCGCATGAACATTCCGACACAACTTTTTGAAACGATTCAACGGAATTCAGAACGGCCTCCTTCGCCAGCAGTCAACGTTCTGCTCAATGAAATCCTGACAAAGTATGGTGAGGCTGTGCAGGCTGTATTGTTTTATGGGTCCTGCCTCCATAAAGAAGAAGACCTGAATGGTCTTTTTGATCTGTACGTTCTGGTAAACAACTATGAATCCGTCAATCGCAACATTGTACATGCCACACTAAACAGATTGCTGCCACCAAATGTTTTTTACCTGGAAGTCCCCTATGAGCGGCAAACGATCAGAGCCAAGTATGCAGTATTATCCATAGATGATTTATTAAAAGGAACCTCCCATCAGTGGTTCCATTCTTATCTGTGGGCACGGTTTTGTCAGCCGACGCTGATTATCTACTCGAAAGATGATGCTGTTACAGAAAAGATAATCAACTCTTTTGCTCAGGCTGTCATCACTTTTCTTTCCAAGACGCTACCCCGCATGCCGCTGGAATTTACTCTTCGCGACATCTGGCAGAAAGGACTCGAATTAACATATCGTTCTGAGTTTCGACCTGAGCAGGCTGACAAGCAGGTACGTTTATTCGACTCCAGACCGGAGTATTTTGAGGACATCACCCGCAAATCTTTTGAAAGCATGATCTACCGGATACACGAATGTCATCGCCCGGAAGGAGTCTGTTATACTGCGGAAATCCCAGCCTCGGTACGGAAAGCCTCTACCATGAGCTGGGCAGTCCGGATAGTGCAGGGCAAAATCCTTTCCGTTCTTCGGCTGATCAAAGGAACGCTGACCTTTGAAGGTGGAGTAGACTATATCCTCTGGAAGATCAATCGACACTCGGGGGTTACCATGGAGGCCAGTCCTTTCTTAAAACGGCACCCTGTTCTAGCCATGATCGCGCTCTCCCTGAAACTCTACCGGCGAGGCGGCATTAAATAAGTCGGCAATGGCCTCAGTAATCTCCCACTTCACCGGTTATTCAAAAATTTGTTAATAGCACACCACCCACTTCCACCGACATCAATTGATGTGGTGAAGATGAAACCAAATCATTCGTGGATGGTAACCAGATGGTGCGGCTGTCTTGTGGAAGCGAAAGTGTATAACAATCCTGCACCACGCACGATCGAGTACACATTGCGCATGAATTTATCACGATGAACCAAATAGAGGGGCGCGATCAACAGTCGTCCCAAGAACTTAATGGCCGCACTCCACTTTTTAAGGCGTATCTCGGCAGGTGGGCTGTATTTGAGGATCCTCGCTGCCCGTCCACAACCGTTGTCAAACCCACGGCGCCATGCATCTCGACTGCGAAGGCGGTCACCGTGCCCGCGGATAATGATCGAGTCCTCGCTTAAAACCATCGTCGCACCAGCCTTCGAGGCGCGGATGCAAAAGTCTTTGTCCTCAGCGGTCAAGAAGGCAGGATCAAAAATTGGATCCGCAAACGTGGCCAAAAACCGCAGACTGATGAGTACATTACCTGCACCGGTGTGACGTGGAATGCCATATTCTCCTATGGCTCCGAACACAGGGTTCTCAAACGAGCCAGTCTTTATCAGCCATGACGGTGCATTGGTTATGCTCCCCTGACGCCATGTGCCGAAAACGATATCAGCGTCGGTGGCTTTTTGCTTATCGACGAGGTGCCGAAGCCAGTCCGGCTCAGGGATGTCATCATCATCAAGAAACGCCACATAATCTGCTCCCCGCTTCAGAGCTTCGGCGATTGCAGCATTTCTTGCGAAAGGACGCCCCCTCCGCGATTCGGTGGTGTAATGAAGGTCGATAGGTAAGTCCCTCGCTTCACGGCAGACTCTCTCAGCAGTATTCGGAGCATTGTCAATAATGATGATTTCGACGCTCTCCAAGGAATCCAGCTCGATGTTCCTTAGGGCGTCAAGCAGGCCTGCAAGCATTTCCGGCCTCTTATAGGTGCAGATGCAGATATCGATCTTCATATTTTCTCTCTGGTTCGTGCAACATTAGGGCACGGGAATCGCCTAATGGGTGGTTTATCGGTAAAAAGATCTTGCTATTTTAGCTATAACCACCGGTTTTTTGTCAAAATTTTTATCCTATACGAATATTCTATTTTTTATCTGCCATTTCATGAAAAGAAAAAGCCTGAACCATGCTTCTGCACGTTCCGCGTTCCTGTGATTACAATCTGACCGAAACAACTGGAGGTTATCCCAATTCCAACAGCAGGACTGCCTGTATTCACCTGACAATAAAATGGAATCCAGCTCAGTTTGCAACAATGTTTATACTAGATGAGAATCATTGCCCGAACGTGGACTTTTACTTCTTCTTGTTATCACTTCCTCAGGCAGGCAACCAGACATCGCCGACCTGAGCATGGCCTTGTTTATACCACCTTTCACCTGAAACCAGCAATCGCTGATATCCTTCTAACTTCTAGTAAATATTTTCCTTTTTAATACATAAAAATTCCTCTGCCCATATCAGCGCGTCTTCAAATTCTTCACATTCATTCTCGTTACGCAATGAGGATAGATAAGGATAAATGAAAAGACCGTACCCACTTAACACCTCCCCCCCCCTCCCCGACCAGAAGAACTTTTACTCCCATATTGGCAACACTTTCCCTTAACAAGTATTGAAAAACGCAACTGATTCAAACAAAAGGCTCATTTGATGGTCTAAAATAGTATCTATGATCGATGCAATATAAGCAAAATCCAAGTCGAGATAAGAATGATTGATCCCGGTCTATCCGACTGTCTTGTCGATCCAGAAGGACTCATCAACAATACTATCGCTAAAGACCGAGTATCAAATATATCATATTTTCCACGATAGCACGAGTTACTGGGGACTCACAATCGAGATTTGTTTTGACATTAAAACAGGGAACGAGTTAAGATTCCAGCTGACCAAAATTCACACACAGATGGATCATTGGTATTTTCGTAAACAATCCTATAGAGGTCCTTCTATTTAAAAGACTTCTGCCTTTGGAGTGATCCTTTGCTGTTTCTGGCGCGCAAGTGTCTGACTTTTTAGTTTGCTAATTAGTTCTATAAACAAGGAGCTTTTGCCCATGACTAAAAACCGTTACTTTAAAAAAGATGACGGCAGGATACTGCCGGTTGACGACCGCTTCCTCTTGCCGTTTCTTTCCCCAACCAGTCCAGGAACAAACTATTGGGACTCTCCCCCGCCCGGGGCCGTAACGGATCGACAAAGAGGACGGGTGCTTCTTCAACTTCACCAGATACTCCACTTTTTTGCCGCCTCCGGTGTTGACCTTCAGGGGAAGCGACTGCTCGATATAGGAACCGGTAACGGTCTGATCCCCAGACTATTGCTGGAATTCTCAAAACTGGACTCCGCTGTTGGTGCTGATCCCTATCTCAACAGCGAACACAAGACGAGTTGGCAATCACACGACCAAGATGAAGAGTTTTTGGCCATAAAGTCATTCATTCACGCCAACTCTCCGAATGCCATGGACCATTCAAAGTACCGCTCTCTCCTCGGGTACGAACACTACTCCCTTATTCCAGGGCGCGTTCCCTATGAACCCCAAACTGAAAAACAGTACCGCTTTGCACAGATCGGTGCCCACGACCTGGCACAGTTGGAAGAAAAATTTGACATTTTCTATGTGAAAGCAATAGACCATATTCCCGACTGGGATGGGATCTTCGCGGCCATCGCCGGTGCTGCAGCAGAAGAATTCTGGCTCTGTATCAAACACTTTTCTTTCTTTTCCTATCTTGGTCCGCATCGCTACGCGACAACAAATATCCCATGGGGGCATCTTCTTTTGTCCGACGACGAATATCGACGCTTTGCCCGCGAGTTTCACGGACACCGGGCAGATCAGATGATCGAATTTTATTTCCAGGGGTTGGCATATCCCCGGACCACAATGTCCGACCTTGTTCGGATGGCTCGGAAACATGGCTTTGTTATGCATGCTATCGTTAACGAACCGCTCCGTAATATCTCCGGCTACCAGCACCTAGCCGATGAAGTACCTGACTTTTGGGAGATCATCACCGAGAACTGGCCCGGCCTTAGCGCTGAGGAAATGATGTCCGGTCGATACCATATCGTCCTGCGTCGGGGCCCACACCCCTCCATGGCCGGTGACAACGCTTAATTTTTTTTATCATCAGGGAGAAACCCATGTCGGTCGGAGACAATCTGGATATCGGAAACGCCAACTGGAGATTTCGCGGTAAGGTCGTCGAGAAATTTGATGAGCATGTTGCCAAATCAGTACCACTCTACCGGGAAGGGCACGAGCTCATCTGCCGGGTGAGCGATTACTTCATCAAGGACGGCTCCACCTGCTACGAACTGGGTTGTTCTACAGGTGAGTTGACTCTCAGACTCGCCGAACGCAACAAACATCGGGAAAACGTCAGGTTTGTTGGCATTGATGTGGAACCGGAGATGGTCGAACTTGCCCGCAAGAAAGCTCGGGAAAAGGGTATCGAGAATGCGTTCTTTGAGGTGGACGACGCAGTCTTGATGGACCTTGAACCGACGGATTTCGTGGTGTCCTACTATGCCATCCAGTTCATCCGCCCGAGTGTGAGACAGGATCTGTTTAACAAGATTTACCAGGCCCTGCAGTGGGGCGGCGCTTTCTTGCTGTTTGAGAAGGTTCGCGCCAACGATGCGCGTTTTCAGGACATCATGACTGGGCTTTACACAGACTTTAAGCTTGAGCAAGGGTATACGGCCGAGGAAATCGTCGGGAAAAGCCGCAGCCTCAAGGGGGTACTTGAGCCATTCTCAACACAAGGCAATCTCGATCTGTTCACCCGTGCAGGCTTTGTTGATATCTTATCGATTATGAAATATGTCTGTTTTGAAGGTTTTATGGCAATCAAATGATACTTTTTGACTCATTTTCACTCCATATGGCCGAAGAACAGAACTCCGGCCATTCAACTCACTTTCCACTGATCTGGAAAATGTTTTTGGAAATTTGACTTGCCTTAACCGAATGGAAACGACCCAGCAATTCTCCGAAGTGTAAAACACGTTCCTGCACTTCAGCGAGCTGGATTCCTGGGAAGCGGTGGATTTGATATTCACTGTTATTCTTGTGACCAGCAATTTTTGCATTGCGGAGTTTGCCAAGGGTACGGATACTTGCGCGGCAACGACCTCTCATATAACGTTTGATCCCCGGCCAGCTCGAATCTACTTGCTCATTGAGTTTTTCGATGGCATCGAGAATCCGATCGGTTGCCAAAGCACCATCGATTCCTTCAAGATGCCTTCGGATAAGACCCTCGCGCTCTGGGGTTTTAAGAGGTGTCCCTAATTGAATGGCATGTCCGAGGGAATCTAACAGTTCATCGAGAGTAAAAGCCTCAACGCTTACACCGTTGGGCAACTCTTTCTCAAACTGCTCAGATGTCACAGGACGATATGCTACCGCCGGTTTATCGAGGACATAGGACTCAATCGCGGTTGTGCAACCGTTGTGAATCATCGCTTTGCAGGCGAGAATCCATGGCAAAACACTTCCTTCATAGATGACACGGACGTTGCTATGCTGCTCTGCTATTTTTAACCACACATCGTGATTCTCAGACGGGTGGGGGCGTATCACGATCGTGAAGTCGGCAAACTTTTTACTCAAGACCGGAATCATCTGCAGAAAATGTGTGAAAACCCCATATCGGTGTTCGGACAATTCAGCAGTGAAATCATCCACTTTGCGTGCTGACCCAGCATCTTCTGGCAACAGAGAAATTAGATTGGGCACGTAATGATTCAGCATGCCAAAATTTGTATTCACCAAGATGAAATTCCCGTGCCGATGAAGAAGCTTATCCCGCTCGGCATGGAAAAACTTCCGGAGTTCAGGCCGCAGTAGATCGAAACGCGAGTTCCCTGTTACGTAAATTGGGATGTCACCCCATTCGGGGAACCCACGGAACAGGTCGGCATTCTCTTCACCCCATGCAAAGGTCGCCACAACCCGGTGGAGGGCTTCAGCTGATACTCTAGTTTTATAGTAGCGATCCGGCGGGTAAGGCAATAATGCTTCCTCATCCCAGGCAACCATTTTGTAGCCGAGATCTTCCATGATTCGAAACATCTTGAGACTGCTGCCCCGGACATCCTTGCCGACATAGAGCCCTCGAGGCAGGCTTGAAATCTTCAAATGGATGTCATATCGAGATCCAATAACAGAAGTAAAACCTCTCTCTGCCGCGGCACAGGCGAGCAAGAGCTTCGCATCAAACTCGCGGGCTTGTGTCTCTGATGGGATGATCAAGGTTGGTCTTGCTTTTGGAGTATTCATTCTATAATCACTTCATTTGGTAGTCTACTGCAGGTTAAACCTCATTCTAAGGGATTAAACATCTGCAGATAGATAAAAATTCGGTTACAAAGTAAAACGTTTGCATTTTGGGGAGAGTAGAAATACCGTATAGGGTCCGATCTGTCAATGTTGAACCACGGCAGTCCCGCTATCTCGCAGGCTGGCTGTAGATGTAGACAGTCTGGAGTTTCAAAGATACAATAACAGCCCCGCCTTCCAAACGGACTTCAGGGGTTGAGGATCTATGACAAATTATGGAATTACAGCAAGTTGAAGACAAATCCGAGCCGCTGGTGTGGCTGCTCGTTGATGACCGGCCCGGGAATACAACCCAGTCGGTTGGCCTGGCTCAAGCGCTCGGGTGGCCCTACGAGACAAAGCAGCTACACTTTACCGCACTTGCCAAGTTGCGAAACCATTGGCTGCGGACCTATGGTGCCAACCTTTTGGGTCTTGATAGGGCTCGCTCGGCTGTTCTCAGTCCTCCTTGGCCGAATTTGGTAATTACGGCAGGGCTGCGCACTGCCCCCATAGCACGTTGGATCAAGAAACAAAACAACAAGACGCTGGTTATCCAAATTGGCCGCAAAGGCGGTCACATTGCGGATCATTTTGATGCTGTCATCACCTGCGGATACGCTCAATTCCCTCCACATCCACAAAGGATAGAAACAAGTATCCCCATCACGCGCGTAACTCCCCAGAGTTTGATTGAAGCCAATCATGAATGGGAAGAACTTTTCCAGGACTCCCCTCATCCGCGGATTGCCCTGCTTGTTGGTGGTTCAACGACCCGACATCAGTTTGATGCGTCTGCGGCCGGCCAGCTCGGGAGAGAACTCGCTGCTTTGTGCGAAGAGGCAGAGGGCTCAATCTTCGCCATCACGAGTCGACGAACAGGTGCGGAGGCTGAGGAGGCTTTACGGGCAGGGCTAGGAAACTGCTGTCGCCACTTTCACGGCTGGGCCTCATCCGATGGAGGAAATCCTTATTTGGGATACCTGGGCTCTGCAGACATAATTGTCGTAACCGGCGAGAGTGAGTCTATGCTTGCCGAAGCAGCAATGACAGGCAGGCCGGTCTATATCTATAGAGTCCCGGAACTTCCCTTGTCCAAAACTGCACGTTTTGGGAACTGGCTGGCAAAGCGAGCCCGGAGAATTCATGACATGAGCGGTCGATCAACAGGCATTTGCGGTCTGTTCGACAGATTTTGTTCGTTGCTGATCGCCAAGGGACTTGTTCGTCCACCTCGTGACTTGCGGGAACTTCACGAGACACTGATCCGCGCGGGTATTGCCCATCGTTTTGGCGATCCACTCACATTGCAATCGCCACCACCTCTACGGGAGATGGAGGCCGTCTCAGACCGGGTGAAATCGCTCCTCCAGCAACGTTGAATGTAACGTCATCGACGATGTTTCAGCTGTTCTCCTAAACAGAAGGGCTGAAGATGACATTGGCCTTCTTCAGGAAACCAACGCACTGGCGCAGACAACCAGGACCTTTGTTCGCAGTGAGGTTATTCGTAGGTCAACCGTTTCTGCACGGTCAGTGGTACCTTGGCGATGAGATCGGCAATTTGCTTACCCGCAAAACCATCCCCGTACAGCAGGTCCTGAACCCGCTCTTTCTTGGAACTTTGCAGTTTAATAGCCTCGTGAATGGCATATCTATCATAATCGACATCGACGACATTGCCGCCCCGGTCGCGACCCTGCTGGCGACTTCCAATATTGACCGCCGGCACCCCGAGATAGGAGCATTCCCGAATCGCAACACTCGAGTTTCCAACAATGCAGCTGCTTCCGTACAGCAACTGCAAAAAATCTTCCGGAGGAAAATTCTTAAAGAAGTGGATTGGCAGATTTTTGTTACTCTCCCGAAATGACCTGATCCCCTTAGAAGTGCCGTCGGAACCGGCATCGACGTTGGGCCAGAACCAGAGGGCCGGCTGTCCGCAATCACGAATGGCACAGAGAGTCTCTTCAACATGGGTGCGCGACTCCTGGTGTTCGGTGGTGACCGGATGCTGCAGCACCACGACATACCCACCAGAGAGATCCATCTGCTGTCCTACGCCGCCATAGTTCTGGTAAATAGCTTCAATATCTAGGCCAGGGTAAGAAATGGCTTTTCTGGCAACATCAATGGAAGGACATCCAGTGACGAAGACTGAATCAGGACGTTCTCCCATGCGAACAACCCGCTCCGCAGCCTTGTCAGTTGCCACAAAATGCAGATCTGCCAGCTTGGTCACGGCATGCCGGACCTTTTCGTCAATGGAGCCGGTGATTTCTCCCCCCTGAATATGCAACAGAGGAAGATTCATGTAGCTTGCAGCCACGGCCGTCGCCATTGTCTCAAAACGATCGGCTATAGTCACAACCACATCCGGCTGTAGATCGTTAAAGGCGGTCGCCAACTCCGCGATTCCAAAGCCGGTTGACTTGGCGGATGTGACCAGGTTCTCACCCTCAACAATCATATAGACCCTTCGATCGATGTGAAATCCTTCTTTCTCGATAACGACATGGGCATTGCCGTAACGCTCTAAAAGAGCCGAAGCGGCCACCACCAATTGCAATTCCAGATCCGGATGGGAGCGGATCGCCTCCAATGCTGAACGAATTCTCGAATAGCTCGGACGAGCGGTAATGACAACACATATTTTACGAGGCATAGCTTTTCCTAATCCAAATCCTCTTCCGAAAGAAGAGTGTCACGTGAGATTGATCGACACAAACGTCGACCGAAAAGAGAGGAGGTTCGTGCGGCAGGAATCCCGTTTCCGGGCTTTTTGGCCGCAAGGTGTTCACTAGAAAGAATCGTGCCGGCTTCAAGATCACTGGCAGCCACCACGCTCTTCATGAACATTTCCCTCAGGGGTGCAACCGCATCCGGCGGGCATGTCTTGTCAACCGGATGAGAACGCATTGTTTCAATATATTTAACTCCGGCGACCAGCTGGCTAAGTTCCTCGGGAGTGAGAGACGCAACCACGTCCGGGCCAAACATCCTGCGGCTCAAGGTGACATGAACCTCCAGCACCTGAATACCATGTGCTGCCGCAGCCAGCCCTGGGTATATTACCGCGGAATGGTCTGACAGTCCGACGGCACAGGAATATTTCCGACGAAATTCGTCGATCACATTCAATCCAATCTGCTCAGCCGGACATGGGTACATAGATGTACATTGGAGCAGAGCCAGCGGTAAATTGCTAGCTTTTACCATTTGTACTGCAGTGTCAATTTCCTGCATTGGGCTCATGCCGGTTGACAAAATTATCGGTAATCCATTGACGAGGATCGCATCAAGTACCGGAGTGTTGTTGATCTCTCCAGAGGCTACTTTCCAGGCGGCCACTCCGACCCGGTCCAGGAGTTCGAACGCTTCCATGGAAAAAGGTGAACTCATAAAGAGTAAACCACTTTCCTCCGCATGATCCTTTAGCCCGCGCCACTGATCCTCGGTAAACTCCATTCTCTGCCAGTAGCTATACCGGGTGGTATCCTGACGGCTGAATTTCTTGCGCCACGGTTCACCTGTAGTGCTTTCAGCCGCGGCTATATGAGTCTGAAATTTGATGGCATCGGCGCCACTTTCAGCCACCGCATCGATAAATGCATGGGCAGTCCCCAGGCTTCCATCATGTGCCTGGGCCACTTCGGCGATAACCGAACATGGTGCGTCCGGCTTTGGGTCGTGCAGCCAGGTTAGCTTTGCGTTTTCGTCATTCGACATAACGGGAGAATTCAGGGTATTGAGATATTGTCAAAAGCGGTACAGGTCCGGGTTCTTGGCGTAAAAAAAATCTGCCAATTCCAAGTCTATCGGGTCATCGATATTCACTACATAGCGATCGATCACAACTCCAACACAGTCTTCCTCAATGATTCGACCATGGTCGATCAGGGTTTGTCTGGTCACCGCATAGCAGAGTCCGTTGCGAAAGTAATAGGGAGGTATGGTCTGGCGCGCGGTATGTTCCTGACCCTTTGGATGGTAATAGCTAAGTACACCGGACTCTTTCTTCAGTAGCGTCTTCTCGGGAGTAAAATGGGCCGGCACCCGGCTGACGGTGGTAGCTGCCTGGTGGCCACCTTCTACCATGGCCTTCAAGGTTAGTTCAACCTCTTCCGGACTTCGCAACGGCGTGGTAGGCTGCAGCAGGATTGAAACATCAAAACGGCAACCAAAGTATTCTTCACTGGCCAGCCAGGCATGCTGCCACATCTCCACCGAGCCCGACAAATCCTGAGACAGCTCGACTGGCCGCATAAAAGGAACCTGCAAACCGTGCTTTTTCCCTTCGACTGCCATTTCCTGATCATCAGTTGACAAAACGGCAAGGTCAACCCAGACCAAAGGCTTTAGGACTCGTGCAGCATGCGCGATAAGGGAGCACCCTCCGACCTGACACAGGTTTTTACGAGGTATCCCCTTACTCCCACCTCTGGCCGGAACCACAGCCAAAACCCTCAAACCATTCCAGCTCATAAAGCGTTGACCTCCAGCACAAGGCTATAACGACCAGTGCTGAAAGACACAAATCTCTTACGGAAGGCGCCGACGGTGAAGTCAACACCCTGCTCTACACGGGCAGCTTTTGCCATGCCTCTTCCTTGATAACTATAACTGGTAACTATATGCTATTTATGTACTTTTTAGCAATAACTTTACTAGATCATTCTATATACGCGTCACCTTAGCCGATCTATGTTATCAAGGCAACTTCTTCTTACCATTCTTAACGATTACCTTGCAGATTTGTAACCCATATATGTGTCCCCACAACAATTGACCTCTTTCCACTGATTTTCAAGAGTTATCCTGTCTGGATGACTGTGAATTTTCCATAAGCCGGTTGCCACTTCCCAGGCGAACTTCCATTTCATTTTTAAACTGTTTCTGAGTATATATAAAAAAATTCTGCTCTTATGTGCAGACTTGCACCCTTTACCGGGATTTTGTGATATAACATTGCCTGATTACAGCCGGAACATATGGATCCGAGCTTTCTACTGTGTGTCTCCTTATCCAAAAAAATATCTATGGTTTTGATGTGAAAACAAAAAATTCGGTAATTAATACTCTCTTTGAATCCCTGCCTCCTCACACCCAGGAACGTATTCTGTATGCCAAAGAACTCATTGTGCAAACCAAGGAAAAAGGTGGCAAAATAGCAGTTGCCGTCGGTAGCGGACCAAATATTCATGAAGGAGTCTCCACCCTCATTGCTGAGCTGATGCACAAGGGTATCATCGATGGTGCAACGACGAGTTCAGCCGTTATCAGTCACGAACTCGCGGGAACCCTCGACATCGTTAAACGGATTGATACGACCATGCTGGGGCTTGATCCGGCCAGGCAGAATTTTTTCAACGTATTTGAAGCAACCATGCTCAGTTCGGATCAGCTTGAAAAATTGAGAAAGGAATCATTTTTTGACCCGGATTTCTACGACAAACTGATGAGCAGCCCAGGAAATAATGTCATTAAAGCTGCCGGCAACATGGCGTATCCGATGGGTTTGAAAACTGAAATCCTCGCAATGGAGATCCTCGATCTGTGCAGATTGACCGGTCGCCCCTTCGAAGAAATAGCCGGCTTGGGTGCCGACCCCATGACTATGACAGGGGCCGGGGCAAAAAACGGCCTGCCAGTACTCGTCACGATCCCGCAACTCGTCGGGGGAGGCAAGGTAGGTTTTGCGGTCGGTGATTCAATATCGATATCAGAGAGGTCGTTGAAAGTTGCGCAATTATTTGATTCAGCGGACGTAATTATCGAGTCAGCAATTGCTCTTAGCCAGGAAATCCATGATGGTCCTCTTGAAACATTTACCGGGCATGGTGTCTGGTCGGACTGGCAAAAAGAATGGACCTATTCGCTGAGAGATAAAACCATCTTACGTATGGATCTCGACCCCAACCTCGAGGCAATCTGGCAAAAAGAACGTCAGGGAGGTGAGATCACGAATGCAGTTATCAAAGGCCTCCCAAAGACAAAAATTACAGGCCTCCCTTTCAGAATGGAAATGTCTGGCTTTTCCAGGCTTCCCAACAGTCTACCAATAATTGGAGACATCGGTAATATTTGGCCAATATTGATGACTATGGTAGCGGAATCCCTTGCCATCAACCTTGATTTCATGAGTTACAACCAGTCAACGCCAGAGGGCGCTGCAATGCGGCAATGGATTGTTGATACTGTCCAGCCGGTGAATATTGAAAAAATAAAGCAGACCCTCAACCGAAAGAACTGAGGTTCTACGGCACTAAAGGTTGAAGTCGTTAGAGAAAAAGGGGCAAAATCTAGATATGCCATTGCCCGCCGTTTTGGCGAGCTGCTCAATCTGCAGTCGCCACTGGCAATGGAGGTTCATCCAGCGGGTAATAACTATCCTTTTGCAACGTTGACTGCACATCAGTAAGGAAAGAAAGACTGGCGCTTCAAAACTGATAAACCAATAGAGAGTATTGATACTCTATCTCTGTTCATTTTTCATTCAGATCACATTTGTCAAAAGCAGGACGGCTGTAATCAAGGCCAAAGCTACCCGGTAGTAACCGAAGATGGCCAAGCCATGGCGATTCAGATAGGCAACCATCCAGCGCACAGAAAATACAGCGGCGACGAAGGCAAAAAATAAGCCGATGGCCAAGGACTGAGCATCGAAGGTTTGCAGCATGACCTGACCGTGTTTGAGGCCGTCATAGGCTGTTGCCGCGCCCAGAGTGACTACTCCGAGGAGAAAACTGTATTCGACGGCTGCGGGCAGGCTCAAGCCCACCAGCATTCCGCCAACTATGGTCACCAGGCTGCGGCTGACCCCCGGCCACATTGCGATACATTGGGCAAAACCGATGATAAGCGCCATTTTCCAGCTGAGGTCATCGAGCAAGCCGACAGACCCTTGTACATCATTAGTCTTCCTCCTGCGATAACTCACCGCGAGGATAGCCAGGCCTCCCACCAGCCAGGCAACCACCACCGGCCAGGGGCCAAAGAGGTATGCCTTGATTATTTCATTAAAGAGCAGGCCGATGACCGCCGCCGGCAGAAAGCCCACCACCACATTGATGGCTAACCGAAGACCAAGAGGATTGCGTCCGATCAGCCCTTGCACCATTTGCATGACCCGGCTGAAATAGAGGCCCAGTACGGCGATGATCGCTCCCGCTTGAATACAGATAGCATAGGCGTCGGCAGCCTCCTTGTCGCTTTCCTGCTCGCTTACCGACGTGGTCGGATTTTCACCAATACCCATAATCCGTTGGGCCAGGAGCAGGTGACCTGTTGAGCTGACGGGCAAATATTCCGTCAACCCTTCCACTATCCCGAGGACAACCGCCTGGCCAGTGGACATCTTTTGTTTGACGGGGATGTCGCCCTCACCGAATGCTGCGTTTGCCGTGACAGTTATAATAAGAACCGCCAGCAGCAAAGGAATATTGGTTAGTTTTCTGGTAATCATTTGAGTTCTTCGATAATGAGACAAGGAAAAGATGAATGGGCTTAGTTGAATTGTCCGAAGCGTTCTAAACTCTAGGTGAGCTCACAAAGCTGTTCGTCAAGGGAATCACCTGCAAAGCTTCGAATTAGGATTTTCAAACACTTCTACATAGTTCTGATAAAGGGTCTCGGTTCTGATACGCCTCGATTTAATCCTGGCCGTTTGGACACTACTCTCCGGGATGTTGTTTTTCAAGTACCAGCCATTCGGGTCCATGCAAAAGTCAAGCAGCACCTGCACGGCATCATCGGCATTGCGGCAGGGTTTAATCAGCTTGGGAATAAAAAGTGGCCCAAACTTCTTTTGCGCAATTTCAATAGCTTGTGCCTGTAGGTGTGCCCAGAGATTATCAGGGTCCAGTAAAATTACAGGTGCCAGCGGATTCTCATGGAGTTTCATTGAGGTAAGGGTGATGGACAGTTCCTCAGCGCTCCCGTAACCACCAGTATTAATGATGGGCAGATTACTCAGCTTCTGGAGATGATCCTGACGGGCCAATCGGAGCCCCTCTCTATATTTGATCAAGCCGTCACAGGTGGTCAGGGGGAGTTGTCGTTCCCCTTCCAGGTCAATGGCGATACCGACACTCATAATATTGTGTTGCCTGGCAAGATCATTGGCTTCTTTCATAAGACCAGGGCCACCGCCATGAACAATACCCATTTCACCCCCGAATTTAAGGGCAAGCTGGTTGATCAGGTCAATGGTCAGCTGATTATCTGCCTCCTTGGTGTGGGAGCCGTAGAAGGCAAACCAGTATTTCACCGCATCAAAGCGCTCCCTGTCATCGGGCTCAATGAAACAGCCGTGGTAAAAGGTGTAGAGCTTATCTGTTTTGGAATCATAGCGCAAAAACTCACAAATCGTGGTGATTTCATGGGTCAGTTTGATCATTTTTTTGACATAATCGTCCTCAAAGGCGGGATTATCTGTGTCCATTAAAAAGGTCCTGACCCCACTGCTTCTCAGAGCATCGATTACTTCAGACGAAGGAAAGGTGTCTCCGATAAAAACTCTACTGTTAACCCCCCCGAGAACCGAGAGTTTCTCAAGGGTTTTGACGAGTTCACCGTTGCTGCCTTTAGGAAGAGAGCGCTTTTGTTTGCGGATAGTGCTCTCCAAAACCGCGTTTTTAATTATCTCAAGCTGAGCCTGTCCCTGGGGATCAATTGCCCGGGCAATCTGGATAAAATTATTCTTATTGAGAATCATTCCGAGGGACTCATCGCCCACAAATTGAAACAGATTACTTACCTCAACATTGGTTAAAAGATCGCAGAGCCTGTAGCCATCCTTGACCTTGTTTTTCTCCAGCGGAACCGTCAGTGGATTTCTCGCCCGGAAAAACCGAATTCTCACCCTAATTCGGTTAAGCGGCACCTCTTCCTTGCCAAAATGGTAGAGCTCGACCTGGCGGTCCCGAAAGGTTCGAAACGGGTCAAGTAGCCTGGCTGGCAGCTGCACTATTGCGTATTC
>FLOH01001229.1_pt1 | contig 41121 bp, 36 predicted proteins | sample 756751 | NCBI WGS metagenome assembly FLOH01 (sample SAMEA4026879, study PRJEB14308) | marine metagenome | biome: coastal water; material: water | depth 74 m
ATGCTGTACGTGCATCACAAACGGGTCGCGGTGAAGATGCATCGATTGTTGATCAAGTAATTGCATCTGATGAACTACGCCGCGTTGCCATTGAAAAGTTTGAAAAACTACGCGCAGAACAAAATGTTTTATCTAAATCAGTAGGTGCAGCTAAAGGTGTTGAAAAAACCGCACTTCTTGAAAACGCTAAAGAGTTGGCAACTGCTGTAAAAGAGGCTGATAGCAAGCGTGCAGAGGCAGAAGAGCACACCAAGGGATTAGTAATGAAGCTTTCAAATCTTCTTGATCCTGATGCACCAATTGGCACAGAAGCAGATTTCAAAGTTCTAGAACATGTTGGTACACCTAGAAAGTTTGATTTTGAACCAAAAGATCACGTTGAACTAGGAAAACTCCTCGGTGCAATTGACACAGAGCGCGGTGCAAAGGTTGCAGGTTCTCGTTCTTATTATTTGACTGGCTCAGGTGCGCTTTTAGAGTTTGCACTCGTTAACTACGCAATCTCTATGGCAGTCAAAGCAGGATTCATTCCTGTGATTCCACCAGTACTTGTTAATCCAGCTGCAATGGAAGGCACAGGATTTCTAGGACAAGCTGCTGAAAATGTTTATCGTATTGAAAAAGATGATGTGTATTTAGTAGGAACTTCTGAAGTCCCGTTAGCTGCAATGCACATGGATGAAGTTCTCAGTGGAGACAAACTTCCAATGCGCTATGCAGGTTATTCTTCGTGTTTTCGCCGTGAAGCAGGAACATATGGAAAAGACACCCGTGGAATTATCCGCGTGCACCAATTCGATAAAGTTGAAATGTTCTCTTTCTGCCATCCAGATCAAGCAAAAGCAGAGCATGCCCGGATTTTGCAGTGGGAGAAAGACTTCCTTAATGCAATGGAGGTTCCTTATCGTGTTATCGATGTGGCATCAGGTGATTTGGGTTCAAGTGCTAACCGTAAATTCGACTGTGAAGCATGGATTCCTACACAAGATGCCTACCGCGAAGTCACAAGTACTTCTAACTGCACAGAGTTCCAAGCCCGCCGCCTGAACATCCGTTATAAGGATGCTGATGGCACAAAGGCAGTTGCCACATTGAATGGAACATTAGTTGCCATTCCACGCATGATTGTTGCCATTTTAGAGAACCACCAAAATGGCGATGGAACTGTGAATATCCCAAAAGCCTTGCAACCATTTCTTGGTAAAGAACGATTTGAGTTGGTGTGAGTAAACGCCCCAAACTCATTGCAACAGATCTAGACGGAACCATTGTTCAACACGATGGAACAATCACACAGCGCACAATCAATGCATTCACCAGAGCCCGTGATTTAGGTGTGCATATTTATTTTATAACAGGGCGCCCACCACGATGGATGAATGAGATTAGAGAAGCCTTTGGATTTGGTGAGGCAATTTGTGGCAATGGCGCAATGCTCTATGACTTACAAAAACGAGAAGTAACTGAAGAGTGGATGATTTCAAAAGAGGATCAGATTGAAATAGCACGGAGAATGCGTACTGCAATTCCACACATTTCATTTGCTATTGAAACTCATGATTACTACCACCGCGAAAAAACTTATGTTCCACGTTGGGACATTGGCTTAGATAATGTTGGTGTTGAAAAAATTGAAGATGCAGCAAAAGGGCCAGTTTTTAAAATGTTAGCTCGTTGCAGCGGTGGCGAACTATCATCGGATGAAATGCTAGAAGTTGCACTTCGTGAACTCGACGGATTAGTCACTGTGACACATTCAAATGCAAGGGAATCGCTACTTGAAATCTCAGCTCTAGGAATATCAAAAGGAACAACGTTGGCAAAGGTTGCTGGGCGACTTGGAATAGATGCAGCTGATTGTGTTTCATTTGGTGATAACCCCAATGATTTCCCAATGCTTGCTTGGTGTGGGCGTTCATATGCTATGGCCGATGGACACCCAGGTGGATTCAATTATGCAAAAGATGTAGCTCCATCACATGACAGCGATGGCGTGGCAATAGTTATTGAGAAGTTGTTAGACCTACCCGCTTAATTTTTAGCCGATTTTCGACTCCGGCCATCTTCGGGTAATCTCTCCCACGGAGGGCTCGCATAGCGGCCGAGTGCACCGGTCTTGAAAACCGGCAAACGAAAGTTTCGTGGGTTCAAATCCCACGCCCTCCGCCATTTTTTCTTTATTGCTGTGGTTGAGTTCATAGCCCTAAAGGGCCTTTGCGCCTAGCCGATTATTAATCGCAAGAGGAGACTTACCCCTAGTTATTGCCAATGGTGCTGGGGGAGTTATTCATGTCAGGTGTTTTTTCACCAACGCGCGCAAAGATCAAAGAGCGGACCCTGCGCACAGACAAGTGGTGGTTACAACCACTCGTCACTTTCGGAGTGCTTATGTCCTTTGTTGTTTACGCAACCTTCCGAGCATTTGAAGGTGCGAATTACTACAAAGATCATTTAATCTCACCATTTTATTCACCATGTTTGTCAGAGGCTTGTCTTCCTGAAGCAACAATTCTTGGCTTTACTCCAGTAAGTGCGCAGATTTTTAACTTTGCCCTTTCACCAGCTCTTATTATTTTGATTTTCCCATTAGGTTTTCGAATGACCTGTTACTACTACCGTAAGTCTTATTACCGTTCATTCTGGATGTCACCACCAGCGTGTGCAGTTGCAGAACCACACAAGAAGTACACAGGAGAGACTCGCTTTCCTTTAATAATTCAAAACTCACACCGTTATTTCTTCTATGCTGGTTTGCTGTTAAATATAATTCTGAGTTATGACGCAATCATTTCCTTTAAAAACCCAGAAGGCCAATGGGGACACATGAGTGTCGGTTCACTTGTTCTTCTTGTGAGCTCCACGATGTTATGGCTGTACTCAATGTCTTGCCACTCATGTCGTCATACCATCGGTGGGCGTCTAAAGAATTTCTCGAAGCACCCAGTTCGATACAAGTTATGGTCATGGGTTTCTATCCTTAATCACAAACACCAACAGTTTGCGTGGTTCTCACTCGCCGCCGTTGCATTTGCTGACATTTATGTCCGCCAAGTTGCAACTGGCGCCTGGACAAACTTCTACTTCTTCTAAGGGGAATCGACTATGACTATCGAACGCCATAATTACGATGTCCTTGTTATCGGAGCAGGTGGTGCTGGTTTACGCGCTGCTGTTGAAGCGCGTGAAGCAGGTTTGCGCGTTGCAATCATCTGTAAATCTCTATTTGGTAAGGCCCACACCGTTATGGCCGAAGGTGGCGCAGCTGCGTCAATGGGAAACGTCAATGATAAAGATAGTTGGATGGTGCACTTTCGCGACACGATGCGTGGAGGAAAATTCCTCAGTCACTTCCGTATGGCAGAGCTTCATGCAAAAGAGGCCCCAGATCGAATTTGGGAGCTTGAAACATGGGGAGCTCTCTTTGATCGCACTAAAGAAGGAAAGATTTCACAACGTAACTTTGGTGGGCATGAGTATCCACGCCTTGCACACGTTGGTGATCGAACAGGTCTAGAACTTATTCGCACCATGCAGCAAAAGATTGTTCAACTTCAGCAAAAAGATGGTCGCGAAACTGGCGATATGGAAAGTGGAATTAAAGTCTTCGCTGAACTCACTATCACTGACATTCTAAAAGAAAACGGAAAGATCTCTGGTGCTTACGGGTACTGGCGTGAAAGTGGCGAAGAAGTTTTATTTGAAGCACCTGCAGTTGTCATTGCAACAGGTGGTGTGGGAAAAACTTTCAAAATTACTTCTAATTCATGGGAAGGTACCGGCGATGGACATGCACTTGCATTAAAAGCTGGTGCAAACCTTGTTGACATGGAGTTCTTACAGTTCCACCCAACAGGAATGGTGTGGCCACCATCTGTTCGCGGAATCTTGGTAACTGAATCCGTTCGCGGTGAAGGTGGAGTTCTCACAAATAATCTTGGTGAGCGATTTATGTTCAAATACATCCCAGATGTATTCAAAGATAAATATGCTGACAATGAAGCAGAAGCAGATCGTTGGTATGAAGATCAGGACAATAATCGTCGCCCACCAGAGCTTTTGCCTCGTGATGAAGTTGCACGGGCAATTAACACTGAAGTTAAATCAGGTCGCGGCACAGAGCACGGCGGAGTTTTCCTAGATGTTTCAAAGCGCATCCCTGCAGAGACAATTAAGAAGCGCCTGCCATCAATGTGGCACCAGTTCTATGAACTAGCTGGCGTGGACATCACAAAAGAGGCGATGGAAGTCGGCCCAACATGTCACTACGTCATGGGTGGAGTTGAAGTAGAACCAGATACTGCAGCAGCTGTCGGTGTTCCGGGATTATTTGCAGCTGGCGAAGTTGCTGGTGGAATGCATGGATCAAATCGTCTTGGTGGAAACTCATTAACAGATCTATTGGTATTTGGTCGCCGTGCAGGAATGGGCGCTGTTGCCTATGTTAAGAGCAATGGCGCAAATCCAGTCAGTGAAGGCGCAATTGCTGCAGCTGCTAAGAAAATCCAAGCACCATTTGATCGCCAAGGTGGAGAAAACTCCTACTCTTTGCACGCAGAACTACAGGAAATCACTCACAACCTCGTTGGAATTATTCGCACCGGTTCTGAACTAGCAGAAGCAATTGAAAAGATTGCAGCGATTAGAGCACGCAGTGCAAATGTTTCCGTAAGTGGTGGACGTAAGTTCAACCCAGGATTCCACTTAGCTTTTGATTTAGACAACATGTTGTTAGTTGCTGAATCAACTGCAAAATCTGCGATTAAACGAGAAGAATCTCGCGGCGGCCACACACGTGATGACTTCCCAACTATGAATGAGAAATGGCGTCAAAAAAATAATATTTCCTCATTTGATGGGCAAAAGGTAAGTATTCGGGAGCAAGCCCTGCCATCGATTCCTAAGGAACTTTTTGACCTCTTCGACATTCAGGAGTTGGAGAAATACATGACACCGGAAGAAATTGCGAAAGGCGGTTCCAACTAATGGCGCGCAATATCAAACTTCGCATTTGGCGTGGAGATTCAACTGACGGTGGACTTAAAGATGTAGTCGTAGAGGCTAATGAAGGTGAAGTAGTTCTCGATGTCATTCACCGTGTTCAAGCAACACAGATGGGCGATCTTGCGGTTCGCTGGAACTGTAAGGCTGGCAAGTGTGGATCTTGTTCCATGGAGATCAACGGAAAGCCCCGTCTTGCATGCATGACACAGGTTGCATCATTTGGTGAAGAAGAAACAATCACAGTCACACCACTTCGAGCATTTCCAATCATTAAAGACTTAGTGACAGATGTTTCCTTTAACTACAAAAAGGCAATGGAAGTTCCTGCTTATGAGCATCCTAAAGAGTTAGCTCCAGGGCAAGCTCGTATGCAACAGATCGATGTTGAGCGAAGCCAAGAGTTCCGCAAGTGCATTGAATGCTTCCTTTGCCAAGATGTGTGTCACGTTGTGCGCGACCATGAAGAGAACAAGAAGTCTTTTGCTGGACCTCGATTCTTTATTCGCATCGCAGAACTAGATATGCACCCACTTGATATGTTGAAGAACCGTAAAAAGACGGCTCAAGAGGAGCACGGTCTTGGGATGTGTAACATCACCAAGTGCTGTACTGAGGTCTGTCCAGAACACATCAAGATCACCGATAACGCGATTATCCCGATGAAGGAGCGCGTTGCAGATATTAAATATGATCCTGCACGCTGGCTAGGTTCCAAGATTCGCAGGCGCGAGGGTCTTTAATAGAGACATGAAATTACTTCGCAGTTGGGCTGCTCTAGCTTTATCGTTTTGGATAGCAACTGCGTTGATTCCTGGGATTGAAGTTCTAGGTGGATTTACTACATATCTATGGGTTGCACTTCTCTTTGGTTTGCTCAATGCAACACTTGGAAGCCTGCTTAAACTATTAACTCTTCCAGCAGTAATCCTGACTCTCGGTCTATTTCTTGTAGTCGTAAATGCAGCAATTTTGATGTTGCTTGCTGACTGGAGTGAGAGTTTAGATGTCACTAACTTCTGGTCTGCAGTATTAGCAGCGTTAGTAATTAGCATAGTGACACGAATTGTTTCAGGTGTCGCTAAGAAAGCCCTGCCACACTGAAATCCTTAGCCCTAGTCTCACTAGGCGGTGTTTTAGGCTCCCTAGTTCGCTACTGGCTGGGAATTGAGTTAAGTGATGGACGAAGCGCAACCTTAACTGCCAACCTAATTGGTGTAGCCCTGGCTACTTTCTTACTTGTTTTAATGCAGCGCCGAGGAAATGAAAACCTACGGCATTTATTACTTCCAGGCTTTTGCGCAGGATTAACAACATTTTCAGCCGTTGCTGGCTTAACTCTTGAGCCAAGCGAAGGTGGAACCCTATTTCTCTTTCATAACGTGATTTTTTCAATGTTCATCATTCTTCTCATTCTTCCTATTGCTAGAAAAGTTATTGCGGTGCGCCCATGAGAACTCTTCTTGTCATTCTTGGCGCAGGAATCGGTGCACCGGCCCGCTTTGCAATAGATCAATACATTCGCAAGTTCACAGATAAACCGTATGGAATCTTTGCGGTGAATGTTCTAGGTTCATTTGTATTAGGTGTAACAATGAGTAGTGCCCAAAATACTTATGCCCTCTTTGCAATTGGCTTTGCAGGAGCGTTCACAACGTGGTCAACATTTATGTTGGATTTCTTTTTAGCCTATGAACTGAAAAAATATAAAGACGCAGCAATTAACTTAGGTGCATCTCTTGTCTTTGGTTTACTTGCTGCATCCTTAGGCTTGTCTTTAGCGTAGAGAAGCCATCCAGCTTTCAACCTCATCAGGGTGATGGGGTATGTTTTCAGATAAGTTAATGAATCCATCTTCTGTTACTAAAACATCATCTTCAATACGGATTCCGATGCCGCGATATTCAGCAGGAAATAGCTCATCATCGAGTTGGATATAAAGCCCTGGCTCAACAGTCAAAATCATTCCTGCTTCTAAGATTGCATCACGATATTGATCAGCACGTGCTTGAGCACAGTCATGAACATCCATTCCAAGCATGTGGCTGACGCCGTGCAGAGTCCAGCGCTTATGTAATCCAACAGCTGGATCCATCGCTTCTTCAAGGCTCATCTTGATAATTCCCATATCAATTAAACCTTGGGCTAAAACAGTATGGCTGGCGCGGTTAATTTCAAGGAAAGGTGTTCCGGCTTTTATCGCTTCGATTCCAGCTTTTTGTGACTCATAGACCAACATATAGAGCGCGCGTTGTGCCGGTGAGAACTTTCCGCTAATTGGCAATGTGCGAGTGATATCAGCGGTGTAATAAGAATCAACTTCCACACCAGCATCAAGTAGTAACAAATCTCCAGGCTTAACATCGCCATCATTGCGATTCCAGTGCAACACACAAGCATGTGAACCACTAGCTGCAATGGTGTTATATCCCAAATCATTTCCTTCAATACGAGCACGACCATAGAAGGCGGCATCAATAACACGCTCACCACGCGGTGTGTTAACTGCTGCAGGCAGCACTCGGATTACATCGCTAAAACCACGATGCGTAGCATCAACAGCTTTTTGCATCTCACGAATCTCATACTCATCTTTGATAAGGCGAGCAACGGAGACAAAGTTAATTAACTCTTCATCACGTGCATGCTTTTTTACCTTTACATCCACAATCTTGTCATAACCATGCAGTGCGGTAGCAGTTTTGCCTTTAAGGAAAGCTTCAAGTTCACTTACTTCGCGAACTTCAATGCCATAACGCTGAGCGGCTTCATCAGTGGTGAAACGACGACCAACCCAGAGTTCACCGTTTTTCGCATCACGATAGAAAGCATCGGTGTCACGAGTGGATCGTGGGTTAATAAAAAGAATTGGTGTGTGGCCTTGCTTCGTTGGATCCATGACTAATACAGAACCAGGCTGTGCTTCAACACCTTGCACGCCGGTGTAGTAAGCAAAAGCGCTATGAGGGCGGAATTGGTAATCAGTGTCATTACTACGTTGCTTTAATTCTCCACCTGGCAATACAACTCTTGAGCCAGAGAAAGCAGCTGAAAGATCTGCTCTGCGTGTAACGCAGTAAGGAATTACTTCATCTTGAATGATTCCAGTCAAAGGCGTTGGCGCCCAACCTGTTTTCATGAACTCGCCAAACATCTCTGATGGCGCAACGTCATAAACGCGCTTGCTGCCGGTATCCAACGCTTTGTCTGAATTTTCCATATGGTGAGCGTAATGGTGAAGAGAATTGGTAGCCAACCACCCACACGCTAAACTTCCCCTGTACTCGGAGACGTCGCATAGCCCGGTCGAGTGCGCCTCACTGCTAACGAGGTAAGGTGTTAAAGCCTTCAGGAGTTCAAATCTCCTCGTCTCCGCCATAAAGATAATTAAAGGAGTTGGCCGTGCCATTGTTTAAAGTAGCAATCGTTGGCGCAGGACCAGCGGGCTATTTTGCAGCGCAAGCCTTACACAATCAACAAAATGCCGAGCGTACTTTTGCAATAGACATGATTGAACGCCTTCCCACACCATGGGGATTAGTTCGAAGCGGTGTCGCACCAGATCATCCAAAAATTAAGACAGTCTCTAAAGTCTTTGAAAAGATTGCAGCTGATCCCAACTTCCGCCTCTTTGCAAACGTTGAAATTGGAAGTGAGATAAGCGTTGCTCAGCTTCAAGAAAAGTATGACGCCGTAGTAATTGCAACCGGCTCATCTTTAGGAAAAACTCTTGGAATCCCGGGAGAAAATCTGCCTGGCTCTTTATCTGCAGCCGACTTTGTCCCTTGGTATAACTCACATCCAGATTATGTAGATGTGAAGGTGCCAATGGATTGCGATACGGCAGTAGTGATTGGCGCAGGCAATGTTGCAATGGATGTTGCACGCATGTTGGCACTAGAGCCAAGTGAGTTAGACCCAACGGATACTGCAGATCATGCCCTTGCAACCTTTAAAACTAGTGCTGTGCGTGATGTTTATATCAGCGCTCGCCGTGGTCCAGAGCACGTAGCTTTTACTTCCCCGGAACTTCGAGAACTACCAAAGCTTGAACACACCAATGTCGTCATTAACAAGGAAGATATTGATGCAGCAATAGTTCGTGCAGGAGCAGAACCTGAAAAAGATGTGAAGAGCAACCTTGATGCAATGCTTTTGATTGCCGAATCACAAAAAAGTGAGCATGAGCGCACCATGCGCTTCCTTTTCCAGCACACCCCCAAGCAGATCCTGGGCATAGATCGCGTTGAAGGCGTTGTGTATTCAACCCCTAACGGTGATGTCACTGTTAAGTGCGGCCTAGTCATTACTGCTATTGGCTATCAAGCAGCCGGTATTGACGGTGTGCCATATAAAAATGGGAAGGTTGTTAATACTGATGGTCGCGTTAAAGAGAATTTGTATGTTGTTGGTTGGGCAAAACGTGGTCCGACAGGTGTAATTGGCACTAACAAATCTGATGCAGCAGTAGTTATTGGGTTAATGATTACTGATATGAAATCTCCAAAGAACGCTGGGGATATTGCAGATCTGCTGACCGATCAGCGAGTTGTTGATCAAAGCGCGTGGCAGAAGATTAATGAAGCCGAGGTGGCTGCCGGTGAGCCAAAGGGTAAACCTCGGGTTAAGAGTACTAAGCGCGACGAGCTATTGAAGTTGGGGTTGTCGTAACCTTTTTCACTCTGCAGTAACCATGTCGTTACCTAAAAAACACTTAAGCGAAATTGGGTAGTGCTTAGATGATGCCATGAAACAAACCCTCTCAACAAGAAAATTCTCAGGTCTTGGCGCACTCGCCACGGCCATCGCATTATTAGTCTCGTTACTAATTCCAACTGCGCAAGCAAACACATTCTCACTTCCTAACGCACCTACCAATGTCACCTCTTATATAAGTGCACGTGGAGTTGTTGTTAAATGGACACCAGGCGCAGATGTTGCACCAGGAGTTACCGGTTACGTTGTCTCAGCAGGCGCGGGCTCTTGCCCAATTTATGTCCCAGCTAGCTACCACTCAGTTGTAACAATGCCAGTTGTCGTTGGTCAACCAGCAGGAACCCCAGTCGTGCAAGCGGTTAATGCATACGGTTTTTCAAAGCCAGCTGCATCAAAGAAGAGTTACACAGCCGCTGAATTAGCAACCGTTTCGTCATCAAATAACAAGGCTGTTCAGGTTCTTCAACTCAGCGACCTGCACGGAGCAATTGAAGTGGGTGGCTCTTTTGGAGCACCACTACTTGTAAGCAACTGGAATGCAGATCGTAAAGCCAATGCTGCAACGGTCGCATTCACTTCAGGTGATAATATTGGTGCAGCTCCACCGATCTCAACAGAGTTTGAAGAGCTTCCAACAATTGAAACTCTTAATGCTATGAAGCTAGATGCTGGTGCATTTGGAAACCATGAGCACGATAGAAACCTTGCACACGTCCAAAAGATTATCGGGGCCTCTGATTTCCAGTGGGTAGTGTCAAACTACAGCGAGGGTTCTCTCTCTGTTTTAAAGTCAGGTACAAAGCAAGCAAAGAGCTTCACAATTATTGAGCGTGCGGGCTTAAAGATCGGTGTCGTTGGTGCAAATACATCAGAGACAATCGAACAAGTTTTCCCAGGAAACCTTGATTACACAGACGCATCAGGTGCCAAGAAGACAATCACAATCGACCCAGGTGTTACTGGTATCAACCAGGCAATTGTTGATGCAAAGGCAGCGGGCGCCGACCTTGTGATTGCGCTAGTTCACCAAGGGTGGCTAGAGAACGCTGATGGTGGTGCAAAGGGTGTATTGAACACAATGGCAGCACAAATCAAGGGTGCTGCAGCAATCTATGGTGGTCACAGCCACCAGAGTTTCGCATCGGTAATCCCAAGCAGCCCACGCGTTGCACCAGTTGTCATAGGACAAACTCGCAACGCAGGTGTCGAGTACACACGTACACAGATCTGTATGAAGTACGGAAAAGTTGTTGGTCAGTCAATTGAGCACGTATTAAAGGCTGCATCAGCAACAATGACTACCGGTGTTGTCTCAACAGTTACAACACAAGACGTAGCAGCAGCTGCAATGGTTAAGAAGTACAAGGATCAACTATCTGCAAAGCTTGATGTAAAAATCGGTAAAGTTTCAGGAGTATTCCCACGTGGAGGATCACCAGCTGTTGAGCGTTCAGGTGAAACACCAATGGGTAACTACATCGCAGATTTGATGCGCGCTAAGTACAAGACTGACTTTGCAATCCAGAATGGTGGCGGTATCCGCGACACATTCCCTGCAAAGAAATATGTACCAGCTGTAACAGGACTTGTTCGCACGGGAACCGGTCCACTAGATGTGACACTCGGTGATGCATTCACTGTGTTCCCATTTGGTAACCAGATTGCAACAACAGTTGTAACAGGTGCAAACCTTTGGAAGGCTCTAGAAAACGGTGTTGGCGGTAACTATCCAGGTGATGGTCGCTTCCCACAGATTTCTGGATTCAAGTTCTCATTTGATGCATCAAAGCCAGTTGGTTCACGTATCGTCGAAGTTACAAAACTAGACGGAACTGCAATTGCTAAGGATTCAAAGGAGTACACACTTACAACTCTTGACTTCGTAGTCTATGGTGGCGATGGATATGTAAATGTCTTCACACCTGCAAAAGCCAAGGTTCAAGGTGCACTACTTGATGTATTCGTAGATGCACTTAAGGCAGATATGGCCGCAGGAAAGGTAACTCAAGTTCCTGCAGCAGATGGCCGCATCAAGAAAGTTGGCTAATAGCTAAGTAATCAGACAAAGGGCGTCGGAGCAATCTGGCGCCCTTTGTGCTTTATTTACGCATAGTTCACGCATTTTGGCACTGAATGAAAAGAAGGTAAGATGCGCAGGCTGTACAAAACTAAATAAGCGCGCGTAGCTCAACGGATAGAGCATCTGACTACGGATCAGAAGGTTGGGGGTTCGAATCCCTTCGCGCGCACAAGTTAAGCTCTCGGTGCCTTTCACACTGGGGGCTTTTCTTCTTTTAGTAAGCGATACTTATGCCATGTCCACGATCCTTGTAACAGGCTTTGAGCCTTTTGCTGCTTCTTCACTCAATCCTTCGGGTGAGATTGTTAAGGCACTTATCGGTGATGATCTTGTAACAGCGATACTGCCAGTAGTTTTTGGCCAAGCTAGTAGCCAACTGCGTGAACTCATTGATCTACATAAACCAATGGCTGTGCTCTGTTTGGGCCAGGCAGAGGGCGGAAGCATGATGATGCATGAGCGCATTGCAATTAACTTAGATGATGCCCGCATTGCAGATAACACCGGCAACCAACCTAAAGAGCAGAGAATTATTGCTGATGGCGCCGATGGCTATTTTTCAACGCTACCGATAGAGCAGATGGTTGCATCAATGAAGGCAGCAGGAATCCCTGCCTCAATTTCACTCAGCGCTGGAACATTTGTGTGTAATCACATCTTTTATGTGATGCAGGATTACTTAAAGGATTCTTCTATTACAAGCGGCTTTATGCATGTGCCCCTGATGGATGAACAGCGCAGAGAGTTTCCAACACTACCAACCATGCCTATTAGGCAGATGATTGCTGGAGTGCAGATATCTTTGGATCTATTACGGGTATAGACCACGTAATCTGTGGGCTTCAGCAACACGTGCAACACCGATCATATGAGCTGCTTCGCGCCAGGAGACCTTCTTATCGCTGGCCATATTCTCAACTTCTCTAAATGATTTCATCATGATGTCATTAAGGTTTTGCTTGACCTCATCAGCGCTCCAGAAGTAGTTTTGCTTATCCTGGACCCATTCAAAGTAAGAAACAATCACACCGCCTGAGTTAGCCAAGATGTCTGGAACAACCAGAATCTTCTTATCATTAAGAATCTGATCTCCACCAGGAGTAGTTGGAGCGTTAGCGCCTTCAACAATAATCTTGGCTTTAATTCCACTGGCAGTTTTCTCAGTAACAGAGTCAGCTAAGGCTGCAGGGATAAGAACATCCACATCTAAGTGAAGTAGTTCTTCTTGAGTGAGTTTGTCTGTGCCAGGCATATTCAGGTTGCCGTTGGCTTGGAAGTATTTCCAGAGCTCTGCAACGGATGAAAAACCTGTAACACCACCGCTGACATCACTAACTGCAACAACTTTAAGACCTAGGTTTTCAAGGGCAATTGCGGCCCAGTAACCCACTTTTCCAAAGCCTTGAATAGCAACCGTTGCACCTTTGGGATCAATGCCTTTAACTCTAAGTGCTTCTATTGTGGAGATTGCAACACCATCACCAGTTGCAGATGTGCGACCAAGAGAGCCACCTAAAACAATTGGTTTGCCTGTAACAACTCCGGGAACAGAGAACCCTGCATTAACTGAATATGTGTCCATCATCCAGGCCATGTTGCGCTCATCTGTTCCAACATCAGGTGCTGGAATATCGCGCTCTGGTCCGATGATGGGCAAGATCTCTGATGTGTAGCGACGTGTAAGACGCTCATTTTCACCTAAAGAAAGTGTGTGCGCATCAACTGCGATGCCACCTTTAGCACCGCCATAAGGCAAGTTAGTAAGTGCGCATTTCCATGTCATCAACATGGCAAGGGCAACAGTTTCATCCATATCTATATCTGGGTGAAAGCGAACACCGCCCTTTGAAGGACCACGCGTTGTTGAGTATTGAACACGAAAGCCTTTATACATCTCCACGTTTCCGTTATCGCGCCTAAGTGGAACTGCTACTTCAAGGATGCGACGAGGGGTTGAAAGGGTTTGCCAATCATTTTCAGTAAGTTGTAGTAGTTCAACGGCCCGACGCAGCTGCGTCCGAGCGGTTTGAAGAGCTGACTCCGTTGTCATTTTCTTCTTCCCGTTAGTTTTATGAACGCAAAGCTTTAGCAAAGGATTCGAAATCCTCCACCAAAATATCAACTTCCTTTTGGCCGTGAGCCAATGAGATTAGCCACTGCTCATCTAGGCCCGGAGGCGTAATGATTCCGCGGTTAAGTGACCATAACCATGAAAGCTCAGCAACAGCAAAGTCTGTGGCCTTGTAGTCACGGTAGTTACGAACTGGCTCTGTTGACCAAGTAATACAGCCCTTCACACCAAAACCAACAGTGTGCGCAGGTAGTTGGTACTGCTCAATGATTGCATTGATGCGATCAAGTGCTTGTTGGTTAAAGCCTTCAGCTTGTGCAAGTGATTCTTTTGTGAAAATCACATCAGCGGCTCGAACACCGGCCATTGCAAGGGGATTACCGTTAAATGTGCCAAAGTGGGCCATTTTTCCATTAGTAACAAAGTCCATGTACTTCTTCTTGCCACCAAAGGCTGCCAAAGTAAGTCCGCCACCAATTGATTTAGCCAGGGTAATTAAGTCTGGAGTAACACCTAAACGCTGGGCAGCGCCTTGATGTCCTGCAGTTAAACCTGTTTTAACTTCATCAAAGATTAAAACAACGTTGTATTCATCGCAGAGTTCTCGAACTCGCTCCAAGTAACCTTCATCTGGTAAAACAATGCCTAGGTTTTCTAGAACTGGCTCAAGGATGAAACAAGCAATCGAAGAGCCGTGCTTTTTGAATGTGCGCTCTAAAGAATCTGCGTTGTTATAAGGAACCACATAGATCTCACCCGGAACGATTCCTTCTGGAATGTGAGCGATGGGATCATTTTCATCACCGATCTTGTCGATGGGTGGCTTGCTAGAGACTACGAATGGGTCATAGCTACCGTGGTAGCCGCCCTCAATTTTAACTATTGCATTCTTATCTGTTGCAGCGCGTGCTGTGCGCACGGCATACATTGTTGATTCAGTTCCAGAGTTAGTGAAACGAACTTGATCGATACCAAAGCGGCTGCAGATGCGCTCTGCAGCATCGGTTGAAATAGGAGATGGAGTAACAAAGAGAGTTCCACTCTCGAGTGCCTTCTTTACCTCTTCAACGATTACTGGGTTCAGGTGACCTGCCAGCATGGCACCAAAGCCCATGGAGAGATCTAGGAGCTGGCGACCATCAACATCTGTCATCCAGGCGCCCTTAGCGCTCACAATGGAGATTGGATATGGGTCCCAGTGCTGGAAGCTTGAAGTTACACCCATAGGCAATGACTTAAGGGCGCGCTTACTTTCTTCGGCGCTCTTGCCAGTTTGCTTGGTGAATAACTCCCATTCAGCTTTCAGGAGTTCGGCTACTCGCTCAGGTGAGACAGGAGTAGATGTTGAAGGAAGGAATCTAAATGTTTCTCTGTGATTAGTTTGGGTAATCATTGTAAAACTTGTACGGCAAAGGTTTCAGCTTTTGAAACTCGTTTGAGAAGTACTCTCCCGGTTCGGTTTTTAGTCCTTTCGAACTAAGGTCTAAGTATCTCATGCCGTTTTTTAAATGCAACCCCTGAAAAAGTCGGGTGTGTCATGCGGGAAAAAGGGATTTTATGTCATAAAAAGTGCGTTTAAGCGTTTTGTTGTGAAAAAAAGTCCAATAACTATCATTACAACAAAATAAAAAGCATGGCCTAATAAAGCCCATTCCAGGTTACCTAAGCACAATCCGCGGACTAAATTAACTGCATGTGTTAATGGCAATAAATTAACGGTGAACTGCAGCCACTCTGGGAAGACGCTGATCGGATAAAAAGCTCCAGAAAATAGAAACATTGGCAACAAGACCACTGTAACAATTTCTAACTGCTGGAAAGATTTCATATAAGAGGTAACAGCCATGCCGCAGGCAGCAAAACCAAATGCGATGAGAACGGCGGCAGGGATAGCTAGCAATCCCCACACACTTTCAACTAGACCAAGTGGTGCAATTACTGCCATGAAAGCACACGCATATGAGAATCCACGAATTAATGCCCAACCAATTTCACCTAACGCAACATCGAGTGGTCCCATAGAAGTTGCCAACATGCCGTGATAAATGCGATCGTGATTGAGTTTGAAATACACATTCATTGTTGAGTCATAAATCGCGCCATTCATGGCACTTGTTGCAAGGAGTGCTGGGGCAATAAAAGCGGCGTATTTAATGCTTTCTCCGCCCACCGCAATTGTTGGCAGTAGCTTTCCAATGCCATAACCAAAAGAGAGCAGATATAAAACTGGCTCTATAAAGCCAGAGATAACAATCATGTATGTGGATGATTTGAAAGCAATAAATCCACGTTCTAATAACTGCGGTACTCGGCCAGAGTAAACACGCTCACCACGTTTACCAGTACGGGCATCGGCGATAGCAACGGCCATAGGAATAAACATCTACTTAGCCAATCGCTTCGTGAAGATACGGGCAGAGAAGAAAAGACCTAGAACTAACATGATGCCAAGGAATATGAAGTGAACCCACATCATTGTTGGCGAAACAACATGACCGTATGTGAGGTGTCGACCTAGCTCAGTTGCATGCCAGAGCGGTGAGATCCATCCGATCCACTGTAGGAAGAAAGGCATTGATGTGAGTGGGAAAAACGTCCCTGAAAACATAAACAGAGGCATCATGACAAAGCGGCCCAAAACAACAAAAAAGATATTTTCATCTTCTAACTTTCCAGCCAGCGCTTGCATCAGCGCGCCAAATGATGCGCCAGCAAAGATAGCTGTTGGGATGGCAAGCCATGCACGTGGAGATTCCAATACACCGAATGCCCACATCACACCAAAATATAAAACGACTGTGTAAAAAGCACGAAATAGTGAAGTGAGAAAAATACCGAAAGAGATCTGTGTGCCAGTCAGTGGAGTGGCATTCATTGAATAAAAAGTCTTATGCCACTTAAAACCTTCAAGTGTTGGGTAAACAGTTTCATCCATCGTGCCTTGAATTGCAGCTTGTGCAAGCAAAGCAGGCGCTAAGAAAGTTAAGTATTTAACCCCATCAACTCCTACTGGCCCAACACTTTCATCGATTAAGCCACCGAGGCCAATTCCAACCGATATTAAGTACAAAACTGGGTTAGCGATTGCAATCCCTAAAATCATCCAGATCCACTTCATCATCTGGCGCGTGCGAGCCTGTGCAACATAGAGGGCACCACGAGACTGCACTCGAGCCGTGTTTACAAGAACGAGTGAGCCCTGTCGGATAGTAGTAAGACTCATTATTCGATCAGCGTTCTTCCAGTAAGGCGTAAGAAAACATCTTCGAGTGAAGATCTGCGCACAAGAGAGGTCTTGGGATGCATATTTGCTGCATAAATCTTTTCGAGCAGCGCTTCACCATCTTCTGTATACATCAATACACGATCAGGGAGCTCTTCAATGCGATCACACATTGTGCGTAGTTGATCCGCCATTCCTTGATTGCGATCTGAACCAAAGCGAACTTCAAGAACTTCCTTGGTTGAATAATCTTTAATAAGTGAGGCAGGATTTCCCTCAGCCATAATGCTGCCCTTATCCATAACAATGAGGCGATCACAGAGTTGTTCAGCTTCATCCATAAAGTGAGTGGTAATAAGCAGGGTGACGCCCTGTTCCTTCAGACGAAATAAGCGATCCCACAAAATATGTCGCGCTTGTGGATCTAAACCAGTAGTCGGTTCATCTAGCATCAAGATTTCTGGTTCACTCACTAACGCCCGGGCAATAGTTAAACGGCGCTTCATACCACCGCTTAATGTTTCAACTTTTGCATCTCGTTTTTCTTCTAATTGAGCAAAAGCTAAAAGCTCATCTACTTTTCCTTTAACAAAGGCGCGAGGCAAACCAAAGTAGCGCCCATAGATATATAGATTTTCAGCAACACTAAGGTGCATATCCAAACTATCTTGCTGTGGAACTACACCTAAGTGGGCACGAATCTGAGGTCCATGTACTTCTGGGTCTTTTCCTAAAATTGAAATGGTGCCAGAGGTGCGTTGTGAGGTTGCACCGATGATGCGCATAGCCGTTGATTTACCGGCTCCATTTGGCCCTAGAAAGCCAAAGGACTCACCCTTAAAGACATCGAAGTCGATACCGTTAACCGCGGTGAAATCTCCAAATTTCTTGGTCAAACCACGCGCTGAAATAAGTGGATTAGACATCCCTAAATCCTACATGAGTATAGTTCTGCTACGTGCGCTTCATAAATAATCCCACCCATGATCTCACCTATGACGATGTCTTTATGGTGCCAAGTTCCTCTGAACTCTCTAGCCGTATGGATGTGGATTTAGCTTCCACTGATGGCTCAGGAACAACAATTCCTTTAGTTGTTGCAAACATGACCGCTATCTCTGGTCGTCGAATGGCTGAAACAATTGCCAGGCGCGGTGGCATTGCAGTTATCCCACAGGATATTCCGAATGCAGTCGTTGATAGCGTTATTAAATGGGTGAAAACCCGTCATACATTCTTTGATACACCCATTACTTTAAATCCACATCAAACTGTGGCAGATGCGGTTTCACTCTTACACAAGCGTGCACATGGTGCAATTGTCATTGTTGATGGTGGTAAGCCCATAGGAATTGTTACGGAGGAAGATTGCAAGAGCGTTGATCGCTTTACACAACTGCATCAAGTAATGAGTAAAGAACTTATTACGATGGCAGATAACCTTGATGCCCGTGCAGCGTTTGATTTTCTTAATCAGCATCGTCACAAGTTAGCTCCAGTAGTTTCTAGCGATGGTGACTTAGTGGGAATCATGACCCGCCTTGGCGCACTTCGTGGCACGCTGTATTCACCAGCAATTGATGCAAATAATCATCTGCGCATTGCTGCAGCTGTTGGTATTAATGGAGATGTGGCAGCAAAGGCAGCAGCACTAGTTGAATCAGGGGCCGATGTTTTAGTTGTTGATACTGCCCACGGTCATCAAAAGAAGATGATTGATGCCCTTGAGGCGATTAAATCTTTAGGTCTTTCAGTTCCAATCGTTGCTGGCAACGTAGTAACTGCCGATGGCGTGAGAGATCTAGTTGCAGCGGGAGCGACAATTATTAAGGTGGGCGTTGGGCCTGGGGCTATGTGCACAACCCGTATGCAAACCGGTGTTGGACGTCCTCAGTTCTCAGCTGTTTTGGAATGTGCCACGGAGGCTAAGAAGTTAGGTGCACACGTCTGGGCAGATGGGGGAGTTCGCCATCCTCGAGATGTTGCACTAGCTCTTGCTGCAGGTGCATCTCAAGTAATGATTGGTTCTTGGTTTGCTGGCACCTATGAATCACCTGGCGACCTACAAAGTGATGTTAAGGGCAGGTTGTTTAAAGAATCATTTGGAATGGCATCAGCACGAGCTGTTGCTGCTCGAACCTCTGGGGAAGATGCCTTTGATCGCGCTCGCAAAGCTCTCTTTGAAGAAGGAATATCAACTTCGCGTATGTATTTAAATCCAGCAAGACCAGGAGTTGAAGATTTACTCGATGAAATCATTGCTGGACTTCGCTCTTCTTGCACATATGCCGGTGCACGAAACCTTGATGAGTTTGCAGAACGTGCTGTTATTGGAATTCAATCATCTGCTGGTTATGCAGAAGGCCGTCCTTTGCACTCTTCGTGGGGAAGTTAAAAGCGCCCACCAGTGGTTGTGTCTTGACTCAATCGCTGAGATAGGTAAATTGGAATGATTGATAAAACAACAAGAGTTGCTGCAACGACATTAACAATTGGCGCTTGGTTAGGTCTAAAGAGATTGTTATAAATCCAAATTGGCAAAGTTTGAATTCCTGGGCCAGCCGTAAAGGTAGTCACAACGATCTCATCAAAGGAAAGCCCAAAGGCGAGAAGTCCACCAGCAAAAAGGGCTGAAGCTAGATTTGGAAGAGTAATAAGACGAAATGTAGTTATTCCGTTAGCCCCTAAATCCATAGAGGCTTCTTGTAATGACGTTCCCATACGGCGCAAGCGCGCGATTGCATTGTTATAAACAATCACAATACAAAAAGTTGCATGACCAATCACAACAGTGAGTAAGCCAGTTGACATGCCCAGCTGCTTGGTAAAGGCGTTATTTAGGGCAATACCGGTGACAACGCCCGGAAGAGAAATTGGCAGTACAACCAATAATGAAATTACTTCACGCCCAAAGAATTGGTACCTACTTACAGCAAATGCTAAACAAGTTCCTAGGACTAAAGCGATTGCCGTTGCAGATAATCCAGCAAAGATGCTCCACTTCAACGCTTCTCTTACACCCGTATTTTCAATCGCTTTTGACCACCACATAGTCGTGAAATGAGAAGGAGGCCAAGAAAAGGTTTTACTTGCATTAAATGAGTTAATAATGACTACAGCTAGTGGAACATAAATAAAAGCAAGGCCTACGCCCAGCAAAGAGCCTAGAAGTAAACGAGCGTTGCGAGAAATCGTCATCACATGCTCGCTAACGCACCTGTGCGACGCACGAGGTATAGATAGAGAGCCATAATTGAAACAGGAATCATTGCAATCGTGGCTGCAAATGGAAGATTAATACTAAAGTTTTGATATACGACATTGCCCAACATTTGTAACTTACCACCAATAATTTGAGCGGTGATGTAATCACCCAAACTCAGTGAAAATGTAAACATAGATCCAGCAACCAAAGAAGGAAAAATTAATGGAAGAATCACTTTTCTAAATGTATAGAAATTATGCGCCCCTAGATCACCGGATGCGTCCAATAGATTATTTGGTAACCGCTCCAACCCTGCATATATCGGCAAGATCATGTACGGAAGCCATAGGTAGGAAAGCCCAATAATGATTGCCGGTCCACCAAATCCAGGTGAATGAATACCTATTGGAGCAAGAAGCCAATCCAACACACCGCTTCCTGGCTCCAACATTGTTCGCCAAGCATAAATTTTTACTAAATAAGAAGCCCATAGGGGAGTTAACACAAGAGCGACAAGGATTTTTTGTGAATGTGGGCGGGCGATTTTAGCCATATAAAAAGCCATCGGGATTGCTAAAACAGAACAAAGGAATGTAACGCTTATAGCAATTCCTAAAGTTCGCAAGACAACATTCTTATAAGCGGCATCGGTGAGCATGTCTTGAAAATTGCCGAGATTGAACTCCTGTATAACATTTCCAGTAAAATTATCAATCGTAAAGAATGCAGTTACTAGGAGCATTGCTAAAGCTCCTAGGTAGGCAACTACAAGCCATAAGACTGGGGTTGTTAGTAGTGCGACAAGTCGCAGGCGTTGCTTTTTATGAAAGTAATTCGATAAAGAATTCAACACTTGCGACTCCTTTCTAATAAAGAAAACCGGGCGTGGGAATTCACCCACGCCCGGTCTATTACTTATGAATTACGTAGGCTGGACCAAGCTTTGACCCATTCAGCGTATGGAACACACTTCACATCAGTACGCCCATCAAGGCACGCCTCTGTTGCTGTATTCCAGTAGTAAACATCTGCCCAATAAGCATCATCTGCAGCATGGAAAGTTGCACAATGATTCTTATCAGCAGTTAGATCACAAGATTTTGCATTAGATGGAGCTTCTCCGAACCATTCTGCAACTCCTGCATTTGCTGCAGGTGATGCAATGTGATTCATCCACATGTATGCACAGTTTGGATTCTTAGCTTTACTGCCAACCATCCAAGTATCTGACCAACCTGTAGATCCTTCTACAGGCTTGATGCCTTCAACCTTGGAGCCTTCACCCTTTGCTAGATTGATATTTACTTGCCAGGTTGTTCCAAGCACTGTTCCACCTGATTTAAGGGATGCAACATGCTTGAGGTAGTCGCCCCAGTACTCACCAATAAGTGGCTTCTGAGCTTTTAGAACTTCAACAGCTGCATCAAATTGAGTTTGATCAAGCGCGTAAGGATATGTGATTCCTAGTTCTGGGTTTGTTTCCATCAAATAAAGCGCAGCATCAGCGATATAAATAGGTGAGTCATACGCTGTGATCTTGCCCTTATATGGTGAATTCACGTCAAATACTGAAGCCCATGAAGTTGGTGCAGGTTTAACGATATCTGTTCGGTATGCCAATAGGTTTGCTCCACGTCCGTGTGGAATACCGTAGGCAACACCATCAACTGAGTTCCATTGCTGCATCTTTAGATTTTCAAAGATGTCTGCATAATTTGGAATCAAGTCGGTATTAACAGGTGCAACATCACCACCATAAATAAGGCGAAGAGATGCATCACCTGATGCAGAAACAACATCGTATTCACCGGTCTTCATTAATGCGACCATGTCATCTGATGTTGCGCCGTTCTTAACATTAACTTTACAACCAGTTTCTTTTTCGAAACCAGAGACCCAGTCAACATTTGGGTCTGTTGAACCATTTTCAACATAGCCTGCCCAAGCAACAACATTTACTTGGCCTTCACCAGCACCAAGTTCTTTCATCATGTCTACTTTAGGTACACCGCCATCGGATGCAGAGTCGCTACCTGAGCTGCAACCAGCGAGAATGAGCGCTGTTACTGAGGCAACAGCGATTAGTGAAACCAGACGCTTCTTATGCATCTGTACCTCCATCTTTACTTAACATATTCAGCGGTTGAATATGCTCCCTAGTTCTTCAATGAACTAAGAATTCCTTTTCTTTCTCCCATGACACCGTCACGGCATCGCCAACTTTGAGTTCACTCACTGGCACAACTGAAATAACGGTTCCACAGCTTGTATCCACTAGATATCGCGTAGTTGCACCTACAAAAATCACGTCGCGGAGGATTCCTTGCAATGAACGATTTCCTAAAACCTTCGACTTTGAAACTGAAACTAACTCAGGTCGGATATTTACTCTTACTCCATCAATGTCAATTTTATTAGTTTGACCCACAAATTCAGAAACAAATGCGCTAATAGGATTTTCATAAATATCGCGCGGAGTACCTAGTTGTTCAATCCTTCCATTATTAAAGACAGCAATTCGATCGCTCATAGTAAGAGCCTCTTCTTGATCATGAGTTACAAAAATAAAAGTAATTCCAACTTCTCGCTGTAGTTCCTTTAATTCAATTTGCATCTGCTCACGCAGTTTCAAATCCAGAGCACCTAGAGGCTCATCAAGAAGCAAGACTGATGGTCTATTAACTAGTGCACGAGCAAGTGCAACACGTTGTCTTTGCCCGCCCGAAAGTTGAGATGGTTTTCTCTCGCCATAACCCTCTAGACGAACTTGCTTGAGAGCTTCAAGTGCACGCGCACTACACTCCTCTTTTGCAACTCCTTTTACTTTCAATCCATATTCAATATTGCTAATCACGTTCATATGAGGAAATAAGGCATAATCTTGAAAAACGGTATTCACATCACGCTCATAAGGTGGCAGTTGAGAAACATCTTTACCGGCTAGATCAATAGTTCCAGAATCTGGTTTCTCAAAACCTGCAATCATTCTAAGAACTGTTGTTTTTCCAGAGCCTGAAGGACCCAACAGAGTGATGAATTCACCTTCATAGATATCAAGATCAACCCCAGCAACGGCACGCACGTCACCAAAGGATCGAGAGAGCCCTTTGATGGAAACTATGACAGTGCTAGACACCCCACCGACTCTACTCAAAATGGGCTCAGAAGTAACTAATAGGTAGGCTTCGTGCCATGTCCAAACCCACAATCATCCTTGCAACCAGCAATGGTGTTGGAATGGGCCACTTGGCACGGGCCAGCGCAGTGGCACTTGCACTCAAGCCAGTTGCTAATCCCATCATCGTTTCCATGGCTGGTGGAATTGCAGAGATACCTTCTTTTATGGGTATCCGTTGTGAATATATTCCTGGCCGTGATCGCTTATGGATGTCACGCGAAAAGTGGGATGCGTACTTACGTGATCGTCTTTTAGCCTTAGTAGAAGAAACAGATGCAAAGGTTTTATCTTTCGATGGGGTTGTTCCTTATCCAGGTGTAATAGCTGCGCGTAATGCGAACCCACAGTTAAAGCTTGTGTGGGTTCGCCGTGGACTGTGGCAGAAGAAGCCGCAGCGTTTCATTTTAGGTTTACAAGCAAAAATGATGGATGCAATTGTTGAGCCAGGAGATATTGCCCGTGCTTATGATTTTGGTCCAACATCAAAGCGCAAAGACTCTGTTTTAACTTCGCCAGTCTCACTTTTTAGAAAAGAAGATGCGCTATCTCGTGAAGAAGCCCGTAAGGCACTTGGGCTTGATCTTAACCGCCCAGTTGCCCTAGTGCAGCTTGGAACCGGGGATAGCGATGTTAACCACAAGATGACTGCTGCTCTTGAAGGTTTACTTGGCTGGAAAGATTTGCAAGTGATGTTAACCAAAGCCCCAATTGATAAAGATGGAAACTCATTAGCTCCTGAGGGCTTAGATATTAAGGTCGCGCGCTATTTCCCACTGGCAAATGTGCTACGCGCATTTGATGTAGGTATCTGTGCCACTGGGTATAACGGTGTGCACGAATTATTACCAGCACAAATTCCAACAGTGTTTGTTTCAAATATCCGTGGAACTGATGATCAAGAGGCAAGGGCCCGCTGGTGTCATGATTTTGGCTATGCATTACGTGCAGATCAAGCAGATTTAGCTGATATTACAAAGACGGTAAAGCAACTACAGGATCCACAAGTACGAGCAGCTCTATCGGCAAAATGCGCCCAACTTCCTAATACAACTGGCGGGCAAGAGATTGCGGATATTTTATGTGAACTAGCAATTGAGCAAGCACCTGCGCATGCAAAGACTTTTACTTTCATGCGCTTAATGGCCCAAGATCACTTCAATCGCGGATTGCGCCATGTTGCTAACCGCGGATTGCGCCATGTTGCTAACCTGGGATTGCGCCGAGTTGCTTTGGTATATCGATTCATTAATCCTCATATCGTTACTCAAGTGACTAGGCAAGAGCCACCGATATTTGGTGATTCAACGGATTCAGCTGAGCTGCAAAAATTGATTAAATCTGCCAGCAGGTTTGAACATCTAATTACTGGAGCATCTGCTGCCTATCTGGCAAAACGTGAGACGATTGCAAAAACTGCTTATGGTGACTCAATAAAGATAATTAAGAAGTAATTATTCTTCAATAATTTTTTCTAGTTTATTCTTTAAAATCAATACCAGAGTCACTATGACAATCAAAAAGAAGCCCGCCCAGTACTTCAGGTATTTTTCAAGCGTAGATAGCGAACTAGCAAACTGGTATCCCAAAGTTACAACCACGGTGCTAAAAACGATTCCCCCTGCAGCGTTCCACTTCAAAAATGTCCGGTAGGGGACTTGGTGCATTCCAGCTAATGCCGGCACCAGAGCACGCAAAAGGGCTTGTGCACGGCCGAAGAAGATCGCACCACCATTATATTTTTCAAATATGTGTTCAGCTAGGCGCCAGCGCTTAGCACCCACAAATTTTCCCAATTGAGTAGTTTTAATACGTGGACCAAAGTGTTTTCCAACTTCATACCCAACAGAATCTCCGACTACTGCGCCAACTATGGCACAGAATAAAAAAAGCCAAAAAGACCAGACATGCGCATGTGCAAGAACACCACCAATGAGTAATGATGTTTCACCAGGTAATATAAAGCCCACGAAGGCGGCTGCTTCGGCAAATACAAAAAAAAGAAGAAGAATAAAAAGCGGGGTTTGCAAATTACTAGCTACAAGCCAATCTGCAGTGTGATGAATCCATCCCGACATGCAAGAACTCTAGCCTGCGCTTAGACTGCCCTAATGATGAAAGCACAAACAGCCGTAGAAATACACGAAGTATTAGCAAATCGACGTAGCCCACGCTCTTTAGATGCAACGGCAGTTCTAGCAAATGAAAATCTAGTGGCAATTTTAGAAGCTGCACGCTGGGCACCATCGGCAAGTAATGGACAACCATGGCGATTTTTCATTGGCCATCGCGGAGATGAAGTGTTTAATCAAATCCTTGACTCACTTGTTTCATTTAATCAAGGTTGGGCGCATCGCTCATCTGCTTTGATTCTTGTGGCTGGTGTTCATACGCGTGAAGACGGAACACCCAATAGGGGGTTTCTCTATGACTGTGGTTTAGCAGTTGCACAGATGGTTGTAGAAACTCATCATCGCGGACTTGTTGCTCATCAAATGACGGGCTTTGATGCATCGAAAGCTACAGAAAACTTAAGCATTGATGCATCGCTTACACCGATTGCAGTTATTGCTATTGGCAAGCAAGCACCGGCCGAACTATTACAAGGGGCAATGTTGGAGCGAGAGAATGCGCCACGTGAGCGCAAGGCATTAGAGGAGATTGTGATTAAAGGTTTACCGAATTAAAAGCGTGAACGGATTTCCCACAGATCTTTAAAGACTGGTGCAAATAAAGTACTTGCTAGATATTCCACGCCGCTGGAACCACCACTGCCAATTTTATGGCCAATAGTGCGCTCCACCATCTTTACATGACGATAGCGCCACTCTTGCATACCTTCATCGATATCAACTAAGCGCTCACAAATCATTGCACTCTCTGGATCTTTTGTATGAACTTCCAGTAATGCATCTTGCACACGCAAATTAGCCTCATAAGGCAGTGAGCGATCACGCTCTAATACATCGGTAGGAATTGCATGGCCACGCTTTGCTAAATAAGCCAAAGCTGAATCCCATACTGAATTACCTGCAGTAATGAGTGCAATCTCAGCTTGGATCGCAGGTGGTAAGTGACCAGCCATTTTAGCATCGCGACGGCCAAGCAGAGCTTCTACTTTTCTAAACTGTGCTGACTGGAAACCACTTGAGGATGAAAGATATGAACGGAATGCATTGAACTGCAACGGTGTCATAGTTTCTAAAATATCGATTTGTGTTACACAGACTTTTAGAATCGTGCGAATGCGTCCTAAAATTGCTAATGAATAATGGGTATCACCTGATTCCATCGCACGTTGTGCTTCGGCGAACTCATGGATGAGTTGCTTGAACCAGAGTTCATAGGTTTGGTGAATAATAATAAAGAGCATTTCATCATGTTCTGGTCCCTGTGAGAGTGGGCGTTGCAAACCCAGGAGTTCATCAACAGCTAAATATGATGTGTATGTCAGTGCTGAATCGAAGTTTTCGCTCATGTGACTCGTGAACCGCCTTCTTTTATTGTTTTATATTGGCCAGATGCCACTAGGTCGCGCATACGAGCAAAACCATCCCACACTTCAACATATGAGGTTGGAAGTGGTGAAATAGCTAAACGAATTGAATTAGGCGTGCGGTAGTCAGGGATTACATTAGAAATTTGGCGAAGTGCCACACAAATCTGCGCTGCATCTGGGTGAACTAAAGAGATATGCCCACCACGCTCTTTTGGATTACGTGAGGTATTAAGTTCAATTCCAAGAGGTGCTAACCAAGCATCATAAAGATCAATCATCATCTGCGTACCAACTGCAGCCTTGTGCGCTATGGCATCTATGCCAGCTTCTTTAATCATTGAAAAAGCCGTCTGAACACAGCGAATTCCCATCAGTGATGGGCTGGCAATCTGAAAACCACGGATGTTTTGTGCTCGCTCAAAGACCGGGCCCATTTCAAATTGGGCATCCTGGGCGAACCAACCTTGGATAGGAACCTGTAGTTCTTTTTGAATCTTTTTACTGACATACAACCAGGCAGGTGAACCTGGACCAGAGTTACCGTATTTATATGTGCAACCAACACAGAGATCAACACCATTGGCATCAAGATCAAGTTCAATTGCACCCACTGCGTGGCTGGCATCCCAAACAACTAAGCCACCAATTGCACGTACTTGATCCGTAATTGATTTAATATCAGTTCTAGCACCTGAGCGATATTGAATAACTTGTAGCGTTACTAGTGCAACATCATCATTAAGATAGGGTGCAAGAACGTGGGTGGTGATGCGCTCATGTGTTGCAATTGCTGGATCTTCGTTTTCAATAAGAACGAGTTTTAAGCCGAACTGCTTTGCAATTCCATCAAGAATGTAGCGATCTGTTGGAAAGTTTGCTGCATCTGTAATTATTGTTTTACGTCCAGAACGGGCATGCACTGCAGCTAAGCAGAGTTGGTAAAAGTTAACTGATGTTGTGTCACATACAAGAATTTGGCCAGGTCCTGCACCAAGTGCAGCTTGTCCTAATAAATCTCCTGTTGGTTGAGCTTCATCAACCCAATGACCCCAACCGGTTACAACCTCGGCGCCCCACTCAGTCATGAGATTATTCACGGCAGAGATAGTCTCTTTTGGAAGACGACCTAATGAATTTCCATCCAAATAACACATCTCGGGGTCTGTGACCACAAATTGTGATTTGAATCGAGCTAATGGATCGTTTTTATCCAGCTCTAGGGCGTAAGCGCGGTCAGTAACGTTCATGAAGGAAAGGTACGCTCTCCCATCATGGCGCGCAATGTTGTAAATATCGAAGAGGTCTCAAAAGCCTTTGATATTAAAGAGCTTTTAATAGGCGTCTCTTTAGGTGTATCTGAGGGCGATCGCATCGGCATTGTTGGCCGAAATGGCTCAGGAAAATCAACACTCATGAAGATTATTGCTGGAGTTGAAACACCAGATGCAGGCCGTGTCACTAAATCAAACTCAGCGCGCATTGGCTTGTTGTCTCAAGTTGATTCAGCGAATCCTGAGAGCACGGTTGGTGAAGTTGTATTAGGCGATACGGCAAAACATGAGTGGGCTAGTGAGCCAAATATTCGTGAAGTCTTTACAGGGTTGTTTGGTTCATTTGATGATCATATTTTTGATCGTAAGTTCGGACAGCTATCTGGCGGAGAACGCAGACGCGTGGGATTAGCCAAGCTACTCATCAATGAACTTGATCTAATTTTATTAGATGAGCCAACGAACCATTTAGATGTTGAGGGTGTTGCCTGGTTGGCGCAGTATTTAAATAACCGAAAATCTCTAGCAGTAACAGTTGTCACGCACGATCGTTGGTTCCTAGATGCAGTCACCGATCGCACATGGGAAGTAGTTGGCGGAAAAGTTGAGGAATATGACGGTGGTTATAGTGCTTTTATTTTAGCAAAAGCTGAGCGAGCTCGCCAAACATCAGTTATGGATCAACGTAGAAATATGTTGATTAAGAAAGAGCTTGCATGGCTTCGCCGGGGAGCACCTGCGCAAACAGTGAAGCCAAAATTTCGAGTCGATGCCGCAAATGTATTAATTGCGGGAGAACCTGAGCCACGCAACCAAGGTGAACTTCTTAAATTTGCTCTAAACCGTCTTGGCAAGACGGTTTATGAGGCCCACCATGTTCAGGTCAAACTTGGGGATAATGAATTAATTAATGATTTGTATTGGAATGTTGGTCCAGGAGATCGCATTGGCATTGTGGGCATTAATGGCGCTGGCAAAACAACGCTAATGAAGACTCTTGTGGGTGAAATTCAACCAACGGCAGGAAAACTTGTAACCGGTATAACTGTTAAAGCCGCATTCCTTACACAACACCTAGATGAGTTAGATCCCACCTGGCGAGTATTAGAGGCAGTTGAAAAGGTTGCCAACCGTGTTGAAATCGGTGGCGGACGAGAACTATCTGCTTCACAACTATGTGAGCGATTAGGTTTTGATCGCGAATCACAGTGGACTCCAGTTGGTGACTTATCAGGCGGTGAAAAACGACGCCTACAACTCACACGTTTACTCATGGATAGTCCCAATGTCTTATTACTCGATGAGCCTACAAATGATTTTGATATTGAAACCCTGACTGAACTTGAAGATTTACTTGATGGCTATGGCGGAACCTTGATTGTTATTTCACACGATAGGTATTTCTTAGAGCGCGTTTGTGATCGCTTTGTTGGTTTGTTGGGGGATAAGAATGTGAGAGATCTTCCAAGGGGTGTGGATGAGTATCTAGAACTTCGCCATGAAGCCTTACAACCTGATGCCTATGCACCCAAAGAGAGGAAAACTTCTAGCGCTGCCGAGGAAAGACAACTCAAGAAAGACAAAGTCCGACTTGAGCGCCAAATGGAGAAAGCTGATTCAAGGATTACTGAGCTTGAGGGTGAACAAGAGGGCGCATCATTTGATGCCGAGCGTTTGCATGCAATTACTAATGAATTAACACAGTTGCGTGCTGATAAAAGTAGACTTGAAGAAGAATGGCTTCAAGTTACTGTTTTGCTTGAGGCTTGAGATAACCTCATCCAATGCGCTTAGATTTATTAGCCGCGCTCTCAGGCTTAATGATTGCCTTGCAAGCGCGTGCAAATGGCGAACTTTCACACCGACTCAATAATGGTTTAGAAGCTGCCCTAATTTCATTTGGTTCAGGATTAATCATTATTGCCGCCATTGCTACATTTAATCCAGCCATTAAAGAAGGTATAAAGAATTTACGTACAGCGGTTGAAAACAAAGAGATTGCACGCTGGAAGCTTCTTGCCGGAGCTTTAGGTGGGGGCTTTGTTGCGATCCAAACTCATATCGTTCCCCTCATTGGTGTTGCAATCTATTCAGTGGCATCTATTGCGGGACAAACAGCGATGTCTCTAGTTGTGGATCGAGTAGGCCTGACCGGTGGCGGGAAGAAGCTAATTTCCAAACGTCGGGTAGCAGCAGCTGTATTAACTGTTTTAGCCGTCTTTGTTTCAGTCTTTGATCGTATTGATGCCAAGAATCTTTCACTCTTCGCAGTAGTACTGGGCTGTATAGCTGGAGCTGTAGTGGGTGTGCAACGAGCACTTAATGGTCAAATCAATGAGTATTCACACCAAAGCTTCACCACTTCTCTACTTAACTTCATTACTGGAACATCACTTCTTGTAATTCTTATTCTGGGCAGTGTTCTCATAGGAAGGATTGAACTTGTCCCACTTCCAGCTGGCCCTTGGTGGATATACACCGGCGGAGCAATTGGAGTCATCTATATCGCTTTCACTTCAACGATCGTGCAACATTTAGGCGTTTTAACTTTCACACTCTTTAGTGTTGGCGGACAGTTAGTTGGATCGCTAGTAATTGACTTGATTTCCCCAACCAATGGAGTGAATGTAAGTGCTTACCTTGTAACTGGAATTGTTATGACGTACTTAGGTGTTATCGCCGGTGGCGTAAGTAGTTCACGAGTGCAGAAACCAAAGAGGCACAAATAAAGAAAGCGGCAATTGCGTAAGACCATGTTTTCACCCATGGCAATGTCGCCGCGTAGTAACCTGCAAGAGTGATTCCCACACCCCATAACAAGGCACCGAGTGCGTTAGCGGAAAGGAATTTGTAGTAATTCATCTTCGATGCACCGGCAATAGGTGGGACAAAGGTGCGAATCCATGGGAAGAAGCGCGCAGCAACTACAGCCCACCACCCTGTTTGTTCATAGAAGCGCTCCGAACGGGCAATCATTTTTTGCATACGTGGGGAGTTATGCTTTTCAAGATAAGGGCGGCCAACTAAGCGTCCCAATACAAAACCTATTTGATCGCCAAAGAATGCAGCAATAAAGATGACGGTAACAAGAATCGCTACATTTACATCTCCGTGAGCTGCTGCAACCAAACCTGCGCTAAAGAGGATTGAGTCACCAGGTAGGAAAAAGGCAAATAGAACACCGGTTTCAAAGAAAACAATGGCACCAACGGTTAAGTAGATTAAATACGGCGCAAGGTTGGAAAGTTGAGCATCAAATGATGCAGCTAGTTCAATCACACTGACTTCTTAACCGCCGCAGCTACAGCTTTAGTCACATTTGGATCAAAGACGCTGGGCACAATAAATGAGGCATTGAGTTGCTCAGGAGAGACGCAGTCAGCAATAGCTTCAGCTGCTGCAACTAATAATTTATCGGTAATTTTGTGGGCGTTAGCATCGAGTAATCCACGGAAGATTCCAGGAAATGCCAGAACATTGTTAATTTGATTTGGTTGATCGCTTCGCCCTGTAGCAACAACGGTTGCATACTTACGTGCCACAACCGGGTCAACCTCAGGATCTGGATTAGCAAGCGCAAAGATAATTGATCCCTTTGCCATGGTTGAAATATCAGCTTCTTTGAGAATATTTGGTGCGCTCACGCCAATAAATACATCAGCACCAACAAGAGCCTCTGGCATTGTGCCAATAAAACTATGTGGATTGCTGTTATCGATAAACCACTGTTGCATCGGATCTTCAGATTTCATGTCATTATGAATTACACCATGGTGATTAAATCCAATAATGTTCTTGGCTCCACTAAGTGTGAGTAAACGGGCGATTGCATTTCCAGCAGCGCCCACGCCACTCAAAACAATCTTTACAGAACCAAGATCTTTTTTAACAAACTTAAGAGCATTTCGAAGCGCCGCCAGAACAACAATTGCAGTTCCATGCTGGTCATCATGAAAAACTGGAATATCTAGGAGTTCACGTAGTCGGCGCTCAACTTCAAAGCATCGCGGAGCTGAAATATCTTCTAAGTTAATTCCGCCGTAGACAGGTGCGATTAACTGAACCGTGCGAACAATTTCATCCACATCTTGTGTGTCTAAGCAGACTGGCCATGCATCAACATCTGCAAAGCGCTTAAACAAGGCAGCTTTACCTTCCATCACAGGAAGGGCTGCTGCTGGGCCGATGTTTCCTAGACCTAATACCGCTGATCCATCAGTAACAACTGCCACAGTATTGCGCTTAATAGTTAAGCGGCGAGCATCTGCTGGGTCAGCAACGATTGCCTGACAAATACGTGCAACGCCTGGAGTGTAAGCACGGGAGAGATCATCGCGGGTTCTTAGTGGAACTTTAGATTGAATTTCAATCTTTCCACCGAGGTGGAGCAAGAATGTTCGATCACTGACTTTGCGAACTGTGAGTTCGGGATTTTTTGCGAGTGCAATTGTAATTTGGTCAGCGTGTGCTGAATCAATGGTGTCACAGGTAATATCTAAAACAACTTTTTCTAGAAGTGATTCAACAACATCAAGGGCAGTAATGGTTGCACCGGCCGCGGTAATAACAGTTGTAGCAAGTGCTACAGGTTGGGCAGAAGGTGAGCCCTCAACACGGATAGTAATTGCATATCCAGGGGAAGTGGCAGCCATTTATACAACTCCGTATAAACGATCGCCCGCATCACCCAGTCCGGGGACGATGTAACCATGTTCGTTAAGTTTTTCATCGAGCGCACCAGTCACAATATTGATTGGCACTTTACTTGCAGAGAACTCATTCTCCACAGCTTTCACACCTTCAGGTGCTGACAATATACAAATTGCTGTTATTTCAGTGGCGCCAAGGTCAAGTAAATAATGAAAGGCTGCAATCAAAGTTCCACCTGTTGCAAGCATGGGATCTAAAACAAATACATGACGGCCAGATAAATCTTCAGGTAAACGATTGGCGTATGTGCTGGCTTTTAAAGTTTTCTCATCACGGACCATGCCAAGGAAACCAACTTCAGCATTTGGCATTAACTTGCTCATACCTTCGAGCATTCCAAGACCAGCGCGCAAGATAGGAACTACTACTGGCCGAGGCTCGGCCATTTTTAGGCCTTTGGTCTTAGTAACGGGAGTTGTTATCTCAACACTGTGCGTACGAATCTCACGCGTGGCTTCATAGGCCAGAAGTGTTACTAGCTCTTCAACCAAACGTCGAAATGTTGGAGAATCAGTACGTTCATCGCGCAAAACCGTCAATTTGTGGGCAATAAGTGGGTGATTGGCAACGTGAACTTTCATAGGCATTACCTTACAGGGCTTTCAATCCTTTCCAATGAGTGGAATCATCTGGGCATGGCTGATTTCGATGATGACCTCGCAGAAGACATCGAAGAGTTTGACGTTTTAGCCGAAGATGCGCCAAAAGTCATCAGTGTCACAAATGAGTTAGATATTGCCGTAGCTGCATGGCACGAAGATGGGCGTTGGACCTTAGGGATACTGCCAGATCCAAATGACATTGGACAGATTATTTCAAGGCTTAAAGCTCAACAAACAAATGGCGGATCGATTGCACTTATTTCAATTGATGAAGAGTTCTTTATTTTGATTCGTGTTCTTGGTGCTCACATTTCACTTTTCCTTAGTGATGCAACTGCAGCGCTAGATTATGAAGTTGCTGAAGAGTTGTTAGCGTTTGCAGACATTCCACTTCCAGAAGATGATGAAGAGTCAAGTCCGATTGGTCAACTTGACATCCTTACAGATCTTGGAATGAACAGCATGGAGATTTCAGCGCTCTGTGATGATGCAGAGTTATTTCCTGATGAACAACTTGAGGCGATTGCTAATCGATTGGGATTCGGCGATCAGTTTGCAGAATTATTAGAGCTGTGAACGATAATGAGTTAATGCGCACAGCTTTAGCTGTTGCGCAACAAGCTAGTGCCAGTGGAGATGTTCCAGTGGGCGCTGTGATCGTTAATAGCGTTGGTGAAGTTATTGCTACGGGTCATAACGAACGCGAATTAAATAATGATCCAACTGCACATGCCGAGATTGTTGCTATTCGAAAAGCTGCGCAAGTGCTGGGGCAGTGGCGATTAGAGAATCACACCATTGTTGTCACACTTGAGCCATGTCCTATGTGTGCAAGTGCTATTGCACAATCTCGAATCGCCACTCTTGTTTTTGGTGCATGGGATGAAAAAGGCGGTGCGGTTGGCTCAGTTTGGGACGTAATTCGAGATCCTCGAGCTCTTAATAAGCTAGAAGTGCGCAGTGGAGTGCTTGAAGAAGAGTGCTCAGCGATGTTGAAAGAATTTATACAAGGAGTTCGTAAGAAGGATTAAGGATCACCATAGATCCTTCATCTTCACCAACCATGCCTTCGGCACGCATCTGTGAACCAACTTCAAGGCCTGCGATTTCGCGACGACCTAAGAACTGTAATGAAACACCGCCAGTTTCATCCCAAATTTCAACTTGAAGAGCGGGAGCAGATCCGCGAGGAGCAGTTTTAATTGAAGTTACTCGCCCTTGAACTTGAGCGCGCTTGCGCCAATGAATCTCACCAATTTTGGTCAGATTTTCTGCGTAATGGCTTACTGGTTCAACATCGATTGGTACATCTTTTTTAGGAGTAGAGGCTGATTGTTTAACGACTTTCTTAACTTCCTGAGGGTAGTGCACGTCGATTGTTGCACCAGAAGTAATGCGAGCAACATCGAAAGGAACGATTGTTGCAACTACACGAGGCAGTTGTGAAATTGGCGCAGCAATCTCTTCTGCTGTCTGATCATGTAGTAATCGACCTAAGAATCCAGAATAAGCACGTCGAGGCAAGAGAAGAGTTAATTCGACATCCGATTTCTCTGTCATTCGTAATGAATAATCCAAAGCAGCATTTGCTAGTCGGCGATCGGGACAGTCTATGAGTTCTAGAGTTACGTCATCGAGTGCATCTGATGCAGCCCAAGCTTTTTGAATTTGTTCGGCACGACGGTCATCAATAACAAAATGGACTGCCGCAAGATTGCGTGGCTTAAGGCTTCGCGCATATCTGATTGCACCAACTGTTGCGATATCTATATTATCGACCAGAACTGTCACATCATGGCGTGCAATAGAAGTCGCACGCTCTTGATGTTGTTTGACAACAAGTGCATCTTGTTCACGCGTATATTGATTATTAAATTTCAACATCAAAATCACAACTAAAGGTGTCCCAATTACAACGACCCAAGTACCTTCAGCGAATTTAACAATAGAAAGAACTAAAACAGTAAAAACAGCGATTGCTGTCGAGAAAGCGTGTGAATAGATTTTCCACTTGGGCAACTTCAACAAAATGCTTCTCTTTGTCATACCTGCACCGGTGAGTGCAAAACCGATAAATACTGCAAGAGCATAAATTGCTGCAAGGATGGTAATACTTGCTCCAGTTACTATTACAAGAATTGAGGCAATACCAGCGATAAAAAAAACACCATTTGAAAAGACTAATTTGTGGCCTCGTTGTGTCAATCGGCGAGGTAAGTAGCCATCATTGGCGACCATGTTGACCATATTTGGAAAGGCACTAAAACAAGTGTTTGCTCCGGCAAACAAGATCAACATTGTTCCAAGTTGGGTAAGCACGAAAAAGACACCACCCACGACGCTATCGCCTAACGCTGCTTTAGCTACAAGAGAAATTACTGTCGGAGTTCCATCGGCATAGGGAATAGCTTGAACCTCTTTTGCAAGCCAAGCGATACCAATAATCAAGGTGCCCAACGTGAGACTCATAAGGATCAAGACTCGTTTTGCATTCACATGCTCTGGGCTTTTAAACAAAGGGACGCTATCTGAAATAGCTTCAAGCCCAGTCAAAGAAGCGCTTCCATTTGCAAATGCCTTTAGAATCAAGAGCATTGCAGCAACTGAGAGCAGACCTTGTGCTTGTCCAATGGGGACCAGACCCTCTGCGTCTTGACTATAGATAGGCAAGGTGCCCGTGAAGTACCTATAAATTCCAAAAATGAAAACAACAAACATGGTTCCCATGAAGAGATAAGAAGGTATTACGAAAAATACTCCAGCCTCTTTCACTCCTCGTAAGTTGACATAGGTCAAGAGTAAAACGATGAATATTGTTATTTGAACTTTATAAGGATTTAACTCCGGAAAAGTAGATAAAAGTGCAGCGACGCCTGCAGCTGATTGAATTGCAACTGTGATGATGTAGCCGAACATAAGTTCCACTGCTGCTATTTGCGAGACTACTCGCCCAAAGTTTTCCCTAGACACCAGATAAGCGCTTCCAGAGCGTGTGTATGTTGTAATCACATCTCGATATAGAAGGGTGATGGCAATCAACATCACAAGGATGATGCCGATCATGGGTGGAAAAATAGTAAATGCTGCTAATCCAAAAGCAGGTATAAGTGCAACGAGTATCTGTTCACCACCATAGGCTGATGAAGAGATGCAGTCTGATGAAAGCACTCCAAAAGCATTTTTCTTGCTTAGTCTCTGAGAAGACAAAGTGTGACGATTAAGTGGAACACCAAGAAAGTATTTTTTGATTCTATAGATTAAGGGGTCTTTTAGATGACTTTGCTCCTGTTTGACAACCGGAGCATGCGCATCATCGGTCCACGACTTAGGCACTTAAAACTCCTCTTTTAATTGCATTTTCTGCAACTTAATAAGCATCACTCTACCGCAGAGCACTGCATCTTCACTGTTTTAAGCCTAAAGCGTATGCTTCACCTATGCATACACAGTTATATATCGATGGCCAATGGGTTGAGGGCGCTAGCAAGGTAGCCGTCCATGATCCAAGTGATAACTCAGTAATTGCCGAAGTTTCTTTGGCCTCTGATGCACAGTGCGAAGCAGCTATAGCTGCCGCTGATGCCGCTGCCGAATCATGGGCAAAAACTGCTCCCCGATATCGCTCTGAGATTTTGCGCAAAGCCTTTGAAATTATGACAAGTGAAATTGAGACAATCGCAACGTTGATTTCACGCGAAAATGGAAAAGCGATGCCAGATGCTCGCGGTGAAGCCGGATATGCAGCAGAGTTTTTCCGTTGGTTTGCTGAAGAAACAGTTCGTACACCAGGCGATTTCCGTAAATCACCATCAGGAGACAAGCGAATTCTTGTTACTCACCAACCCATTGGGCTTTCTATTCTAATTACGCCATGGAATTTCCCAGCAGGTATGGCAACTCGAAAGATCGGACCAGCAGTTGCTGCTGGTTGCACCATGATTTTAAAGCCAGCAACTGAAACCCCTTTAACTGCCATGTACATCGTTGACATCATGGAACGTGCGGGTCTTCCTAAGGGTGTTCTTAATTTAGTTTTGCCAGAAAAAACTGGACCAGCAATTTCAAAGATGTTGCATGATCCACGCGTTAAGAATCTTTCATTTACTGGCTCCACTGAAGTTGGTCGAGTGCTTCTCAAAGAGGCTGCAGACAGAGTAATTCGCTGCTCGATGGAGCTGGGCGGAAATGCACAAGTAGTTGTTCATGATGATGCAGATCTTGCAGTGACAATTCCGCAGTTGCTTCTTGCCAAGATGCGCAACGGTGGAGCTGCCTGCACATCAGCAAATCGAATCTATGTGCAGCGTGGCATTTCAGAAGCATTCATTAATGAAATGACTAAGTCCATGAGCTCATTTGTGATGGGCCGCGGAACTGATGCCACAACAACGCTTGGTGCTTCAGTCTCAATGAAAGAGCGCAACAAGATTGCACAGATCGTTGATGAATCAGTAGCAGCGGGTGCGAAGGTAAAAGTTGGTGGGATTAAGCCTGAAGGCGATGGTGCCTTTTATCCGGCCACAGTTTTAATTGTTGATAAAGACAACCCAATTCTTCTCCATGAAATCTTTGGGCCAGTTGCACCCATCATTATTTTTGACACTGATGAAGAAGGCATCAAACTTGCTAATGACACCGAGTTTGGTCTTATTAGTTATGTCTTTTCTTCAAATCTCACACGCGCCCTTCGCACGGCAGAAGCGATGGAATCAGGAATGGTTGCCATTAATAAAGGTGTTATCTCAGATCCAGCAGCTCCCTTTGGTGGCGTGAAGCAATCAGGTTTGGGCCGTGAAGGTGGCTTTGATGGCATCCATGAGTTCTTGCAAACCAAGTACATTGGGGTAGAGATTTAACTAACAGAGGATGAATATGAATCCAAGAAAAGTAATTGCAATAGTTTTTTGTATTTTAATTGGATTCACGACTACATCCATGGCGTCAAGTTTTTCTGCCGTGAAAGCAGGTACTGCTTGTACGAAAGCAGGGAAAACTTCAATCACTTTAGGAAAGAAATACACCTGTATTAAAGTTGGTAAGAAATTGCAGTGGAATAAGGGCGTAGTCGTCCAATCACCGAAGCCCTCAAACTCTCCTACGATGCAATTGAGTGGACATGATTTAGTTGTCTCGCAAGTAGCAGCAGACTGGAATTCTTGGAGAAAAAAGAGCAGCACTAATTACACCCCAATAAAGCTGATTGTTCAGCCTGGATATGACTCAGCTTGGGGTGGGGCAAGTAAGGCATCAAATCTTCTTATTTCAACCTTCGTATCTAGTGGATATTCACTTCTTCAAGAACCGATTTCGGTTTTCGGTGATACGGAAGAATGGTTAGCAAATACGGGAAGACCGATTGCTTGTGGGCGATCTGTCCCCGAGCAGCCTCTTGGTATTTATTGTGGTCATATCCAACTTGGATTTGGCTATTTTGTTTTGAATGCACCCCAGAGCGAGAAATTCGTTGGGAAAACTCTGACACCAACGCAGATTAATACTTTGAACTACATGGTTGCTCATGATGTGGCTACGATGTTTGAATTACAAGCTCAATACGGAGCTGCAATTTATAACGGTTCAAAGGACCAAATCCCAGCCTGGATTCGAGAAGGATTTGTGCAACTTTTTGCCGCCTTGGCAATTTCAGATTCAAATACCCAAAAAAAGTCCTACTTTGATTTTTTCGTATCATCTAACATGATTGAAGGTTTCCCACGAGTTTTGTGTGCGAAAACTCTTCAAGATTTTGAATCAAAAGATCGAAATTGGGGTGGAAGTTGTATGTCGAGCCAAAACTTCTACGGCGTTGAACTTCTTGCTGCAAGACATGGAGGCTTGGATGCCTTGTTTAAGTTTGTAACCGAGTACGGAGTTTCAAATGATTGGACTTCGGCATTTAAGTCAGCTTTTGGAGTTAGTAGAGAAGACTTCTACACAGAGTGGTATGACTATTTGAAGATTCCTCAAGGCAATAGACCGGCATTAACCCCACCTGCGCCTGCAGCCCATTAGAAATCCTGGCGGAGGATGAGGGATTTATCCTCTTCAACCTGGGTAATTCCCCGTTTTTTAGGTAAACGGGTCATAAAAAGGCAATTTAGCGCTCACCATTGATTTTGGCAGCTCAATGCATTGCATTTCTTTAGTTTTTTCTTAAACTTTTCCCATGGCAAGAACAAAGTTGATTTGGGTGATACTACTTTTGAGTGCTTTATTCCCTTTATCGCAAGTTCAAGCGGCTACACCAGGTGTGCCAAAAGGCCCCTACGATGCAAGCCTAATTTCTTATAGGGCTTTAACTCCGGATATGTTTGGAGTTGCTTCTGGCCAGCCCGTGGCGGATGTATCAGTAATTTTGTTGCCAAATGGAAAACTTAGAGCTTATGTCTTTGCACAAAATAAAGGCATTGAGATTGCTGAGTCAGCAGACAACGGGAAGACTTTTATTCGAGTTGGGAATGCCTTTGGTGGCGATAAAGGTAATGGCCAACCCCGTGCGGTTGCACTTTCAGATGGAAGAGTTCGTTTGTATACATCCGCATCTGGTGGGGTGAACTGTTCAATTTCAAGTGATGGTTTGACATTTACTTTAGAGAAAGCAAACTGTTTGTTAGCCTCGGATTATTCGGAAGCATCTGGTCTTGCCGGCCCTGGTGTCGTTCAACTCAGTACGGGTAAATGGAAAGCTTATTTTAGTGGATTACCTAAAGCCGGAACTGGTCCCGATCCCTGGCAGGTGTATAGCGCTTCTTCTGATGATGGTGTGAACTGGATTCGCGATGCAGGAGTACGAATAGGTGTCGGTGCTTCAAGAATTAAGCGAAGCGCAGAGCACCCAACGGCTATTCGACATAGCGATAATTCAATTACTCTTTTCTATTTTGATAATGGCGCTGACCCAGAGGGCACAGGGAAGGTCTATTCCAATGGAAACGGTTTACATTATTCGCACAGTAGCGATGGTTTAACTTTTTCAGAAGAAAAGTGGTTTGACATGTCAAAAATTGATTCACGCCTTAGTAGCACAGAGATGAATGATCCAGATGTTCTTCTTGATAAAGATGGGAACATACTTTTATTGGGCGGTGGCTTTGCCCAAGGTTTCGGTGGGTATATAAATGTAATGGCTTTGAAATCTGGCCAAGGAACTGCGCCATTTCCAGGAGATCGCTGCCTTGCTGCAAAAATAGTTCTTGGTGGACCCCCTAATCCTCCGTGTGGAGCAAATGCCGTGCAACCAACTCCAGCCGTGCAACCAACTCCAGCCGTGCAACCAACTCCAGCACCGGTTACTAAGACAAAGGTAAAGAAAATTACGATTACCTGCACGAAAGGTAAAGTCATTAAAAAGAAAGGTAAAGTCATTAAAAAGAAAGGTAAAGTCATTAAAAAAGTGTCAGGTACGGCCCCGAAATGCCCAGCAGGTTATAAAAAGAAGTAAAGCGAGCGGAGGATGAGGGATTTGAACCCTCGATAGGTTGCCCTATACACGCTTTCCAAGCGTGCGCACTCGGCCGCTATGCGAATCCTCCCGAGGGGGTGAGCCTATCGGCTGCAATAACTATGATTAC